>Ga0307372_10003403_pt1 | contig 25407 bp, 26 predicted proteins | sample OX1MG_FD_202533 | JGI IMG/M metagenome (GOLD analysis project Ga0307372, IMG submission 202533) | Soil microbial communities from Risofladan, Vaasa, Finland - OX-1 | ecosystem: Environmental > Terrestrial > Soil > Coastal area > Acid sulfate soil | place: Finland: Risofladan, Vaasa | collected...
TCGGCGCGCACAGGCCGGCCAGGCTCCGGTGGTGTGCCATGAGCCCACCGATCGAGTGTTTGGCGAGGTCCGACAGTCCGTCAGCGGCGCTCGGATTGTTGATCGCGTTCTGCCCCTTGTCGTCGGTGAACGAGAAGTTGACGTGCAGCCCGGACCCGCCACGATCGCTGATCGGCTTTCCCATGAAGGTCAGCAGTAGCCCCAGACGGTGAGCCACTTCACGCGCCAACACCTTGAACAGAAAGCCGTCATCGGCGGCACTCAAGGCGTCGCGGTAGCGCAGGGTGAACTCGAACTGCGGTGTGTCGTACTCGGAGTTGACCGATTCGAGCGGAATACCCGCCATCACGCTCGCTTCCCAGATGGCGTCGATCATCCCGCGCGGGTCCACGCTCGGTCCGGTTCCGTAGACGAAGGCGCCCGGCGTCTCCAGGGGGCGCCACCCCCCCGCGTCGTCGGACTCGAACACGAACGCCTCGAACTCCATCCCGACCATCGGCTCATAGCCCAACGCGCGCCAGTCGGCAACGGCCTTGTGCAGCGCCGTGCGCGGAGCGACCGAGACCAGTTCTCCCTCGCGTTGCAGGTCCGCGACGACGACGCGAGTGTCGGGCTCCCAGCCCGGTCGGATCTCGGACAGGTCGTAGATGGCGTGCAGGTCGGGCAGACCTTCGCTCCAAAAGCTGCCCACGGTCCCGGGGGTCATGCCCCGGTCGTACCCCAACGCCCACGTACCGGTGCAATGGTGTGAGCCGTTCTCGGCCAGGCTCGCGGGCACGTACTTTCCGCGCGCCAACCCGAGGTGGTCCGGCCACAGGATCCGGACTCGGTCGAATGCGTCTGTCATGGCGTTCCCCTCTAACTCTGGCGAAAGTAGCACGACGCGGCGCCCCGGTTTGTAGAGTGAATTAATCATTTGAGTGCAAACGATTCGCGGAGGCGCGTTGGAGTATCGCCGCATCTTGCTCGACGGAAACGTGGTCGAGGTCCGACGTGAGGGAAACGACCTGGTGGTCGCGGATGGACGACGTGTCGACGCCTCGGCGGCGACGCACCTCGCACCCGTCGCGCCGACGAAGATCCTGTGCTGTCACCTCAATCACGTCTCGCGGGTCCGCGAGTTCCAGATCGAGTTGCCGCCCGCGCCCACCTGGTTCCACAAGCCCATCTCGGCCCTCAACGCCCACGGAGGGGCGGTCGTGCGACCGGCCAACTGCCACTACCTCAACTACGAAGGTGAGGTCGCGATCGTGATCGGCCGCACCGCGCGCAACATCGCACTCGCCGATGCGCCGAACTACATCGCGGGCTACACGATCGCCAACGACTTCGGCCTCCACGATTTTCGCGACACCGACGCCGGCTCGATGCTGCGCGTCAAGGGCGCCGACACAATGTGCCCGGTCGGACCCGGCGTGGTCACCGATTGGGACTTTCGTCACAAGTCGATGCGCACGCTCGTCAACGGTGTGGTACACCAGGACGGCTCGACTGACGAGATGGCCTGGGACATGGACTACCTCGTCACTGACATCGCGAGGCTCATCACCCTGGTGCCCGGAGACCTCATCCTGACGGGCACGCCGGCCGTCTCGCGCCCGGTCACTCCCGGCGACGTCGTCACGGTCGAGGTGGAGGGGCTCGGCGCGCTGACCAATCACATCGTGGCCTCACCCGAGCCCGTCAGCGATGAGGTGGGCGCCCAGCCCACGGCCACCGAAGAGGTCCTGTCCACCGCCCTGGGTGGCGACTGGGAGTACCGTGGCCAGCGCCGACCCGCGCCGACCGACCGCGACTCCCTCCCGTCACCGCGGGTCGCCCCGAGGTACACCAAGTGAACCCTCGCGTGAAGGTAGGCGACGTCGAGGTGTCGACGGACCACTACATCAACGGCCAGCGCGTGTCCTCGGAGAGCACCTTCGAAGATCGGTCCCCGCTCGACTGGTCGCTGAAGCTCGCCGACGTGGCCCGCGGCGGACCGGTCGAGGCCGACGCGGCCGTCACCGCGGCGGTGAAGGCCTTCCCCGCGTGGGCCGCGCTCACCGCCTACGAACGCGGCGAGCTGCTGCACCGACTGGCCGACCTCATCGACGCGAACATCGATCCCATCGCCAGCGTCGAGACCCTCGACATGGGCATGCTCGAAGAGAGTCTTCGTCTGCGCGTGATCGCCCGAGGAGCCCGGAACTTCCGGGCCTACGCGGACCTCGCCGTCAACTACGTCGGACGCCAGTGGGAGTCCAACGGCACCCAGAACTTCGTCCAGCGAATGCCGGCCGGCCCGACGGTCGTCATTACGCCCTGGAACGCCCCGTTCATGCTCTCGACCTGGAAGTGCGCGCCGGCGCTGGCGGCGGGCAACACCGTTGTGCTCAAGCCGGCCGAGTGGTCGCCGCTGAGTTGCTCGCTGTTGATGGACCTCGTCGACGAGGCGGGAATGCCACCGGGCGTCTTCAACCTCATCCAGGGTCTCGGCGATGAGGCTGGTGCCGCGCTGGTGGCCGACCCGCGGGTGCGGCGCATCTCCTTCACCGGTTCGCCCGAGACCGGGCGGGCCATCGGGGTGGCCGCGGCTCACAACCTCACGCCCTTCACGGCCGAGCTCGGTGGCAAGGGACCGCTCATCGTCTTCGATGACGCCGACCTGGACCTGGCGGCCCAAAAGGCGGCCCTGATGTACGACGACGCGGGCCAGGTGTGCCTCGCCGGGACGCGGCTGCTCGTACAGGAGTCGGTCCGCGCGGCCTTCATCGACCGATTCACCACCGAGACCCAGCGCCACGTGCTGGGCGACAGCCGCGACCCGGCGACAACGGTGTCGCCGCTCATTCATCCCGAGCACCTCTCGCGGGTGGAAGGCTTCGTGGAGCGCGCCCGCGACCACGGTGACCGCATCGTCTTCGGGGGACAGCGACTGACCCCGGACGGACTGTGGTACCAGCCGACGTTGATCGAGCCCGCGAGCAATGACGACGAGATCGTCCAGCGTGAGGTCTTCGGGCCGGTGCTGACGGTGCAAAGCTTCGCCGACGAGGACGAGGCGGTCGCGCTGGCCAACTCGACCCCCTACGGGTTGAGCGCGATGGTCTTTACCAGCGACCGCGCCCGCGCGGATCGGGTAGGCGCGGCGGTGCGGGCGGGAACGGTCTGGGTGAACTCGTTTCTCGTGCGCGACCTCACGGCGCCCTTCGGCGGCACGGGCATCAGCGGTATCGGCCGTGAGGGCGGCGACTACGCCCTCGACTTCTACAGCGACCTCAAGACCTATCAGGTGAAGGAGGGGACGACCCATGGGTGAGATCGTCGGCGCAGGGCTCCTGGCCCACGTGCCCACCATCGTGCTGCCCGACGACGTTCGTCGCCAGCTCAACAACGGCAAGGAGAGCACGCTCTACACGGGGCTGCACGACCTGCGACGCCAGGTCTTCGACCAGTTACGGCCCGACCTGGTGATCGTCTTTGACAGCCACTGGTTCACGACCGTGGAGTTCGTGATCTCCGCCCACCAACGGCGAAAGGGATTCTTCACCTCCGAAGAGCTGCCCCGCGGGATGTCGAGCGTGCCCTACGACATCGCGGGGAGCCCGGAGTTCGCCCACCGCGTCGGGCGCATCGCTGACCAGACGCCCGACTGCTGGATCACCCCGATCGACAACGAGCACCTCCCCATTGCGTACGCGACTACCAACTTTCTGGGTTTTCTTCAGAACGATGAGGCCTGGGTGTCGGTCAGCACCTGCCAGACGGCCGAGCCGCGCGACTTCGCGACCGTGGGCCGGGTCATCGCCCAGGCGGTGGCCGAGTCCGACCTGCGCGTGGTTCTCATCGCGTCCGGGGCACTCAGCCACACCTTTCACACGCTGCGCACCCTGCGCGAGCACGAGGCGGCCGGCGAAGAGCACATCTTCACGCCGGGTGCGCGCGACGCTGATCACGAGGTCATTGACGCACTGCTGCGAGGCGACCACGCCGCCGTCCTGGCGAACCTGCCCAACTTCGCGGCCTTCAAACCCGAGGGCCGCTTCGCCCACTACCAGATGATGGTGGCGGCGCTCGGTGGGCCGGACTGCGTCGCCCCGGGACGACTGTTCTCGGCCTACGAGAACTCCATTGGCACCGGCCAGGTTCACATCTGGTTCGACCGACCGGACAGCGGATGGACGGGCCGGTGACCCTGCACGGCCTGCCCTTCCCGCGCACGCCCAGCGGGCGCGCGTCGATCCTGCCGCCGACGCCCTGGCACTACTCCGGGGACCAGTTGACCGTCGAATACCGCACGGACCCGGCGTCGATCGCCGCGCTGCTGCCCGACGAGGTGTCGCTGGCCCACGACGACGAGGACCCCGGCGCGGTGGCGATGATCTGGGCCGACTGGCAGAGCTGCGGCGCCGACGGGGCCGAGCTTCTGGACCCCGTGCGCGCCCAGTACCGCGAGGCCTTCGTGGTCGTGCGCTGTCGCTACGACGGCCAGCTCTACAGTCGCTGCCTATTCATCTGGGTCGACACCGACTTCGCGTTGGTGCGCGGTTACCTCCAGGGGTACCCAAAGAAACTCGGCTCGATCTACCAGACCCGCCCGGTGAGCGTGGGGCGCGCGGGCCCGCGGCTACAAGCCGGCGGACGCTTCGGGATGACCCTGGCAGCCGGGGATCGCCGTCTGGCCGACGCCACCGTCACCTTGACCGGCGAATCCCCCGGCGCCGGCTTCGTCAACTCCCACGCGATGCTGCACCACCGGTGGATCCCCGGAATCGAGCTGGACGGTCGCGACAGCCTGGCCGAGGTTGTCACCATGTCGGGGGTCGACGTGGAGCTGGGGCCAGCCTTCATGGGCGACGCGTCGCTGACTCTCTTCGAATCGCCCACCGAGGAGTTGGCCTCGTTGGCACCTCGCGAGATCATTGGCGGCTACTTCCGCAGCGTCGGCTCGACGTTCGCCGGGGGCCGAACCCTCGAGCCGTAGCGGTGTCGCGCCGGATCGCCAGTTCCTCGTCCTCGGTCGTCTCGGCGGCCGAGCGCGACATCCGCGCACGCCTGGCCGGCCAAAGCCTCGACTTCAACGCCATGAGCGCGGTCTCGAACATCTACCGCGCCGGCGCGGCCGTGCGCAATCACATGGAGCGTGAGGTCCTCAGCGCGTACGACCTCAGTTGGGTGGCCTTCACCGTCTTGTGGGTGCTCTGGATCTGGGGCAGTCAGGAGACCGGGCACGTCGCGGCCGAAGCGGGCGTCACCAAGGGCACGCTGACCGGCGTCGTCAAGACCTTGGTGTCACGACGACTGGTTCGTCGCATTCCTCATCGCGACGACCGTCGACGGGTCTCGATCGGTCTCACGCGCGCGGGCACCGCGCTCATCGAGGAGATCTTCCCCGTCTTCAACGCGCACGAGACGCTGGCCGTGGGCTCGCTGACGGCCACCGAACAGCGTGACCTCGCGCGCCTGTTACGCCGCATCCTGGCGCACATCGGCGACGTTGATCGTCCCGACTCGCGCTAACGCTCGGCGGCGTCCTCGGTCGCGATCAGGTGACGCGCGGCGCGCGCCTCGTCGACGCGTGACACCGGCGTCGTCTGGGGTGCGCGGTGCAGGCCCTCCGGATCGGTCTCGGCGCGTTGGGCGATGCGCTCGACCGCCTCGGCCAGAGCTTCGAGTGTCTGGGGACTCTCCGTCTCGGTCGGCTCGAACATGAGGGCCTCGTCGACGATCAACGGGAAGTAGACCGTCGGGGCGTGGAAGCCTTCCTCCAACAGTCCCTTGGCGACGTCGAGGCCCCGCACCCCGGTCTTCGCCTTGAGCTGGGTGGCGCTGAGCACGCACTCGTGCATGCACATCCGGTCGTACGCGGCGGGCAGCGTCGCGTCCAGACGTCGGCGCAACCAGTTGGCGTTGAGCACCGCGTGATGAGCCACCCTCACCAAACCCTCGGCACCGTGAACGTCGATGTAGGCCAGCGCCCGCGCCAGTACCAAGGCGTTGCCGTGCCAGCCGTGAACCCGCCCGATCGAATGCTTCGCCTCGACCCACGCGTAGTCACCCGAGGCCGTGCGCTCGGCCCGCGGTCCGGGAAGGAACTGCGCCAGCCGCGCGGATACCGCCACCGGGCCGGCCCCCGGCCCTCCCCCACCGTGGGGCGTGGCGAAGGTCTTGTGCAGGTTCATGTGCACGATGTCAAAGCCCATGTCGCCGGGACGCACCACGCCGAGGATCGCGTTCAGGTTCGCGCCGTCGTAGTAGAGCAGGCCGCCCACGTCGTGCACCGCGGCGGCGATCTCGGAGATCTCCTCTTCGAAGAGTCCAATGGTGTTGGGATTGGTGAGCATGATGCCGGCGACGTCAGTGTCCAACGCCGCGCGCAACGCGGCGAGGTCCACCAGTCCCCGGTCGTTGGACGGAACCGTGGTGACCTCGTAGCCGCCGAGGGTCACTGACGCGGGATTGGTCCCGTGCGCCGAGTCCGGGATGATCACGCGGCGCCGACTGTCGCCGTTGGAGTCGTGGAACGCGCGCATCAGCAACAGCCCGGTCAGCTCTCCCGCGGCGCCCGCCGCGGGCTGCAACGTGACGGCGGCCATGCCGGTCACCGCGCAGAGGCGCTGTTCCAGGGTCACCAGGATCTCGAGCCACCCCTGCGTCAACTCGGCGGGCGCGCCGGGGTGCACCGTGTTGAGTCCGGGGTCCGCCGCGACCTGGTCGCAGAACTTGGGGTTGTACTTCATCGTGCACGAACCGAGCGGGTACGCACCGAGGTCCACCGAATACTGACGATGCGACAGGCGCGTGAAGTGGCCGACCAGGTCGCGCTCGGAGACCTCGGGCAGGTCCACGACGTCGTCACGCAGGTGGACAGCGGGAACGAGGTCACTGAGCGGCGGTGCCGGCACGTCGGTCGTACGAAGTTGGTAGGCGGACCGGCCCGGAACGGACAGCTCGAAGATGGTGGGCTCGGTGGCGTCGCCCATGAGTGGCGCCGACGCCGCTCGTCCGCCGGCCCACGCCATCACGCCACCACCTTCTGCATCACGTCGACGTAGCGATCGAGTTCCTCGCGGGTTCTGCGCTCGGTCACCGCCACCACCACGACGTCCTCGATGTCCTCGAGCGAGGCGTCGGGCCCGCGCGTGAGTGAGAGCGCAGAGAGTCCGCCCAGGATTCCTTGATCGGCCATGGCCGCCAGGACCTCATCGGCGCGATCGGGCACCCGGATCGCGAACTCGCGAAGGAACGGTTGGGTAGCGACGGGCGCCACTCCGGGCACTTCGCGCAGTCGCGCACTGAGATAGTGCGCGCCCTGGGCCGCGCGGGTCGCCACCTCGCGCAGACCGCGCGTGCCCAACCAGCCCAACTGGACCGCCGCGGTCACCGCCATCAGGGTCTGATTGGTGCAGACGTTGGACGTCGCCTTCTCGCGGCGGATGTCCTGTTCTCGCGCGCGCAGCGTCGTGACGAACGCGCGACGATCGCTGGAGTCGACCGTCTCTCCGACGATGCGACCCGGCAGGCGTCGCACCTGGTCGAGGGTGCAGGCGAAGAGGCCCAAGTAGGGTCCGCCGAAGCCCAGCGCCGTGCCGAATGGCTGTCCCTCGCCCACGCAGACGTCGGCGCCCCAGTAGGCGGCTGGTCGCAGGACGCCCGCAGCCACGGGATCAGCCGCGACCACCAACAAGGCGCCGGCGGTGTCGGCCGCCCGACGCGCGACCGAGAGGTCCTCGAGCACACCGAGATAGTTCGGATACGCCCCGACCAGCGCCGCGGCGTCCGTCACGTCGACGCTCGCCCAATCGGTGACGCCGTCACGCAGTCCCACTTCGACGATCTCGTGACCGGTGCCGCGCGCGAAAGTCGCGACGACCGCGCGCCAGTGCGGGTGCACGCCGGCCGAGATCACCATCTTGGACCGCCCCGTCGCGCCGTGAGCCATGTTGAGTGCCTCGACGAGCGAGGTGGCGCCGTCGTAGAGCGAGGCATTGGCGATGGCCAGACCGCTCAAGCGCGAGACCATCGTCTGGAACTCGAAGACCGCCTGGAGTACTCCCTGGGCGACCTCGGGCTGATACGGGGTGTACGCGGTGACGAACTCCGAACGGCTGGCGAGCGCGCGCACGACCGCCGGAACCTCGTGGTCGTACGCGCCGGCACCCGCGTAACAGGTCAGCGCGGACGTCGCGCGATTGGCCGCGGTGTAGCGAGCGAACTGTGCCGCGACGTCGGGCTCGCTGCGTCCCTCCGGCAGGTCGAGCCCACCCGCCAGGCGCACCGCCGCAGGGATCAGTTCGAACAGCTGGTCCAGTTCGCCGAGTCCGAGGAATTCCAGCATCTGGTCGACTTCGGCCGGCGTGTGCGGAAGATAGTCGGCCACCTCAGTGCGCCTTCGCCTTGGCGACGAACGGGAGGGGGACCACCGTCGCCGCGACCTCTCGACCGCGCAACTGGACGATGACCTCGGTGCCGGCCGCGACGTCGCCGGCGAGGAGTCCCAGTCCAATGCCGCGCTCGAGCACCGGCGAGTAGTTGCCCGACGTCAACGGCCCCGCCGGCTCTCCGTCGACCAACACCACCGCGCCGTCGCGCAGCGGCTGGCGATTCTCGGTGACGACACCGGTGAGGAGTCGTCGCGGGCCGCGTTCGCGCTCGGCGGCGACCGCGTCGCGACCACGGAACGTCTCCTTGTCCCAGCCCAGCACCCACCCGAGTCGAGCCTCCAACGTCGTAGACGACGTCGTGAGTTCGTGCCCGTAGAGCGGCAGCGCGGCCTCCAGGCGCAGGGTGTCGCGCGCGCCCAGGCCGGCCGGCGTCACGCCCGCACCCACCAAGGCGTCCAGCAGGTCGACGGCCGCCTCATTCTCCACGGCGATCTCGACTCCGGCCTCGCCGGTGTAGCCGGTGCCCGCCACGCGCACCGGCACCCCCCGGTAGTCAAAGGTGTGAACCCGGAACCGACCAACGGTCCCGAACCGCGGGTCGACCCGAGTCACGCGGTCGCGGGCGTTGGGTCCCTGGACGGCCAGCACGCAGCGCTGATCGGTGACGTCCACGCCGCTCAGCGCGCCGAGGACCCCCGAGGTGTTCGAAGCGTTGGGCATGACGTCGAACCGGTCCTCGCCCACCCACCAGACGATGATGTCGTCGATGACGAAGCCCTCATCGTTCAGCAGGTGCGTGTACTGGGCGCGGCCGGCCTCGATCTTGTTGAGGTCGTTGGTGAGAACCGACTGCAGCTCGGCGAACATCGATGGCCCGTCACAGCGCACGGTACCCAGGTGGCTGACGTCAAAGACAACCGCGTCACGTCGACAGGCCAGGTGTTCGGCCACCGTGCCCGACGCGTACGCGAGGGGCATCTCCCAGCCACCGAAGGGAACGATCTTGGCCCCCAGCTCGACGTGACGGTCATAGAGAAAGGGCCGGCGGTCGGTCACGAGGGCCATGCTAGGCCGCGAAGTCTGACAACGTCCCCAGGGCGTGACTGGTCAGCAGGCGCGTGAAATCGCGTTGGTAGACCACGAGAAGATTGATCTGCGGATAGAGAGCTCGGAACTCTCGGATCTTCTGATTCTTGCGCGTGACGTGGCGCTGTTCGAGCACGGTGAGTTCGATGAAGAGCTCACGCGAGGCCACGAAGAAGTCGGGTCGAAAGGCCCGCGTCGGCTCGCCGCGCTCGTTCCAGGCGAGCGGGAACTCGATCGGCTCGTACGACCAGTGCAGGCCGTAGAGGCTGAGCAAGGACGCGAACAACTCCTCGCTGGGGTGCGCGAAGCGGCCCGGTTTCGGCGCTACCGCGCTGGGGTGCCGGCCACGCCCGAGGCGGGCCGACGGTCTGGCCGTCACGCCGAGAGGGTCTCCTTCTCCGACGTCTCGTTCTTTTCGAGGCGCAGCGTGGTCGTGAGTTCGGCGACCACGCTGGCCAGTGGCACGATATTGAAGACTCCCTGGCCCCCGCGCAACAGATCCACGAGGTCCCCGTCGCTGTGGGCGAGAACCGATCCGGCGTCGCTGAGAACGAGCGAACTCGAGGCCAGGTCGGCGCCGAGCGCGCTGCGCAGGCATTCGACGGCCTGGCGGGCGCGCGCCAGCGACACGCCGGAGTTGAGAAGTGACTTGATGACCTTGACCTCGAGCAGGTCACTGTAGGAGTACGCGCGCTTCGAGCCACTGCCCGAGGCCGCGGTGATCGAGGGCGTAACGAGGTCGGTGCGCGCCCAGTAGTCGAGTTGGCGATAGGTGACTCCGGTCAGGCGGCACACCGTAGGCCCGCTGAACCGCGTCGTAAGTGACTCTCGCATCGCTCCCCTCCCGACTGAGGCGACCCCGGCGTCGCGCTGAGGACTACACGAGTGTAGTTTACCGGGGACTACGATACAAACAGGTCCGGGCGACCGAGCGACGGCGACGAGGCCTCCGCGGCCAAACGTGGCGGAATTCGGCCCGCGACCCGGGCGCCGTATCCAGCCAGGACCGCGTCTCGGATCGCACCGGCCATGCGAACCGGGTCGATCGCTCGGTTGATCGCCGACGCCGCCAGGACCCCGTCGCAGCCCAACTCCATCGCGAGCGCCGCGTCCGACGCGGTTCCGACCCCGGCGTCGAGGAGCACGGGCACGTGGAGGCGCTCGGCGATCAGGCCCAGCGCGTGCGGATTGCGCACCCCGAGGCCCGACCCGATTGGCGAACCCAGGGGCATCACGGCGACGCAGCCCACCTGCTCGAGCCGCTGGGCCACCACGAGGTCGTCCGAGGTGTACGCCCACACTTCGAACTCTTCGGCGACCAGGCGCGCGGCGGCGGCCAGCGTCTCGGTGGTGTCGGGCAGCAACGTCGTCTCGTCGCCGATCACTTCGAGCTTGATGGCCGACGTTCCGAAGGCCTCGCGAGCCAAACGCGCGGTCTTGACCGCCTCGTCCGCGCTGAAGCAACCCGCGGTGTTGGGCAGGAGTGACACGCCCAGGCGCGTGAGCAGGTCGTAGATCGAGCCTTCGACACTCGGGTCGACGCGACGCAACGCCACGGTCGCAATCGTCGAACGCGACGCCACGATCGACTCCTCGAGGATCTCGAGTGAACGGAACCCGCCCGTGCCCATGACGAGCCGCGACGGCGACGCCACGGAACCCACGACGAAGAGTTCATCCACGCAGCCAGCGTAGTGACCGAAAACTTGTCGTCAGTAGGGTTAACGCCGTGGAACCCATCACTGCGTTGACCGTCGCGGGTTCGGACTCCGGCGGTGGCGCGGGCATCCAGGCCGACCTGCGGACGTTCGCCGCCTTCAATGTTCACGCCACCAGTGCGCTCACCGCGGTCACCGCGCAGAACACGACGCGCGTCGCCGCGGTCACGCTGATCGATCCAGTCATGGTCGTGGCCCAGGTCGACGCGGTGCTCGAGGACTTCACCGTGAGCGCGGTCAAGACGGGCATGCTCGGTCAGCCACCCACCGTTGAGGCCGTCGCTCAACTCGCCGCCGCGGGGCGACTCCCCCACCTCGTGGTCGACCCCGTCCTCATCTCGTCGACCGGCCACGAGCTCATCGGCGCGGGTGGCCGGGACGCGTATCGCACCATGTTGATCCCGCACGCCCAGATCGTGACACCCAATTTGCTGGAGGCGGCCGCACTCTGTGACGTAGACGTGGCGGACGTCACGACGCTCGACGACATGGCCGACTTGGCTCGGACCATTTTGATGTGGGGCCCGACGTTCGTCCTCGTGAAGGGCGGCCACTTCATGGCCGGTGCCGCGACGGAGAGTCGCTCACCGGACCTGCTCGTCTCGGCCGAGGGCGTCGTGCTCTTTGACGCGCCACGCGTTGCAACGGCCAACGACCACGGAACAGGCTGTTCACTTTCGGCGGCCATCTGCGCGGGATTGGGCCTCGGTCGGTCCGTCCCCGACGCGGTTCGTGACGCCAAATCGTTCGTACTCGCGGCGCTCACGAGTGCTGCGACGTGGCGACTGGGCCACGGCCACGGCCCAATCGACCACCTAGGCTGGAACGAGTGAACGACGAGGTCAGGCCCCCGCTGACCACGACGACCAGCATCATTCCGGCGGCGATTGTCCTGGGCGTGGCGGTCGTCACTCTCGTGATCTTCCTGGCCATCAACTTCATCGCTAATCCGCACGTCAAGCCCCCGACGTCGACCCTGCCAGTTATCGTCGGGGGTCTCGCGGCCGAGACGGGCCACCTCCTCGCCGGGTGTCAACAGGCCGGCAGTCCCCCGGCCAATATCTCCAGCGCGCTCGTGGTGCCGGTGACGACTGTCACCACGGCCGCGACCAGTCACCCCAACAGCGGCGCCGGCGACTACGACTGCGTGCAGGCGCTCAAGACCACGGCGACGTCCGGGCAGGTCTTGGGCTTCTATAACGCGCAGTTGCCGGCGCGCGGCTGGAACCTCTTCTCACGCGGATCGAGCAGCGGACAGGCCCAGCTGCTCTTCCAGAAGGCGGGATCGGACACCTTCTACTGGGTGATCGGCGTCACCGTCGAGCACGCCTCCGCGAACGCCACCTACTGGGACTTTCGGATCTACCAGAACACCAGCGGTATCTAGACCAGTTCCAGTTCCCTCGGTGGCTGCACCTGGGTCACTCGGGACCACAGCGCGAAGTTGAGTGGATAGATGAGGTAGCCCACGCGCGTTGCCGACGCAGCGCAGATCAGGACCGTGAACAAGACGGCCAGCAGACCCAATAGTTGCGAGAGGCTCAGCGGCCAGTGGCGCCGCGCGTAGAGCACGCCGTAGTAGCCGAAAACGACCAGTGCGAGCGGCGCCAAGACGTGACCCAGCGGCGACCACAGCGTCGTGAGCAGGTGTCCGGGCAAAGCGCTGGCCGCCGGGGACACCACCTTGGTCAGCCCGAGCGGGAACGCGAAGACGTTCGACATGAAGGCCACCGGCGCGCGCACCGCGAAGGGCAACACGGTGCCCGCGACGATGGCCAAGATGATCAACGCCGTCGTGCGCCACGCACGGCGCTCGTCACCGCGGCGAACCACGAGCAATGCTCCAAGAGCCAGCGGCCACGCCGTCAGTTTCATGGCCGCCGCCACGCCCAGGCTGACGCCGGCGAGGACACTGTTGCGTCGCTGCAGTGCGGCGACGCCGAGCAACGAGAGCGCCAGAATGGGCATGTCGTCGCCGCCGGTGGCTAGAAACAGCGCCCCGGTGGGCAGGGCCAGCAAGATTTGGATCACGCGGATCTTTTGTCGTCGCGTGGCCCTCAGCAGGCCGATACCTACGCCCGAGACGATCAATGTCATCAGCGACATCACTATGCGCGCGTCGGTGAGCCCGTGGCCGAGGTGGGTCTCGGCCGACGGCAGGCCGAACACCCCCATCAAGGGGAAGTAGGGGAAGAACGACTCGAAGGCCGGGAGTCCCGGCACCGCGTTGACCAGGTGGCCGTTCCTCTCGTAGGTCTTGTAGGGGTCTTGACCTTCGTACAGGTACCTACCGGCGCGTTCGATGACCCCCACCTCCGGTTGGGCGAGGCCCGGGTGGTCGTCGAGCTGGCGCCAACGCGCCTCGAGGATCAGCGGCAGTACCACGGCGCCCAGGACCACGACCGCCAGCAACGCAAGACGGGTCAGCGTCTCGCGGCGCAGGTGGCGCCACGACAGCCCCACCGCAATGAGCGCGGCGCCCGCGTACGGCGCGAAGGCGAGGTAGCCCCAGTGCCACTGCGCGGGCTGTCGCGACGTCCAGCCCAGTCCCACGGCGAAGAGCGCGGCGAGCCCGTAGAGAACCGCGTCGCTGGTAAGGGTTCCGAGCGACGTCCAGCGACTAACCAGGTCAGCCCGACCCTCCGCAAATCGCGTCACCACGCGAAGAAGCCTACTGACGGGCCCGGAACTCCCTGAGCCACGCGGGTCGCCGAACTACGAGCCCGACGTCGTGCGACGAACCGGCTGCAAGGTCATAGGGGGCAGTCGCTGGGTGAGGAATCGGCGAATGATCCTCGCGGACTCGGCTGGCCGCTCCTTGAGCACCGCGTGCGAACTGCCCGGTACGACCGCCAACTGCGCGTCGGGCATCGACTCGTAGAGCGCGATCGAGTGCGCGAGTGGCACCACGTCGTCATCGCCGGACATGACGAGCACGGGACGCGACATCATCGCGAAGTCCGTCGCACTCATGTTCGGCTCGGTGGCGAACAGGGTGAGCGACTTGTCGGCCACGACGCGGGCGTGAGCCGCGCCGTCGGGCGACTGCGCGCCGAACTTCTCGGCCCACTCCTCGAAGTCGGGACCCTCAAACGTCAGGCTGCCCGAGGTGGCGACGGCGTCGTGATGGAAGTTCGCCCCGACTGCCACGGCGCGCCTCACGAGGTCGGGTCGTCGCAGTGCCGTGAGCAGCGCGACGATTCCTCCGTCGCTGTGCCCCACCAGGTGGCTGCGACCCCCCAGGAACTCCAAGAACGCAATCGTCTCGGTGGCCATCTCCTCGTAGTGGAAGGGCTCGACGGTGTCGGCCGTGCGGCCGTGTCCGCGTCGGTCGAAGGCGGCGACGCGAAACTCCTCGGCGAGTCGCGGCCCGATGGACCTCAAGGGGCTCGCGCTCGAACTCAGCCCGCCGTGCAGCAGCACAACCTTCGTGCCGCGCCCGCGGCCGCGCGTGAACCAGGTGGGGTGCCCATTGAGCGCCACGGTCGCCACGCCGTTCATCGTAGGGGCCGATCCCGAGCTGAACGTAAGGTGGCCCTCGTGCGGGCCTTCGTCATCGATGAGTCCGGAGAGAGTTTCGAGTTCGGTGTGCGCGACGTCAGCGTCTCGCCCACCGAACTCGACGATCTCCTGGTCGAGGTCGACTACAGCGGCGTCAACTTCAAGGATGCGCTGGTTGCTTCCCCCCGCAGCCGCGTTCGTCGCGTCCCCCGTCTCATCGGCGGCGTCGACGCCGCCGGCACGGTCGTGACCTCCACCGATCCCGCGGTGCCGGTCGGCACGCGCGTCGCGGTTCACGGCGGTGAACTCGGTGTCGGCCGTGACGGGGGCTTCGCCACCCTCGTCTACGCACCTCGGCGGTTCCTCAACGCCCTTCCGGACACCATCAGCACGCGCGAGGCCATGGTCATCGGCACCGCCGGCTTCACGGCGATGGCCAGCGTCCTGGCGCTCGAAGCGCACGGCCTCGCGCCGGGCGCGTCGGTTCTGGTGACCGGCGCGACTGGCGGCGTCGGCTCGGCGGCCGTGACGTTTCTGGCCGCACGCGGCTACGACGTGACTGCCTCGACCGGCTCCAGCGACGAAGCCCCGTGGCTCCGGGCGCGCGGCGCGGCGCAGGTGATCGGACGCGACGACGTCGCGGACCGACCCGAACGGGTCTTGGCGAGCGAACGATGGGACGGCGCCATTGACTGCATCGGCGGCGCCACCCTGCCCCAGATCCTGCGCAGCCTGCGCTACGGCGCGGCGGTGGCCGCGAGCGGTCTGGTCGCGGGCGCCGAGATCGACACGACCGTGTACCCCTTCATCACCCGCGCGGTGAGCCTGCTGGGCGTCGACGCGGTGAAGATGCCGATCAAGAAACGAGAGCTGGTCTGGTCAACCCTCGGCGAAGTCGTTACCACCGTCGACCTCGAGCCGCTCGTGGATCACGTCGTGACGTTGGAAGAGTTGCCTGACGCATTTGGCAGCGTCGCCCGCGGCACGACACGGGGCCGGATACTGGTGACCGTGTCGCCGCGCAACGCGAACTGAACCTTCCCGACCGCGACGTCGCGACTAGTAGAAGGGGCTCACCCAGATCAGTCCGCGATTGCACGGCGCCGGCGGATACTGCGCCGTCACCGCCACCGTCGAGCCGCCCTTGGTGAGCGCCACCGACACCGTCTGGGCCGACGGACAGGTCGTGGCGCCCGTGGGAACGTCGGAGTACGCCAGCGAGAACGTTGTCGTCGAGCCGTCCGTCAGGGTGACGAGACCCGGGGCGTGGTTGGCCCGGGCGTCGCTGAACTGGATCGGCGCGTTGGCCGAGGGCAGGTCGACCGTCGACGACGGCAGTAGGGCGCCGAGGCGATCCTGGAGCGTCAGGATGGGCCAGCCCTTGATCGTGCACGACCCCGACGTGGTCTTGACCAAGGTGATGCTGGCGTAGACGGTGCCCGCGGCGCCCTGGCCCTGGTTGAAGGAGCCGCGAAAGTCACTCCCCGCACAGGTCGTGGACCCGGTGTTGGAGGCGGTGGTCGTGGTGGTCACCGCCACGGTGGTCGTCGACGAGGTGGTCGTGGTTGTAGTCGAGTGCCCGTAGCGGCTCAGCGTGTAGATCGCGACGAAGGCAAAGAAGACGGCGAGCGACTTGAGGGCTCGACTCACCGGTTGAAGTCCTCGGGGCGAATCTTGTCGAGAAACTCTCGCAACTCCGCCACGAGGTCCGACTCCGAGCGCTCCTCGACGTCGGCCTCTTCCGAGTCCTCAAGCTCGATGACGCGTCCTTCGGCGGCCATCAGCTCGTCGTTCACCAAGATCGGAGCGCCCACGCGCAACGCCAACGCCACCGCGTCGCTCGGTCGTGCCGAGACCTCAACCTCCGCGCCGTCGCGCACGAGTCGCAGGTTGGCGAAGAAGGTGTTGTCGACCAACTCGGTGATCTCGACCGAGAACACCTTGGCGCCGAGTGCGGTGATGACGTGGCCCAACAGGTCGTGGGACATCGGACGTGGTGTCTCGAGCTTCTGCAGGGCGTAAGCGATCGACGTCGCCTCCGGAGCACCGATGAAGATCGGCAGCACCCGTTCGCCGCCCACCTCCTCGAGCAGGAGCAGCGGCGTTGAAGTCCCCACGTCGACGCGCACGGCCCGCAGAATGACCTCGACCACGATTCGAGCCTAGACCCGGGTGCGCACGGACGTTCCGTCAGTGCCCGAGGTACGTCGAGAGCGCGCGCTCCAAGAGCAGTGTGCGCAAGGTCTCGACTTCACTGGTCACCGCGGCGACGGCCGCGCGCGTCTCGTCGCGGGTCATGCGACGTGACGGTGAACGCAGCGGTTCGGTCACGTCTTCGATGACGCCGACCTCTCGCTCGACGACACGGCGCAACGCACTCAGGAACCGTCCGTCACTGCCGCGTGACAACAACGCCCCCGCCGCCTGGGCGATTCGAATGTCAATCTCGCTGAAGGTGGTCTCGCCGACCAGCGACGACGGCGCCACCAGCCCCAGGCCGACCAGTTGATTGAGCACGGTGGCGTCAAGTCCGAGCTCGCGCAGCGACTCCGGTGCGGCGTACTCGGTCGCCGGCGCTGACGTGTTCGCGTCGTTCGACGAGGGCCGCACCACCGACAGAGCGGGACGCGCGGCGGGCGCGACCGCGGGGATCGGGGCCGTCACCATTGGGGCCGCGGCGTCGCGCGCAACCTGGCGCGCCACCGAGGATGGGCCGTCGTTCAGTAGCCCCTGTTCGACGAGTCGAAGACGGACCACCCGCAGCGGCACGAACTCCTCCTGGGCCAGGCGAATCGCCTCGCGCAGGCACGCGACGTCGCGATCGGAGTAGAGACGGTATCCCTTGCGACTACGGCTGGGCTCGACGAGCCCCTTGTCCTCGTAGTAGCGGATCTTGGAGAGTTCGATGTCCGGGAAATCCTGTCGCAGCAGTGCGTGCACCTCGCCGATCTTCATCCTCCCCCCGCTCACGCTCATAGTGCCGCCTCCCAAAACACCAGCTTGAACTTGCCAATCTGCACCTCGTCGGCCGAATGCAGCGTCGTCTCCTCGACGCGCGCGCCGTTCACGTAGGTGCCGTTGAGCGAATTGAGGTCACGCAAGGTGATGCGGCCGCTGGCCGTGCGCGTGAACACCGCGTGGTGGCGCGACACCGAGACGTCGTCGAGCAGCAAGTCGGAGTTCTCGTGCCGGCCGGCCGACGTGGTCTCCTTGCCGAGTTCGAAGCGCGTGCCAGCGTTCTGACCCGATGCGATCACCAATTCGTCACCGTGCGCGCCGCGCGGATTGCGACTCGCTCCCGGTTGCGGGGCGTCCGGCGCGTAGACCACCGGCACCGCGACCGTCTCCGGTGACGTCGCCACCACTTGAGGTGCCCCACACGCCCAACAGAAGTTGGCGTTCTCGTTGAGGATCTCCCCACACCGACGGCAGTGCACGGCAGCCACCCTACAGAAGATTCCCCGGCGCCGCCGGGGCTAACCGTTGGTCAGTTCGCGGTACGCGGCCGCGTCGAGCAGGTTCGCGACGTCGTTCGACGACTCCGTCGTGACCTCACAGATCCACCCTGCGCCGTACGGGTCGGAGTTGATGAGTTCGGGTGTCGCGGTCAGGTCGGCGTTCACCACGCTCACCGTTCCCGCGACCGGCGAGTAGATCTCCGAGACCGATTTGGTCGATTCGACCTCACCGAGCTTTCCCCCCACGGTCACGCTCGCTCCCACTTTGGGTAGGTCCACGTAGACCACGTCGCCGAGGGCGTCTTGGGCGTAGTCGGTGATGCCGACTCGTACGGTTCCCTGACCGTCTCGGGCCCATTCGTGGTCGCGGGAGTAGCGCAGTTCCTCGGGTATCAGCATGGCCCGAATCTATCCGACGCGCCGGGCGCGGCGACCAACGCGCAGAGCGTTGACGGCCGGGCGAACGTAGCCGGTGAGCACCACCCAGGCCAGCGCGAGTCCGCTCAGCCCGACCACCCACGTCGCGTCGCGAACGACGTGTTGCCAGGTGGCCAGGGGCGCGTGGTGGTCATTGGTGGTGAGCAAGAAGAGCGGGAACGTCGTCATGAGCGCGAAGGTCGAGACCTTGCCCCACCACAGCACGTCGATGCGTGCGGCCCCCAGGGCCGCCAGCACCAGCGTCATCACTGAGACAATGAGCTCACGAGCCAGAGTGGTGCCGGCAAACCACCACGGCACTCCCCCGGCCGCGGCGACGCCCAGCAGGCCCACGATGACCAAGAGCCGATCGGCCACCGGGTCGATGACTTTGCCGATGTTGGAGACCTGGGAGAGTCGTCGCGCCAAAAACCCGTCAATCCAGTCGGTGGCGCCCAACGTGGCCAGGAGCCAGGCGGCTAGTGCGCGGTGCCCCGTGCCGAACAGCAGCCACAAGAAGACGGGTAACAGGGCCAGCCGAACCAGGGTGACCAGGTTCGCCCACGTGCGCCATCCGGCGTCCGTGGCGTCGGCCATGGGTCGGCTCAGGCGACCGTGATCGCGGAATCGAGATAGACGTCCTGGACCGCGTGAACCAGGTCGGCGCCCTCGTCAATCGGCCTTTGGAAGGCCTTGCGCCCGACGATGAGACCTTGACCGCCGGCGCGCTTGTTGATGACGGCGGTGCGCACCGCTCCCGCCAGGTCGTCGTTTCCCTGGGACTCGCCACCCGAGTTGATCAGGCCGATACGGCCCGCGTAGCAGTTCACCACCTGCCAACGTGTCAGGTCGATCGGGTGGCCCGTGGTCAGTTCGGAGTACACGCGCGGGTCGGTCTTACCGAACTTGAGCGCCACGTAGCCACCGTTGTTCTCGGGTTGCTTCTGTTTGATGATGTCCGCCTCGATCGTCACTCCGAGGTAGTTGGCCTGACCGGTGAGGTCGGCGCTCAGGTGGTAGTCGACCTCGGCGGTCTTGAAGGCGGGGTTGCGCAGGTAGGTCCACAGCACGGTGAACATTCCGAGGCGGTGCGCTTCGGCGAACGCCGTCGAGATCTCGCGAATTTGACGCCCGGACTCGGGCGAGCCGAAGTAGATGGTGGCGCCCACACCCACTGCACCCAGATCAGCGGCCTGCTGGGCCGAGGCGAAGGGAATCTCGTCAGACAGGTTGGGAAGGTTGAGCAGGTCGTTGTGGTTCAGCTTCACGATGAACGGGATGCGGTGCACGTAGCGGCGCGAGACTGCGCCCAGTCCGCCCAGGGTGGTGGCGATGGCGTTGCAGTCGGCAGCGATGGCCAGGTCACAGAGCCGAGCGGGGTCGAAGTAGGCGGGATTCGGGGCGAAACTGGCCGCGGCCGAGTGCTCGACGCCCTGGTCGATGGGAAGTATCGACAGGTAGCCCGTGCCCCCGAGGCGCCCGTGGTTGTAGAGCGTGGAGATATTGCGCAGCACCGTGGGCGACCGGTCGGTCCAGGCCAGGACGTCGCCCACGAAGTCCGGTCCCGGCAGGGTCAGCAGCTCCCTGGGAAAAGCGGTGGCCTTGTGGTCGAGCAGCGATGACGCTTCGTCACCCAGCAATGACGCGATGTCCATTGTCAAAGTCTACAAGAATGCACTGTTCGCTCTCCCCGGACGCGTCGGCCAGACTGAGGAGGTGGACGACGCCTACCGTTCCTCTCTGACGCGTCGTCTGGGCGCGGTGCACGCGCTGTACCGCGAGGCGCTGGCGCAGATGAGCCTCGCCCAGATCAATCACGTCGAACGCGACGGCGTGCTGCCCATCGCCTTCTCCCTTGTCCATCAAGTCTTGATCGAAGACGGCAGTCTGTGCTTCGTGGGCGGCCCCAACCCTCAGTTCAGCGACGCGTGGGCCGATCGACTCGGACTGGGCGTGGTCGACCACGGCAAGAGCCGCAGCGTCGAGGAAATGGTCCACCAGCGCATCGGCGACCTGGCCGCCTTCACCGAGTTCCAGGGCCTCGTCTTCTCGGTCACCGACGCCTTCGTGTCCGCGATCGACGTCGCGTCGTTGGACGACGTCATCGTCCCCGCGCCTTACGGACCCGACCTGGCCCACACCTTCTCGGCCCGTGTGGGTGGCGACGCCGGCATCACGCGCAGTGACGCACTGGAGTGCTGGATCTACCAGCACGCAGTGCGCCACCTAGGAGAGATCGAGCACGCCCGTGCCTTGGTGGGCCTCGGTGGCATGACCTCGTAAGGCGCCGGTCTTTAGTCCACCTTCTTCTTGGAGACCGGGGCCGCCCGACGTGGTCGGTTCTTACGCACCACCGGACCCAGTTCGGCCAGACGATCGCGGGCGTCGTAGGCGTCCGGATCGGCCAGGACCACCCGGGCGAAGAGCTCACGGGCCGAGGTGACGTCGCCCGCCCGGTCGAAGATGTCGGCCAGCGCGTACCACAGGCGCACGTGACGGAACGACGGGTTGCGCAGCTGTTTGGTACCCCCGGCGCGCACCAGCAGGTCGACCGCGTCGGTGAACTTTCGCTGGTCGGCCAGGGACGCCGCCATGACGATACGCGCCTCGGTCAACACCTCGGCGGTGGGCTCGGCCTCCCCCACCAGCCGGAAGACCTTTTCGACGGCGCGCCACCGTCGCGTGGCGCGGTCACAGTCCATCACCAGTGGCAGGTGCTCGGGGTTGCCCGTGAGTTCAAAGTGAGCGGTCAGGTGGATCTTGGCCATGTTCCAGCGCTCGGCGCGGTAGGCGGCGAGTCCGCTCAGCTCGCGCACCGGGGCCACGCCCGGGACGGCGTCTGAGACAGTGCGCCCGAGTCGCAGCGCCTCGTCGAAGCGTCGTCGGTCGTACGCCTCGGCCGCGCGCGTCAGCGTGACGACGGCCTTCTCGCGCATGTAGCTGGTGCCGATAAACGCCTTGCGCACGTCGCCCGCGATCTCGCCGGGCAAGACATACGGCGCGCGCGGTCGCGGGGTCGCCACCGCGGCGGGGCGCGCGGGCCGACTTTCCTGCACCCACTCTTCGCTGGGCACTGGTGTTGGGCGGGCCGCCGGACGAGAGACCATCTCGCGCCCCGTGGACGTGATGTTGACTGCCCCTTTGCGCGCGACGCCACCCCATCCGCTCTGGCGCGCCACGTCGCCGGCGTGCCGACGTTGAGCCTGCTCCGGCGTCAACTCGCGCGGCGCGGGTCCTCCCCGAGATTTACGCGAGCGATCCGGATGGGCACCACGCGACGAACGCGACCGCGCGGACTCTGCGTCGCGACCTCGCGGACTCGTGGTTCGCCGACCGCGCTCGTCGTCCTGTCGGTCGCCACGGGGACTCGGCGCGGAAGATCCTCGACTGGCCGATGTCCTTCTAACGGCGCCCGAGTCGCGCGGTCGTCTCGCCGTTGGACGACCCGGTTGATCCTCGGATTCGTCTCGCGGTCGACGTGGACCACCGGTGCGCTCGTTGCCCCTCACCGTTCGCCCGTTACTTGGACGCGGTGCGTCACGACCCCTCCGCGGAGGACTCGAACGTGACGCGTCGCGGTCCTGGCCCGGGGCCCCCGACCCCTTCGCACCTTTGGGCGCACGGGCCGGACGGTTCGAACCCGAAGCGTCCCTGGAGCCCCGAGCCCCTGAGTCAGGTCGCGGTCGCCCCCCTCGTGGCGCAGGACCCGGACCCGGGCGCGAGCCCCGCGACGGTGTTGAGGACGTGGCTCGACGAGGGTTCGGGGGACGCGGTGTCACTGGTGAAGCCTACCGCTGGGCCCTCAAGTCTCCTCTCGAGGCAGCGCGTGTGCACGGATCTGTCGTAGCCGAGGTGAATCGAGGATATCGAGAGCGACCTTCGCGGGAACCCAGTTAGTTCTTCTTGTACAGGCGCCACCCGCCTGCCGATCGCACCACGTGGTAGTCCGAACTGATGGCGGCAAAGGTGGTCGTATCGACGCCACTCGGCAATGGATTCGGCAGGACCAGGTACTCCACGTGGTTGGCCGCGGGTAGCCGGGTGCCACTTTGGCTCGGCAATCCGTAGGCGTTGTCGAAGAACGGGTTCGTCCACGAGTAGATCTGCGTGCGGTGATCCAATGCGGTGTTCCAAGGAATGAAGTACGCCGAGACCGATGCGTTACTCGGGATCCCCCGTTCCACGTAGGTCATTGCCTTGAACATCGCGCTCTGCTGATCGACCCCCTCGTAAATCCGCGAGTTCGAGAAGGGGGCGAATCCCCACAGGACACACGACCACAGTGCTCCGACGAAGACGACCACGGTGACCAGATTCTTTCTGCGTTCGGTCCTTTGGCGTCCCACCGCCCAAGCGGAGCCGATTGAGAGCAGGCCCACCAGCGGCAGCGAATACCAGAAGGTGGACGTGTGCATATAGATGTTGTTGCTCAGCACGTTCTCGATGATGACCAAGACGCCAATTGCGGCTACCTCGGGGGCGAGGAGAAAACCGAACCCGTTCGCGAATCCCATCTGCCAGAGGTAGTACGGCCGCTCGTCGGCTCGCAGATACGCGATGAATTGGCCGGGCGATCGAATCACGGTCCGAATCACTCCTCGGAAACCTCCGAAGGGAATGCGGTCGGTGTAGATCGTGGGATGTCCCAGAAAGGCCGGGATGAGCAAGAAGTTGTCTAAGAGCGCAAAGCCGACGGCGACTCCCAGGATCTGGCCCCCAACCTTCTTGTCGCGCCGGAAGTAGATCCAGAGAGCTAGGGGCACGACCATCGCGGCCACGTCCTCTTTGACGAGCAGCGCGAGGACCACCATCACGAAGAGCAGGACATACCGCGACTCGATGGCTGCGTACACGGCCGTCACGATGAAGAAGACCAAGAAGCACTCTGGATGGAACTGCATCACGTTGACCTGCTGCGTCGTGGGGTTGAGGAGGAACGCCGCACCCAGCGCAGTGGCGATGACGCGGCTTCCGGTCAGCTTGCGCGCGGTGAGATAGATCGGCACTGCGGTGGCGCCGATGAACGTCCACTGCAGCACGAGGAGTCCCTCGGGTTCTGGGAAGAGGCGGGCGACGAACGCGACCGGTATCAGGATGAACTGCGCGTGGTCGCCGAACAGGTTCCGGCCAATAATGGTGACAAAGGGATCGTGAAAGTGACCCAACAACCAGACGCCTTGGTCAAAGATCGCCAGATCGAAGGAGGGATAGCCGCGACCTGCGAGGAGTTTCAGGCTCGCGACGCTGAAGTAACAGATGTAGACAATGACCAATATGACGATCGGTGAATCGGCAACCCACTTTTGCGAGATGAAACGACGAATAGTAGCGATGACATCCGACCTCTCCTCGCGCGGGTCGGATACGATCGGCAGTCCAACAGCCGATGGCCAGTCAGCGGTGTCATGACGGGCATCACCGTTCACCACCGTCGAACCGCGACGAACGGGAGCGCTCTCGGGTGATTCAGACGAGGTCGGCGTCGTAGGTGTCGCGGTATCCGGAGCCTTCGACGCCTGGCGTCGCGAGGGCGCGCCCAGGCTCACGATGCGAGATCTGATGGACTTCATGCCCGGCTGATCCTCCAGCACGGGCTCCGGACGTCACAAAAATGACGTTGTGACGAGGTCTCCTCTGACCCGCCGAAGCGCTGTATGAAGTCGCTGATAATCAAGTTCCCCGTTCATTGACACTTTGATCTCGTCTTAACGGTCACTCCAGGTTCCTTTTTGCAAGTGACGTCGCCCAACAGCCTTCTGGATTTCTCAATGATAACTTCACGAATTCGCGACTCGTGGAATGCTCGTGTCACAATGCATCAACCCCATCACGGCGAGGGTGTACTTCGCGGAGACCAACTTTAGAGTATTTTGACCAGTGTCAGATAAGAAACTGGCACCTCAAAGAGTCATAAGTGAAGCCCCACTTCCTCACTCGTTTCGGCTGGGTGCTGGTCGACTCAATGACCCTGGCGGTAAGTCGCAGCCCTAAGATCCAAGGTGTTATCTGGGCTTGAGGGTCCTGTTTAGACGAGCAGCCCGGCGAATCTCATTCTTGTGCAAGGCGCCACCGGGATAACACGCTACGCATTTCCTCCACAGCCAGATTGCTCGTTCTCACCGTTCATAGCGTGGGTCTCTTTGGCGTATCACTGGCCCTATTACGCCCGTCACAGTATTGACTCGTCCCGGTAATTCTTGTGAGTTCCCGATACGATTTTCCGCGTGGCCTCCGCTGACGCCTTGTGTTCCCGCACACCGTCGCACTACCGGCGAGACACCCACCGTGCCCCGTGTGAGGGTCCGATGCTTGAGGGTCCTCCGGACGGCTCGTGAGCCGGCCCGACGAGAGCGCATTCGCGGTGGAGTCCCTCATCGATGATGCCACCACCTTTCGTTCGCGCGTCCGGCGGATCCAGGTGAGGGCTCATAGTCGGTTACGCACTCTTCCCAAGGGTCCCGTCATTGCGATGGTCCTCTACGCCGCCTTCGCACTGGTGGTCAGCTGGCCAAGCTGGCCCGGAGATCCGAGCCGACTGCGTACGGACAACTTTGGAATCCTCGGAGCTGGCGATTTCGACCAGGAGGTTTGGTTCCTCGGGTGGACCGCTCACGCGCTGGTCCACGTCCTCAACCCTTTTTACACCACGACACTCAACTATCCCTTCGGCATTGACATCGCGCAGAACACTTCGACGCCTCTTCTTGGTCTACTCACGGCGCCTCTGACGTGGCTCTTCGGTCCAGTCGCGAGCATGAACCTCCTGGTGTGGTTGGCCTTTCCGCTGTCGGCGGCCTCCATGTTCTTCGTGGTGCGCCGCTTCGTGGCGTGGGACGTCGCTGCATTCGTCGGCGGTGCGTTCTA
>Ga0307372_10003404_pt1 | contig 25405 bp, 12 predicted proteins | sample OX1MG_FD_202533 | JGI IMG/M metagenome (GOLD analysis project Ga0307372, IMG submission 202533) | Soil microbial communities from Risofladan, Vaasa, Finland - OX-1 | ecosystem: Environmental > Terrestrial > Soil > Coastal area > Acid sulfate soil | place: Finland: Risofladan, Vaasa | collected...
TGCATTGCAACAGCCGGTCGCAAGCCAGCAAGCTCAGAAGACTTGATTTGATCTATACCATCGCATCCTCCTCGCCGTCATGGCGCACTGAAGTCCAAACTCCAAGCTTGATTGGCTCCCGTCACTCGAACTCGCTCCCGCCGATGCTCCGCGGCTCGACGGCGTCGTTTCGGCCTTTGTTTTAGCCCTAATCCTTCTTCTTTGTACAATCGCCGCATCAGCGATTTCCCCACTCCCCAGCCCTCCCGGGGGAGTAGCACCCGGATCTTGCGGTACCCGTAACGTACTCTCGCATGAGCGATTTCCCGCATCCTCATGCGCAGCGCCAGTCACGGATTTTTATGGCTCCGGTAGCAATACGTCCCGCGGTTCAGGCGCGCCAGCCGGCAGGCTCGCCGCTCGCTCACTTGGTAGCTGTACTGAATGTGCTCGACCAGTTGCTGGCGCCGCGAGGGCTCTAAGCTTTTTTTGACAGCACGTCCTGCAACATGGCCTTGTCAAGGGTCAGATCGGCCACCAGGCCGACGTACTGCTTCTTCCACCGGTAGAAGGTCTGCTCCGAAATCCCCACTCGTCGGATCAGCTCGGCAAGTGGAACGCCGGCCTCTGCCTGCTTCAATGCCGCTACGATCTGTTCGGCATTGAAACGTTTTTGCTTCACGGCACATCTCCCTTCTTCGGGTATTAGATTTTGCCGGAAGCTAACTCTCAAAGTGGATCAAAAATACCGGGGCCGGCCAACTTTACCAGTCGTAATCTTCATCCCAATCGAGGTGGTGGTGTAGAAATTTGTATGTACCGACGCCGTGGATAGTGTGAGGTCCGTTGAAATACTCGATTTTCGTTTGATCGAATAGATTAAGTTCCTCGTAATGCTTGCGGACTTTAGCATATTCATACGCAACCCAGGAGTCAACAGACACTCCATCATCATGCCCGCGTTCCACCATGAACGGACGCGGTGTCATCATCTTGGCCATGTCGCTGTAGTTGAATGTGTTGCCCAAGTTAAATGCGGGTATCTCGTATTCAGGCGTGAAGACATAAGTGAATGGCGCGTCGTCGCGGCTGACCTTCCAGATCCACTCGTTGAAGTCGCCGGAACAAATCGAAAGAGCGTACTGATCGAGTAGGGCTGGAATACGCACCGCCGTTTTGCCACCGTAGGAAAGTCCATAGAATCCGATTCGATTCGGATCAACAAACGGCTGTTGGGTCAACCAGTCGAGAGTCCGCTTATGCTGGCTAAGAATAAAACCAAAAAGCGACAATTTCAGAGGATTGGCGAGTCGCTGAATCTTCCGAAACTTGTCCCCGCCGATATAGGGGTTTTGCGGGCAGTAGATTACAAAGCCATGGTTGGCCAAGTCAGCGGCAACCTGATGATAGAAATGCAACCCCACGCGATCCGGCTTAATCAAATCCTGCGGTCGTCCTTCCAGGCCATGCTGGCAAACCACGACCGGTCGACGTTCTCCGGACGCCATGGGTTTGGGTAGCAGCAAAATCCCGTAAGCGTAGACTTCAGGCCAGAGTGGAAGGTAAACCTCATAGCCCGTCCACCCGACTTCCCTATAGATTATTCGCGTATAAGCCTGGAGTTGTTCCGACGGCTCTGGCAGCTTGCCGAAAATTTCTTCCCAGAGATATTGTCGGTAAGGCTCTGACGTTTCCTTCCATTTCTTAACCGACGAGTTGTCCGCCTTGCTCCAGAATTCTTTGCGAACTAATTCTGACTCAATCACGACGCGTTGGGTAAAGCCGACAAGTTGCCGGAACTGGCGATGCAAGCGATCGGTTCCGTCAAAGTTTGGCCGGGTATCCCGCGGCAAAGCCCTGGAACGCGCCAAACCCTTCCTGGATCCAAGGCCGTGGATGAAAACTCGTAACGTTTCATTCGACCCCGGCAAGCCCCGCCCGTCCCCGCTGACAACTAGTGTGATGTGGTCACCGAAGCCCAACTTTTTCGCTCGTGTGACCTCCGCTCGAACATCGGAAAGAGCAGGACTTACAAGACGCCCTGAAGCCGCCGCATTTCTTGCGCCGTCCATCGCAGGAGGAGGCCCGGCAATCTCCGGTCCACGCGAAGCCTCCACAATCAAGGTACGAGGAGTCACCAGACTGGCGAGTTCAGCATCGCCAAACTCATGCAGCAAGGCCCAGACATTTCGATAAAGCGGTTCCTGCCACAGATTTTGGCGTAAATCAAAATACCCGCTGACGACTGCAACGTTAATCCGCGTATCCAACGCCGCGCTATATAGTGCCAGCAGCCCCCCTTCTCCATACCCGAACACTCCAATCGGACCTGACGGCTTTGCCCTCGAGAACCAGTCCACCAGGGCGAGCACTCTTTGTATTTCGTATCCAATGATGTGTCGCCCAACTTCATAGGCCATACGATAAATGTACTCACGGTGTGTCTCGTTGGTATGTATGTTAAGGTCGTGGTTACCTGACCATGTGCTGGCTCGATTTATCAAAGTAGGAATTATGACCACGCAACCGTTTTCAACAAGGCGCCGCGCAAACTGGGCCTCGGGAGGAATGCCCGGCTCCAGGCCAGCCAGACTTTCCGGCGACCAATCCGCGTCCGGCAGTGCCACGACACGCGCTATGGGACTCCCTTCCGGCTGGAGTAATAAACCTTCGCCATCCATTCCCTCGAATACCGGCCAGCGCACGCTATATACTCGATAACCAGATCCTGAGGCTACGACGGAAGATCCTTCCGCTGGGCTCTCGATGACTGGCACGGGATTAGCAACTCGTTTGTCGATTAGGCCCACGATCTTTCGGAATCTCTCACGATTGGGTGCTACTGAGCGTTCATAGGCTTCCAGTGAAGAAATATCGCGATGCCATAAGGCTTGCCGTTTTCCCACCGCTGCTGTTTGCTTCAAAAGATATTCATGCATTCCCTGGACCATCTGCGCGGCCAGGTCCCCTTGCCGTGTGAATTTTTCCGTTCCAGGAAGCACAGGTGGGGGGGGTGGAGCGTTCATCTCCCGGGCTTGGTGCTTCCACCAATGGACCTGCTCTGCAGTTCCCTTCGCTGGGAAACCGGGAAAACCGGTGGCTGCGGTCAGTTTTCCAAGGTTTGCAAAGAGTTCACGGCGTGTGAGGCTTTTCACGATTCACCTCTTGAATGGTGCAGTGAGTTGGGATGAGCAAGTTGTCTGCCGTTATCCCCCCTGCATACAGGTCAAGCCTGGCAGGCCCGGTGCCTATCAAAACTCGAAATGTCACGCGATCGGTCGATTACGGATCCCACACAACAGGGACGATTCTGGTCTAAACCCAATTAGAAACTTTCCACGCATACTGGACCTGAGTTCTCGTCATGGCAAGACGCTGATATGATAGCCACCTGCCAACTTAATCGCGAAAGGGCAATCCGCCCAAGAAGCCCTCTCTTCGGTATGGAAAATAGAGCCCGAAGGGTTTTAAGCCTATCGGGCGGAAGGGTTATTGTCCAATATAAAGACCAGATTGAATCGATTATTCCTTGAGATCGTTAGAACCGGGCTGTGGACCCTTACCACACACTGCACCCTGCTAACCGGTAGTGCATTAAGGGACCGCGGAAATTCTTCCAGGAATGAAGGGAAATCGAAAAGCGATCAGCTTTCGTCGTCACGCAGCTCCTTGAAAAGCCTGATGAGTTCCAGCAGCACCTTCGGAAGATGATCGGACTTGTGATACACGATTCCGACCTCCCTGACCACTTTATAGTTCCGAATCCTGAGGTAATGAAGCTCCTTCCGCTTGACCTCATCGACGATTGCGCGGAACGGAATGATGCTGATTCCCAGGTCTATTTTGACCAGCGGTTTGATTGTCGTCACGTGTTCCGCTTCCATACTGAGTTGGGGTGTAACTCTGACTTCACGGAAGAAGGCGTCAATGACGCTGCGGGTATGCGCATCTTTCGGAAAGGTGATCAGCGGATAGTTGCATAACTCTTCGGCTTTAATCCATCGTCTTTTTGCCAGAACGGGATGCTTGACGCTTGTGACGACAACCATCTCCTCTTTCCATAAAGGAAGAACCGTCAAGTCAGGGTGCCGGATCGGCAAGGTGAATACGCCCAGCTCGATGAAGTTGTCGCGTAACTTTGAAAGAAGAACGTCCGTCGGTGCGGTGGTAACCTGAAGGTCAATCCGTGGATAGAGCGTCCGAAATTTTTCCAGCACGGGAGGAAGAAGATAAGTGCAAGCGATAATTCCTGCGCCGATCCTTAGCTTCCCGCGCTCCAGATGGGCATGCTCGGAGATCTCCAGAGAGGCGTTGCGCAAATCCTGAAAGACCTTCCGCGCGTAAAGAAGCAGAGTCTCGCCCGCCGGGGTGACGTAGACCCTCTTACTGACCCTTTTAAAGAGACGCTCGCCGAGTTCATCTTCCAGTAAGCCGATTTTCCTACTGATCGCGGATTGCGCCACGTGCAGTTGCTGTCCCGCGCGGGTGAAGCTGCCGTTGTCCGCCACAGCAATAACCATCTCAAGTTGGCGCAGATCCATGCCAAGTTTATATCATAATTGTCTAGGCTAAATCTCAAGAATCTGATCAACAGTGAAAGGTCGTTGGCACTGTCGAGCGTTGCTGCATCGTCGTTCATACTCTTTCAGTCTCACCCGCCGGCACGCTCGGTTCACAACTGTTCTACAGCTGCCCGGTCAGGGGTTGCAGGTTGCTTGCCGCCGAGAGACCACGCCAACGGGCAAGATGAATTGCAGTTCAACGATGCCCAAAAAAAGGTCTGGATCAATTCCGCACCGCGTAACCGATTTTAAAGTTACTTCCTATACCTTTTGAGAATCGATCTGATCTCAGGAATATATTGGACCTGCAGCGTTTTCTAACCTAACTTTGTGGGTCGTGGGCGACACACCTCAAATGAATTCCACAGCAGTTCACTCGACACCCGAACCAGGTGCGTTGCGGGTGCTTATATTTTGGTTTTTATTACCTGGCTAAATCCCTCTCCGTATAGGGCGCGCGGATTGAATTACCTGTTGTCTGGAGGCTAAATGGTTTCTCGATTACCGCGGCTAGCGTGGATTGCAATCGGTACTGGAATGGCAGTGGCTTGGGTGGGGCTCGCAAGAAGGGTTCAAGGACAAAAGCGCTTGCCACAGGCAGTGATCGCGGCGCTGGCAGAGCAAGCCCGGATTGAGAAGTCTCCGGTTCCTCACCTAAAAGGGACAGCTCCGCTATATTTGCAGCACGGCCTTCAGCGTCCCGCTGCGATGACATGGCCCAAACATGGATCAATCTTCGTCGAGCAGTTACGTGAGGCGAATGCGTACTTCCTAAAACATATCGCAGCGACACCGGCACTACGCGACCAGGGATGGAGACCGAACGACTACTCCGTGAAAACGTATCGGGCGTCACTCGCTGTGCATCGTTCGAACCTTCGACGGATGCTGGGACTGGTGGATCCACAGACCGGCACACAAGCCGAGGTCCGAGTTCTGGAGACCGCTCCCGTGCGGGTGGAAGACGCACGGCTGGAAATTGCCGAAGGTTTGGAAGGCCGTGCCCTGGTGTTTGTACCGCCGGGGAGGGTCCGGGCAGGGGTAGTGGCCGTTCCGGGAGCAGGAGAATCGCGGGAGCAGTTTGCGGGCATCGAGCAGGGTGAATCTCCGGCCCGGTGGTTGACGGATCTGCTGCGGGGCGGCGTGGTCGTTGCAGTACCGATTACTATTGAGCGCCGGACGGATTTCTCTTTCGGGCGGCAGGACCACATGGACCGCCGTCTGCTGCTCTGGCGGCTGGGGTTTATCGTAGGGCGAACCTTGGTGGGCCTCGAGGTCCAGCAGGCTGAAAGCTGGGGGACTTATCTGAAGAAGCAGTTCAAGCTCCAGCCAAGGCAGGTGGGGGTGATGGGCTGGCGCCAGGGCGGGATGACGGCGCTTTATGCAGGGGCGATGGGAAGCTGGGGGGCAGTCAGCGTCGTCGATTACTTCCAGAAGCGCGAGAATTGCTGGCGCGAGCCGGTGGACCGGATGTTGTACGGCCAACTGAAGGAATTCGGCGACGCGGAGGTCGTGGCACTTGTTGCACCCGTGCCGCTTGAGATCGTTTATTCGAAGGATGGCCCGACGCCCCATGCCAGTGTGGATGCAGAGGTGAATCGCGCTGAGCGGTTCTATCGGGGATTAAACCTTCAGCGCAGTCTGCAAGTTGAACAAGCCGCCAGCCGGAATGCGGCGCTCGAAAAGGCTGTCGGGCGGATGGCAGATCTGCTGGGTGGCAGGCCATCAGACGTCCCGGTATCCATCACCGCGCGGGTCAGCAAAGCGGCAGTGACGATGAGCCGCAACAAGCACTTCGAAGCATGGCTTGAGTACTTGAAGAAGCTGGATACTGCAAGCGGGGGAGTCCGCCGGGCGTACTGGAAGCTGCTGGAAACACCGCCGGGAGAGCGGAAGGCCAAGGCCGAACAGTTACGAAGAAATTTGGCTCAGTTGATGGGGACGGTACCGGTGGCGAACACGCGTCTCGATCCGCGGACACGCTTGATTCGCGTAACAGATAAATTTGTGGCATTCGATGTGTTGCTGGATGTGGTACCAGGAGTGCATGCCTACGGTCAGTTGCTTGTGCCACGAGGAGAGGAAAGACGGATGCCCGTGGTGATCTGCCAGCACGGGTTGGGCGGGCGACCCGCCGACATGACAGGAATCGGCGGGGATCCGGACCTGATTTATCATGCTTTGGGAGCACACCTGGCGGATCTGGGCTACGTTGTGTTTGCACCGTACATCAACGTACCGATCCGGCAGGAGATTCTGGTAAACCCGCTCGTGCGTGAGGCGGCGGCGCTGGGGATGATGCGGACAAGCCTGGAGCTCGCAAAGCTGCATCGGATTATCGATTTTCTCGATACGCAACCTTATGTGAATCCGAATCGGATAGGCTACTACGGCCTGTCCTACGGCGGCTACTCGGCGATCTGGATGCCGCCGCTGGAACCGCGAATCAAGGCGAGCGTGATTTCAGGGCACTTCAACGACTGGCGCTTAAAGCTTACTGATCAAAGGTACTCAGGGAGCTATCTGCATTATCAGGATGCCGACTTTTACAACTGGAACGTACTTCACCGATTTACTCATCGGGAATTGATTGCCGCAATGTACCCACGTCCGGTGTGCGTCGAATTCGGTAAGAAGGACCCAACCACCACCGCCGAGTGGCACTTACGCGCATGGCTTCAAGTGGAAAGGTGGAAACGCGCCTGGGGACTCGGGGGACTTTATGAACAGGTGACACAAGTACGCTTCGACGGCCCTCACGAAATTCACGGTATCGGCACCATCGCTTTTCTTAACCGCTTCCTTCGCCCGGAAATCCCGGATGGAAGGGACCACAGATACAATCTTATTCCGCAGAACATAGAACTCAGCATCGTGAATCCCCAAAACGCGCTAGCAACTGGCCAGAATTCCTCTGTTCCATTAATTACTCAAGAAGTGGATGGTGATCCTGGCACGCGTATCCAAGGACGATTTTATGTTTCGAAAGAATACCCAGAGTTCACAGGGATGGAGCTCCAACTTTCACGAGTGGGTCATCCCGGAGATTTGATTTTGCGTTTCGGAACAACATTACACGGGGATGACCTCGGAGAGGCCCGATTGCTTGCAACTCGAATCGACCCCTTGTTCGATCTTTGGTATAGAGCAACGGTACGCCCTGTTCGCCTCGACCCGTCCAAATTGTACTATTTTGAAGTGACCTCGGCTTCCGGAAAGGCGCCACGAAATTGTTACATCGCCTATGGTCCCAAGCCGCTGGGTGGAACGGATGAGGCATCGACTTTCGGCCTCAGTTACGAAGTGCTTGCCAAGGGCGAGCCGGCCAGCCTGACGCACCACTACGAGAGGTTCGGTTTTATGCGGAAAATGCTGGCGCCCTACAGGGGAGGACCGCCGGTAGAAACTGCCGGATCACCGCCTCGTAAGCCGGAGGAAACGACGATCGGTCCGGACTGGTCCATCCACACCGGCGCGAATTCCAATATAGTTATCGCCACAGCAGCGGAGGATCTTGGCGACTTCTTTAAGAATGCGTTGAGCATCGCCGTCAAAGAATCTCGGTCACAGAGCAAGCCTCAAATCAGGCTTCAAATGTCGCGGGAAGTCCAAGGAGTCAACACCGCGGAGGGATTTCGAATATCGACATCACCGAATGAAATACGCATCGAAGGGATAACTCCGCGCGGAGTCATGCGCGGTGTCTACGCGTTGGAGGACACCTTGCGCGAACGGCAGGGTCCTTTCATGGAGCGAACCACTATCGTGCGAAACGAACGCTTCAGCCGCCGAATCACAACGGGCGTGCATCCAGGGGGTCTCACCTATAACGAAACTTCATACCCGCTGGTCTACACTGATGGCTTGCTCGACCGGATTTCCCATAGCGGCTTCAATGCCGTCTGGGTTTGGCTGAACACCGAAGAGGCAACGCTCAATTCCCACGTCTATCCGGAATTCGATGACCCCGAGGCGACAACCCGGCTGGCGCGTCTTGAAGACCTTGCCCAGCGTGCGCGACGTTACGGGATCGACGTGTACATTTACCTAGCGACCGGATACAACCATCACATTCCGAAGTCTTTTTTCCAAAAACACCCGGACGCACGTGGTTACGGGTGGGGTCCGCCATTGTGCACCTCCAATGCAACGGTGCGCCATTATTACGCGGAAACGGTGCAAACAATCTTTCACCATGCGCCGGCCTTGAAGGGAATCATCGTCATATACGACAGCGAGGGGTTTTGGTACTGCGGAAATAGCGAACGCAACCGCCTTGAATGTCCACGCTGCCGCCACTTCAGCCAGCAGCAGATTGCTTCACAACTCCTCACGACGCTCGACAGGGCTATGCATGCGGCCGGAGGACCGAATAAGCAGTTCATCGCCTGGAACTACAATGTAGCTTCGCAATGGATCGTGAAGATGCTCCCGATGCTCCCCAAGGACATTATCGTCCAAGGCGATTTTGATAAGGGGATGATTGCCGAAAGGGATGGTATCCGCAACCAAACCGAGGACTACAACATTTCCAATCTTGGGCCGCCGGGACTGTTTGTCAATGAATACGAGGCTGCACGTGCAGCCGGTCTGAAAGTAATGGCGAAAACGGAACATGCCATCAGCCAAGAGTTCATCTTTGTCCCATACATTCCGTGCATGGGACAGTGGTACCACCGCATTGCAAAAATGCGCGAATATGATCTGGCCGGCTTTTTCGGGAACTGGGACCACTATGGCTACACCCCTTCTTTGCCCGCAGCCCTTATAAACCGCATGGCATTCGATCCCGCGCCCACCGAGGGCGTCCTCTTAAAAACTCTTGCGATCCAAAAGTTTGGACCTGATGCCAGTCCTTATGTCGTAAAAGCGTGGCATGATTTCAGCCAAGGTATCCGAGAATTTCCTTATTCGGACCCGGTGGCCAGAACTCCAGGACCACTGCAGAAGGGGCCAAGCCAGCCCCTTTTCCTGAATCCGCAGGTACAAGGGTTTGGACGCTGGCGTTCCTGGCAAAACAACCTGAATTGGACCGAGCCTTGGGGTGTGAAAATCACGGCAAAATACTTAAGCCGATTGGAAGAGGATTTGGCCGAGGGGAATGCCGAACTCGAAGCCGCTGAGCGAGCGGCTCCCGAGCCGTACCGGCCCGCTATCGCCAGCGAATGGCGAACGGGAGAAATCATTCAGCACTCTGTGCAAACTATCCTGCACCTCATTGAATGGATCGAGCTGCGGAAACAGTTTTTGGCAGCAAATTCAGATGCCGAGAGAGAAAAGCTCGCGGAGAAACTTGAGGCCGTGGCACTTCAAGAGCGATCCAATTCAGAAGCCGCCTTATTGCTGCTCAAAGAGGACTCCAGACTGGGGTATGCGGCGATCAGCAGCGGAGGCCTGTTTACCCCCAGTCTTGTGGAATGGAAAATAGGGGCTCTGGACGACATCCTGTTGAGGCAGCTCCCGGAAGCGCTGAAAAATGGGAACTGATACGCCTTGAAAATAAACTGAAACGATAACTGCTTCGGTACTCATGATGGCCAGCAAGAATTCGGCACTCGATCAGGGTCCACCTGGGCGGCGCCGCCCGGCGGAACTCCCTCCTGAGAACCGATGCGAAGTAAACAGCCTTGCGTGTACCACAGCCCTTGTCGAGTGGCTTGTAGGTTTTTTCGAGGTTCGGTTTATGACCGGAGACCTGCTCTTATCGCTCTCCATTGAAAGCAAACACATCCTGGTTCCCACTACGCTACGACGATCTGGAGAGATGCCCGCAGACCTATTGCTCTGGTATCGCCCAACTGTTGGAGTTGGTCAAAGTAACAGCACGCCCGGCCAGGACCGGGACGTGGGGGCGAAGTGCAGGTAAAGGTGCGGATGGCGGCCTCAAGCCATACTGCTGCCAGATGCGGCGCAAGGTCGCTTCGCTGACGCCTTGTGCTAGCTAGCTCGCGCCCGACAAGCCGGTATCGCCTGGCGCGCTCCGCTCAACGCAAACTAAATCCTCTTTCGTGATCCGATATCCGCGACCTTCGGTTACCGAAACTTTCTGCTTGGTACATGCAGGATCTTCGCGCCTTGACGTGTTTTTGATCGATATAATTTTGATATCGGTTATAGATCAACATTGAACTTGACTTTATATTTCAAGCACGTAAAAGTACACACATTATCACGGATAAAGATTTGGACGCGGGGATCATCTGGTAAAGCAGCGATGAGCTTCCAATATCTATTGTCGCCGTAGGGTTAAGAACCGATAGGTGGGATCGGGCATGACCTTCAACGAATTCCGAGTCTGTCGTGAAGCCTAGCGCACCCTAGGGTGTTTGTCCTATGTCGGGGCTTGTGTCTACTGATTAAGGAGGGAACTTCATGAGAGATAAGACGGCCAGGAAGGAATGGACTCAATCTAGGATGGTCTCGATTTTGATGACATTAGCTATATGTGTTGCACTCCCAATCCTCGTCCGCGCCCAAGTTCAGACTACTACCGCCATAGGCGGAATTGTAACTGACCCAAGCGGTGCCGTTGTTCCGGGGGCCTCTGTCGTGCTCAAAAACCAAAACCTGGGTGTGACTTACAAGACGGCTACGGATTCGAGAGGGTCATATTCGTTTCCATCACTATTGCCCGGTACTTACACCGTTACTGTTGCCGCATCTGGGTTCAAAACTGCGGTTGTTACGGATCGATCGGTTGCGGCTGCCCAGCCAGCTCACGTTGACGTTACTTTAAGTGTGGGCTCAACAGCGACAAAGGTGACGGTCTCCGCTGCCGGGGCTGAGCTTACCAGTACCAGTTCGGCACAGGTTTCCTCGCTGATTTCTCCTCGTCTAGTTCAAGCCATACCGCTGAATGGCCTTAACTACTTTCAGTTGGCGGCCTTGACCCCAGGAGCCGTGCCTCAAAATGCAAGCACAAGGATGATGACCTTTGCAGGGAATCAGTTCGTTTCTGCTGGCAGCACTTTTGTATCTACGGGCATCATGCTTGGCGGTAATAGAGATAGTGGAACCAATGTGTCCATTGACGGCATTAACACACAGGTTCCTGTTTATCAGCAATCAACTCAGATCCAGTCGCCTTATGATATTGAGGAACTTCAAGTTCAGACAGGTACCATGAATGCCGAGTTTGGAAACGGTGTTTCAGCGGTGAACGTTATCACGAAGGGCGGCACGAATGCATATCACGGACAGCTTTACGAGTATTTTCGAAACAACAAGCTGGATGCTGCTGATTTCTTCACCAATTTGCAAGGTCGCGGGCGACCACACTACAATCAGAACCAATTTGGAGGCACTTTCGGAGGCCCAATCAAGAAAGACAGGCTCTTCTTCTTCGGAAACTATGAAGGATATCGCTTAGTGCAGGATTCAACCTCGATCGAGACGGTTCCTGGCAATGACTTGCGAAACGGGGACTTTTCAAGTTATGAACCGGTTCTTGGCAAAGGAGTTCCAACGATTTATAATCCGTACCAAAGCGATCCGACGACCGGTCTCCGAACTCCTTTCGCTGGCAATGTCATTCCCTTGGGGGCTACAACGGTTTGCAGTCCACGTCCGACATGCGTCGATCCAGCAACTCTTAAGTTTCTCCAAAATTGGGTTCTGCCTCCAAATGGGACCTTTAATGGCCAGCCTGCGCTTATTGGATCCCGCCGTACGACTCTGGACAGGGACCAGGGCACTCTCCGAATCGACTGGGCCGAGAGCGAAAAAAACACTGTCTACGGCCGATATACCGATTATCGAAGCACCTCGTTCGCAGGGGGAATTCAGCCTCTGGAAGGTACTGGTAATCCAATGGCTTCAAAGCAAGCCGTTGTCCACTGGACAAGAATGGTTACATCATCCATGGCAAACGACCTCATGCTAGGTTATTCACGGCCCACGTGGGGACTCACGCCCATCTCAAGCGGGCCGGATGTAAGCGCCCAGGTAGGGGTCGCGAATGTACGGCCTGGTCCGGGCGGACCGTCTTTTTCGGGCACGGGCTTCAGCATGGACAATACCTACTTGTTTTTGTTCCGCGCCACGGATAACAAAGTCCAATTAAAAGACGATTTAAGCTGGTCTAAGGGCCGGCACAATTTCAAATTTGGCGGCGAGGTATTAAACAATAGATTCATTTACCCAACACTCTCAGACTCTAAAGGAACCGCCGGGTTTAACGGAGCTTATACCGCGGCTTGTCCGGAGGTAAACCCGACCTGCACGGCGGCAATGAACGCTGCTTCTTTGTCATCGGGTGGAAATCCATTCGCCGATTATCTGCTGGGGGGGCTTTCGACAGCTCTCTACCAGAACAACCCGGCAGAATACTCCGGGCGCCAGAATTATTACGGCTTCTACGCACAGGATTCCTGGCGAGCAACTACCAAACTGACCCTCAATTACGGGATTCGCTATGAATACTGGACCCCGTGGTTGCTTCCGAACAATATTGCGGTCAGTTTCAACTTCCAAACGGGTAACATCCAATACGCACTTCAGAATCCGCTTGATTACATCAATCCCCAGAAGTGCTTTGGAGCATGTGCCCCGCTGAATCCTGCAATTCCACGCCAAGGCTATACAACGGGGAATAAGGATTTCGCACCGCGTTTTGGTTTGGCGTACCAATTGACCTCCAATACCGTGGTGCGCGCGGGAGCGGGTATCTTTTATGATGGTAACGCCAATAACAATCAATTTAGCAACGACCAGACAGGGGCTGCACCGTTCTTCATTCGCGTTGAACTGACGCCCGATCAGAGTCTTGCTACGCCCCAGTATTTAATGAGCCAACAGTTCCCATTAACGGGGCCCACGAGTATTCCGCAGCCCAATGCTACACCGCCGAATACTTTCCGTTTTGTCATTCCTTATTACCCCACCTCTGGTGTTTATCAGTGGACAATTAATGTCCAGCACCAGATCAACTCCTTTTGGGGGGCCGAGGTTGACTATGTAGGTTCGCATAGCATCCACGAGCCGATGTTCGTCGACATGAATGCCCCAGCTCTACCACAGGGCCCATTGGCAAGCGTAAGCCTCCAAAACCGTCGGCCTTACCCGCAATGGGGTACGTTGGGAAGCTGGATCCCGATAGGGTGGGGCAAATACAATGCGCTTATGGCCAGCTTGAAGAATCGGGAGTGGCATGGTCTATCCCTTATCGCCAATTTCACATGGGCGAAGAATCTTGTGACGAGCAATATCGCCGCTAGCGATCAGGGTGATACCAATTTCCGCTTTCCTTACATCCATGCTGGGCCCAGCGCAGTGACCCCAAGCAGGTATTTCACTGCCGGGTATGTATATTCCCTGCCTTGGGGCGCCGGTCACCAGTTCGGTAACTTCTCGAATCCCGTTCTGAAGAATATTGTGGGCGGATGGGCTGTTAGCGGTATAACAACATTCTCAAGCGGGACTCCAGAGCCTGTTACGGCGCCTGACAGAAGCAATTCCGCTGAGGGTCGTCCGTACCCCAATCGGGTTGCTGGATGCGATCCTAGCAACGTTTCTGGGGGACAAACAAGATTTGAGTGGTTTAATACCTCCTGCTTTATTTTGCCCCCAACTGGAACTATTGGAAATTCAACCGAAGGGGCCTTCACAGACCCTGGTATCAACAATTGGGATATCTCCTTTATTAAGAACACTCATATTGGTTTCCCGACAGAATCCAGCGCGCTTCAATTTAGGGCAGATCTTTTTAACTCCTTTAATCACACGCAGTGGGCTTCTCCCTGCAACACGATTGTTTCTTGCGGTAGTAACTTCGGTCAAGTAACTGGGACGCGTCCTGCTCGGATAGTCCAGTTTGTGCTTCAATACAACTTCTGACTCTCTCCGTGCACTGAACGGCTACGGTCGAAGCAGGATGTATTCAGCCGTGGCCGTTCATCTGTCTGAGGCTCACCATGGGGGATGGGCTTGAGAAGTTTGGGTGGAGGAGTGGGGCAGTTTGCGAGCGGAGCGGTGCGTATCTTTGCTTAGCAGTCCGGGTCTGGCATTTAACAATCCCTCTGCCCCTATCGGTTGTGACTCGAAGTTTCCCTGGCCGACTTTTAAGGACGGGTGGTCCCTGAGGAGTCAGGTGCATTTCCCGGTTTTCGACAAGACTCCCTACTGAGGTCTAAGGTGTCAGGAAGCGGCGGGGTAGTGTTTCCGAGGATTTTGAGGGTGTGAGATGGAGCGTGGTAATTCGGCTGCCACGAGGCGAGGTTTTCTAAGTGGCATCATTGCGGCGGTAACAGGTTCCCTGGGATTGCGGGGCGATCGAACCTATGGCCAGGCCGGAAGAACAATTCACGCCCGATCCGGGCCACCGCCCGCCGGGTCCGCATTAACTGGCACAAGTCCTGGAAAAATACCCGGGAATATTCTCAAGCTTCAGGTTCAGGAGGTCAGCCAGCATTTTCTGAATCGGATCGCGCTGACTCCAGCAGTACGCGATCATTTTTGGCATCCGGATTTCTCATCGGTAAACGCTTATCACGCCTCAGTTGTCGAACATAGGAAGCATCTGCGGAAGATTCTGGGACTAATCGAGACTAAACCTCAAAAACCTGCAATCAAGGTAATAGGGAAGACGCGCCTCGTCCGGATTGAAGACGTTGTTCTTCCGCTTGCTTCAGATTTTAATGCGCGAGCTCTGTTGTTTATTCCGGCTGCTATCGCACCTACGGCTTTGATAATCGCCGTTCCTCCCGCATATGAAACAAAGGAGCAATTCACGGGAATTGTTACAGGAACACAGCCACCTGGGTGGTTAACAGCATTACTGACCAGGCGAATTGCAGTCTGTGTGCCGACAACCATCGAGCGCAAAGCGGACGGTTCACTCTGCCAGCGTCTTCACTTAAACCGGCGGCGATTACTCCACCGCTTGGGTTTTGTCGTAGGTAGGACTCTGACCGGGCTTGAGGTTCAACAGGTCCTTGGGCTTCGAAGCTTTCTTGAATCCCACGTCGGCGTTCCGGCAAATCGCACGGGGATTCTCGGCACCGGGCAAGGTGGGATGACAGCCCTTTATGCCGGTGCAATCGATGAGGATTGGGGGGCGGTGAGTGTTATCAACTATTTTCAGCAGCGGGAAGATTGCTGGAAGGAGCCCGTCGACCGGATGCTATACGGTCAACTGAATGAGTTTGGAGATGCGGAGGTAGCTGCGCTTATTGCGCCAAGACCCCTCACCGTGGTGCACGTTGCCGGGGGGCCAACGCCCACGGCGAGTGTTGAATCGGAAGCGAAGCGAACTCGAAGGTTCTATGAAGGGCTCAATCTTCCAAACCGTATGCGCGTTGAGCGAGCCGCCGGAGACAAAGCCGCCCTGAAGATGGCCGCTGAGCAAATGGCTGACACTCTGGGAAGCCACCAATCTCTAACGAAGGAGGAGCCCTTTGAGGTCCGGGTTAGCGAGGCGGACGCGAACGAAAGTCGCGACCGGCATTTCGAGGAGTGGCACGAGTACCTGAAGAAGTTGGGCGAGCGGAGCGGTCAAGTTCGTGAGGAGCGTTGGAAGTTGCTCGAGACGCCGGCAGGGGAGCGGAAGGCGAAAGTGGGAGACCTGCAAAGAGCTTTAGCCGGGCTGATGGGAACGATAGCGGCGCCAAACAACGCACTTCATCCGCGGACTAGCGTGATCCAAGCCACGGACAAGTTTGTGGCTTATAGCGTGCTGCTGGATGCGGTACCGCAGGTGCATATTTATGGGCAGTTGCTCGTGCCGCGAGGGTTGAAGGGGCGACTGCCGGTAGTGATTTGCCAGCACGGGAATGGGGGGGCGCCCAAGGATGTGACAGGGATAGTGGAGCCTTGGGTAAATTACGACTTGGACCATGATGGCGAAAAGCCTAACAGGGTCTACCATAAGTTTGCCGCCCATCTTGCAGAGTGCGGATATGTCACCTTTGCCCCTTACGTCTGCGTTCCGAACCCGGCGGGAGTACCGGAAGGAGTGGCAGTTAATCCTCTGGTGAGGCAGGCGGCGGCCATTGGGATGATGAGAACGAGTATTGAATTGGCAAAGCTTCACCGCATCATTGATTTCATTCAAACACTTCCCTTTGCCGATGCGGAAAGAATCGGTTACTACGGACTATCCTATGGTGGATATGATGCCATTTGGATGCCACCACTGGAGCCGAGGATCAAAGCAGTCGTGATTTCAGGTAATTTTAACGACTGGTGCAAGAAGATTACCGACGAAGTGAAACCAACCAGCTACATGTTTCATGAAGACGAAGACTTTTATAACTGGGATGTTCTCAACTATTTTACTCACCTCGAGCTGATTGCTTCCAAGTGGCCCCAACCGGTGTGTGTGGAATGGGGGGTGAAGGATGCAGTCACCCCGCCAGAATGGCACTGGGAAGCCTGGGCACAAGTGGAGACATTAATTCAAGCGTGGCACTTGGATAACATTTTCGATGCCGTTTTCACGGGGCCGCATGAGGTTCATGGCGTGGAGACTTTCGAATTCCTTGATCTCTTTCTCCGTGGATCTACTCCCCCAACTGCGGTGTGATTCTATTCTCGGCGCGAAGGACCAGCTGAATCAGAAGTCGGGTTGATGGCATGCAATATCACCTTCATTTACGCAGGTTTGCGAGAGGACGATTATGGACCGTCGAGACTTTCTAAAAAAGGGAACAGCGGCGGCAGGCATCACTATGGCCCGTGAGGTAATACTCTCTGGCACTCAGCCCCTCAGAGCGGCCAGTTTAGACGTGCCGGCGACCGGTGATAGCAGTGTTTTAGGCCACGATTACGATCCCATTTCCGATCGTGTTGCGTGGCGGACCATCGACCGTCATCATGCAGCGCTGGGCCAATCCTTTACCGTGCCCTCCACCGCCGATCAGATCTCCGGATTTCGAATGAAGATCAGGAGGCTGGGCGACACCGCGGATCTCAGCTACAAGATTGGCAGCTTTTTCGGAGCGGATGACATCGCCGCCGGAATGATTACAGCGAGCAAGGTAAACCCTTTTTTCGAGTTTTTTTACGGAGATGATTTTGCACCTAAGCCATGCCGTTCCGGGCAAAAGCTATATATTCAGCTCGCTCTCGAAACTGCTCCGGCTTCGGGCGGCTACGAAGTCTATGGAACTCAATCTGAATACGAAGTTTACGGGGTGGCTGCGGAAGACGAAAGCCCTGTAAATATCGATTATGGAACGCGGACGCCGACTTACCACGGGGGATCTGGCATCGATTCCTCCGGACAGCCCCTCGCCGGAGTTGATTTCGCATTTGAAGTGTATTTTGGGCCGGCGGGCAGCCGAAAGCCGAATACGGAAGAAGAACCCCGGTTTGAATTCGTGAAAGAATTTATGCGTGGCCCCCATACGCGGAGCTCGCGAGACCATAGCGTAACTCCTAAAAAGGGAGACGTTTCAATCGATGACGCATGGAAGATCATCTGGGCAGGAGGCGGGAGTGATATCAGTCAGGTTGCCTTAAATGACTTTCGCCAATTTCTCAAGGTGGGCATGGGAGTCAGTCCATCTGTCCAAATTCACGAGCGGCTTGGCACCACGGCCACGACGAGAGTCATCACTCTGTGTACACGCAACCAATTGCCGTCTTTCGCTGCGGATCTCAAATCGTCAGAGAGTTATCGCGTCCAAGCTGATGAGTCGCACGTCCTCGTATGTGGTTACGACGAGAGAGGGCTTATGCGCGGGCTGCACTATCTTGAAGACCTGATGAATTTCAGGAAGGCGCCCTTTCTGGCAAAGACTGATGTCGTTCGTTCGCCTCGCTATACGCCACGCATCACTTGCCTCCCATTTTATGCCGGGATGGAACTTGATGCTCCCGTGTCGCCCTATACGAACGAAGCCCTCTCACTCATCAGCCATTACGGATTCAATGCGATCTGGATTTGGGCGAAATTGCATGATCTCGGCAAGTCGAGTATCTTTCCTGAACTTGGCAGCCAAGCCGAGAAGCAAATCGCAAGTTTGAATGACGTAATCCGCCGGGCCAGTCATTACGGCCTGGACGTCTACCTTTATGTATCGAAGGATGGACTGCCGCCGGATTTCTTTGAAGCGCATCCCGAGGTCCGTGGAAGCCGGAGTTACTTCAAGACTGGCTATGCTATGTGTACATCGGTGCTAGAAACCCAGGAGTACATTCGCGGAGCTTTGAAAAGTATATTCAAAAGCGCCCCAGGCTTGAAGGGAATGGTTTTCATCATTGGCGGCGAAGGTTTCGTGCATTGCTGGACACGACGAAATGCCGAGGACTGCCCGCGTTGCCGGAACAGAGGACCTGTTGACGTTGTTGCGGAAGTTGTTGAAGCTGTCAATCAGGGGGCCAAATCAGGCAATCCGAACGCTGAGGTCGTCGTTTGGACCTACGGGGCTTCCGGAACATGGTCCACCGGTGACGATGCCCAAGCGAGATTGATCAGGAGGTTGCCACAGGATCTGATTTTCCTTTCAGACTTTTCAAAGGGTGGCCACGTTAAAATCGGCCAGGTCGAGGAGCGCGTCTATGACTACTCAATCAGTTTTCTGGGCCCCGCAGAGAAATTTCAAGAGCAGGTAAAGCTTTGTGGGGAGCGGGACATCCGTGTCTGGGCCAAGACGGAATGTATGATCTCGCTGGAATTCATTCAAGTTCCGTATATTCCAGTGTACCAGCGTTGGATTGAGCGTTACCGGCGGATCCACACCTTCACCTCAGTCCAAGGCCTGTTCATGAATTGGGACCACTGCGGCTTCATGCCGTCCCGCGTCCTGGAGCTTGCTCGCTGGTATACTTTTGACCCTCTTCCCGATGATCGAAGTTTGCTGACTCAGATTGCCACACGAGATTTTGGCCGGGAGGCCGCGACAGATGTTCTGCAAGCCTGGAGTCATTTTGGTAACGCAATCACCCACTATCCGTTCTCGGGTACGGTTGCAGTTGGCCCCATTCAGTCAGGCCCCGCACTTCCGCTCTTTCTTGATCCCGACTATAAGGTTCATCACGGTCGGGGTCGCCAGTTCTCTAATAATCTTTTGTGGACAAGGCCGTGGGGGCCTGATTTGTGTGCGAGCACTCTTCGCCAGCTCGAAGAAGAATGGAGTCGGGGAAACGAGTTGCTGAGGCGTTTGATAAGCACAGGCAAGGCAAAACCTGATAGAGAAATCATGCGTGAAGAGGGTGTAGCGCAAGCCATCCTGTGCTGTGTAAGAAGTGTTCTGAATCAGATCGAATTTAACGAGTTGCGGTTTGAATTGATGAAGCAGGGCAGCCCGCCAGGGGATTTGGCTTTGTTAAGTCGAATGCAGGACGTCGTGCGCCGCGAGGTCGACAACTCCTCCGAGGCTCTCCGATGGGTTTCGGTGGATTCAAGGCTTGGGTACTCCAATGGCGGTGGTGGAATAACCATCGGAGGCTCCATGGCCGGGGTTTACACTCCGCAGATGATCAAGAAAAAGATTGACGCATTGCATCGCATGCTTGAGACAGACTTCGCGAACTACAAAGAAATGCTGGGGAAGGTGATCTAACGACAGGAAGGCCGGGCTTGCGAATTAAGGATCAGCATAGCTGAAAAGATGGTTGCATGCTGGTCGGGGCGGTTGTACTGCAAGGTTTGGCGGATCTCCCCAAAACCGCCTGTCCACACACCAGTCCAGTACCCGCCGGGGCGGATTTTGAGGCGAATCCGGCTCTTTCGCCAATTTTCCTACCAAAATAATCGGGTAGGTTGAAAGTGACAGAATATAAGCCGGGACGAGTAATCAGGCCGCGAGGGCCCGAAAGGTATCTATCGTTCGGAGCACCTTGATGATCTCCTCCCAGCTTACGAAATCGGTCTTGCCTTGACAGGAGCGAAGAAATTCAGCGTCCTGAAGGTGAATTGCTTCTTCGTAAGTTTCCTGTTCGTTTCCTCTAAACTCGAGCTCCGGAAGATCGGATTCGGCATAACTAAACCCGTCAGTCTTGATCGTGTGTTTCCCCCCCACAACCATCATTAGGGTTTGATAAATGCGCGAAGCGTAGCTTACGGTGACGGCGGCAGCGCCCCCTGAAGGGAGTTTTCCAAGGAGTGAAACAGTGTGTGGCAGCCGCACATCCGGAAGCGCGACACACCCTTTGGGCTCCACTCCACCACACCAGAAGAACAGCAAATCGATGGGGTGAGCCGAGTGGTGCAAAAGCGCGTTGTCGGTCCAACTGCGTTCACGGAGCCGGTGGTAGCGCACATAGTTGATCTCTTGAATCACACCAAGCGTGCCCGATTCAATAGCTGCCTTCGCTTGTTTGTAGGGGCCAACAAAGCGGCTTGTGTGCGCACACCCAATCTTTGCGCCTCGCTGCCCGGCAAGGTGCGCCAACTCTTCTGCTTCCGCTGCATTTTCGCAAGGGGGGAGCTCGATGAGCGTATGAACTCCTTGATTGAGACATTCCTGGGCTTGCTTGAAGTGGAGCATTGAGGGGGAGCAGATAATCGCTACGTCTACGCCTGACAGCGCATCCGTAATGCTGTTGCAAACGCGCAGGATGCCGTGAGCCGCGGCAAACTCCAGGGCTTTTTTACGCTTGGGCCCGTACACCGAAATCAGTTGAACGCCAGGTTCTTTCGCCAGCTTTGCCGCATGGATTGATCCCACGGCGCCGTACCCAATGATCGCCACCCGAATTGCCATTAGCGTTGACCCTCCACATCAATATACGCGTCCGCGCGTGAGATTATCGGGTTACTGAAAAGGGCGCCAGCGCCTGCTATTGTGAGTGAAGCGAAGGGGCTAAGCACTTTCACGTGAATGCGAAATGCAAACGACGTCTCAGCTTGCCCTTCGAGCCCATTGAGCGGGTTCGGCACGGCGACGTTTACATTTTCAGTTACCGATGTGGTCCCCCGGCAGGTGTAGTCGGCTATAAGTAGTCCAGCACATGCTCCGGATCGATCCAGCCCGACTCCTCCAGGAGCTGTCGCAGCTTGCTCTCCTGTTTTTCATCCAGGGGGAAGAACGGGTCGCGGCAATAACCGCCTTGCAGTCCCCAGAAATTCAGCATCGATCGATAGATCGCCAAGTCGCTGACCGGACCGACTTGCTGATACGTCCACAAATGAACAATGGGCAAAATCCGCTTCCAGATCTGAAAACCTTTTCGAGCATCATTCTCGATCGTAATCGCCTGGCGCATAGATTTAGCAGCCTTGGTGACGACGTTCAGAACTCCGCTGATCCATCCGTGCGCCCCCGCGCACAAGCCTTCGTAAGCCGCAAGAAACGAACCATAAAAAATCGCCATGCGGTCGCCCACCAAGCAGCTGAGATCGTGGACGGGTTCGACGGTGCCGTACGTGGACTTCACCATGTGCAATACGTCTTCATCCACGAGCTGGGCAATCTCGCGCGGGTTCAGATCGACGCAGGCGGAGTTATGCGGATTGTTGTAAAGCATGATCGGAACGCTCGTGGCTTTGCGCACGCGGCGATAGTGTTCGATCACCGCCGGTTTCGAAGGTTTCTGGTAATAGGGCAGAATGACAATCAGGCCGTCCGCGCCGCACTTCTGGGCCTCCTCGGAGAGCTGGATGGTGAGCTTGGTGCTGTAATGGCCGGAACCGAAGATCACCGGGACTCGTCCTCGGACTACGCTGTGGGCCAACTTGAACGCCCTAATTCGCTCTTCATAGGTCAGAGCAATGAACTCACCACTCGTCCCCGTGATGACCAGCCCGTCAGCCTTTTGATGGGTGATCAGCCAGTCCCAGTGGCGCGCCGTGGCTTCTTCGTCAAGATTGTTGTCGCGATCGAACATGGTTAGAGCTGCCGGAAAGATCCCACGAAAACGTTCCAATGCGTAAGGCAAAGTTTTCTCCTTCGAGAGGCCTGCTTTTTGCTGGGTGTGTCCCAACTCCATGCAGAAGAAGCCAATGTGCCATTGGGCTTCTAGCCTTAAATATCAATAATGCTTGCATTCTGGAAAGCGGTCACAGCTTGCTGCCGGCTGATTCCAGGGCATTCAAGGTACATTTTGTTGGCAAGCGGCAGGATGACAGTCTTTCCTGCACCCCTTAATTTCTCTGGTTTCCCGAGTCCTTTCATTAGGTGCACCTGCCTAGCTCCAAGTGGGACCTTGATCTTTGCTTCTCCCGACGTATGCCAGTAGGCAACATAGGCAGTTCCGTTGCGCTCAAACACAAATGCACGGCCAGGTTTATCAGCACCTGCCACCGCCGCAATCTGCTCGCAGGGCACAAGCTCAAATTTGCCCTGCTCATTCACCAGCAGCGTATGCTCCTGGTTCAGGTTTCTCAGCGCCTTCTTCTGTTCTGCGCTCAGCCAACCGGTTGCTCGCACATCCTCCCACCTCTTAAGGACCTCCAGGTTGTCGGAAGTGCGAGGATGCGCTTCAAGGGCCTGCAAGTCTCCGACAAAAGCAATGGGGCAGTTCCACCCCGCAGCCCGGCTTGTCGCATACTCCAACATGTCCGGCTGTACTCCGATCGTTTGCTCACTGGGCGCCCGGTACCCGATCCAGCCGAAATTGATGCTGGTAAAATCCTTGGCCACACGCGGAATTTCTGCCGCGGGATAAGCACGGATAGCAGCTTTCATCACCTCCGGCTTGAAGACGTCAAACGCGTTGCCCCGCGTTAAAATATGCCATGAAAAATGGGATTTACAGGCGCCTTCTCCCCATAGCGGGGCCTGATTCCATTGGTTATACACAACCCATTGCGCACGGGAAACCGTGAACCAGTATGGGGGGGGGACATCCTCTGCCCCATCATAGTAGATAAAGCGGAACCCTGCTTCGCGATAGAGTTTGCCAAGGTTTTGGGCGACTTCCTTCTGAATATCCGTGTTTTGCGTAATCAGGACAACTGTGGGCTCGTCATCGACGTCGAGCTGGCCAATCTTTTCGCCGGCCGCATAGCTTCCGGTATGGGTATTAAGCGCCCCGCGCGTGCAATCCTGGAACCGGTACGGTGCCGTTGTGGTGAAGGAACCATATTCAATCAATTCGCCTGCAATCCTCAAAAACCGCCGTCGGTCATCCATGGTACAGAATCGCGGGTTCTCCTCGACTGTAATCGTAGTCGATTCTTCATCTAGTGGTCCGGATAACGTATAAATGTGCGACAAGTTTAGCCGTGGATCCGGAACGGGGGTTACGTATGGGTCTGTCTTTTCAACCTTGTTGTAGTGAATATGGCATCCAGGAATCATCTCAGCCGCTTTGATTTTCTCCATGATGCCTTTCAAATCTTCCATCCCGTTGGGATATTCTGGACGCCAGTTAAAATGACCGCAGGTGGCGAAGGCCCGATAATAGATTTGCATGGTCCGGAAGCCCCCCATCTTCGCGAAATGCACGTGCCGGTCAGCATCCTGCGGCGTCATTTTCAGAACTTCGTAATATGAGTACTGGTATTCCTTCCTCCTCCGACTTTCGACCCCCCTCGGCAAGTCAAAATCGTTCTCGACACGGGCAACCCGATCCAGGAGTTCCGAGGTCTTGGTCACAATCAGCGCCGCTCCTACACCCTCAAGCTGCACATCGCGGACAGTTCCGGCCTGAAACAAGCGGTAGTTATGCTGTCCCTGAGCATCAATCTGCGCGTAGTGGTCTGTCCCCAAGACATTTACGGCAACAGCGTCATCCCACGTTACGTTCAGCCATTCGCCCATATTCGCTCGATTGCGCACTGGCAACTGCACAAAGAGCGCTGCATCGATCGGTGTCTTCTTTTTCGGTCTGAGCCGCGTATACCCCTTGTATTCCAGACTTTCCAGGCGAAAAGCGATATATGCCTCTGTTATTTTCGTGCTCACGACACCTTCGTAGCCAACCAGCCCGAAGGTTACGATTAGATTTTCCCCCTCGCGCCGCACTTTCTCTGCAGGATAGTGAGTGATCTTCGCGGGATAAGCCAACTGCAGCTCATTATCATAGGGGCGGTACTGCGTCACGGTGAACATGGGTTCCCGAACGTCAGGCGCCAGGCACTCCTGCCCTGTTGGCTTGTGAACCAAGCTCTCAGCCCATCCGCCAGGATTAATCACCAGGCGCATCTCATCGTTCTCAAGCACCAGCCCGCGCGACTCAGATGCAACAATTTGGCTATTCCCAGAAGGACTCTTCTCGGGTCGCCCTGAGCCCGGAGACGCTTTGGACCACGGAACAGTAGCCAGCATTCCCGCTTGCTTCAAGAATTCACGTCGGTCATTCATTGGTGTTCCTCTCCTTTTTCACGCAACTGACTCTCCGGTATAGCTCGCTTGTTCCGATGAATCTCTCTGTAAATCGCGCCCATCAAGCCTGATCTAACTGGCAGACGTGACCTGCCCCCTTTTTTTATGCACCAATCATAATGTGAGTTCCAGGATTTGGCTTCGTACTTTTCTCCAAGGCGACTCGGGGAGGTATGAACCGCCCCCTGCCTGTGAATTCTTTGGGTGTCGGGTTTTCCACCGCGCTATGGGACCGGACCTCGTTGTAGTCCCCTCCAGAGTTCGACCGTTTCCCGTTCTTGCCAGATTATTGATCAATAAAGGGCAAACCAGCAACTGTGCTTATGGTGTCCCTATGCGCCTTTTATACCTTCCCAGGAGGTTATGGATATCCACTCAGGATGTCCAGTTCAATGTTTAGATCAGATAGATTTAATTCCGATATGGACTGCAAATTCTGGAGAACTCGTTGCCATCTTCATTACACTAGAAGCAAATTCAAAACCTCGTATTGCCCGTTGAAATCCAGCCTGTTGCCATGGCCCGTCGCATTCCCGGGATCATGGGATGCGCGGTTGTGTTGAAATTAAATGAATTGGCATCGTAACTGTGCCCTTATCGTGCATTAAAGAGATCTGGGTCTGTAATTCAACAAGTTTCGTAAGGTTTTGAAAT
>Ga0307372_10003405_pt1 | contig 25398 bp, 23 predicted proteins | sample OX1MG_FD_202533 | JGI IMG/M metagenome (GOLD analysis project Ga0307372, IMG submission 202533) | Soil microbial communities from Risofladan, Vaasa, Finland - OX-1 | ecosystem: Environmental > Terrestrial > Soil > Coastal area > Acid sulfate soil | place: Finland: Risofladan, Vaasa | collected...
CACCACGGCGCTGTTGGGCTGGTATTGCTCGCTCGCCTGCTCGCTCGCGTTGGAGTCCAGATCCACGGTGACCTGCGCGCGCACCCTACCGGGACCGACCAGCGGCGTGAGCAACTCCTCGATGTGCTGCGCGTAACTGTCCTCGATGCGATGCTCGGCGTCGAACTGCGCCGAGGCGACCGCGGCATCGCCGCTCTTCGGCGACGATAGCAGCCGGCCTTCCTGGTCCACCACGGTGACGTTGTCGGCGTCCAGGTCCGGCACGCTCGAGGCCACCAGGTGTACGATCGCCGACACTTGCTCGGGGGCGAGCCGGTGTCCTGCGCGCAGCTGCAATAGCACCGAGGCGCTGGCCGCGCGCCGCTGGCTGATGAACGCTGATTGCTGCGGCAGCGCCAGCTGCACGCGCGCCGCCTGCACCGCCTGCAGCGATGCGATAGTCTGCTGCAGCTCGCTCTCGAGGGCATATTGGTAGCGGGCGTTCTCCATGAACTGGCTGACGCCGAAACCCGGGTCCTTGTTGAGCAGCGCAAACCCATCAGTCTTGCCCGCCGGCAAGCCCTGGGCGGCGAGCTGCAGCCGCGCCTCATGCACGCGCTGCGCCGGCACCATCACCGCGCCGTTGGCATCGTCGAGCTTGTACTGGATGCCGGCGGTCTGCAGCGCCTGCACCACACTGCTCTCGTCGGCATCGGACAGGCTCCCGTACAGCAGGCTCCAATTCGGTCCCTGCCACCACATCACCACCGTCACCCCGACGGCGACCGCCGCGGCAATGCCCAGCAGCAGCAGCACCGGTCGCAGGTTCAGGCCCAGTCCGTTCGCAAACGCCGTCGCCGAATTAGTCGCCATGCACGCTTACCATCGTTGTTCAGATCGACATGTTCATGATGTCCTGGTAGACGCTGATCAGGCGGTTTCTCACCTGAGCCAACGCCTGGAACGACACCGAGGCCTTCTGCGTCTCGACCATCACGCGCGCCAGGTCCACGCCCGGTACGCCGCGCTCCCACGCATTGGAGAGCGCATCGGCCTTCTGCTGCGTCGAATTGACCGCGTCGATGCCCTGTTTGAGCATCTGTGCGAAGCCGGTTCCCGGACTGGCAGCCGCGCCGACGTCGCCCAACGCCCCGGTCGCGCCGGGTGCCGCCGCGCCAGCCAGGCCGCGCAGCTGCGCCAGCGGACCGGCGCTGCCGCCGATGAAGCCGGGGCCGGCCTGCGCCGACAGCGAGCGGATCTGCGAGAGCACCTGGTCGATCGACATGTCACTCATGCGCTGCTCCCGTTGGCGGCATGGCCGAGCTGCACGCCCGATGCGCGCAGCCGCGCCAGTTTGTAGCGCAGCGTGCGCGCGCTGATGCCCAGCTGCGCCGCCGCACGCTCACGGCAATCATGCGTGCGCAGCGCCTGCAGGATCAGTTTCTGCTCGATCAGCGCCAGCGATCCGGCCAGCGCCCCGTCCGGCCCATTCGCGCCCTGCGCGTCCGCTTCCGCCGCCGCCTCGAACACGATGTGCGCGTCGCGGATCAGGTCGTCGTCGCATAGCACCAGCGCGCGCTGCATGACGTTCTCGAGCTCGCGCACGTTGCCGGGCCACCCATAGGTCAGCAGCCGCTGCGCGGCCTGCGGATGCAGCGCCGGGATACGCGCCCCGGGGCGGCTGTGCAGCCCCAGCATCCGCATCGCCAGCGGCAGCACGTCCTCGCGCCGCCGGCGCAGCGGCAGCGGCGCGAGCGGAAACACGTTGAGACGGTAATAGAGATCCTCGCGGAAGCGTCCATCGACGACCGCCGCGCGCAGCTGCCGGTTGGTGGTGGCGATCACGCGCACGTCCAACGCGATGGGCGCACGCGCACCGAGCGGCTCGACCTCGCGCTCCTGCAGCACCCGCAGCAACTTGGCCTGCAGCGGCAAGGCAATCTCGCTGACCTCGTCGAGCAGCAGGGTTCCGCCCTGCGCTTGGGCAAATTTGCCCTGGTGCGCCGCATGCGCGCCGGTGAACGCGCCGCGCTCCCAGCCGAACAGCAGCGACTCGAGCATGTTCTCGGGAATGGCCGCGCAGTTGACCGCCACGAAGGCGCCGGCGGCCCGCGTCGAATGCCGATGGATGTAACGCGCCAGCACTTCCTTGCCGGTGCCCGACTCCCCGGCGATCAGCACGGTGCATTCGCTGCGGGCGACACGGCGCGCGAGTTCCATCAGCCGCCATGAGCCTTCCGCGCAGGCGACCGGATCAAAATTGACCGGCGCGCGCGCCGGCGCGCTCACGGGCTGCGGACGTGCGGCGCTCGGGTTCGGTGCCTCATCGGCGGCGGGACGCTCTGCAAGTGTGGATGCGGACAAAACCACGGCCTTCAGTTGGATCAGTTCGATTTACCGAAGGAGCAAAGAGCAATTTGCATGCCGGCATCAAAGCGTGAGGCGAATCACACTACCCGCTCGGTGCCGCGAGGCCCGCGTCAACTTTCCGACGCCGCAGGCGAATCCTCGCCGGTACTCGAATACTTGCGCAGCTTCTCCACCAGCGTGGTGCGCCGTAACCCCAGCAGCCGGGCGGCCTGGGCCACAGTGCCGCCGGCCGATTGCATCGCGCGCTCGATCAGTCGCTGCTCGAGCGAGTCGAGATGATTGCGCAGGTCGAAGCCATGCGGGATCTGCGTGAGCAGCTCATCGGCCAACATGGGGTCCATCGCGGCCGGTTCGTCCGCGGCCGGTTCGTCGGACTCGTGCACCGGGTCAGCGCGTGTGGCCTCGACCTGCGCCGCAGCGCCGCGGCCCGTGATCCAGGCCGACAATGCCGGATCGAGCAGGGCTGCGGCCGGCACCGAGGCTATCAACATCTCCGGGGTCGGCGTGTCATGGGCCGGCTCCCACTCGGCCGGCCGATATCGCGCCGGCAGGTCGGCGATCGCTACCGTGCACCGGCCGCACTGTACGGCCATGCGCTCGATCAAATTGGCGAGTTCGCGCACGTTGCCGGGCCATCGGTACTGCTTCAAAGCGGCGAGCGCCGCGGCGCCGAACTGCGCCCGTGGCCGGCCGGCCTCGGCCACGCGCTCGGCCAGCGCCTCGATCAACTCCGGCAGATCCTCGGGACGATCACGCAGCGCCGGCATCTCGATCGGCACGACGTTGAGGCGGTAGTACAGATCCTCGCGAAAAGTGCCGTTGGCGATGGCCTGCTCGAGATTGCGGTGGGTCGCCGCGATGATGCGCACGTCGCAGCGCTGCGAGACGCAGCTGCCGACGCGCTCGAACACCCGCTCCTGCAGCACCCGCAGCAGCTTGACCTGCATGGTCGGGTTCATGTCGCCGATCTCGTCGAGAAATACGGTGCCGCCCTCGGCCACCTCGAAGCGTCCCTTGCGTGCGCTCAGCGCGCCGGTAAAGGCGCCCTTCTCGTGCCCAAACAGCTCGCTCTCCAGCAGCTCCGAGGGAATCGCCCCGCAGTTGATCGGCACGAACGCACGGCGCCGGCGCGGAGAGGTCTCGTGCACCGCCCGCGCAACCACTTCCTTGCCGGTGCCCGACTCGCCCAGGATCAACACATTGCTGTCGAACGCCGCGACCTGCCGGATCAATTCGTTGACGCGGCGGATTGCCGCCGACGCTCCGGTCGGCCAGATCACCCCGTATGCGTCCCGATGCGTGCATGCTTCGACGCTGCCGAGCGCCAGAGCGGCCGTTTCAGCCATGTGTTGTTATTCCCTCGCTGTCGTTGGAGTGACAGCCTAGGGGGCGCCTTATGGCAAAGGATGGGCACTCGTCACAGAGGTCCTGAGCACAGCGTCGCAGTTTGGCAACGCACTGTGCAGGAGCGCTAAAGAAATCCGCTCGGCGGCCGGTTTGCCGGCGGACGGCATCAATCTTACGCGCCGCCCCTCAGTCGCGCGCCTTGCGCGCGTCGGCCACGTCGCGTCGGTGCCGCAGGAACGCCAGCCGCTGAATCATCTCGGCCACGCCGTCGGGCAGCTCATCGAACTTGCATTGCACCTGTGCCCCCTGCACGGCGCTCACCACCGCCGGCAGCTCCAGCGGCTGCGGCAGCGAGCGATGTAGATGAACACGCAGCACCCCGTGTGTGCCCGCCGGCGGCGGCGCCCCGAGTGTGGTCCACGAGGCCCCGTGGGCATTGAACTGGATGGTGGTCGCCACGGGCATGCGGTCCTTCAGCACCAGCTTCGCCAGCAGCTGCAGCACCAGGTTGAGCTTGAAGTCCAGCCGCGCGATCTCCCCGGCCAGCGGCCCGGGATCCTCGCCCTGGTCTCGGATCGGATGCTCCTCGATGGCCGCACAGGCCTGCAGCAACAGCAGGTTGGCCTCCTCCAGGCCGCTGCGCTCGTAGCGCGAGAAGGGACGCTCGCGCGTACTCCACTCGACCGGCAGCACGTCGTGGTAGGCGAGCTCGTTGTACAGGACGATGGTGTCGACGCCTTCGTTCATGGCAACTCCACTGCCGGGGCGTACGGGGGCGGCACCGTGTGGCCGCGAGGATCATTCTACAGCCGCGTTATGCCCGTGGCCGTGCGCGAATCGGCAGTTACGCGCAGGCGGGGCCATTATGATGGATCCGCCGGGTGCGCCCGCCAGTCCTCCCTGGTTGCTTGCCGCCGCTCGTCTCGGAACTTCGGTCCCCATGTCTCAGCCGGAGGCCGATCGCACCTATTGTGCCGTCTGGCGTACCTGCGGCCCGATCGCGATCCAGGCGCTGCGGATCTCGCCCATCAGGCTCATGACCTCGGTAATGCAGCCGATGTGGTTGTCGACGTTGGCGCGCAGCAGCTGGCGCGTCATGTACTCATACAGGTCGGAGAGGTTCTGCGCCAGCGGCCCACCTTGCTCCATGTTGAGGCTGCCGCGCAACTCCGCGACGATGCTCACGCACTGGCTGAGCAACTGTGCCTTGCGAGCGATGTCGCCGCGCTGCTTGCGCTCCAGGCAGCCGCGCGCCATCGCCAGCCGCTCCAGCGCACCGTCCATCAACATCAGCACCAGCCGGTGGGGATCGGCGCTGGCGATTGCCCCATGCGTCGATACGCTCTGGTAGGTGGCTAACTTGGAATTCCTGGCGTAGGCGCTCACCGCGCGGCTCCATCACTGTCGATGGAGAATTTAACGGCTGACCACATGCGAACTTGAGCCGCGCGCCGCCGCCGCGTCCAGCTGCCGCCCGCGGCCCGTCGCGGCCAGCGCAGCGCAGCCGCTCTCTACCCGTTGGACTTGCCTTGCACGGTCGGCAGACTCGCGAACGCCTGGGACAAGTACGATGAAGTGGTCTGCAGCGACGACAGCAGCGCGTTGAGCGCCGAATACTGCTGTGTCAGGCTGGCGGAGAGCGCCTGCATCTGGGTATTGAGATCAGCGCTCTGCTTGCTGAGCGCGTTGATCTGCGTGGTCAGGGTCTGCTCGGTACTGGGGACCGAGCCGCCGCTGGCCAGATCGGCTCCGATCTGGCTATTGAGCGCAGCGGCGATGCCGTTGGTGCCGCTGAACAGCGCACTGACCGCGCTGTAGTTACTCGACAGCGCCGAGGCGAACGTGGCCGAGTTCAGCGCCAGCGAGCCGTCGGCGTTGCTGGTGATGCCGACGCTGGCGAGCGAGTTGTAGCTCGAGCTGCCGACCAGGCTGTAGAGGGTTTCCCGGATCCGGTTCTGAACATTGGACAGCAGCGGGTTGCCCTGCAGCGGTCCCGCCGTCCCGCTGGTCGCGTCATAGCTGCCGAGGCCCGTGAGCGAGCTTTGCAGGGTGTTGTAGGCGGCGACGAACGCCTGGACGTTCGACTCGATGGTGGAGGTGTCATTGGCGACCGTCAGAGTCGCGGACGTGTTCGACGGGCTCACCCCGAGCAGATCGAGCGTCACCCCCGACAGCGCATCGCTGACCGAGTTGGTGGCGCTGGTGTAGGCGACTCCGGCGACGCTGAAGCTCGCGTCCTGCGCAGCCGTCTCCTGTGTGTAGTTGCCGGTGTTGCCGCTGCCATAGGTCAGCGCGGACAGGGCCGTGCCGCCGTCGGTCTCGCTGACCTGGATCGTGTTGGCGGCGCCCGTCAGCGACGAGGACAACACCAGGTGGGCGCCGTCGCTGCCGGTCACGATCGCGGCTGTCACGCCGGGATTGCCGCTGGCCGAGTTGATCGCCCCAGCGATGCCGGCCACGGTGTCATTGCTGCCGTCGATCGTGACGTTGAAGCTGCCGCCCCCGAGGCTCAGCGTCAGCGTGCCGGTGCCGACCACGGCACTGCCGCCGCCGGCAAACGGCCCGGACAGCAGCTGCTGCGCCGAGGCGAGGCTCGATACCTGGATGCTGTAGGAGCCGGGCACGGCGCCGGTGCCGGCGGCCGCGGTAAAGATAGTCTTGTCCGAGCTGCTCGCGGTCAGCGCATTGAAGGCGCTCGGGGTGCTCAGCGGCGTCAGCGCGGATTGGAAACTCGACAGGGCGCTCTTCAGCGTGCCGACGGCCGAGATCTCGGTCGTCGCCGCGGTGGTCTGGCTCTGGATCAGCGATTCCTGCGGTGCCTGCGTTGCCGCCACCAGCTCCGAAACCAGCGTGCTGACGTTGATGACCGAACCGCCGGCCGCGCCCGCGCTGGTTCCGCTGGCGACCGAGACTGGGCTGGTGCTGCTCGTGGTCATGTTCGACGTCCGTCAATCACGCGGAAAACAACGCTGCCGGGCGCAGGACCTCGCGATCCGCGCCCGGCAGCGCCCCGGGTCGTTTCAACCCGCGAATCACCACCGTACCGTTACGGCAGCTTCTGCAGCAACGTCAACACGTTCTGCGGCACCATGTTGGCCTGTGCCACCATCGCGGTGCCGGCCTGTTGCAGGATCTGCGCCTTGGACAGATCCGAAGTCGCCTGCGCGTAGTTGGTGTCCTGGATCGAGCTGCGGGCGCTGGACAGGTTGGTCGCGGTCGTGTTCAGACCCGTGATCGCGGCCGAGAAGCGGTTCTGATAGGCGCCGATCTGTGCGGCCGAGGCAGCGACCTGCTGAATGGCGGCGTCGATGGACGCCAATGCCGCATTGGAGCTGGCAACCGTCAGCACGGTGCTGTTGGCAATGGAGGTGCCAGACAGCTGCGCCGTGGTGGAGCCAACCGTCAGGCCGGAGAAGCCACCCGCGTCGGCAATCGTCAGCGTGCTGCCCGCCGAGCCGGAGTAATTCACGACGTAGGTTGAAGTCGTCGTGCCAGCGGCAACGGTGCCGGTGTCTGCAGCGGTCAGCGTGTTCGTGTAAGCCACCGCGATGTTGCCACCCGAGGCATTGCTTAAGGTCACCTTGGCGCCACTGATCGCGGCCGTGACCCCGGTCGCCGCGGAAATCGCATTGATTGCCGCCACGGTGTTACCGAGATCAGTCGCTTGCGTGCCGGTCGCCGTTATCGTTCCGGTTGCCACGCCATTGATCGTGATCGTGCCGGAATGAGCGGCTATTCCGGCGTAGGTTGTGCCCGCAACGCTATTGGCCGTTGCCGTGGCAGTCACACCAGCGATGCCAGCCGAGTTGATCGCTGCCGCCAGTGTCGCTGCATCCGCGGTCACCGTGGTGGAACCGATCGCCGTGCCGTTGATATCGACGGTCGCGAGGTCGACCGAGTTTGCGGCGTCAAGTGCGGTGCCGTTCGCCGCGGCCGTGTACTGCTGGCCAAGGTTATTGGTTTGCGAGCTGGCCACCGAGGACACCGTGATCGTCTGGCCCTCGTTGGCGCCGATCTGGAAGGTCGCGCCATTGAAGCTGCCGTCGAGCAGGTTCACGCCGTTGAACGCCGTGGTCTTGGCAACGTTGTTGATATCGGCCGAGAGCTGCTGGAACTGCTGGTTCAGGTCGGCCCGGTCCTGGCTGCCGTTGGTGGCGTTCAGCGACTGCACCGCGAGGTCGCGCATCGTCTGCAGGTCATTGGTGATTTCGGTCATCGCACCCGAGGCGGTCTGCGACAGCGACACGCCGTCGGCCGCGTTCTGCGCGGCCTGGTGCAGACCATTGATCTGTGAGGTCATGCCCTGCACGATCGCGTAGCCGGCGGCGTCGTCGGCCGCGGTGTTGATGCGCAGGCCCGAGGACAACTGCTGCAGGGCAGTGGCGAGCTGATTGCCCGACGAGGTCAGGCTGTTCTGCGCGACCAGCGCGTTGATGTTGGTATTGAGGACTAGTGACATTGCCTGTGACTCCTGATGTTTCGTTCAGGCGCCGGACACCAGTCCGTCGCGCTGTTAGCCGTGGGAGGCCCCTCGGGGCCGCTCCCTGTACGTGGCGTTATCGGTGCGGCGCGGGCGAACTTGAACGCTGGGCCCGCCATTTACGCGAAATGCCGATTGCTTCACAGTCGCTCACAGATACTTGAACAGCGACAGCTGTCCGAGCTGCGCGAAGGATTGCTCCGCCGCCTGCAGCGCCAGGTACTGCTGACTGTACTGCGAGGTCGCCGCGGCATAATTGAGCGAATCCAGGTTCGAGACCTGCGTCGCAATCACCGCGCTCTGGTTGGTGACCGAGGCCTTGACGCTGCCGATCAGCGAGATGCGGCTGCCGACATTGGTGGTTACGGTAGACACCTGGTTCATCGCCTGGGTCAGCTGCTGCTGCGATCCGGCCAGGGCGGAGCTGAGCTGCGCGCGTGCGGCCGCGCTGCTGCCGGCGCCGTTCAACGCGCTGACCACGCTGTCGAGCGTATCGAAGATACTGCCGGTGGTCGACGGCGACACCGTGAACGTATCGCCTGCAGCGGGCGTGCCCGACAACCCGAGCTCGATGCCCTTGAAGGCGATGTTGCCGCCGCTGCTGGGGTCGTAGGTGCCGCTGACGACCGCAACGCCGCTGCTGTTGGTGACCTGGTAGTCGCTCGCGTCGGTAAACGTGACCGTATATCGATCGGGCGTCCACGCCGACGGGTCGGTGACGCTGCCGGCATCCACCACGCCGGTGCCGGTGTTGGCCGTGCTCGCCGCGGTGGTGAAGGTGCCGTTTCCGGTGGGGATGTTCATGAACACGCTTGAGCCGGCATCGCCGGTCTGCACCGAGGTACCGCCGTCCAGCGGCACACTGTTCACTCCATGGTCGCCCACGTAGCTGACCGCACCGCTGCTGCCGCGGATGAACGGTTGCGTGTTCACCGAGTAGCCGGAAAACAGGTACTCGCCCTGCGCGTTGCGGCTGTTGGCCGTGCCGACGAGCTGCTGCTGAAGCTGCTGTATCTGGGTCGCGATCGCCTGCAGGTCGGTGGTGGTGTTGGCACCGCTGTTGGCCTGGACTACCAGGTTCTGGATCGACTGCAGCGTCGTGGTGGTGCTCGACAGCGCGTTCTGCTCCAGCGACAGGTTGGTGTTGGCGCTCTGGCCGTTGCTGAGGTATTGCTGGTACTGCGTGCCGGCATTATTGAGCTGCAGCAGCTGCACCGCGCCGACCGGGTCGTCCGCGGGCGAATTGATGTTCTGGCCGCTGGAGAGCTTGGTTTGCGTGGCCGACAGCGCGCTCTGATCCTGCAGGATGCCGTTGAGCGCGGCGTCGTTCAGCATCGGGGTGGAGATACGCATGCTGATTACCCGTGCACGGCGCTGAGCAGTGAATTGAACAATGTGTTGGACGCTGCAATCACCTGCGCTGCCGCCTGGTAGGCCTGCTCGAACTGCACCATCTTGGCCGCTTCCTGATCGAGATTGACGCCCGAGACGCTCTGCTGCGCCGCCTGGGCGCTGGTCATCGCGCTCTGCTGGGCGGTGGCACCGTTCTGCGCCTGGCTGGTCTGAATGCCGACGGTGCCGACATAGGCATTGACTACGCCGCTCAGCGACGCGGTGCCACCGTTGAGCACCTGCTGGTTGAGGACGCCGGCGAGCAGCAGCGCATTGCGATTGTCGCCGGTGCCGCCGGCGTTATCGTCGATGGCAAACTTATCGCCCGCGGCCGGAGCGCCCGCCAGTGTCACGGCGATACCCTTGAAGATCACCGTCGCGCCGCTGCTATAGACCGGCGGGCTGACCGGGTTGCCGGCGGCGTCCGTCACCGTGGCGCTGACCGGGGTGCCGGCCGCGTCGCTCACCGTGAAAGCCGTCGCACTGCTGAAGGCGATGGTGTAATCGCCGCGCGTCCACGCCGAGGTGTCCGGTACAGCGGCGCTCCGGACGCTCGCACTGCCGCTATTGCCGGCCGCGGCGCTGGTGACCAGCGGCGCGGCGGCGGCGATCTTGCTCGGATCCGTGCTCAGCAGTGCGAGGCCCGACACCGCGGTCGCCGTCGGCTCCACCAGGAACTGATCCCCGGCCTGGGCCGTGCCGGTCACCGTCATCGTCAGTCCGGCGCCGTTGAGCGTCGTCACCGGGGGCGAGCCGCTGGTCGTGGAAGAAAGTGCCGTGGCGGCGCCGCTGGCGCTGTCGCTGAGGCTCCATGCGCTGCCGTCGTACTTGAGTAAATAGTTGCTGGTCGTCAGTCCCCCCAGGTCGCTGACCACCGCGGACACGCCGGCGCTGCCGCCGTTGTGGCCGCTGGGCAGGACCTGCGGACTGCCGACGGTGAGCAGCGGGCCGCCGACCGCACCGTTCAGGTCCAGGCCGGCCTGGTTCTGCGCATTGACCAGGCGGGTCAGCGTGACCGCGGCCTGCCCGAGTGCATTGCTCGCGGGCGTGAGCATCTGCTGCTGGAACTGCAGCAGGCCGCCCAGACTTCCGCCGGTCAGCGACGGGGTCACGTTGACACTGCCGGAGCTGGTCTGCAGCGACACCTGCAGCTGCCCGGAGTTGAACGCATCGGCCCCGGCAGTGAGCGTCGCCGCGTTGGCTCCGATCACCAGCGGCTGCCCGTTGCCGATGAAAACGCTGACACTGCCATCGCCCTGGGTCACGGTACGGACGCCGACGTCCTGCGAGAGTTGGTTGATCAGGCCGTCGCGCTGATCGAGCAGCTGGTTGGGTGCCTGCCCGGTGCCGTTGCTGGCCGCGGCCATGATTTGCTGGTTGAGCTGCGCGATGCTCTTGCCCAGCCCCGTGATGGTGCTCGCCGCGGCTTCGATCTGCCCGTTGACCTGTGTGCCGAGCTGCCCCAGGCTACTCTGGTAGCTCTTGAACTGGCTGATCAGCGTCTGCGCCTGCGTCAGCACCGCCTGGCGCGTGGTCGTCTGCGATGGCGAATTGGCCATCGTCTGGATGGCACCGCTGAAGCCCTGCAGCGTCGCCGACAGCCCGCTGCTGGTGTCGGCGAACAGGTTGTTGATGTTGCCGGCCAGCGTGCTGAGCGTATCGAGCTGATTGTAGCTGCTGGTCGAGGAGTTCAGCTGCGCGGCCAGGAACTTATCATAGGAACGCGTGACACTGTTGACCGTCACGCCATTGCCGAGCCAGCCGTTGGGGGCAGGGCTGGCCTGCCGGGTGACGAGATCAGCCGTCTCCACGCTGTAGCCGGGCGTGTTGACGTTCGAGATGTTGTTGCTGATCGTATCGAGTGCCGTCTGGAAGGCCAGCAGCCCCGATACGCCGGTCGCTAACATGTCAGCCATTACGGTGTCCCTTCGCTCGCGCCGCCTTCACCGCCTCACCCGCAACCATGCCGCTCGCGCCCCTCATGCCGGCTCTCCGCCAGAGGTTGTCGGCAGTCCGGCCTGAAGCTTGAGCGCCACGCCGGCGCCCGCGTTCGCCTCGCCCGCCCCACCCGCAGCGACCGCCGCGGCCGCCCCGATCGCGCCACCCGTGAGCAACGCCCGCACGGTGCCGGCCATCGCGACCAGCTTGTGCACATAATCCGGATCGGTCGCGTAGCCGCCGCGCTGCAGGGCGCTCGCGAAAGCGTGCGTGTCATCGCCACTGCCCAGCGCGCCCTGATAGCCGGGGCTGCGCTGTAGCAGCGTCACATAATCATTGACCCCTTGCTGCAGCGAGCTATAAGCGCGGAAGGACTGCGGCACATTCGCCGCGGTCCCGCCGCCGTATTCGGTGGTGCGCGCGCTGACCGCAGCCTGGCTCCACGACTCGCCGGCCTTGATGCCGAACAGGTTATGGCTCGAGCCGTCGCGGCCGGCCGGCACGTGCTTGCCCCAGCCGGTCTCGAGCGCCGCCTGCGCGATCAGGCTGGTCGAGGAGACACCCAGCTGCGCGGCCGCTCGTTGCACATAGGGCTCGATCCGCTGGATGAAGCTGATACGCGCGGCCTGTGACACCGCGCCATGGCTGTCTGCTCCCGCGGTGCCAGCGGCCGTCGCGGTGGCAGCGGCCCCCGGGTTGCCATCGACTCCAGCCGTGCCGCCGGCCGCAGCGCCGCTCGAGGCCTCGGCGCTGCCGCGGGTAGTGGCAGCCGCCTTCACCGCGCCGTTGCGGGTGAGCTGCTGCACCAGCATGTCGGCCAGCCCCAGGCCCGTGCCCTGCGACAGCTGCAGCGAGAGCTGCTGGTCGTACATGTCCTGGTAGAAATCGGTCTGCTGGCTGTCACCCAGGCCGTCGCCGAGCTTGGCGGCGCGCATCGCCTTGAGCATCATGTCGGTGAACAGGCTCTCGAACTGGCGCGCCGCGGCGCGGATCGCCTGCGGGTCGTCGGCCTTCACGTCCTTCTTCAGCGCGGTGAGCCCGCTGAAGTCGGCATAGAAGCTCGGCGATAGAGTGATATCCGCCATCAGATCACGATCAGCTGCGCGTGCAGCGCACCGGCCTGCTCCAGGGCCTCGAGGATCGCTACCAGGTCCCCGGGGGCCGCGCCGACCTGGTTCACCGCCCGCACGATGTCCTCCAGGTTGACGCCGGCGTTGAACATGAACATGTGGCCATCGGTGGGCTGCGATGCCACCGCGATGCTCGAGCGCGGCACCGCAACGGTGCTGCCCTGTGATAGCGGCGTGGGCTGGCTGACGTCCGTACGCTCGGTGATCGTCACCGACAGCGAACCATGCGCCACGGCGGCCGCCATCACCCGGACCTCCGAGCTGATCACGATGGTACCGGTACGCGAATTGATGATCACCCGCGCCGGGGCTTCGTCCGGATCGACCTGCACCTGCTGCAGCGTGCCGATGAAGGCCACGCGGTCGGACAGATCAGTGGGTGCCTGCACCCTGACCGAGACCGCATCGAGCGCCTGCGCGCTACCGGGACCGAGCAGCTTGTTCAGGTCGGTGGTCAGCCGCGCCGCGGTGGTGAAGTCAGGCGTATTCAGGTTCAGCACCACGTATGGCTGGCTGCCGAAGTTGTTCGTCACCTGCCGCTCCACGGTGGCACCGTTGGGAATGCGCCCGGCGCTGGGCACGTTCAGGATCACGCGTGATCCGTCCTTGCCCTGGACGCCGAAGCCGCTGACCAGCACGCTGCCCTGCGCCACCGCATAGACCTGGCCGTCGGCGCCACGCAGCGGCGACATCAGCAGCGCACCGCCCCGCAGGCTCAGCGCGTTGCCGATCGAGGCGACCGTCACGTCGATGGTCTGCCCGCTCTTGGCGAACGGCGGCAGATCGGCGGTGATGCTGACCGCGGCGACGTTCTTCAATTGCATCTGTGACACCAGGTTCGCCGGGATGGTCACGCCGAACTTGGCCAGCATGTTCTGCACGCTCTGCACCGTGAAGGGCGCCTGCGTGGTCTGATCGCCGGTGCCGTTCAGGCCCACCACCAGGCCGTAGCCGACCAGCTGGTTGGTGCGCACGCCCGCGACCGAGGCGATGTCCTCGACCCGCTCGGCGTAGGCGCCGTTGGGCAGCAGCGCAAAGATCAGCAGCGCGGCAGAGAGCAGCTGCGGCCATCGTCGCATGAATTGCTTATCCATCCATCCGCCTTATCATCGTGGTCAGAACGGCAGCCACTTGGAATCGAAGAACCGCGCCAGCCAGCCCTTGCTGTTGGCATCGTTGAGAGTGCCCTGCTCGCCATAGGCGATGGTCGCATCGGCCACCAGCGTCGAGGCGATGGTGTTGCTCGGGCTGATGTCGATCGGCCGTACGATGCCCTGCAGCCGCACGTACTCGCGGCCCTGGTTGATCGTGATCCACTTCTGCCCACGCACCAGCAGGTTGCCGTTGACCAGGCGCTTGACCACCGTCACCGCGATCGAGCCGGTAAGCTGGTTGCTCTGCGAGCTACCGCCCTCGCCGTCGAAAGTGCTGGCGTCATTGAGCGCATTGTTCAGCACGCTGCGGCCGTTGACCGTCAGCGGCGCACCCAGCAGTGTGGGGGCGGCCATAGCCTCGCTGGTGGTCTTCTTGGTGGTCGTGATCGCGCTCTTGGCGGCGTTGGTGTTCTCCTCCAGCACCACCGTGAGCACATCGCCGACCCGGCGCGCCACGGCGTCGTCGAACAGCGTCTCGTTCTGGCCCTCCTGGAAGATGGCGCCATTGGCCTGCGTCACGGCCGGCACTTCCTCAGGCAGCGTGGCGGCGAAACTCTCGTCCGGACGCGGCAGGCTGCTGCAGCCGGCCAGCATCGGCACACCGGCGAGCATCAGCGCACCGGTTAGCATCAGCGCGCCCGCGACACGCGCGCTGCTCACGCATCCCGGGCTCACGCGCTGTGCCCTCACAGGTTGGTGTCCAGGTACTGCAGCATCTGATTGTTGGTCTCAATCGCCTTGGTGTTCATCTCGTACGCGCGCTGGGTTTCGATCATGTTGACCATCTCCTCGACCACGTTGACGTTCGAGCTCTCGACCGCTCCCTGCTGCAGCAGTCCCAGGCCGTTGACGCCGGGCTGACCGGTCTGCGCCGTGCCGCTCGCGGCCGACTGCAGCAGTAGGTTGTTGCCGTTGGGCTGCAGGCCTGCCGGGTTGACGAAGTTGGCCAGCTGCAGCGTGCCAATGGTGGACGGGGAGCTCTGGCCGGCCAGCTGCACCTGCACGGTGCCGTCACGGCCGATGGTCACGCTTTGCGCGCCCTGCGGAATCGTGATCGCCGGCTGCACCGGGAAGCCGCTGGCCGTCACCAGCTGGCCGGTGGCGCTGGGCTGAAAGCTGCCGTCGCGCGTGTACGCCAGCGAGCCGTCCGGCATCAGCACCTGAAAGAATCCATTGCCGTTGATGGCCACATCGAAGGTGTTGCCGGTCTGGTTGATATTGCCCTGGGTGTAGACCTTCTCGGTCGCGACCAGGTTCACGCCGGTGCCCAGCTCGATGCCGGTGGGCGCCTGAGTGTTCTGCGTGGTGGCCGCTCCCACCTGCGAGACGTTCTGATAGAGCAGATCCTGGAATACCGCGCGGCTCTTCTTGAAGCCGGTGGTGTTGACGTTGGCCAGGTTGTTCGAGATCACCGCCATCTCGGTCTGCTGCGCGTCCAGGCCGGTCTTGGCCACCCAAAGTGCTGAGTCCATCGCTGTGAGTTCCTATGTGTGCGTGCGCCTGACGTGCGCTAACTGCTCTGCAGCAGCTTGGCGCTGGAGGCGGAGTCGTCCTCGGCCGCCTTGATGGCCTTGACCTGGACCTCGTAGCTGCGCGCCAGCTCGATCATGTTGGCCATCGTCTCGGCAATGTTGACGTTGCTGGACTCGAGCGCACCGGGATCCAGCGTGACGGTGGCGTCGGCGCTGGCGGCATCGCCGCTGCTGAGGCGAAACAGGCCATCGGCACCGCGCACCAGCGCGGCAACGGGCGGGTTGACCAGCTTGATGCGCCCCACGGTCGACACCGAGGTGGCCGGCTGGCCCTGCCCCACGGTGGACACCGAGCCGTCGCTGCCTATGGCGATCGAGGTGTGCGGCGGGACCGTGATCGGCCCGGAATCCCCGAGCACCGGGTTGCCGGACGCGTTCATCAATAACCCACTCGGGTCCACGTGCAGATCCCCGGCACGCGTGTAGGCCTCGGTGCCGTCATTCGCCTGCACCGCGATCCAGCCCGGACCCTTGATCGCCACGTCCAGCGGCCGCCCGGTGGTCTGCAGCATGCCGGAGCGGGTATCCCAACCGATGCTGTCGTCGGTCGCGTAGGCGCGTGAGGGCAGCCCGGCTCCCACCACCTGCTGGGTCTGGAACGCGGTCAGGTCGGCGCGAAAGCCGGTGGTGCTGACGTTGGCGAGGTTGGCGTTGTTGGCGGCCTGCGCATTGAGGATCTCCTTCGCACCCGCCATCGCCACGTAGATCAGTCGGTCCATCGCTGCCTTGCCTTACTCGCTGCCTTGCCTGATGCGCTGCCGTGCCTGACCGGATCAGGCGCCCTGCGTTATGCTGATGACGGTCTGCGTGATCTTGCTCTCGGTCGACACCATCTCGGCGTTGGCCTGGAAGGCGCGCTGCGCACTGATCATGTTCACCAGCTGCGTGGTGATATCGACGTTGGACTGCTCGAGCGAGCCGGGATCGATGGTGCCGAAGCCGGCGCCCTCGGCCTGGCCGTAGACCGCCGGACCGGAGGTGAAGGTCTGCACCCAGTTGGTGTTGTCGACCTGCTGCAGTCCCTGCTGGTTGGCGAAGTTCGCCACCGCCACCTGCCCGAGCGCCACCGACTGGCCGTTGGTGTAGTTGGCCTGCACCACGCCGGTCTGGCTGACCGACACGCCGTTGTACTGTCCGGTGGTGTAGCCATCCTGCGATTCGGCGGTCACGCCGAAGGTATCGCCATACTGTGTGGTGCTGTCTAGATTGAACTTCACGTCCATCGCGGCCCCGCCCGTGGTCGGGGTATAGGAGCCGAAGTCGAGCGCCGCGGGATTGGTGCCGCCGCCCGGATCGGTGGCGCCGGTGAGCGCGCCGCTGGAGCTGTAGCTGAGCGTGACGGGGCTGGCGTTGACCGCGGTGCCGTCGATGTACTCATACGCGTTCCAGGCACCGGCACCGGCATTGACGAAGTACATGCTGGCGGTGTGCGCGGCACCCAGTGAGTCGTACAGAGTGATCGAAGTCGACTGGTTGTAGGTATTGGAATCGGATGAGCTGAACGGGGAGCCGGCCGGGGCCTTATCCGAGGCCGGCAGGTTGAACACCATCGAGGCGGTCGTGCTCGCGGCCGGCGGGCTGTCGCCGGTCGGGATCTTCAGGTTCACCAGCGAAGTAGTGTTGAAGCTGCCGGAAGCGGTCGGCGCATACGCCTGCAGGTACTGCCCCTGCGCATTGACAACGTTGCCGTTGCTGTCGGGCGCGAACGAGCCCGCGCGGGTGTATTGGTCCGAGCCCTTGTTGCTGACGACGAAAAAGCCGCTGCCGTTCAGCGCCAGGTCCAGGCTGTTGCCGGTGGTATTGATGTTGCCCTGTGAATACTGCTGCTGCACCTGCAGCAGCTGCACGCCGCCGCCGACCTGCGTCTTGCTCACGCCCTGGGCCGAGGCCGAGAACAGCTCGGCGAACTGGGAATTGGACGACTTGAAGCCGGTGGTCGAGGCGTTGGCAATGTTGTTCGCCGTGACGTTCAGATCGCTCTGGGACGCATTGAGGCCGCTGAGCGCAATACCGAATGACATACCTGGTGCTCCTTATTGAATCTGCTGCACGGTGCCGAGGGCGACCGGGCCGAGCTGTGGAGTATTGAGGGTCGCGCCGGTGCCCGACGCGGTCAGCGTCACGCTCGACACCGTGCCTTGGATCGAGGTATTGATCGCCTCGCTCTTGCCGCCGACCTCAGCGATTGCGGCAACTCCGTAGGTGCCGCTGGGCGCCGCGGCCCCGTTGGCCAGCCTTCCATCCCAGCTGAAGGCCTGCAGGCCCGCACCCGTCGGCACCGCCATCTGCTGCACCACCACCCCGGCGGAGTCGGTGATCGCCACCACCGCGGCGGTGGCACCGGTGGGCACCTGCACGGCGCCGCTGAGGGTGCCGCCGGCGCTATAGCTGGCCGAATTGGCTGGCGCGAGCACGGTGTGCCCCACCAGCGAGGCGCTGGAAAGCGCCTGCGAGGCCAGCATCGACGTCGAGAGCGTCCCGACCGAGGCGTTCAGCTGGGAGATGCCCTGGACCGTGCTCAGCGCCGAGAGCTGATTGAGAAATTGATTGCTGTCGGTGGGGTTGAGCGGATCCTGGTTCTTCAGCTGCGCAGTCATCAGCGTCAGAAAATCATTCATCGTCAAACCGCTGACGCCACCGACGCCGGCTGCGCCGGCCGCGGTACCGGTCGCTGCACCGGCCGCTGCGCCGTTGGGGCCGCTGCCGTTCACCGAAGTTACACTGCTGGTCATGCATCAGCTCCTTTCAGCCTTGGCCTAGTTTCAACGTGGCGAGCATCATGTCGCGGGCGGTGTTCAGGACCTGGACATTGTCCTGGTACGAGCGCGACGCGGAGATCATGTCGGTCATCTGCTCGACGACATTGACGTTCGGCGCGTACACGTAACCCTGCGCATCGGCGAGCGGATTGCCGGGGTCGTAGCGCGACGCCGGCGCCGCCTGGCTCTCGGCGATACCGGTGACTTCGACCGTCGCGGTGGCCGGGTCACCGCCCAGGCCGCCGCTCAGCACCGCCTGGAATACCGGCTCCTTGGCGCGATAAACCTCGCTCGGATCACCGCTGACACTGTCGGCGTTGGCCAGGTTGCTGGCGACGGTGTTGAGGCGCACCGACTGCGCGCTCATGCCCGAGCCGGCGATATCGAAAATATTGAAGCTGGACATCTTAAGGGTCACTCCTCATCGGCCTCGCGCCGGCCGTCATCAAATTTTCCGCCGCCACGCTCATTGCGAACTGATCGCGGTGAGCAGATCGCGCAGCTTGCCGTTGAGAAAGGTGAGCGTGGCCTGGTAGCGCACGCTGTTGGCTGCAAACGCGGACTCCTCGAGCTGCTCGTCCACGGTGTTGCCGTCGAGCGCCGGTGCCAGCGGCACGCGATACTTCAGGAATGCGTCCACCCCCGGCGTGGTCGCCAGCGGTAGCATTGCATCGCCTACGCCCTGATCGCCCTGGCCGACGGGGCCGACGGGGCCGACCGGGCTGACCTCGCCCACACGGCCCGAGGCCCCCTGGCTGTCCTGCGCGCTGGCCGCGGCCATCGCGGCCTTGAAGTCCAGGTCGCGCGCCTTGTAGTTGGGTGTGTCGACATTGGCCAGGTTCGCGGCCAACACCTCGGTACGCCGCGCTTCCAGCGCCAGTGCCTGCGTGTGTATGCCCAGGTAGCTGTCCAGAGTCGGTCGCATGAGCCCTCGTATGCAATAGGAGCCGATCGATTGCGTCGGGCCCGAAGGGAGCAAGGCCTATGCCAGCGCCTGCACGGCTGCGCTCGCAAGCGGCGATTTGTGACGCAGTCGCTGATGCTGTGCGCCACCAGCGCGCGCACCGCGCTCGACGCCCGCGCAGCAGCGCGCCGTCTCGCCCCCGATATCAACGATGAGCGGCAACCTATTGCCGCTGCGGGTAGTACGCAGGCAAGGCCTCGCCGGCGCGGATGATGACCATCGCGGCCGCAGCGTCATGAAACCGTCGCTTCCCCGTGGCACAGCCCTTGCTCCATCCGCGCCATGATTAAACGCATAGTCATAGCTACGATGAGTCTGCCAGCGGCATTCGCACTCGTCCTCGCCACGCCTGCCGCAGCCACGCAACCGGCCGCCGTCACGGCCCCATCGCAGATCACGCAGGCAGCGGAGCGCGCGATTCGCGCGCAGGCCGGCGCACGCAGTGCGCTCTCGCTGACGCCCGCGCCGCTTGATCCCCGGCTGCGGCTGGCGGCCTGCGGCCATCCGCTGGACGCATTCATCACCGACGGCGCTCAGATCCACTACCAGACCACCGTCGGCGTACGCTGCACCGGCCGCGTGCGCTGGACCATCTACACCAGCATCACGGTGGAATCGCTCGCGCCGGTGCTGGTAGCGCGCTACGCGCTGCCGCTCGATGCCGCCCTGACGGCTGCGGATTTCCAGCTGCAGACGCGGCGCGTACCGGGGCTGATCAGCGCCTACCTGAGCGACCCGTCCGCCCTGGCCGGGCAGCGCCTGGCCCGTCCAGTGCGCGCCGGCGAGCCGCTCGGCATCGATGCGCTCGCGCCCGCGTTCCTGGTTCATCGCGGCCAGCAGGTGGTACTGGTGGCGCATTCACCCGGCATCGATGTGCGCATGGCGGGCATCGCATTGGCCGATGGGCGCATCGACGATCACATCCAGGTGCGCAACCTGTCCTCGCAGCGCGTCGTCGAGGGCATCGTGCGTTCCGACAGCGAGGTCGAGGCACCGTTATGACACATCGGATGCGCCTAAAGTTTGACGCCGGCGTGCCGATACCGCGCCACAGGAGTGCTTAGGAGTGCATGGTCGTGGCGAACCGCATCAAACAGCTGGACGGGGCATCGGTCGCGCCCGACAGCGGCAAACCGCTGCAAGCCGTGCACGCCGGCAACGCCGCCGGCTCCTCCACCACTGGGGCCGGCTCCTCGCAGCCCGCCGCTGCATCCGGCGCGGCCGGCGATAGCGTCTACATTACCCAGTCCGCACGCGCCCTCGCGGCGCTATCGCAGGCCGTGCAGGACAGCCCGAACATCGATTTCACCCGCGTGGCGACCTTGCAGCGCTCGATCGACGAGGGCCTCTATAGGGTCGATCCGAACCGGATCGCCGGCCTGATGATGCAGCTGGAGCAGGACTTGAACGGGATGATGCAGCAATGAGCGGCGTGCAGCGTGACCAGGTCCAGCCGCACCTGCAGCGCATCCTGGCCGAGGAGGCGCGGCTACTGGCCGAGCTCGAGGGCCTGCTGCAGCGGGAGACCGACATCCTGCGTGGCGATGATGCGGCCGCGATTCATCACATCGGCGGGGCTCGCCAGCGCTGCGTGGAGCAACTGGCGCGCCTGGACGGGGAACGTGCCGATGCCTGCCGCATGCTGTCTTTCGGCACCGGGCCCGGCGCGCTGGAGCGGCTGTTCGCGTGGGCCGACCCCGGCGCCTCGCTGCGCGGCCGCTGGCAGGACAACCTGCAGATCGCGCGGCGCTGCAAGGACATCAACGACCGTAACGGCGCCATCGTCAGCGTGAAACTCGGCCAGGTGCAGCGGCTGCTTGGCAAACTGCGCGGCGCGCAGGCACCGTCCGTCTACAGTCCCAAGGGCGCGCGCTACGCGCGCGTGGATGCGCGCAATCTCGGCAGCGCCTGACGGCGCGTGCCCGATCGCGCATCCGATCGCGTCACCGCCGCTCAGGCGCCCAGTAGATCGACAGCGGCACGTTCTGCTGTGCCAGCAGCGCGCGCACCGGCATCTGCGCCGCCGGACCGCGCGCGCGGGCGCGCTGGTAAGTGGCCCACTTGTCCGCTCCGGTGATCAGCAGCGCGATGCGGCGCGAATCCAGCAGCGCCCGCAGATTCAGGCTCATGCGCGCAAAGGGCGGCACCGGCGCGCTCATCTGCACACACCCCGGCGGTGCGGCCGGGTCCAGCGCTGCAGCCAGCCCCGGCGAGCCCGGAAACAGCGAGGCCACGTGCCCGTCATCACCCATGCCCAGCAGCACGAAGTCGAACGGCCGCGGCACCTCGGCCAGCGTCGACCAGCTAGCGGATTCGGCTTGCTGTGCATCCGCCGCCGCGGTCATGAGCCCGACGAAGCTGGCGCCCGCGGCCTCGTTGCGCAGCAGATGCTCGCGCACCAGCCGCTCGTTGCTGGCGCTGCTGTGGGTATCGACCCAGCGCTCATCCGTCAGGCCCACCCACACGCTCGCCCAGTCTAGCTCCACCCGCGAGAGCCGCTCGAACAGCCGGACCGGCGTATGCCCACCGGGCACCAGCAGACTCGCGCCGCGGCCGGCCGCCAGCCCCGCCTGCAGCGCCGCGGCGATGTCGGCCGCGAGTGCCTCGGTGAGCGCCGTGACGCCATCGAAGCGCCGCTCGCGCGGGTCGGCGCCGTGATCGTCGGGCTTGTGAGCACCGGGCTTGTGAGCGGCCACCATATGGATGCGAGAGTGGCTGCAATCTGCGGCGTTGGCAATCGCCCGCGCGCCGATTCCACGGGCAGGCCGCGCGCTGCACTGCGGCAGCATTTGTCGAAACCCATCGGCCGGGCGATACTACCCGTTCGCCCACCACGACCCCGGGGGCAGCTGACCATCATCCGAGCTCGAGCACCAACGATGCCGGTACGCCGCGTTATGTCGCTGGAAACTCTGCAGCAGGGTCTGCTGTGTGAGCGTGAGCCCGCAGAGTTCGGGCTGATGCAATTCGCGCCGTACGGTCTGCAGCACGCGCGGACACAGTGCCCATCAGCAGCGCCGCGGCCTGCGAGGCGCGGGACGCGTCCGCTGACGCCGCCGCAGGCGCGGATTATCAGCACGAGGATTCTTGTTTGAACTCGACATTAAGTGTTCTTAACTAAACGTTGGTTAACGCGTAATCGATTTAACTATCGCGCTCAACGTCCGAGAGTGCAACGGCGGCCGCGCTGCCTGCGGCAACTGCGCAGACGCTAGCGTGTCTTTTTATGGACCATCATTTGCTTCTTTCATTCATACGGAATACTGCATGAGCTCGGAAACTGCTCAGAACCCCGGCACCGGTCCCACCGAGGGTGCCCGCATGAGTCGCACCAAGAAGATCGTGTGGACGGCGGTCGTCCTCGCGATCGTGATTGTGATCGGCTTGATCGTGCACGCGCGCATCGTCGCGCAAAGAGGCAACGGACCGGCATTCAGCAATGCCGCCCGGCGCGCGGGCTTCGCCGCACCGCTCGCGGTCGGGGTCGCGCATGTCACGCGGGGGGACGTGCCCATCACCATCGACTCGCTCGGCACGGTCACACCGCTCGCGACCGTCACCGTGCACCCGCAGGTCACCGGTCCGCTGGTCAAGATCGCCTTCACCGAGGGCCAGCCGGTCAAGAAGGGCGAGCTGTTGGCCGAGATCGATCCGCGTCCCTTCCAGGCCACGGTCGATCAGGACCAGGCGCAGGTGCAGCACGACGAGGCGCTTCTCAATAACGCCAAGGTGGACCAGGCGCGTTACAAGATGCTGGTCGCGCAGAATTCCTTGGCCGAGCAGACTTACGCCACCCAGCAGGCCACCGTGCTGCAGGACCAGGCCACGCTGGCGGCCGACCAAGCCGCCCTGTCCTCGGCCAAGCTCAACCTGAGCTACTGCCGCATCACCTCTCCGGTGAACGGCACAGTCGGGTTACGGCAGGTGGACATCGGCAACGTGGTCAGCGCCTATAGCAGCACTATCGTGGTGGTCACGCAGTTGCACCCGATGTCGGTGCTGTTCACGATTCCCGAGGATGACCTCTCCCGAGTACTGGGGCGCATGCGCCAGGGCAGCAAGCTCCAGGCCGTTGCCTACGACCGCACTTTCACCACCAAGCTGGACACCGGCGTGCTCGCCGATACCGATAACGAGATGGACCCCACCACCGGGACGCTGAAGCTGCGCGCGATGTTCAGCAACAAGTCCCTGCAGCTGTTTCCGCAGCAGTTCGTGAATGTGCGTCTGACGCTCGAGACGCTGCAAAACCAGATCCTGGTGCCGGCGGCGGCCGTTCAGAGCGGTGCCACCGGCAGCTACGTTTACGTCGTGGACAAAGGCAACACGCCGGCAGCGGTGAATGATCCCCCAGGGGCGCCTGCGACCGGCGCGGACGCTCCTGCGGGCCGGCGCGGTCGCCGTGGCCGCCGCTTCGGCGGCCCGGGTGGGCCCGGCGGCGGGGGCCCGGTGCACACGGTACACCTGCGTTATGTCAGTACCGGCCCGAGCGTCGGCGACCTGGTCTCGATCCACAGCGGCCTATCGGTCGGTGAGATGGTGGTGGTCGATGGCGCTGAGCAGCTCAAGGACGGCTCGTTCGTAACCACGCCACGGCTCGACCAGCCGGGCGCGGCCGCGTATTCAGGCTCCAAGCGTAAGGGCTCCCACACTCCGAGCCCCTCCTCAGCGGGGTCGGCGCCGGGCGCTCAGCCGGCTCCGTAGCCTTGACGCCCGCCCAAGCCCGCTTCAGTCAGCAACCATGCTGAACCCCTCGCGCCCGTTCATCCTGCGGCCGGTGGCGACCTCGCTGCTGATGGCCGCCATTCTGGCCGTCGGCATCCTGGGCTATCACTCCCTGCCGCTGTCGGCGCTACCCGAGGTCGACTATCCGACCATCCAGGTGCAGACCTTCCTTCCAGGCGCGAGCCCCGACGTCATGACCTCGACGGTCACCGCGCCGCTGGAGCGTCAGTTCGGCGAGATGCCGGGATTGGATCAGATGACCTCGCGCAGCTCGGCGGGCGCCTCGGTCATCACCCTGCAGTTCGCCCTGGACCTCGACCTCGACGTGGCCGAGCAGGAGGTGCAGGCGGCGATCAACGCGGGGAGCAACCTGCTGCCGGCGAGCCTGCCGGCACCGCCCATCTACAACAAGGTCAACCCGGCGGATGCGCCCATCCTGACGCTCGCGGTCACTTCCAGCGGTATGCCGCTCACCCAGGTCGAGGACCTCGCCGAGACGCGCATTGCGCAGAAGATCTCGCAGGTGTCGGGTGTCGGCCTGGTGAGCTTGAATGGCGCGCAACGCCCTGCGGTGCGCATCGAAGCCAACATGGATGCGCTGGCCGCCTATGGCATCAGCATCGACGATCTGCGCACCACGATATCCAACGCCAACGTAGACGGCCCCAAGGGCAGCTTCGACGGGGTGGCGCAGGCGTGGACCATCGACGCCAACGATCAGATCTCCAAGGCATCCCAGTACGCCGATCTCGTCGTTGCCTACCGCAATGGCAACCCGGTGTTCCTGCGCAACGTCGCGCGCGTCACCCAGAGCGCCGAGAACACCCAGCTCGCCAGCTGGATGAACGATACGCCGGCGGTGCTGCTGAACATCCAGCGTCAACCGGGCCGCAACGTCATTGCGATCGTCAACTCGATCCAGCAGCTGCTGCCGCAGATCAGTGCGTCGCTGCCGGAGAATGTCCACATCACGACGGTCACCGACCGCACCAATACCATCCGCGCCTCGGTCAATGACGTGGAGTTCGAGCTGGCGCTGGCGGTCGCGCTGGTGGTGCTGGTGATCTTCCTGTTCTTGCGCAATATCCCGGCCACCGTGATCCCGGGCCTGTCGGTCCCGCTATCACTGGTGGGGACCTTCGCGGTCATGTACCTGCTCGGCTTCAGTCTCGACAACCTGTCGCTGATGGCTCTCACGATCGCCTCCGGCTTCGTGGTCGACGACGCCATCGTCATGATCGAAAACATCTCCCGCTACGTGGAGAAGGGCGAAAAGCCGTTCCAGGCCGCACTCAAGGGCGCCGGCGAGATCGGCTTCACCATCATGTCGCTGACCGTGTCGCTGCTCGCAGTGCTGATCCCGCTGCTGTTCATGCGCGAGGTTGTCGGGCGGCTGTTCCGCGAGTTCGCCATCACGCTGGGGGTCTCCATTCTGCTGTCGGCCTTCGTGTCGCTGACGCTGGTGCCGATGCTGTGCTCGAGAATGTTCAAGAGCCGCGAGGAGCGCGAGGCGCGCGGGCGCAACCGCGCGGATATGGCCGCCGAGCGCGGTTTCGAGCGGCTGATCGGTTGGTACGATGGCGCGCTCAAGTGGGTGCTCGGCCACCAGCGTTTCGTGCTCTGGTGCG
>Ga0307372_10003406_pt1 | contig 25395 bp, 27 predicted proteins | sample OX1MG_FD_202533 | JGI IMG/M metagenome (GOLD analysis project Ga0307372, IMG submission 202533) | Soil microbial communities from Risofladan, Vaasa, Finland - OX-1 | ecosystem: Environmental > Terrestrial > Soil > Coastal area > Acid sulfate soil | place: Finland: Risofladan, Vaasa | collected...
CGGTGTAGTTGCGCATCTTCAGCTGCGCCAGCCCCTCCAGGTGGGCCGCCTGGAGCGCCTGGACCATGTCGGTGGCGCTGCTGAAGCAGGTCCGGTAACCGGCCTCGGTGGCGGCCACGCCCAGGGCAATGGCCAGGTGCGTCTTGCCCACGCCGGGCGGCCCCAGCAGGATCACATTGCGGCGCTCCTCCACGAACCTAAGGGTGGAGAGCTCGGCCACCACCTGGCGGTCCAGGTGGGGCTGGAAGTCGAAGTCGAAGTCGGAGAGGGTCTTGTGGACCGGGTAGTGGGCCCAGCGCAGCCGGCCCCGCAGCCGGCGGGCCTGGGTCGCCTCCACTTCCAGCTCCAGCAGCCGCTCCAGCACCTGGGTCACGGACAGCTTCTCTTTGGTGGCCAGGTCCAGCTCCTGGCTCAGCTGCTCGGCGGCGGTGTCCAGCTTGAGATAGGCGAGGTGCTCCCGCAACCGCTGGTAGCTGCTCGCCTGGGCGGTGGCCGTCATCGCTGCACCGCCTCGTACTCCGCCAGGTCTCGGACCTCCACCCGCTCGCCCAACCGGCGCTGCACCGGATCCGCCCCGCCGCCAGAGAGCACCAGGAGTGGCGGCGCCTGCAGGGTCGCCAGGATCCGGGCCGGCAGCGGCCGCAGCCTCTCCCGCTCCTCCTCCCAGGCTTCCCCAACCACCCGGCCCGTGGTCCGGTGCCGCCGCTGGCACACCACCTCATCCACCCACTGCTTGGCCATGGCGTCGTAGTCGGCCACGGTCGGCTGGGGCGGCATCGCCTGCCCGCTCAGCCAGGGCAGACAGCCCTCCTTCAGCTCCCGCACCATCCGTTCCACCTTCCCCTTGGTCTTGGCCCGGTAGGGCCGGCAGGCCTTGGGCACCACCCCCAACACCGCCGCCAGGTCCACCCAATCGGGGGCCAGGATCGCCTTCCCGTCACTGGTCTGGCCCACGCAGAACGCCGGATCCCGGTCGGTCAGCACCTCCCGCGGCGCTCCCCCAAGGTCCTGCAGGCACCAGCAGAGCTTCTCCAGGGTCGTCGTCCTGGTCAGGTCCGTGGCGAACCGAAACGCCGGCTTGCGGCTGTACCCCAGGATCGCCACCATCCCGTACAGCTCCACCAGCCGCTCTCCCAACGGCCAGAGCCCCAGATGGGCCCAGTCCGCCTGCACCGGCCACCCCGGGGCCGTCTCGAACCGGATCTCCGGGTCCGCCACCCGCGCTGGCCGCAGCACCCGCAGGTGCCGGGCGAACCCCGGGTAGCTGCCCCGGTACCCGTAGCCCTGGCAGAGCTCTTGGTGCAGCACCGTTCCCCGGATCCCTGGGCACACCAGGAGCCGCCGCTCCACGTGCGCCAGCTGCGCCTCCGTCAAAGCCGTCGGCTTGGCCCGCTCCGAATACCGTCGCGCCTCCTCGCTATCCACCTCCCGTTTCACCGTCCGCCAGTTCAAATGGAACTCCCTCGCCAGCGCCGTCAGGCTCCAGCCATGGGCTCGCAGGACTCGCAAACTCATCCCAACTTCCTCACACTGCAACGGGGGCCTCCTCAGACTTGGACTAGACACCCAAAGCCTGTCAGGGGGCCCTTCTCTTCTGTTCACCGTCAGGGCTCCGCTCCTGCCACGGAACCTCTGCACTTTTGGTGATCAGCTCATTGCACTATTCGTGATCGCCCACAACTCCTGGGTCAGGGCCGCCGCGGCCATCTTGGCGACTCGCTCCCGGTCGGCGATGGCGGCGATTTCCGCGATCCGGCCCTGAGTCACCGTAAAGCCGAACACGGCCAGCGGCCTCCCGGCGACGAGGACCACCACTCCGGCAGAGCCGTTGACCAGAGCCGGTCGGATCTCGGCGACCGAGATGATCGAACTCAGTCCCCGTAAAGCCTGCCGGGCGATGGCCTCGGCGCCGCGGAGCTTCAGGGCGGCCCTGGGGTGGCGGGCCCCGGGGTCAACTCGCAGCACCGCCTCGGGGTCGAGAACGGCGACCAGGGCGTCGAAGTCGCCGCTTTGGGTAGCCTCCAGGAAGGCGTCGACCACCTGGCGTTGCCGCCCCAGATCGGGGTCAGGGACCGCTATCTCCGCGCCGCTGACCCGGCGCCGGGCCCGACTCGCGAGTTGGCGCGCGGTCGCCGGGGTTCTCCCCACCACCGGGGCTATCTCCTCGAATGGCAACTGGAACATGTCATGGAGCACGAACGCCAGCCGCTCGGCCGGCGCCAGGGTGTCGAGCACGATGAGCAGGGCCAGGCCGACCGAGTCGGCCAGCAGCGCCGCCTGCTCCGGCTGCAGCTCTTCGACCGAGCTGATCACGGCGTCGGGGACGTGCACGCCGAAGAGGTCCTCGCGCCGACGGTTGCGCCCGCGCAGCCGGTTCAGGCATACCCGTGCCACCACGGTGGTGAGCCAGGCCCGAAGGTTCTCCACCTCGCCGGCGCCCGATCGGCTGAGGCGGAGCCAGCTGTCCTGAACCGCGTCGTCGGCCTCGGAGAGCGATCCCAGCATTCGGTAGGCCACCGCCCGCAGGTGTCCGCGGTGCTCCTCGAAGCGATCCGCCAGCCACTCCTGCTCGTCCATCGGTCACATTCCTCCGTCGCTTGGGGTCTGAGGAGTAGACCCGGGAGATCCCCCGAGTGTGACGGGGCCAAAAGCCCACTCGGTGGCGAAGTTGAGGACCGAGGCTAGCCTTGGTGGCCGCGGCAATCGGCGAGCTTGGAGGTGCCATGAGATCACCGATTCTGGTCACTGGCGGAACCGGGACCCTCGGCCGTTCGGTGGTGCGACGGCTGCAGGACGCCGGCCAGGAAGTGCGGGTGCTCAGCCGGAGCACCCAGCCCGCCACGGTCGGGGTCGAGTACGAGACCGGTGATCTAAGCCGGGACGTTGGCATTTCGGCGGCGGTGGACGGCATCGGGATCATCGTTAACTGCGCTGGTAGCGCCAGGCATGATCGGGAGCAGGCGGAGGCGCTGGTGCGAGCGGCCACGCGCGCCGGGACACCGCACCTCGTCTATGTCTCGGTCGTGGGGGCGGACCGGATTCCGGTCACCAGCGCCATCGACCGGGCCATGTTCGGATACTTTCGGGCCAAGCTGGCGGCGGAGCGGGTGGTGGCGGAGTCCGGGCTGCCCTGGACGACCTTGCGGCCCTCCCAGTTCTATCAGTCCTTGTTGCTGGTGGCGAGGAAGATGACCCGGCTGCCGGTGCTGCCGGTCCCGACCCGGGTCAGTTTTCAGCCGATCGACAGCGAAGAGGTGGCGGCCCGACTGGCGGAGCTGGCACTCGGCCCACCGGCGGCCCTGGTCCCGGAGATGGCCGGACCCCGGGTGTACGAAATGGCGGAGCTGCTGCGGAGCTACCTGCGGGCCAGCCACCGGCACCGCCTGATCGTGCCCATGCGAGTACCCGGCAGGGCGGCCCGCGCCGTCAAGGCCGGTGCCAACTTGGCCCCGCAGCACGCCGTCGGACACCGCACCTGGGAGGCATTCCTGGCCCAGGCGCTCGGGGGCGAAGCCTGAAGGGCGACCCTTCGGACTGGGTCAGGGCGTCGGCAATACGAAGACGTCGGCGCGTTGCTTATGCCGAAGACTTAGGGGGTGACCAGGCCCGGCCGCGGATCTTGTCCAGCTCCTCTCGAAGTTGTTCCGGGTTGGGTACAGCCATCGGCTCGGCGTCCAGGATCGCCTGCAAGGCTGGCCGGCGGTACCTGCTCGCAAGATATTCAGCGAGCCAAGCACGAGTTGAGCGCCACTGCCCATCCGGGTTCCTCTGGCCTTTGAGCCGACCACGCTCCACAGCCACGCGCAGACTCGTGAGGCTGTGCTCCTTGCTCGCGAGCGAGGCGAGCGGCACCAGGCGTTCCGGGCCCGAAACCGCGGGCACGACAAACCGGTAGAGGTTGTCGGTGACGGCCCGCGCGATCAGCTCGCCGAGCGGTTCCGGGTCACCGGCATCAGCCCGGCGCAGGGCTTGCAGATACCTGGTTCGATCGCGGGTATAGATGACCGCCGGGGGGTAGCCGGAGCGCACCAGGAGCAGATTGAGGAGGAGCCGCCCCGCCCTACCGTTGCCGTCCAGAAAGGGGTGGATCCGCTCGAAGGCGCCATGAGCCTCGGCCAGTGACTCGACTGGATTGGCGGAACTCAACGCACCCGATAGCGATTGGGTCCAATCGGTCATTGCGGCCTGGACTCGCACCCAGGAGGGGGGCACCATGCCGCCTGGGAAGGGCTCGATGTCGTGCTCCCGGAAGCTGCCCGGACCCTCGCTGGCAAGAGCGTGGGGATGTGGCGCCACCTCCCACAGCGGTCCCATCGTCAGCTGGTGAACATGGCGCACCTCGGTCAAGGTGAGCGTGGTCTCGGCCGCCCAGCCGCCGGAATCGAGCGCGTGGCCGTACACCCACCGCGCCGCGGCGGCGTAACCGGTCACCTCTAGGTATTGGCTGAGCTCCTGGTTCCCCACCGCCCGCCCCTCGGCCAGAAGCGCCTCCACCTGCCTCAGCACCAGGGTGTTGCCCTCGAGTGCAGTCGAGTGGTGGGCCTCCTGGTACCAGATCGAAGTCCAGATTCCTTCGGCCTCGGCGGGCGCGGGTAGTCCTCCCAGGTGCTGGCGGAGCTCCGTCATTGCCTCCTCCAGCCGCTGGTGGACAAGTTGCCGGGAGGGACGGCCGCGGCGAGAAGTGTTTTGTCCCATCGGAAATAATGTTAACACAACAAATTGCCCAAAGTGTTGTGTTAGAATTATTTTGCCCAAGACGCGACAAATCCGACCCCCCACCGCCCCGCCAGCGGTTTCGTCCCCGAGGGGCCCGCCTCGGGGACTCACATCAGGGAGGTGGGGAGCTGGAGCCGATTTCGCAGACCGTGCCAGCTGAATCGAACTCTTCGCAGCTTTGATGTACGCTACGTGATGTATATGGCGGTGAGAACCCAGATCTACCTGACGGAGGGGCAGAGGGCCCGACTTAGAGAGCGGGGTCTAAAGCAGGGGGCGACCATGGCCCAGCTGATTCGGGAAGCGATCGATCAGCTCCTGGCCGATGAGAGCGACCTGGATGCCACTTTTGGATCAGCGCCGGGGATCGGGGAGCGGGTGCCATCACGCTCCGAGTGGCAGGATCGTGGCTGAGCTGCTGATCGACACCGACGTCTGCGTCGATCACCTGGCCGCGGTGCGGCGGCTGCCCGCCGGACCCGGGCGACTGGCCTACTCGGTGATAACCCGCGCCGAGCTGCTGGCCGGGGCTGGGGAGCTCGATGCCACTGTCCGCAGATTGCTGGCGGGAATGGAAGAGATCCCGGTCGACCGCCGGATTGCCGACCGGGCGGGTCTGCTGCGCCGGCAGCGGGTGGGCCTGCGCCTTCCCGACGCCCTGATCGCCGCGACCGCCCTGATCCAGGGGTTGGCGCTGGCCACCAAGAACCAGCGCGACTTCAAGCAGGTACCGGGGCTGCGACTGCATCGCCGCTGATCCCCTCCCGCCGGGAGGCTGCTCCAGCCCAGGCCGCCGAGCTGCACCAACTTCATATATCCGGCACCGGTTGAGGGCGGGCTTTGACCCCCCGAGGGCTGGGCTCGGGGGACTGGGACCAGGGTGCCGGCCCCGCCCGACCCAGCGGATCTGACTGCTATACTGACCACATGACCAGACAAATGACCGCCACTGAGTTCAAGGCCAAAGTCCTCTCCCTGCTGGACCAGGTCGCGGGGGGGGATGAGATCGAGATCACGAAGCATGGCCGCACCGTGGCCCGCCTGATCGGGGCGCGGGGCGCCCGGGCCGCCCGGGGCCGGCTGGCCGGCCGATCTCGGAGCCAAGCCGACGATGAGGGCCTCTTCAGTACCGGGGCTCTCTGGGACCTGCCTTGACCACGCTCCTGCTCGACTCCCACGCCCTGCAGTGGTGGTCTGCCGAGCCCGACCGGCTCAGTCCCCCTGCCCTGGCGGCGATCGAGGCGGCTGACGAGCTGGCGGTGGCTTCGATCTCCTGGTTCGAGCTGGCCTGGCTGGCTGAGCACCAGCGGATTGTGCTGAGCCTGCCGGTGCGGACCTGGCTAGCCCAGCTCGCTGAGCTGGTCCGGACCCTGGTCATCTCCCCGGCCGTGGCCGGCACTGCGGCGGCGCTGCCGGCCACCTTCCCCGGCGATCCCGCCGACCGGCTGATCTACGCCAGCGCTCTCGAGCACGGCTTGCAGCTGGTGACCAAGGACCAGCGGCTGCGCCGCCACCCGCAACCCCGGCAGGTCACGATCTGGTAGACGCCTGAATCGAACTCTTCGCAGCTTTGATGTACGCTACGTGATGTATATGGCGGTGAGAACCCAGATCTACCTGACGGAGGGGCAGAGGGCCCGACTTAGAGAGCGGGGTCTAAAGCAGGGGGCGACCATGGCCCAGCTGATTCGGGAAGCGATCGATCAGCTCCTGGCCGATGAGAGCGACCTGGATGCCACTTTTGGATCAGCGCCGGGGATCGGGGAGCGGGTGCCATCACGCTCCGAGTGGCAGGATCGTGGCTGAGCTGCTGATCGACACCGACGTCTGCGTCGATCACCTGGCCGGGGTGCGGCGAGTGTGATTCGAACGTTCGGCGGCTTTTGGCGGGAATGGAGGAGATCCCCGTCGACCGCCGGATTGTCGACCGGGCGGGTCTGCTGCGCCGGCAGCGGGTGAGCCTGCGCCTTCCCGACGCCCTGATCGCCGCGACCGCCCTGATCCAGGGGTTGGCGCTGGCCACCAAGAACCAGCGCGACTTCAAGCAGGTTCCGGAGCTGCGACTGCATCGCCGCTGATCCCCAGCCCCCGGCGCGGTTGCCACGGCCAACCGTCACCAGTCGCCCCAACTACCTAAACCTGGGGGCAGCCGGGGCCGGGAGGGCATGGGGGGTGGCCGGCCGATTCCCGGGGTCCGCAGAGAGTGGGGCCCTGCGGGCCCGGCATCCCCGGCGGACCCGCCCTGTCGCTGGTCAGGGACTTTGTCCGCGTAACGGCTCAGGGAATTTGTCATCCCGTCTGTTTCCAGGAGTCAAGTTCCAGGGATGGTTGGCGGCCGGCTTCCAGGGTGGAGCGTCACAGCCGCGGTTGGCTGTGCTTGGGAACTGGGAGTGGCAGCTCGGGCTTGGTAAGGCTGTTCAGCCGAAGTGGTCCCGGGAGTAGCTGGGACTGGGTGGTGGCCAAGCAGCGGCCCTCGTGGAAGACCTGCAAAGTGCCGTCGAAGCGCTGCTGGACCTCCACCCAGGCCCGGGCCAGGTTCCTGGGCAGGGGCCGGGGGATGTCAATCACCTGGCCCGGGAAGCGCACGGTGTGGTCCAGGGCCACCACCCAGTGGAACTTGAAGCAGAAGAGCTGGTCCAACTGCCGGGGCCGTGCCCGCCAGGCCGGCTCGGGATCCTGGGCGGTCACGGCGAACTGCAGGTTGTGGCGGGGCAGGTGCTGGGCCAGGACTCGGTTGGCCTCCTCCAGGGTGGACACGCCCTGCAGCCGAAGCTCGTTTGTGAGCCGGTCCTGGAGTGTGCCCCAGAGGCGCTCAATCCGGCCTTTGGCCTGAGGCGAGCGAGCCAGGATCAGCTCCACCTGGAGCTCCTTCAGCAACCGGCCCATCTGGGTCAGCTGGCGCCGGCCAGAGAGCTGCTCCTCCAGGCTCGGCTCCGGCTGGCTGGTCTTCACAAAAATCCCATGTCTGTCTGAATAGAGCGCCAGCGGCACCCCTTTGCTCAGCATCACCTGGCGCAGCACCTGGAAGTACCCCTGGGCATCCTCCTGCTCTCGGAAGACGGCGCCGTCCACATGTCCAGTGGCGTCGTCGATCGCCCCCACCAGGGTCAGGTAGGGACCCCTGCCCTCGAGCCAGTCGTGCCGGCTCCCGTCCACCTGCAACAGGCACCTTCCCTTGGCCATCCGGTCCCGCCGGTGGTGGGCTCGCACCCGCCGCCTTCAGCAGCCGGTGAACGGTGGGCCGGGAGAGATGCAGCCCCTCCCGCTCCGCCAGCATCTCCGTCACGTGCTGCTGGTTGAAGCCCTGGTAGGTGGTCTGGGCCAACTCCACCACCCGCCTCGCCAGCCCCACCTCCACTGCGTTCGTCGGCCTCTTGCCTCGGTTCCCGTGCGACAGTGCGCTGGCCCCTTCTCGCCGGTAACCCGCCCGGAGCCGCTTCCCCTGCCGCTCCGAGATCCCCCGCAGCTGAGCCGCCTCTCCCACCGTCACCGCCCCCTTCTCCAAATGGTTCAGTACCAGCACCCGCCTTGGCTCAGCTGCGCTCAAGGTCACCCGCTCTTCTTCCATGGGGTGACAGAGTCGCTGAACTGTTAGCTGGTGTCAGATTCGCTGAACTACAACAGAGGGAATACGCGGCCTTGACATGCCCGACGCTCCACCCTAGACTCTGTTTCTGAAATGGTCCTATCGATATGACTAATGGCCCCGTGGGTGCCGCAGCGGGCAGGCCAGCGTTGGAGGTCATGGACTTGGTGTGCGCCTACGGAGGCGTCCAAGCGGTGGATGGCGTTTCTCTGAACGTGATGCCGGGAGAGTGCGTCGGACTCATCGGACCAAACGGAGCCGGCAAAAGCACGGTGCTGGACAACATTAGTGGGTTTAACCTCAAACACCGCGGTCGGGTTCACATGTTCGGTACCGACGTGAGTTCGTGGCCTATGCAGAAACGTGCCCGACTCGGAGTTGCGAGATCGTTCCAGGCGCCACGCATGTTTGGACGGATGACGGTCCTCTCAAATCTCATGGTCGCCCCGCAGCGGCAGCCAGGTGAATCCGTTCTCCGGGTTTTAGCTGGAGGGTGGCGCAACGCGGAACAGCGCCACCTAGATCGAGCACGCCACTTCATCCAACGATTCGCGCTAAACCCAGTCGTAGATAACTATGCCTCGGACCTCTCAGGCGGTCAAGAGAGGCTGGTCGAGTTGGCGCGCTCCCTCATGACCGGCCCCCACCTCCTGTTGCTCGACGAGCCGTTTGCCGGGGTCAGCCCCGTAAATCGCCGTCGCCTTGTCGAGCACCTCCAGCACTTGTCACGAGACGAAGGCATTGCCATCCTAATGGTTGAGCACAGACTCGAGTGGGTGCAGCAGCTCTGTAGTCGCGTACTCGTCATGGCACTCGGTCGGATCATCGCTGAGGGCTCGCTGGATGAAGTGGCCGCAATGTCATCGGTCGTGGACGCCTACCTCGGAAGGCGGAAGTGATGACTGCCCAATCCGATGCGGTGCAGCCCGTTGCCAAGTCGTCGGCGGACTTACTAAGTGCATCGCACCTAACGGCTGGGTACAAGGCCGACCCAGTAGTACACGATGTCGACGTCGCGTTCCAGGCGGGGTCGATCACAGCACTCGTCGGCAGTAACGGGGCGGGCAAGTCGACGCTGCTGAAGGCGTTGTTTGGCCTGGTCCGGATATTTAGCGGCACCATAGCCATAGACGGGCACGATCTGCGTCCGAACGCACGGGACCTGGTCACTCGTGGTATCGCATACGTACCACAAGTCGCCAATGTATTTCCGTCTCTCACCGTGAAAGAGAATCTAGAGGTGGGAACCTATGTCCGAAGAGGTGGCTCGCCCGATAACGCAGTAGCTCTATTCCCGGCGTTGCAGCACTTGTTAGCACGACCCGCACACAAGCTTAGCGGTGGCGAGCGAAACATGGTCGCGGTGGGCAGAGCGCTCGCGAGTCAGCCGCGCCTCCTGTTGCTCGACGAGGCCACCGGGGGTCTGGCCCCGGCGCTGGCTGAGGACTTCTGGGAACACATAGCTGGTCTGGCCGCGGCGGGAATCGCCATCGTCGCGGTCGAGCAGAATGTTGATCTTGCGCTACTACACGCGCACAGGGTCTACGTCTTAGCTGGCGGCAGGATCGCGGCCAGCGGTACAGCGTCCGAGGTGAAGGTGCGGCCCGACCTGCAGGACTTGTTTCTGCTCGACCACCGTGCGGCGACACGCACAGGGGCACACTAGAGGATGGGGCGAGCTACGGTACTGTGGAATATTTATCGAGCGACAGCGAACCGGCCCGGTAAAATATCGCGACTAACAGTGGAGGGGTCATCTCATGAAAAACGCTAGTAACAAGGCATTCGTGGATCACCGCCGATGGAAGATGAGTATGACACTCGTGGGTGTAAGCATACTTGCGCTGGTCACTGCAGGATGTGGGGGTTCAATCTCGACGCATCCAAAGGCCGCAGTAAATGTCGGAGTAATCGCGGGCTACACGGGTTCGTACGTTAGCTTCAGTGATGATTTGCTAAACGGCGTCAAGGTGGCGTCAGCGCTAATCGACGCCCATGGCGGCATCATGGGAAGGCGGGTCCACCTCATTCCCATCAATGATGGCCTGGACCCAGTGGACACGGTACCGGCCATACAAAAGATGCTTGCTACTGACAATGTGCAGCTTGTGTGCGGCCTCGCTGCCCTGGATTACCAAGCCGGTCTGCCCGTCTTGAACAAGGCTCATATGGTCAGCATGAGCTACATTGGGCCGGACTACGGTCCAGTTGTGATGCCTTACCACTGGAACATGAATCCCGCCGACGATGAGCTTGGATTGGCCATGGCGTACTACGCTCACGAGAAGGGCGTCCACCGGATCGCGGTGGTGTTTGACAGTTCACTTGGCGCCCAATCCATTGAGCCATCCGTCGTATCAGCCGCTAGGAAGCTTCACCTCACCATCGTGGCGAAGCCGCAGGTGCCCGAGACGGCGACGAGCTACCAGTCGGTAATACAGCAGGTCATCAACGCAAAGCCCCAAATGGTGCTGTTGCAGGTTGAGCCAGCGCAAGCCGGGGCGTTCTTCCAGCAGTGGCAGAGCCTTGGGGCTGGCTCCCTTCCGATCGTCGGGACGGATGTGACCATTGACCAGCAGTGGCTACAGGCTGTAGGTCCGGCAGAAATCGCGCATGTTGTCAGTGTTGAAGGTGAGACGCGGACCACTAGCCCCTTCTACAAGACCTTCGTGTCGACTTGGGCGAATGTCATCAAGCAGCCCTTCAGCTATGTGGGCAGCTTCATGTACGACGGCATGACCCTTGCCGCCCTAGCGATGGAGGAGGCGCATTCTACGAATCCACGAATTTACCGCAAGTACATCTCGGACGTCTCGCAGCCGGGTCCGGGCAAAACCGACGTGTATTCCTACGAACAGGGAGTGAAACTCTTGAAGGCCGGAAAGAAGATCAAGTACGTGGGTATCACCGGCCCGCTTACCTTCAACAAGTATCATCGGCCGACTGGTGACTACGGCGTGTACCAGGGAGTACTAAACGGTAATTCGGTCTCCCTGGCCACTATCCCAGCAGAGAAGCTCGTGGGGCTCTAGGGTCATGGAGTTGCTTGTGGCTGGCATCGTATATGGAAGCATTTCTGGAGCGGTTCTAGCCGTAGCAGCACTGGGCTTCAACCTACAATTCGGCGTGACTAACTATGCGAATTTCGCATACGGGCCGATGCTGACCATTGGAGCCTTCGCTGCTTTCGTGTTCGATGTAAACCCACTACACTTTGGGTTTTGGCCCTCGGAAGTACTGGCGGTCTTGGTCACGGGGGTCATCTCGCTGGGTATCGGTCAGTACTTGTTCACGCCATTCTTTCGGCGGCGGCCGCAGCTTCTTTTCGGACTGACGGTTACTTTTGCGACGGCGCTGATACTCGACAGCGTGCTCCTAGCCGTGTGGGGTTCGTATACCCGGGAGATCTCCTATCCGAACGGGGCCCTCACTGTCCACAATGTCGGCTTCCTGCGACTGACCACGCTTGACTTAGCTGTTGTCGGGGTGGCGTGCGTGGTGCTGGTCGGGGTGCATGTACTCTTGACGCGTACCCGTTTGGGGCGGCAAATGCGGGCGCTGTCCGACAACGAGAGTCTCGCAACCGCGTGCGGACTCTCAGTGTCGCGGATCCTGGCGGTGACATGGGCTGGGACAGGAGTTCTCGCGGGCATTGCGGGACTTTCGGAGCAGCTCATGGTGCGCAGCTTTGATCCGACAATGGGTGATCAGATATTCTATCTTCTGGTGGCGGCAGTAATCTTCGGCGGGATTGGAAGACCCTTGGGAGCCGTTGCAGGGGCTATGGTCGTTGGAATAGTCTCCCAGGTGTCGGTCGTTTTCGTGGGAGAAGCCTACTCGACGGTGTCGATTTTTGTGGTTTTGCTTGGCGTGATGCTCCTTCGCCCCAATGGATTGTTAGGGGCTCGGGTGAAGTCCGTCTTTGCGAGCGCTTAGTGTGAGTCACTCGAAGGGTGCATTGTGAACGCGATTGAGTACTATGTAATTACGCTTGGGATCTTCGGTTGCATTGCAGCGATTGAGGCGCTGGGGTTCAACCTGCAATTTGGCGTCGCGGGAGTCATCAACCTTGCCTTCATTCTCTTGGTGTCGGTGGGTGCGTATGCCACGGCTCTTGCAACGGTTGGTCCGCCCCCCAAGTTCTCCGGAGAGACCTATGTCGGGGGGATGGGCCTGTCGTTCCCGTGGAATCTCGGTTTTGGCGTGTTATGCACCGTGATCGTTGGCGCGTTTCTCGGGGTGACGGCATTGAGGCGGCTGCGTCATGACTACTTGGCGCTGGGACTGGTCGCGTTAGCGCAAGGGGGGCAGATTTTTGCCAGCAGTGACATTCATTTGCTCGACGGGCCCGCGGGAATCACTAATGTTCCGGGACCATGGCAGGCGACGCTATCGGAGGGTAATTATGGTCTCGCGTTCCTCGGGATAGCGGCGGCCGCATTGTTTGTGACGTATTTCGGCATAGCTCGGCTTACCGGTTCTCCATTTGGGCGAGCTCTTCGAGCCGTTCGAGACGACGAGACAGCAGCCGCTGCATTAGGGAAGGGCACCTGGTGGCTCAAGTTTGTAGCTTTTACGGTTGGCGCTGCGTTGGGAGGGCTGGCCGGCGGGCTTACGGTGTTGTACACAGGCGGCTGGAATCCCTACGCGTGGCTGCCAACGGAGTCGGCCGTGTTGCTGGCGGCGATCATCGTCGGGGGACGTGGCAATAATCTAGGCGCCGTGGTGGGGGCTTTCGTGGTGATGGTTGGGGTCGCACAGGGCAGCACTTTCCTTCCGCAGATTGGGAGTGCGCAGTTGCTTCCAGCATTGCAGATCATCGCGGTGGGAGTGGTGGTTCTCGCGTTTCTATGGTGGCGCCCCCAGGGTCTTTTGCCCGAAAGGAAGGATCGGTATGCGAGTACCTCGTCCGATTCGATGGGGGAGGGACATCAGTCTGCTGGGGGGCAGCAGTGAGGTCGGGTGTGCGAGGGAGCGCGAGTGCGCTAGCAAACTCGGTCGCGGAGGAGCTAGGACGCGCTGAGAGGGATAGTTGGCGGGTTACGGGCTACGCGGTTTCCGACGGGACCCCATTGGGCGGAAGGCCCGCCTCATCGCCGACCTTGAGCACGGTGAGCGACCGTTCGATGGTATCTTTCCGGATAGAATGGGGATTACAGGGTCTGCGACTCGGTCACGAGCACCGACTGACATCTCGTCAGCATTGCTCCCTATAGTCTCAACACTTCGAAAGCAGGACACAAGTGGGTACAGCCACGAGTCGAATGGAGATAGCGGAAGCGCTTGCATTCGCAGCAGTGGAGCTAACGTACGATGATATTCCCATCGAGGTGCGGGCGGCGCTCAAGATGCACTTTATTGATGCGTACGGGTGTGCACTGGGGGCTGTAGATGCCGACGCCGTATGCGCTGCGCGGCGTGTGGCGCACGAGCTGGGCGGCGCTGGCGGGTCTAGCCTGATCGGTACAGTCGACCGGTGTCGCCCGGATATGGCGGCCTTCGCCAATGGCGTTGCGATCCGTTATCTAGACTACTGCGACGTCTTCATGGGAAAGGAGATCACTCCCCCCGCGGCATATTTGTCCGGGGTACTGGCGGTGGCCGAGTACATGTCGACCAGCGGTCGGGAACTTGTGGTCGGACTAGCAGTGCTATATGAAACGTTGTTACGCCTCTGTACCGCCGCCAGTCTGCGGGCACGCGGGTGGGACACAGTGTCATTCGGAGCTATTGCAAGCGCAGCAGCAGTGTCCCGTGTTTTGTCGCTGACGTTCGAGGAGACCAGAGAGGCCATCGCTATTGCAACGGTCGGGGGACCGGGACTTCTGCAAACGAGGGTTGGGGAGCTATCAATGTGGAAGGGAGCAGCGTCCGCGGAGGCGGCTCGACAGGGCGTAGTGGCGGGGTTTCTCGGGCGGGCTGGGATGACAGGACCGCATGCTTCGTTCGAAGGCGAGTATGGAGTAATGCACCAGGTGACAGGCTCCTTTGCACTTCCACCTGCGGACCTGGAGAGGATCAAGCGCGTTGTTATCAAGAAGTATCCGGCCCAGATCTGCACGCAGGCCGCCATCGAGGCAGCGCTCCGTATTAGGGCACGTAACCGTGGCCACTCGCCGATCGCCAGCGTGGAGGTGTACACGTTTGCCCGGGCAGTCGAACTCACGGCCTCGGGCCCTGAGCGCTGGACCCCCACAACGCGAGAGACTGCGGACCACAGCCTTCCATATGTCGTTAGCGCGGCGCTGCTGGACGGATGCATTACGGCGAAGCAGTTCGCCATCCGCCGGATAATGGACGCGGATATTCATGAACTCATGAGTAAAGTTCGAGTGCATGAGGATCCGGATTACACCACCGTGTTTCCCGAGCAATCACCGTCGCGGGTCGAAATACGCCTAGACTCTGGAGACGTACTCAGTGAAGAACTTTTCTGTGTTGCAGGGCACCCGAAATGCCCAGCGACCGCTAGGGACGTGGAAGAGAAGTTCGTTGCGCTTGCAACGGATTTGCTTGGGGATGCGGCAGCGGGACGGTTGGTGCGCCAACTGCAGGCAGTCGACAGTCTTCCAGATGTCAGCAACGCGGTGCAGCACTTCACTATGCAGGGGGAGACCGGATGAAGTGCAGTGCAGCCTTACGCCGGAGCGGTTCGCGCTGGAGACCTGAGCAGGGTGCGGCCAGGGCAGTCGGCAGGAGTGCGCAGGGGAGAAGCTGACCTGCGCAGACCGTCCGACACAACGGTAACTTTTTGGAATTTGTAATCCACTAACCAGGAGGAGTATCTGCATGTCTGAATCAACGGTGACCACACCCCAGGTACAAATTGCCACGATAACGTCTGAGATGGTCGCACTAGCGCGTACGCAAGTCGGGAGGTGGCTTCGGCGTGATGCGCATTGGCCGGCGATACGTGAACCCATCGCCAGACACGACATCCGACGGTGGGCGCTCTATTCTTGCGGAGATGATAATCCGCTGTTTATTGACGAGTCGTATGGTCGGAGATCCGTATGGGGTGACAACATTGCCCCTCCGACATTTCTGTACAGCGTGGACAGCACAATCGTGGGCCCTGGCTTTCCTGGGATCCAGTGGATCCACGGGGGAAACCGGTGGCAACTGTTCGAGCGGGTGCGTCCAGGAGACATCGTCACATCTCGTGCTCGAGTGATCGGGGTCGAGGAGAAGCGCGGGAAGCACGTGCCGTACTTTGTTAACCAAATTGGCGAAGTGATCTATACAAACCAACATGGGCAAACCGTAGCACGATCCGAGGTGGATACTTTACGTGTGCCTCGAGCGCGCTCGGGCGGGGGCTTCCGCGGCGAGGGCTTTGAAGGTGGGAGCGAATACCATCGCCAAAGCTATAGCGAAGATGAAATCGCGGAGTTTGCGCGCGCGTACCTCACCGAGGAGCGCAGAGGTGCTGACCCACGTTACTGGGAGGATGTCAACCTCGAGGAGCGGCTTCCACGCGTTGTTAAAGGGCCCCTCACGCTGGTGGACATCATGGCCTTTTATGCAGGAAGGCGCCAAGTTTACAATCCTTTGAAGCTCGCATTTCTGGAGAGAGCACGCCATCCGGCGAATGTGTATGTGTCTCCTCAGACGGGGATCCCAGTGCATCCCGCAGCCGGGCACTTGGACGTGGAGATTGCCAAGGAGGTGGGGTTCCCTGACGCGTACGATCAGGGATGGATGCGGGTTAACTGGGCGGGCCACGTGGTGACGAACTGGTGCGGGGACTGGGGAGTGATACGCGAGTTGGACGTGCGAAATACCTTACCGAACTTGCTCGGGGATGTGACGTTTTGCTCGGGCACGGTAGTTGACAAGAAGGTTGTCGAGGGGGAGCACCATGTTTATCTTTCTCTGTGGGGAGAGAATCAGCGCGGCCAGAGGACGGTCAGTGGCACCGCTATCGTCAGACTGCCGTCTCGGGACGTGAAGGACTCATACCTTGGGTGGTAGGCCGTCGGTCACGTCTGCGTTGGTAGTTGAGGAAGGCGCAGGGCGTCAGCAGGAGTTGAGGTGAAGGTGGTCGCTGGCACAAGTATGGTTAGAGGGGGCGATGGTACGGGTGTGGGTTGCTTGTGGGACGGCGGACGTGGCGAGACCGAAGCGATCACGTCGTGATCCAGGATCAAGAGGCGGAGTTCGCGCCAGGCCTGCTCGACGTTCTATTTCGCCCTCGGTCAGTGGCGGTTATCGGTGCGAGTCCCGAGAACACCTTTGGAGGACGGGCGATCCGCTATCTGAGGACTATGAATTACGGTGGCGAAGTATTTCCAATAAACATTCGCTATCGCGAAGTCTGCGGATGGGGCTGTTTCCCAAATGTGAGCAGTGTGCCTGGAGTGATCGATACGGCTGTGGTGGCTGTCGCCGCACAATCGGCGGTGCGCGTGGTAGAGGAACTTGGGGGCAAGCATTGTCGATCGGCCGTGGTGCTGTCGTCCGGCTTCGGAGAGGCGGGGCAGGCCGGGCAGGCGCTAGAGGGGGAGCTTCTTGCGGCTGCCCGGCGATCGAGCATGCGCGTGGTTGGCCCGAATTGCAATGGATTGATAAATGTGCTCGATAAAATTCCCTTGGGGTGCAACAGTGCATTGGAACGGCCGGTACTACTATCGGGGTGCGTGGCGCTTGTGTCACAGTCTGGCTCGTTGGCCGGCTCGATTCTTGATGCGGGCATGACCGCAGGGATAGGCTTTTCATACTGTGCCGCAATAGGCAATGCGGCGGACATTGGGGTCGAGACGTTATTGGGCGCTCTCGCAGCAGATGATGCAACACGAGTCGTGCTGGTTCTTGTCGAATCCGTGTCCAGCGGGCCGGACCTTATTCAGAGCCTGCACATGCTTAGGGGAGCAGGAAAGATACCTATCGTCTTGAAGATCGGTCGCTCCTCGGTCGGGGCTGCCAACGCTGCTACCCACAGTGGTCGATTAGCTGGCTCGTGGAAGATCTTTCGGGACCTGACGCTCGAGGCTGGAGCTATCGTCGTAGACTCGATTCCAGAGATGATCACCACGGCTAAGGCTGCCTCATCTTTTCCCCTTCTCACCGCGAGCCAGAAGGGCGGCCGCAGAGTGCAGATACTCTCTACGTCGGGCGCTTTATGTGGCTTGGTCGCGGATGAATTGGGCGGAACTCGCTTAGCGCTTGCTCATCTGGGCCGCGAATCCGAAGCGCAGCTGAAGGCAGAGGGGTTTGCCGCTCCATTTAACCCACTTGATTTTGCCCGGGTGCCGATTAAGGAGAGTGAGTGGGCTGCTAAATTGGCACGAGTCGTAGACCGCCTTCTCAGCGACCCGGCCGTTGATTGCCTGCTGGTGGGATCCGGGCTGTCACACATCGTGTCAGAACTCAGCGCGATAGTGGCGCGCATTGCTTCTCAACACCAAGAAAAGCTGGTGGGAGTATATGTGGTGGGCGGACAGCTGCTCAACCAGGCGGTCACGGCGGTTGAAGGTAAAGCCGTGGTATCGCGCGATCTGAGAGCGCTGGTCAGGATCATCGACGCTCAGCGGAGTACCTGGACGCTCTCGTCCAATTACCTTAACCCGACTCGCGCTGCTCACGTCCAGGTCGCCCCACGTGGACTGGGCCAGTTGACGCGGCATACTGAGCAGAGCGTTAGCGCGTGGCTTGCCGAGTACGGCCTTGCTCATCCACGCAGTGTTACTGTGACGTCGGCGGATGAAGCAGTCGAAGCTGCCTTGGAACTTGGTTTTCCGGTCGTCGCCAAGGCGTCCGTAGGGCATCCTGTGCACAAGTCGGAGTTGCGTCTAGTTGAGCTTGACCTGGGGAGCATCTCAGCTGTGCGCCGAGCATTCAATGCAATCGCTCAAGCCGCTAAGGCCGCGTCGGTCTGGGAAGATGAGGTACTCATAGCGGAGCAGCTCGAGAGACACTCAATCCGGGAAGTTCTCCTGGGCCTCCGGGACGATGCCGTCTTTGGGCCACATTTGGTCATTGGTGCTGGAGGAGTGCTAGCGAACGAGTTGGACGACTGGGTCTCCCTCTCCTTGCCCGCTCGACGACGACAGCTGGAGAGGGCCCTGGGTAGCCTCAGGGTCCTGCAGCATCTAGACGCTCGAGACATGCGAGGTTTGCTGCGGGCGGCAACTGCCTTCGCTAAGGCTGCCCGGGACGCCGCCTCCTACGTAGAGATACTTGAAGTGAACCCCTGCGCTGTCGTCGTCGGACAGGGCAGGTGCCTGGCCCTAGATGCGCGTGTGGTGATGCGCTCAGCGAGTCGTGGCGCAGGAGATGGAGAGCCTAGTTATGAGTGAGGAAGCCCCGTTGGATGGCGTTGTGGTGGCGGACTTCACTCATGCGGTCGCCGGCGCGTACGCAACTATGCTGTTGGGTGACCTTGGGGCAGATGTCATTAAGATCGAACGCCCAGGCCGTGGTGACTCCACTCGGTACATGACCGTTGCGAGTCGCTTTGCGGACTTTCGTCGAAGCGGTGGCGATTACTTCTTGGCCATAAATCGTAATAAACGCTCAGTCACTATCGACTTGGGATGCGCACGGGGCCAGGAGCTCGCGCTAGAGATCGTCGATCGGTCCGATGTACTGGTTCAGAGTTTTAGGCCGGGGGTGATGGAAAGGCTTGGCCTTGGGTGGGAGCACGTTCACGCGCGGAAGGAGAGTCTCGTGTATGCGTCGCTCTCCGCCTATGGACCGAACGGCCGCTTGGGCCAGCAGCCAGGAATGGATGTAGCCATACAGGCACGATCAGGTATTATGTCGATTACAGGGTACGATGGGAGTGCTCCCGTGAAGGCTGGAGTGTCTGCTGCTGACTTCTCTGGCGGAATTCACCTTACCGCGGCTATTCTTGCAGCGCTCGTACGCCGCAGTCGGTGCGGACGAGGGCAATTGGTGACAACCTCATTGCTCGATGCGACGATGAGCATGCTTAGCAATTATTCCGTGGCCGTTGTGGATGGTGATGTGGAGCTGAAGCCCATGGGATCAGGGCATCCTCAACTTGTGCCATTTCAGGCTCTTGAAACAAGCGATGGATTCATCGTGATCGCTGCAGGAACGAACCGCCTTTTTCGAGACCTGTGCCGAGTGCTTGGTTGCGACGCGCTGGCCGATGACCCGAGTTTCGCCACGAATCCCGCAAGGGTGGCAAATCGGGGCGTCTTGGTCACGCGCCTCGAGGCTACTCTTCGAACACGATCAGCATCGCACTGGCTGCGTGTGTTAGAGGAAGCTGAAGTACCATGCGCACCAATTCACTCCTTGCGCGAGGCATTTGCTGATGATGAAATGGTGGCGAACGGCATGTTGGTAGCCCTTGACCATCCAACTTACGGAGTGATTCATGTTGTGAATAGCCCGTACCGATTTGACGGCGTTGAAAGGACTGGTCATAGCCGCCCACCCCTTCTCGGAGAGCACACGGATCAGGTGCTTGGATCGCTTCTGAATCTAACCGAGATGGAGGTCGCTGGGCTGCGTGCCGACGGCGTTATTGGGGCACGCGAAGGTGCGGAGGTCGAAGAGTGACCGCTGCCGTGGCTGCAGGCGGGGTATTGCCCGTGGAAGGGAAGCAACATCCTCTGGAGGGAGGCCCAAGGTGACAAATTGTAGCTTGGACGGCCGGACGGCACTGGTGTCGGGAGCGGGGAAGAACATTGGGCGCGCAATTGCGGTTGCACTGGGTGAGATGGGGGCATGTGTTACGTGCGGATGGGCCGAGGATGAAGCTGCGGCGAAGGAGACGGCGTCGTTGATTGTCCAGGGAGAAGGCTCGGCCAACACACGACAAATAGACCTTAGGGCTACCTCGTATGAGGAACTGGTGCACGAGATCGCTGGCGACCGGGGTGCTGTGGATATCCTTGTACACAACGCGTCGGTGCGCCCTCGGCGTCGCATAGCCGAGGTTACGGTAGCGGAGTGGGACGAGGTACATGCCTGTAACCTGCGGGGCCCTTTCTTTCTGTCGAAGGCGGCTATCGAAGGCATGCGCCACAGAGGCTGGGGGCGCATAATTTTTATCGGCGGTCTTGACGCTTACTGGGGAAAGGCCCAGAGACCTCACGTCGTCGCAACAAAACTTGGCATGGTGGGACTTGCGCGCGCACTTGCGAATGAAACCGCGAGGTGGGGGATCACGGTTAACACGGTGGTGCCAGGGACGATGGACACAATTCGTCCACATCCCGAGTGGTACCCTGACAATGACGAAGCCTACCGCCAGCGCACGGAACGCATCCCGATGGGACGACTTGGGTCTCCGGCGGATGTCGCTCATGCGTGTGCGTTTTTAGCGTCAGAACAGGCCGGGTATATCACGGGACAAGAGTTGATGGTATCGGGTGGGGCATTCCCGCTTGTCCGGCAGACGAGTGATGACTACGAGTGAGGGGTCGCGGCACCCGCGATGAGTTGGGTGAGAGCATACCGTGGGGATTCAGGTGTAGGCATGGTGGGTCAGTGCGTGTCGCATCCGGCAGGGAAGTCATAGGGACGTCTTGCGGAGAGGTTCTGGGCGCTCATCGATCGTTGGAGTGGCGATGCCTGGACGTCGATACTGTGCGCGGGTACACTCGTGAGATGGGCGTTGAGGTTGGTGAAGGAGCACTGGCTGGGAAGGAGGGTGGCCGTTCGGAGGGTGAAACGGGGTTCGACCCTTTCGTGGGCCTGGTCGACGGCCTGTCTGGGCGTCTTTGGGACTTGGTGCTAGTCGCGGACGGTGAGAGTCGCCGCGCCGTCCTCCTGCAAGCCCTCATCGCCCACCGCTCCGAAAGGTGCCTTTCGGCGATGTTCTCGACGGCGCATTTGGTTGCTAGTGCGAACTGGACCGTTGGGCGCATTCGGAAAGCGCTTGGGGAGCGGGGAGTCGCGGAGACATCGTCGTGACTCTGGTGGAAACCCCCGTAGAGGCGCAATTTCCAAGCGCATACCTGGAGCTGTTGTTAGTTGCCCTACCCAAAACAAGGGGGGGCTTCCGAACTAGTCGAGCATTCTACGGGGCGGTGAGGCGGGCCGGTTCCCCGATCCTAGACGGATGGTCAGGCAACGACGTCGGACCGTCCCCGAGGGCGCCGTGATGTTGCGTGCCGGCGAAACCATCCGGATATTTGCCGCGTCCCCAAAGAGGGACAGCACCATATTCGAGCGGGCCATTCGCTGGACGCCACTGCATCGTGCGGTACCGATACACAATATGCGGAACGGCAATGGTTCTGTTCGCCGTTCGATCGCGGTGTGTTCTCAGGACTATTGCGAGTATGCGGCGGCCCCTGGTTACTCCGCCAGCCTTCCTCTGACGGCGCTGCGCGGTGGCACGCCTCGTGCTTGCACCAGGCTGTTCAAGCTGGTGGTCAGCGACTGATGGGGGGACGGACCTCGAAGAAGGTCGCGACAGACGGCGTGCATACTTGGCGGGAGCGAGACTTGACAACGCTTTTCTCCCCGAATGCGGTCTGTGTCGTGGGTGCGTCTCGTGATTCGATGCGGCTCGCTGGGCGCCCCCTGATCCGACTGAGACAACACGGGTTTGAAGGGCGTGTCTACGCAGTTAACCCGAAGTACGCCTCAGTCGGCGGGTATCCATGCTTTCAGCGAGTCGCTGACGTTCCAGAAGCAGTGGATGTCGCCCTCATCGTCGTTCCCGCTGACCATGTGCCGGCGGTGCTGACAGAATGCGGGCGCCGGGGCATCAAGAACGCCGTAGTTCTAAGTTCAGGATTCGAGGACGATCCCGCAGGATGGGAGCTGGCGGGTCAAGTGGCGTCCGTAGTGAAGGCGACCGGCATGAACCTGGTAGGTCCAAACAGTGAAGGAATCTGGAGCGTTCCACAGCAGCTGACCCTAACATTCGGGAGTGCGGCGGACCGCACAAGTCTGTTGCCGGGGCCGGTCAGCGTCGTCAGTCAGAGCGGAAGTGTGGGGGGGGCGTGCGTCCGCGAGCTGCAAGACAGTGGCATTGGGTGTCGATACTTTGTGAGCACCGGGAACGAAACGGACCTGTCCACTCTGGACTTCGTGGAGTGGATAATTGCGGAAGGAGGCAGCCGCGTCGTCCTTCTCTTCATTGAACGCCTTTCCGATGGTCGGCGCCTAGCAGAAGTCAGTCGGCATGCGCGCGAGGGCGGTGTGGCGCTGGTGGTGCTTCGTGGTGGGACATCAGATGTGGGGCGCCTCGCAACGATATCTCACAGCGGACGCATAGCGTCGGTGGATCGCGTGTACCGCAGCGTGTTGCGCCAGGTCCAGATGCTTGAGGTGAGGACGTTCAGTGATCTAGTCAGCTCCGCTCGCGTGGCGTTGTGGGCACAAGGCGTCGGTTGGCCCGCTCGCACGTCGGAGATGCCAGGGATAGGCGTGGGGATTGTTGCGGTGTCAGGCGGAGGCCGTGCGCTTCTGGTGGATTCGTGTGCTCATCATGACGTGCCTCTAGCGGACTTTGGCTCCGGGACTTTAGATGCGTTGCAGTTAACTTTGCCGAGGTTCGGTTCCGCAGCGAATCCAGTGGACGTGACGGGCGAAGCGATGGATGATTTACAGCTCCTGTCGTCGGTGGTAGAGATAGTAGCTCAGGATCCACACACAGACGGTATTGTCGTGCAATTAGGGAATAGAGCCGATGCCTCGCTTGCCCGTGGACTAGGAGAGGCGGCGGAGTTAGCCAGGAGATGGCACAAACCACTAGTGGTTAGTACCCTTGGGCGAGGATCATTTGAGGTGCGAGCGGCATGTGAAGCTGCCGGGGTGTTGTGTGCTGAGGAACCTGATGACGTGGTACGGTGGCTGAGCTGGGCTTATGGCGTGTCGGCGCTAACCGCAGGGCGTTCCTTGTCGATTGAAGAGAGGGCCAAACCGCTGAAGCCAAAGGCTGTACACACACCGGTGTTGTCATGGGACCAGAGGGTGAAACTGGTAGAGTCATGGGGGATCCCTGTAGTGCCGTGGGTGCGGGCCCGCCGAGCGGAAGACGTGGTGGGTCGGTTGCACTTTCCGGTTGTCGCAAAGGTGTTGCCGCACGTGGCCGAGCACAAGACAGAACGCGACATGGTCCGGTTGAATTTGCACGATGTTAGGGAGCTTACGGTAGCTATGGCGGAGCTAAGCAGCATGGTCGGAGCCGACGAGCCACTGTTGGTCCAAGAGATGGTCCAAGGCGGAGTGGAGGTTATTGTCGGCGTGCGGCAGGACCCAGATTTTGGGGCGATGCTATCGTTGGGATCAGGTGGGGAACGAGCCGAGGTGGAACTCGATATCGCTCATTTGCAGATTCCGACGTCGAGTCGGGAGGTTCTGCGGGTACTGCAAGAGTTGCGTGTGGGCACTCTTCTCGCAGGATTCCGCGGTCGCGAGCCGTCGGATGTCGAAGGTTTGGTGCGCGTGGTGCTGGCGTTGGCGAGTGCCTATCTTGCTGAAGGCGATGTGCCTTGGGAGGTGGAGATCAACCCGTTGATGGTCCTAGAACGAGGTCGTGGAGTGCTCGCGGTTGATATCTTGTGGGGCGGCGGTCTTCCGGCGCAACCCGAACCGTCGAAGGACCTCAGACCTAAATCAGTGAGTAAGCGTTCCGGCGGAGTCGGGCAGGGGAAACACGCATCGCATCGACGTGACGAGCAGAGGTGAGAGGCAGGCAGCCGGGGATTTGAGCCACAACGCGGCGTTTCGGTCATGTGGAAGCGCATTCGAGGGTCCCTGATATCGCGCTGAACCTGGGGAATCCGGAATGGCCGGTCGCAGGGAGTAGTGGCGACGCTAATCGGCGGGAGCGAGGGGGAGGAGCTGGTGGTGCAGGACCCAGAACTGCCGCTTGTGGAACATGAGCCAGCCACAGCCGGAGCTGTCGGGCGTTGGTGTGCCCTGAGTTTGGCGGAGGCGAAATACTGGGCTCCTGAGGACTGTCCGCAAGGAGACGGCTATGGGAAGAAGGGGCTCCTCACCGGCGTTTCGCCGCCGCGTACTCGACCTCGTCACGGCTGGTCGGAAGGTTGCCGACGTGGCTCGCGACCTCGGGCTCAGTCAGCAGACGATCGACGTTTGGCGCCATCAGGACCGCATCGACCGGGGCCCCGAGCCCGGGCTCGTCTCGGCTGAGCGCGAGGAGTTGAGGGCCGCGAAGCGGAGGATCCGTGAACTGGAGACCGAGATAGAAGTCCACCGGCGAGCCCCGAGCTGCCGAGCGGCTCAAGGAGACCACCGACCCAAAAGGCGGTTCGCGGCGGTCGCGGTGATGGCTCAGGAGCACCGCCCGGTCGGGGTCCGCTGCCGAGCCCTCGGCGTCTCCGTGTCCGGCTACCACGCGCAGCGGAGCCGTCCCCCGTCGCCGCGTTCGATCCACCATACCTGGCCGTCCGACCTGATCATCCAGATCCACGAGAAGTCCCGGTGCACCTACGGCGCTCGGCGCGTCCTCGCCGAACTCACTCTCGGGGAGGGTATCGTGGTTGGGCACCAGGCGGTCGAGACGCTCAGGCGCCGGGCCGGTATCCAGGGCGTCTGCGGCCGGCCGAAGTCGAGGTCCGCGCCGCACAGCGCAACCGCATCCGACCTCGTCGAGCGACAGTTCGGGCGCACCGACCGGGACCGACTCTGGGTGACCGACATCACCGAGCACCTGACCCGCGAGGGAAAGTGCTACTGCTGCGTTGTCCTCGACGTCTTCGGCCGCGGCGTCGTTGGCTGGTCAATCGACTCCGCCGCGACAGTCGCGCTGGTGACCAACGCCCTCGGCATGGCCATCGTGGCCCGTAGTCCGGAGTCTGCGGTGATCCATACTGACCACGGGACGCAAGGCAGGTTCAACGGATCATCGCAACGCCGCGTTGCTGATATGAGCCAAGGTACTCGTCCAAGGCTTCGGCTGGAGTCTTCCATTCAAGCGTCTTGCGGGGGCGCCTGTTGAGCATGGCAGCGACTGCTTCGAGGTCTTCGGTGGTGTGTCGACCGAGGTCCGTGCCCTTCGGGAAGTACTTGTTGGGGATCGCCAATTGTGCAGAGACCTAATCACGAAAAGTGCAGAGGTCCGCAGCCCCGTTATCTAACCACGGCACGTCCTCCCTTGGGGGTGGCTGGTTCTTGGTGGGCCCGCATCCGGTAGC
>Ga0307372_10003407_pt1 | contig 25395 bp, 10 predicted proteins | sample OX1MG_FD_202533 | JGI IMG/M metagenome (GOLD analysis project Ga0307372, IMG submission 202533) | Soil microbial communities from Risofladan, Vaasa, Finland - OX-1 | ecosystem: Environmental > Terrestrial > Soil > Coastal area > Acid sulfate soil | place: Finland: Risofladan, Vaasa | collected...
CTCCGCGTTCCAAGGCCCATAACACCCGATCTCGCAAGTCCTGCGAATAGGATTGCATCTTTGCCTCCCCTCTACCGGCAGAGGCATCATAGCACACAATGTATACACTTAAATTAAAAACGCTCTAGCCGACTATACATCCATCTGGCAACCGATGGCAGCCAGGAATGCGCACACGGGAGAGATCATCTCCGAGTCGCCGACAATCTAGAAGCTGGGCGCTTGAATTTAGCTAATCCGTATGCCGTTGAGTGGGGTCAATTTAAGATCTACGGCGATTGGACGCCGAGCGCTGAGGCTAGCTTGCCAGATTGTCGGAGCAAGTGAGCAGCAATGAGAACGTTCGCCTGCATGTCGGCTGGCCGATTATGGATGATAAAGAAACGGGGAAAGTCCTGAGAGGTTTCCCCCGGATATCCCTTCAATATGACAGATCGGCATGAGGCATTGCTGGTTCCTCTTTATTGTGATTTCAAGGTATAGTGCCCAGGCTGATCGAGGTGAACGATAGCGCGCCGACCGCCCTCTGCAGGAGTGGCGGATTCCGTGCGGCCGTTCACCTGGATCGCCATCCCGCCCTGTGTGACCGGCAAGGAAACAGTCGCGTGTGTGCCAGACGGCAAATCGACGGTGGCGCTTAAGCCGCGGGAGCCAGAACGGTAGTTTACCTTGATCAGGCCACGTGGCGTAGGCTCAGTTCCTTTTGCCCACTTGAGCCCGGCGAGTTCGGGACGGATCATGACATGTGTGAAACCGGGCTTGGTGGGCCTGATTCCCAGAATGTACTCCATGAGCCATATTGTCGGGCCGCTGGACCAGCCGTGAGCCAAGCTTACAAAATAGCCCCGCCCATTATCGGCGCGCAGGCTTCCATGCCACCCATGCATAGGCAGACCCTCCTGGTACCCTTCCCATGTGCTTGTTGCTCCTCGGCTCACCATGCCCCCCCAATACTTGCGAATCCAATTCAGGGCGGCCTTATAGTGGCCCGCCGAAGCCATCGCCGAGATGACGTAGAAGTTGTAATAGGGTGTGATGCGAAACATATTGCGGTGGGAAAGGACGTTGCGCCAGATAGCCTGCGTTTGAACTTCGTCCGCGAGACCCGAATAAATGGCCATGGCGTTCGGTTGCCAGCGTTCGCCAAAAGTTCCCGATTGGGAATTGAGCATATATTTAAGAGCGGCGCTACGAATGGCCTTGGCCTTTGCCGCAAAGCGGTCGGCATTGGATGAATCCCCCAGCTGCCGTAGGAGCCATGCACCTTCCCGAAAAGCTGCGTAGAATTCGAACTGCGTGGCCCGCTGGGCATCGGGCGCAAACTCGCTGAGCGGCAGCTTGGCGGTGGGGAGAAGTTGAGGAGCCAGGCCCGGCGACCAATCGACAAAGATATCGGCTTGATGGCGGTCGGTGAAGACGCTCCGGCTATCGAGCTCGCTGGCCATATAGTCAAGAAGCTGGACGAGTGGCTGATGAATGGAGCGCAAATAGTTGAGGTTGTCGAAATGCCGGTAATAATCCGCTTCGCCCATCACCCAGAAGGCCGAGTAACCAGGAATGCCATTCACATCACGATCCACCGGCTGACCGGCGTCGCGGATGAGGTGCTCCATGGTCTGTTGCATCAGGAAATGATCGGCAAACACCGCGTCGATCACGTGCCCACTCACATCCAGGTCGCCCATCCACCGCGCCCGGTCGCGCTTGGGGGCGTCCCAGATGTCATCCTGCATGCAGAGATGGGATGTGTAAGCACCCAAGTGCCAGATGCGATTGACCAGCGGGTCGGAAGAGTCAAAAGAGCCGCGATAGTGCACAGGATAATAGATGCCATCTAACAAAATGGTTTTGAAACGCAACGGAGAAGCGCCGCTGAGAAAAGTCACCTTCGCGTAACGGAAGGCGCCTTTGGGACCGTAGGCGGTGGCGTTGGGAGGCACATCAAGCTGGGCAATGCCAAAGTAGGGTCGGTGCAAGGTCTCGCCAAGGGATTCTCCGTATTGGAGGGCGAGCCGCATGGGGGCGTCTGAATCGGATACAACTTTAAGCCGGCCGGTGACTTCACGCCCGAAATCAAGCATCACGCTGGGATACTCAGTCTTCATCGCTCCGGCGGGAGGCAGAGCCGCGATGAAATCACGGTGTGGTGGAGCGGAGATCTGATTTCCTTTTGCCGCGAGCCCGTTCGTGTTGTGGAGTGCGCCGAGCCCGCTAAAAGCGTCCACCGCCGCCGCTCGCACGGGCACGCGGGCCAGAAATGGAGAGATGCCGTCATATCCGGGCCAGCGATACATTCCAGTATCCTGATTGCTCTGGAAGAAATTGATGTTGCTTTCGATTCCTCCCAGCACAGCGGCAGCCTGCCAACTGCTGTCGTCATATCCGGGCTGGTTCCATCCGGTTTGCTCCTGAGCGCTGTATTTCCAGCCGCTGCCGCTCATGAGAATGGCCGGTCCGTTCTCCGCCGGTGGCCGGGGCACGATTTTCACGACCAGCCGCCGCCATTCACCGGCCGCGGCAATCGCCAGTACGTTACGGCCGACGCGAAGCGCCCCGTTGACATTGACATTCAAAACGTGAACACGGATTATTCCAGAGACCAAATTGCGGCGAGCGTTAGCCAATAGTCGGCCGTTCAGGTAGACTCGCATATCCAGGGGCCCAGCCGCGTAAAGCGTCGCCGTGATGGGAACGCTCTTCAGATCGAAGCTGCGGCGAAAATAAATCCATTGTGGAGCTTTTCCGAAGCGTTCGAAAGCACCGGCCCTCTTCTCCTTCTCTTGAGCCCAGATGTACTGCTCAGGCAACGGATGGTGCAGTTGCGATTCGAGCCTTGGGTGTTGGATTTGAGCGGTAAGGTCCAAAAGAGTGGGGCTGTAAACGGACGGGGCCGTCTGGCCTGAAAGATTCAATGCAACAAAGCTGAAAAAAATGCAGAAATATATCAATCGTCTTTGCACTTCAGTCTCCTTCTCGACATCTGCCAATGGTCAATGAAAACCCGTAGGTTAGATTTGCACAAAAGTACGTCAGCCCACACTAACAGGTTGCTAAATATAGTAGCCTATAAAACATTCCGTTTGTCGGGAACGCAAGTTGGGGCTTGGCGAAAATGCTCCTGGTCCGTCCAGCCATACTGGCGGCCGGCTTTCGTCGCGCTTTCTGTGCTTCGAGGTGCCCTTTGGAATCAAACGATCCGCCGTCAGGTAGCGGAACATGGCCGCGAATCAAGTCTGGTGGATGGATTTTGGTGCGCCATGACGGCGAGGAACCTGCACCTGAATTGCAAGATGCCATAGCAGAACCTCCACCTGGCTCTCTTTCTTAGCTGAGAACTTTTGAACCTTATTTATTATTACTCCTCCAGGATTTGCAGAACTGGACCCGCTGGCCATCTTGATACGCCTTCATTGCCTTAAAGACTGAGCTGGTATTTGCTGTCAAGCGGACTAGAGCCTGTTTGAGGGTAAGATGGTCAGCCGACAAGAGCGCTTTACCTTCGAGCTTTCTCTCGCACGTTCGGGCTAAAGCCAGGGTGAGAGGGAAATTCACGAACCCATCTCCGCGCGTATAAAATCCAGCCCATTTCCCATAATCAGCCTTGTCCAGCGCCTGGCGAACGGCACCCAGTTCCAAAATCGCCGCGTGCACATCGCGCAACTGGGCGGAGGAGGCAGTTCCCGGCGTTGCCGCCTGAGCAAGCTTGATGAGCATGCGGTTACCGTGAATGTGCAAGTCAAGCTGGGTGAGAATGTGAGACTGGAAAAATTTCCGCCGGTTTGCAGGCACAAGCGTTTCCGCTTTCTGCGCCAGCAGAGCAGCCCTTTGCCAGCGCTGATCCGCCTGCTCGCAGATGCGGATGAGCGTGGGTGGATCTTCCAGATAACTCTTGACCTTCGCGTACTTCGGAAATTCCAGGGGAGAGCTGGTGTCGCCCTTGAAGATGCGCATCAGGAGCACCCGCCCGAGGATGGCGTAGAAGGTGTCTCCCATGATAGCGTCAGGCTTCTTACCGTATCGGGCCGGGGCGTGGAAGTAGTCCTGATAATACTGCACAAGGAGCGGCGCAGCCGCGGCGCCAAATTCCTCCCTGCACCATCGATCCAGATAATCCAGCGCCTCGTCGTGATCGGGTGACGTCCAGGGCTTGGCATTCCAGGCCAGTTTCATTACCGCACGCGTGGTCATCACGACCGGGCGAATGTCCGCAGTATTCAGGAGCAGGTATTGAGTTGCGCCCGCGCGCACGGCCCGTCCCAACTCACGCTGTATGCGCGCCACGGGAACTCGCTCCGTGAAGTTGTTGGCGTTGCCCCCGATAACGGCGGTGTGGTAATAGACTCCTTCACCCTTTCCGATAAGTCCTCCGTCCTGAATCAAGCCGCCTCCGTCATCGGCCCACACAAGCGTCACACCTGGAGGAACCTTCAATACGCCGCTGCGCATCATTCGGCTTCCTTCCATCCACGTATTCATAACGAACTGGGGGTGCGGGTGGGGCCACTCTTCCTTGACAATTTTGATTTGGGTCTCAACCGCTTTCTCAATCAGGGCCGCTCTTGCTTCCGCCGTCGGAGGAACGTTGGGCATATCCCGCCAGAAAGGGTGGTCATACCTTCCCCGCAAATCCACCGTCCAGACGACTTGGAGGTTTTTCGGATATTGAATAACGGCGCACCGCCAGACTTTTTCCAGAAGATTGAAGGTATACGGCTGCTGTTCCGGCCAGCGGTAGACGTTCACGCCCAGTGGCTCGTCATGGTGCTGGGCAATCATGAGACCCCTCTCCCCCGCGGCCCGAACTTCGGGCTCGTAGGGAAAGATATACGTGCCAGGAATAATCATATTTCCCTTCAGTCGCAACAGCGCCTCGAAGATCCGGTTCCAGACCTTTAAGGATATTCCCGTCCCGTCACGGTTTCCGGGCCGCCACCCTGTCAGCAGGTCTTCGTCGTTGATGAACCAGCCGCGATAGCGAAACGTAGGGCCCTGCCGCTCATGGAATTTTTCAGAGATCGCGACACGCGCGCGATGCGCAGGCAGGCTGTCGGTCCACCAGTAGAATGGATCAACACCCAGGAATTGATGGGAGAACTGATAGATGGCATAAATCACGCCCAGGACGTCTGAACCCGTCAACACGATTGACTTGCGCACCGGCGAGCCGGGCCATGGGTTGGCAATCGTTTCCATCTGCAGGACCTCCCATCCCGATGGGCGCGTTACCCCTTTCGGCAAGTTATACGAGAAAGCGATACAGATGGTGGTCGCTGAGGCGCGTGAAGGCTGGGACGCCCACCGGACCGGCCTGCCGAAGACGTTGTGCATATCGGATGCGAGGTCGCGCGCCGCTTTCTGAATCGGCCCCGGCTCCCGGGGGTCAATCAGAAGCGAGGTTTGGGAATTAATGATCACTTGCGCATGCGCAGCAGCAACCCCAAGCGTGAGCGCTAACAGAAGAAGTACGAATTCGGATTTCTTCCACATCCCTTGTTCCCTCCTGACTCGGCAAGTTTTCCAGCCTCAATCCACGATGTCAAAACTCCGTGCGGCATGACTGGGACTTCGAAAAAATGATCGCTCGCCCGAAACGGCTGCAAGCCCGTTTCTGCGGTGTCGTCAACTCGTGACTACCATCCGCCAGTAATAAATAGCTGGGCACGCTCACTTCCAGAGTTTTCAGGAAGTCCCTTCGGGAGTACCCCTTTAACCGGAATTAGCGTTTTGGTCTTTCGGCAATTGAAAATATAGAACCACTTGGGCGCAGGTGACCATACTTTTTCTCCAGTCTGTCAATTCTCTCTCAGTTCCCCTGGCACCCAAAACCCCGGTCACGTCACTGCAGTTACTGCAGGGATTGAGTTCCAAAGGATTTGAGGCCAACTTTGTTTAACCTGTTTCTTGCTTGCGCCCGATTTGTAGATTTTTCCAGACTTGTTCCTGTTTTGCCGAGCAAACTACTTGATCCTCGTTAGAATCCATAGATTTATCCACCGTCACCTCTCAAACGTGTCAATAATCTGATCGGTTTCCAATAGTCGTGCCGGGGAAGTAATAAGCCAGAATACGCGAATAGCTCCATCCCTGCCGCGCCAGCGCGGCGGCGCCAAGCTGGCACAATCCAACACCGTGGCCGGCGCCGCGGCCCGTCAGAACAACGGTTTCGCCCTCAATCTTGACCGAGTAGTTGTCGCCGGGGATTGCTTCCCAGCCCAATTTGCGGTCAACCCGCAGTCGTGCCTGTTCCGACCCTTTGTGCGTGAGTATCGGGGCTGCGTCATGGAGGCTGATCCTTGCCGTCCATTTCTTCGCGTGGCGCAGGCAGGCCTCGCAACGGGCTGGAAAGTAGGGGTAACCGTCGACATGCATACCAATCTCACGCAACGTTCGAGTCCGCCCGCCGCAAGAGGCGGAGAAGAGCGCCGGAACGATCGCCCCACGATAAAGCAGAACCAGGCCTCGAGTCATGGCGGCGGCTTGTGAGGCGAGCGATTCAGCGGCGGGCGCTCCACGCAGAAACTGGCAGTGCGTGGTGTCGCAGAAGTCAAAAAGCGTGTGCCGATGCGGCGACGCAGCGCAGTAAGATCGCGTGACGACAGCCTGAGCCTCAAGTGCCGCCAGCAGCGCAAGCGGTGGGCTTTCTGCGGCCACGGCCGAGGCAACAGCAACTTCGAGGTCCATGTTAACAACAGGAACGAGTTCCGCTCCCTCGTCCAGGACTTCAAGCCTGCCGTGAAAATTCCGGACAATCCTTCCCGGCACACTGAGCGTGAAGTCTTCATCCGTGCCGCCCCGGCCCGCCGCCCGGATGCTCGTTGCGCTCAAAAGCCGCTCGCCGGCACGGCACTCGATTCTTGAATGCCCAATCCGGCACCGGACGAACCCTCCATCTTCAAGGACCACGGAACTTTTTCCTCCCTTGACGATCAAGGCCTGGCCGGGCCCGGGGGCGAACATCAGAACTTTCGGGTGGAAAAGCGTGAAGACCCCAATCCGGACTCGTGCCGCGCGCGCCTGAGTAGCAGCCACAAAAAGGATCAGGGTAAAGGCAAAGAAGCAGGACTGCAGTGCACGGTCCATATCTTATGGCCCGTCCACGGCGATGCGCAGGATTTGGCCGGCAGTAGCGGCGGCCTTTGCACCCGGCACACCGTGTACACAGACCAGGAGCAGCAGTTTGGGAGACTCAGCCGGATAGAGAACCATCACATAGCCGTCGCCTGGAGCATGCCTGGAGTGAATGCACGGGGCCGTACCGCTTTTTGCAAGGGCGGCGCGGCCTCCAAGCGCCCTGTCAACGGCCTTCGTCGTACCGGCCTCGGCGGAGAGCGCCATTCCACGTATGAGCTGGGGCTCCCCAGGCCCGTCCGCTTGTGCGACCAGATTCAGATAGGCCATCGCAAGCTGCCGGGGAGTAATCCTCCACAAGCCACCAAGACCGATGAGCGCAGCAGGCCTGAACGTTCTCGGTGTGGTGGAAATACCGAGTTGTTCTGCCACGGCACGCATGTTGCGGGGAGAGACCCTTTGTGCCAGCTTAAGAAAATACGCGTTGCAGGAGTATTCGATGGCCTGAGTGATACCAATCCTCCCATGACCGGATGGATACCAGCAGCCGTCGATTGAGCCGCGGCAATTGAAAACTGGGTATTTGAAATCGTGCCCATCGGCATAAGCCAGAGCAACAAACGGTTTCAAAAGCGAGCCTGGCGGGACGGGACGGCGGGAGTCCCGCCAGCGGAAGGCGATGAGGTTCTTAGTTTGCGCGTCCATCAGAAGATAAGAAACGTCCGGAGATCTGAAGCGCTGATTAACGGCTTTCTGAACTGATTGTTCGTAGAGAGAGGCGCCACGGCCGGGGAAATTGCAAAGCGCAAGAGCGAGCGAAAACATGAAAGCTCTTTTCATGGTCCGAGCTCATAACGAACGGTTTGCGTAACGCGGGGTCCCAGGTCTCTGACAACGATGCTTTCTGACTTGACGCTTGCAAGCGCGCTGCTCATGCTGGCCAGGTTCTCGGAGAAGAAGAGCGGCTCGCGGCCAGCCGCAGTGGAAAATGCTGCCAACCGTGAGGCGGCTGGTATCTCGACGAAGTGCAGCAGTTTAATAAGCTGGTCGCGCTCCTGCGCGTGCCGGAAGCCGGCGGCGTAGGTCCCGGATTCATTAGCCGCGCGCGTTGAACTGCGCGCGAGCACGGAGAGAAGAAGTTGAGGCCCTGTCGCGATGATGAGCGATGGCCCGTCGGCTGCAACGCTCAGGCGATCTAATCCGTTAAGCTCGTAGTAAGTCTTTCCGCCCTGTTCATGCCGGATCCATTGCACCCCCAGGTTCGACGTGGTCCACAATGGGGCGACGGCGGATTGAAGCGCGTCGCGAACTGCTGCGCCATCCCAATCCCGGGCAACGTTCAGGACCACAGCCGACTCCGTCCCGACCAGCACGCCGCCTGCGGCGGCTCGCGTCGAGTCGATTTGAAGCGCTGCAGTCGGAGCAAAATTCTGGAACAACTTCTTCAGTTCATCGATTTGCAGCGTACCCCCGGTTGTTACAGGTGGCGCAACGTCAATCCTCGTTTCAAAATCGCCTTCGCCTCCAGCATTGCCATTCCCGAGCACTACCTGTGGCGCCAACCGTGAGGGAGGTGCTTTCCCGCCGTGAGGCGAAAGGATCTTCTGCTCCAGGAGATCAAGTACTCGCGCGACGCTGGGATTTTCCCAGGCGCGAAAAAGTCCAGCGTTTGCGGGAACAAAACGCAGGATTTCGCCGAGCCCTTGTCCTGCCGCGCCGTTCGGGGCAGGTCCAGCAGCATCTTCCCGGAGCAGCACCCGGTCTTCGCGAATCTCCTTCACCGAGCGATGGATGTTTGCGATTTCAGCTTCATACGGCTTGAATTCGCTGACGTTGCGTTGAATCCAGTAAGACCGGAAATGCGGGGACCGCACAAGCGCCTGCATGCTGAGTGCGAGGCGAAGATCACCCGGCTCGGCGCTGGCATGAGTCACGTCCTCGAACCACTTTTCATGGCTGAGGTTAGCACCTGGCTTACCTGAATAGAGTTCGAGCGCCCTGGCAATCAGGTCTTCGCGAGTAGCGATGAAGAGATAATCATCGGCGATTGCGAAGGCCACCACGCGGTGGTGAACCGTGTCCGTATGAATAAAGTAGGCGGTGCCACCTGCCTTGCGAGGCTCAAATTTCTCCCGGACTTTCCACAGAACACTTTCCATGACGCGCGCTGATGGCATCCTGGTGATGTAAAGAAACTGTAGATGGCCAACATCGTAAAGCCCAAGCGCCGAGCGCCCACCGGCTATTGAACCGGTGAAGGCCATGTCCGGCACGGAGCCGGCGGCGGTAGCAAATTCGCTTTGGGCCTGCTGGAGTTTGATGAACAGGCGCGAGCGTGAAAACACCTGGTAATTGTCACTCTTGAGCCAAAGTTGTTTTTCCCTGGAATCATTCCAGTCGCTCAGAAGGGATTTGAAATCCTTCGCCTCCAAATAGAGCATCGCTCCTGGTGGCATCAGTCCGGCCAGAGATTCAGGCAGTGTCGCAGCCGGTTCCTGCGGCGTGGCTGCAAGCAGGAACGTCACGCAGGCGAGGATCAGGATAGCAATTCGTTTCATGGGCTCATCCTCCCCGCGGCTTTCTCCTGAACGATGGGCAGCAACCTTGGCCGCACCACGTTCCTCTGGACAAGCTGGCTAGAGACGAACGGGCGGCGCTGCGCGTCGCGGTCTATAAGCTTCGATTTCGCCGTGATGGCGTGCGATTCCTTTTCGATTTCGGCCTTCACTGGCTTTGAAGGTTCAAGGCCGGCAGCCGTTCGAAGGTAGCGTCCGGCTTCGCTAAGGTTCCCCAACTTTTCGTAGGCATGTGCGATGGCGCGGGCGAGTGCCGATTTTTGCGCGGGGCCCAGTTGGGTTTCGGCAAGGAACGAAGAATAATTCGCGGTGGTGAGCTCGGCAATCGTAAAACGAGGTGCCAGACGCCGACGGTAAGCTTCAGGCTGACCGTTGTTCGGGCGCGGGTAAAGCAAGGGCCCGATGGCGGAAATTGCGAGCTGGTCGTGACCGGTTTCATGCACCGCGCGGAAGAACTCGATTCGCGCCGTGTCATCATCAGGCTTGACTGCAATGGCGTCTCGCAAAAGGGTCATTTTCTCCTGCGGACTGCCCGATTGAGCCGCCGCCTGAATTCGAGCCTGGGCAAAGAATGGCTGGCTCGCAGCCTGCGCGCCAATGGGCTGCCCTGCAGCAAGCAGATTGAGTTCAGACCTTCCAGGATCGTCCCCGCTCACGTGCAAGGGCGCGAGCGCCGTAGCGGCTTCCGCACGCAATCCGTAATCAGCCTGGCGGTTGCCAGCCAGTCCTTCCAATATTTGCGCAGCCTCAGGGTTGTTGCGGTTCGCGGCCAATTCCGCTTTGGCAAGCTGCAGGCGGGCTTCCAGGTCCCATGGTGCTGCTTTCACTCGCTCGGAGAAAAATTTGGCCGCCTCGGCGGGGTGCTTATGTTCGGCCAGAAGGCTTCCGGCGTTCAACAGGTTCTCAAAGGGCTTGCCCGCAATCAGTGTCATACGCCGCAGCAAGGCCACGGCTTCGGTGTCGTCACCTGATTCAAGCCGTAGTTCTGCAAGGCCGAGGAAGTTGGCCGGAGTAAAATCCCTCCGGTCAATCGCGCGTGCATACATAAATGCGAGTACGCGCCGCTCAGAGACATCGTCTCCGTCCTTGTGAAGTGCCACCGCGGCGGAGCGAAGCGCGCCATCTGCTGGCGCACGTTCAGGGTTCTCACGGTAGCTCGCGAGCAGGCTGTCCAATTTGCCCTGCCGCGATGCGATTTGGATTTCGAACGGTGCAATCTGCAAGGAAAGCGTTTTGCGGGCCGCCTCAGGAAGGGCGTCGACCGCCGATTGCGCCTGCTCGGTTTCCTTTGCCGCAAGCAGGTAGCCTATCCAGCGCAACTGCCATTGGCGCAGGCTGGCTTCCGCGGCCGTACGCGCCACCCCGAACGATTTGGAAACCTCTTCTTGGGAAAGGTTCAGGATCCTTCCAAAAACAGGCCTGCGTTGCGCTGCAGGAATCCATTCTGCATCAACGATTCCGCCAAGAAATTCCAAAGGATTCGGTGCTGACTGGGAAAGGTCCAGAATCCAGGCCACTCCGGCCGCAGGATCGCCCGCTGCTTTCATCGCGCCTTGAAGCAGCGGTTCATCCTGATATGCACCGTTGCGATGGATATAAACGCGCAGCAGGCTGTCGGCTGTGGGCCGGACTTGGGCAAGAGCATGGGCAGCGCCGATATGCTTGAGGGCAGTCTCGACGTTCTGCCAGAAGTTCGGTGGAGCGTGCGCGGAATTCTGCTGTCGATTGAAAGCCTCGAGCGCAACCTTCCAACGTGTTACAGCTTGCTGGCGATTTCCTTGGCGGAGAAGGATCTGCGCCATACGGTCATCAGCGTCACCGCGGTTCGGAGCAAGCTCAAGCACATGCTCGTACCCGGCGAGCGCGCGGTCCGGCTCGCCGGTCGTGGTGTAATACCCGGCAAGGGAGAAATATGCGTGGGGGCTTGCCGGCGTTGCTTCAAGCGAGGCCGGCAGGTAATCTTCAGCGCTATTGTTCCCGGCGAGTGTAAGAAATTCGCCGTAGCGCGAGCCGTAGTAGTACCACAGGTCGCCGGCCAGGTGTTCGTTCCGGTCCACCGGCTTCCCGACCCGCTCGCCAATGGTTCCTCCGCCAAGCGCCTCCCGGAAATCCGCGTCCACCGCCGCCCGTTTGTCAGAATAATAAAAGCCCGTAAGTCCCATGTAAGCGCGCGTCCACACGGGTGGCAGACCCGTGCCGCGCGCGGATGCGGTCTGTAATGCCAGATCGCGGTCACCGCTCGCCAGGACAAAGTTCGCCGCCGCATCTCTGGTGGGAGTATTAGCCGTGCGGGCAATCTCGACCAGCTTCGCCGGGTTGCTGGCAAGCAAGAGCTGGAAGTAGCAATCGAGAGGGCTGCCGCCAAGCGCTCCGTGGCTGAACGCGATGTCCAGCACACGCAGCTCGTCCCTGGTGTCTTCGCCTGCGCGGTAAGCAGTGGCGGCTTCCGTCAGCAAGCGGTCCTTGTCCGGCCGGAATGGATAAACGTTCCAATATTTCTCGAGGCCCGCTCCGAGCTCGTCGTATTTCATCCGCTGACTTTCAAGGTCGATCAGGCGCCTTTCGTCTGCCGGGGCGGTAAGCCCTCCCGGATTCGCCATCATCCTCTCAAACCGCCATTGGACCTCCAGGTTGCCAAGCCCCGCGTTCTGCGCAAGTGGCATCCAGACGCGCTCTGTCTCCTGCGGCGTCGCTGAGACCTTTTGTTTTTTCAGGAAGGTTTGCAACGCGGAAAGTTCCTCGGGAGTGTAAAAGGCCGCAGCCGTCCGGCCGATTTCCCGGACCGCTGCGCTGAGCGCGAAAACTGCCTGCTCCGGATGCTGAACTTGCGTTGCCGCTTCAAGCAGGGAGAGTGCCTGCTGATATTCGCGCAGGCGCGCCATCACTTGGGCGAAGGTTCGGACCCCGGCCAGGTTTAAGTTGTCCGTCAACAAGCCGTTCCCCGCAAGCGCCATGCCCCGCTCGGCAAACTGGCGGGCCTCATCAAGCATATCCCATTGTTCCAGGCGAGCCGCCGCGGCAAAATAAATCCCGGGCGTTTCCGGCCGGCCTTCGATCATAGCCTTCCTCAACGCCGCCACCGTTGCCTGGACATTTCCCTGGCGGGCACGAATCTCCGCCACCTTGCTCATCCACTGCGGGTCCTGGTACGTGAGCCCGTAAAGCGTTGTGTAAGTTTTGGCAGCGTCGTCGAAGCGCTCCAAACGTTCTTCAAGCGCACCTTCCTCGACTAACAGATCGGTGAGGTCGGGCCGGACCTGGTGCGCGTGATTGTAGGCTTCGATGGCCGCGGGATAATTCTCGAAATACGCTTCCAGCCGCGCCAGCACCATCGGCCAGCGGTAATCTTTTGGCGATTCGGCAGTCGTTTTCTGGTAATAGTCGAGCAGCCGCTGCTGAAGGTCGTGGCGCCCCGCGTAGGCGGCAACTTCCTGCGTCAGCTGCTGATCACCAGGAAAGCGATTCAGAATTTCAATGTATTGATCGATAGCCCCTGCGTAATCTTTGAGCTGGGTAAGCGCCGGAATCAGCCCGCGGCGCAAGGCGGCAATGCGCGCGGTCTTCTCATCGTGGGGGAGTGTGCTTGCTGAAAACTCCTTGATTTTGGCCAGATAGAAATCCCGCAGGCCGGCCTGATCGTTCTGGCGCGCGTAGGTACCGGCCATGGCGGCGAGGTCCTGGGCATTGTAAGGATAGGCCTGGATGAGCGGCACGAGCAGATCTCTGGCGCGCGCGTATTCACCCGCATCGGTAGCTTTACGGGCTGCCTCAAACGTAAACTGAGTTTTGAGCGCGGGATAGGAAACACTCGCCGCCTGCAGAAGGGTGTGGATGGCGGCATCAGGCATTTTGTGATTCCAGTAGAAATCGACTGCAGCCCGCACAACGCCGAGAATTTTTGGATGGTCCGTGTAAAGCGATTCAATGGTGTCCTGTGCAGCTTTAATGTCATTCTTCGATTCCTGGAATCCGGCAAGCCGCACGCGCAATTGCATCCGCCCCACGGGATCTTTGGTCAGCGCGATCTCGCGCTCGATTGCAGCCGACTGAATCGCGTCGAATCCCTGGTCTGCTGCGAAAGATTCGATTTTTCGGAGTATGCTGCGTGATGACGTGGTCCCGGCGAGCGCGGTCAAAAACTCCCCGAGTGTATCGCGGCGCTTGAGCGTCTCGAGCACGTCCACGCGCAGGCTCACTGCGGCAAGAGTGGGATTTGTTCCCGCTACATCCTCAGCCGTCAGGCGGCCCACAATCGCGCCCAGGTGCTTACGCTTTGCCAGGGCGAGCAAGCGGGAACGGCTCTCCGAAGGGCCGTCCGTTGCCAACGAGCCCCGAATATATTCCTGAATCGCATGATCGTAGTCGCGTTTGCCTTCATAGACCGCGCCCGCCTGGTATGCGAACAGGTCTGGCTGATCAAGATTTTTTCTCGCCTGGCCGATCAGCCGTAAGGCATCATCAAAAAGGAAGTAATCCCAGAAAACGGTTGCCGCCTGCAGATACCCGGCGCTCAAACCGGGTCTTATCCGCGTCACACGATTCCAATAGGGGCGAGCCAGGGCGAAAAGCGATCGGTCTGCGTAAATATCGCCAATGCGCGTCAGCACTTCCTGATTGCGTGGGTCGTAACTCGCAAGATTCTTCTCAATGCCCACGGCAACATCGGTATTTGTAGGGTCAAAGGCAGCAAGCGAACGGTAGAGATTGGACGTCCGGCGGTCAAGCGTGAAGTCTGTGGGATAGTTGGCGGCCAAGCCTCGCATCAGCGGAGCAGCCGCTTCATAGTGGCACCGCCACAGGTCTGCTTCGGCAATAAACTCCGCCGCTACCGGATCTGACGCCGCCAGTTGCTGCGGCGTGGTCCTGGCCGCCGGCGGCATTTTGCGGACCTGTTCGAGCTCCGCATCCAGCCTGCCCTGCCGGGAGAGATAAGAAAAGAATTGTGAGCGGAGGTTGGAGTCGAAATACCAATACTGCCGGATCAGTCCTTCCCATGCAGCAAGATCGTAAGTCGGCCGCGAGCGGTAGATTGACAGCAGATTCCGGACAAACACCAGGTTGTGCGGAAAGCGCTGGTGTGCGTAGAGGTTCAGTTGGCGATAAAGAACCGCGTCGAAAGAGGAAGAAGATACTACATCGTTAAAGTAATCTTCGAGGTCGGAACCGGAAAAAGTCCGGATCACCTGCTCACTCAGTGACTGAAATGCGCTCATCTCTCGCCGGCGGAGATACCATCGAGCCAGCTTGTGATACCATCTGCGGCTGAGAAATTGCCGCATGGCGAGGCGGTAAACCTGGGCAGTCTGGTCACCCAGATGATTCTGGTCAAGAAATGTCGCAAACCGCTCGTAGAGGCCCGGGTCGTTGGGATTGTGGTCAATTTCGCGGCGGAAAAGCGCGAGAACTTGCATGGGCCGTTTAAGCTGCACTAGTCGCGCGATGTAGCGGTCAAGCACGCGGGCGTACTCGGGGGAGCGCACGCCCGACTGCGGCTGCACCCCCGCCCGGACTCGAAACGGCAACGGATTTCCGGGCTGCTGCGAAGTCTCTTCCTGAGGCTGATTCTCTGGGAAGTAATTCGCCTCGGGCTGGGCGCCAAGTGGAACATTGTCAGCGCGGGCGGCAAGCTCAGTGAGCAGCTGATCATATACGCCCACTTCCTCATCCACACGATTTGTCGCCGCCAGTGCGTCTGCAAGAAGCAAAGCGATGTGTAGGCGTCCTGGCGAGTTGGGAAACTCTTTCAGCCAGGCGCGCGCGGATTGAATGACTGCCCTGCTTTGAGAGTAGGCGGCATAAACTTCGATCAGTTTGGCGTGCAGTTCGGCTCGCCGGGACGATTTGGGAAACCTTGAATCGAAAAGCGAAAGCAGATCGGCAGCTTCGACGCGATGGAAATAAGGTTTGGAAGCAGACTCGGCCTGTGCGTAACTTGCGGCCGGCCGCTGCGAGTTAAGCAGCAGTGAGGCGATGCCGTTCAAAAATCCCGGATAACGATCGAGCGTCCCGATATCCCGCACCATGGAAAAAACTTCCGTGCCAAAACGGACGGGCTGCTCGGGAGCGGAGAGCAGAACATTGATGATGGCCGCAAGCGATTCCTCGGCCGAATCCGTGCCGGCGCCGGGCAGGCTGTAAAGCGCGTAATAGCATCGCGCCGCTTCGTTGTAGTCGTGGACTGCCTCAAAGAGCCGGCCAAGCTGCCAAAGCTCCGTGGCGGTCCATTGCGCCTTGCGGGATTCCATGCGCTGGCGATATTCCACCAACGCCTGCCGCGCTTCGGCCAGGTTGCCTTCCTGCTGGTAGTAATAAAAGACTCGCGAGGCGGCAACGATATCCTCCGGCCGTGCCTGGACCCCAGTGCGGGCACTCGCAAGGTAATCGCGCAGCCGATGCGTTTTCCCCAAAAGGTGGAAATAGTCCCGAACGAGGTCGGGCGGCCAGAGCGATCGATACGAACGTTCGTAGAGCGCCAGGGCCGCTTCCGTTGAACCGCGTGCAGACTCAAGGGAAGCCCGGGCACGGACAGGAAAAATTTTGTCGTTTGGGAATGCCTTTTCGTACTGGACGATCAGATTTGCGGATTCCTTGAGTTGCTTCTTGCCAAGCAGAAAGTCAAAATACCGCACGTAAACCGTTGGCTCTTTGGGATAACGGTCAATCCACGCACGATATTCCTGGACTGAAACGGAAGCAGGAATCGCTTGTTCCTTAATGACGCTGAAGATGCGCTCAAAGGCTTTCCATGAACGTTGCTCGGTCGGGGGCAGGAGGCGGTCCGAAGCACTCGAAGGCGCGGCTGCCGCTGAAGAGAGCGCTTTGATCTCCTCCACCGGACGCAGACGGCGGTGATAGAAATCGGCAAGCTCGAGTTCTCCAGTCGAGTGGTCGGGCAGGAGGGTGGCATATCTTTTCCAGTCGGCTTCTGCGGCGGTGAAGTTGAGCAACTCTTCGTCAACACGGGCGCGCATCAGGTAGAGTTCAGCGTTGCTGGGCGATTTCGCTGCCATCTGGTCGAGCAGGGCGCGGGAATCCCTGGGTGACCTTCGCGCCGTCACCACGCCTGAAGGCATGATGACGGAGCGGAAAAGCGCCAGGTCGAAGACGCCTCCAGCCTCAACATTCTGCGCCCACCGCTCAAGTTGTGCCCTTGTGACGATGCTGGCGGAGAGCAGGAAGCACGCCACAACGGCAAGCGCAAAGCGGCGCAAGAGGGTCGGTTTAAGGCAAAACTTCAATCGACGCCTCCTTGCTGCCCACATTGTGCGCAAAATCTTCCGCTGTTACGGTGAGCGTGTATTTCCCGGCCGGCAAGTCCGGTGGGATGACAATGCGTCCCGTGCTCGCTTTCACCTGAGGATTCCATTTCAGATACACGGACGGAACGCCGTACATGCGCGCGACGATGGTGCGCGTCCATCTGGAAGCGCTCACGCGCAAGGGTATCGTCTGGCCGCGGTGAAATTGCGCCTGGGCCAGATGGATCCGCACCAGAGGCGAGCGGGTATCAATCACAAAGGTTTTGTTCTCGCGGTACACGTTGCCGGCGCGATCGCGGAGGATCATCCGCACGGAGTACGTGCCGTCCTGCATGTCGTCGGGAGCGTAAAATCGCGTTTCCCAGATACCGTCGTTCCGCAGGTAGCGCAGCTTCCGGATCAGGCCGAAGGGGAAAAACGCGATAACAGAATCAATGGAGGGATCCGTCTTGACGCGCAGAACCGGATCACCTGGACGGATGACACGCGGACGGAGCAATGCTCGCGGCGCAGCGAGAAAAGAAGTGTAAGGCGTAACGAACTTGTATTTTCGTGAGAGGCGGATGATCTCATCAATCGAAGCGCGGTCTTCACCCTCGCGATCGATCTTGGCCAGTAGTGCATCCACGCGTGCGCGCGCCCACGTGCGCGGCAGGCCCGCATGCTCCAGGTTTTCCGCCGGGAGAGCGGTCCTCCTGGTGAGCGTAAGTTCTCTTCCGTCACGCGAGGCGTGCGCGGTGAATTCAGCCTGTGGGCGAGGCTCCCGGTACTGCCCCACCCAGGCGCCCACGGAGCCGGGGAAAACGCTTGTGTCCAGCGGATAAACGAAATCGAAATCACTAGCCGGAGTCGTGGCAAGAGAAAGTCCAGCCAGCGGGCTGCGGCCGATCTTGGAGAGAAAGGCAGCAAGCTTGAAATCAATCGGTTCGGTCGAGCGAGCCTGTTCCAGAACGCCACTCTTTGCAGTCAACATGCGGAGCAGAGGCAGATCGGCATCGTCCCCCACCGCGAAGACGTAGAGGTGCGGGCGACTTGCGGCCGACACAGCCTTCTCCTTTGCAGCGAACCACGCCTCCAGCCGGGCGTTCGCAATGGTGCCGCTTGTGGCATCTCCATCGCTGAGCAGGACGAAGTAGCGATTGGGGCCGTTGGCTGCGGGGCCAAATGCCGCATCAAGCGCCTGCTCCAGGTTCGTCCCGCCGCGAATGTCGCTCTTGCGCACAAATTCAAGCGCATTTTTGATGGAGGTGCGATCTGCAAGAACCGGCTGTTTGGCAAACCATGAAATTCTGGTATTGAAGAGCAGCACGTTGAAGTGGTCTATGGGACGGAGCGATTCCAGCAGAGATTCGAGCGCCTGAAAACTGCGGTCAAGTTTATCCCACTGCATCGAAAGCGACGTGTCAAACAGTACGACGACCGTCCGCGGCGGGCCGGGTGTGGCGGCATTCGAAGCCGGCGACGATGGATTTTGATTCCCCGTGCCAAACAGCGCCGAGGCCTCAAAAAAGCCCGGCTCACTCTTCGGCTGGACGGGTGCCCGCTCAACGGGAGACGGTTGATCCGGCTTGGGATTGCGATAGGTAACAACCGTCAGGGAATCGGTGTGCGAGGTATCGAACTTGTACTTGACGGCGAAATCTTCGTTGAAGGTCACGTTATTGCCTTCAAACGTTCCTACCACCAGATGTGCCGTTTGCTTTGAAAGCGAAAGCGGATAGGTTTTCCCCACCGTTTCAAAGTCAAGAATCGGATGATCGGAATGAAGTTCGAAGTGAATCGTCAAGTGCGCGGCAGTTTGAACGTGGTAGGCCTCGGGATGAAGCGGCACTGCGAAGAAGGATTGGAGATTTTCAACAGGCAACGTCTGGTGATATTCGATCTCAACGCGCTTCGAGCCGTAGCCGGGTATCGGCACGATGCGCGCGCTAAACACTGCCGACCGCCGCGCCTCGCTAGCTGACCGCTCACCCATTTGAAGCAGACCGGGGTCAATGGATTGCCACTTCAGGGCATTGTAAATTTCGCTGGCGCGCTTGCGCTCCAGGATGACTCCGGGAATGCGCACCACGTCGTCCCAGACGGCAAAGTCGGAAACGCTGGCCTGCGCCGGCAGCGCAAAAACGTAGTTCCCTTCCAGGATGCCTGCGGTGTGATTCCTGTAGATCTGGCGGATGGAGACGCGGGCGTCGCCGTTGTCGATGCGCACGTCGATATTCATTTCCTGGAGCGAAAGGATTTTGGCGTCAGGCTGCTGGCGGTTGCTGGGAATCAGCACGCCCGCATCCGCGAAGGCGGCATGGGCTGTGGCGAGCGCAGCCAGAATCCCGATCGTGAGCAGCCGAAGGATCTTCATCGCGAAGCCAGATACTCCCTGGAAATTCGGACCAGTCCGTTGTCCGTCCCTACGTAAACCGAGTCGCCGTGAACCGCGATGGCCGTAACATTCATGGAAGGCAAGCCGTCGGTCAGCCAACTCCAGCGCCCGCGCGTGCGGTCATAGATCAACAAGCCGTGACCGCGTGTGCCCGCATAAACAAAGTTGCCATCGTGCAGCATGGCATTCGGATTCACTTCAAAGAGACCGGTTGCATCGTCAAAAGTTTGCCAATGGCCAGTGCTGTCAAATCGCAGGACGCCCGCGCCGTAGGTTCCCACAAACCAGTCGCTTGCTACCCCAACTATGGCGGTAATCCAGTTCCGCTTGAGGCCGGAATTCGTAGTCGTGAAATTGGTCAGCACCTGGCCGTTCTGGAGAATGGAAAGCCCCCCCAGCGTGCCGGCCAGCAGCCGCCCGTCGGAAGCTGCAAGCGCGTAAACGTGATTGCTGACAAGTCCCTGGAAAGCGTAAAGGCTTCGCGCGCCTGAGGCATCAACCATCGTAATGCCGGCCGGAGTCGCCACAGTCATGCCGTCCTTTTCGAGCACCACGTCCGTGATGTGATTAGAGATCAATCCCTCCGCCCGGCCGAGAACCTGTCGCTCGCGCCCCGCGGAATCGAACAGCGCAAGGCCATTCGCCGTGGCCACCAGCGTCTGGCTATTTTCGCGGTTATAAACGATCCGGTTCACACAGAAGACGTGCTCGTCTTCCACGTGTGTAACACGCCTGCCATCGGGGGAGAGAAAATCCAACCCACGGTCGAAGTAGCCAATCCATAAACGGTCGAGTGAATCGAAATCGAGCGCCGAAACGTTTGAATCCGTCAGCAGTGATTCGCCCTGGCCGATCACGCGCTTCCAGCCGCCCGCATTTTGATCGAGTTGGTAAAGGCCATTCTTCGCAAGCGCCATCAGGCGCGAATCCACATCAAGAAAACGCAGAACCTCGGAATTCAAATCCCGCAGGGCCGGCCGGGTGGATGAAGAAGGGTCGGCGCGCAGCGGAATCTCCAGCGTGCCTTCATCAATCGTGCCGACATCAATCTTTTCGCCATTCACAAAAAGCGAACGCGCGATGTAACCCTTGGCAAGCACGCGGTTGAATCGCCCATCCACGAATTGAGCCACGCCCATGGGCGTTCCCACGTAGACGGCATCTCCGCTCGCGGCAAGTGAAAGAACCTGCGGATCAGGCAGGCCCTCAGCCTCACCGAAATGATCCACCTGCCCAGCGTGCCAGTGGAGCACACCCCGCTTCATCGTGCCAATCCAGAAATCGGTGGCCGTGCCTGCAAGCGCCGTAACACGAATGTCCGCAAGCTTCGGCTGGAACACACGCAACTGCTTGCTGTCATAGATCAGCAGCCCGTTTTTCGCCGTGCCAAGCAGAAGGTGCCGATTTGCCAGGGGGAGAACTGCCGTCAGGTCGCGGCAAGTGGCCGAAGAGGGGAGAATCTGACTGAATGTTCTTCCATTGAAGGTCAGGAGCCCGCCGCCGCGCGTGGCAATAAACAGTTCCGGCTGGCTTGAATCGGTTAGAAAGCCCGTGGCGAGCTGGGTCAGCGGATGCGGTGGAAGTTCCATCCCTGTGCGATATCTGGCGATTTCGCGCGCGTCCGGGCCGAATACATGGAGCCCTTCGGGGCCGGCAAGATAAAGGTTTCCTTGGAACTCGATCGCATCGTTAAAAACTGCAGGTGAACTGATCGTGTCAATTCCGGCGGGAAGCTGTCGATCGAGTTTAATGACGCTTAAAGGAATCTCGGGTTCAGCGGCAGCTTGCAATCTAGCGCGGTGGAGTGTCTGTGACGCTTGCCAAAATGCAGAGGCGGCAAACGCAACGGCAAGGAAGCCCAGCGCAACGAGTGTCGCTAGCCAGCGCTTTTGCAGCAGAATTTTGGTTCGCTTCAAGGCGCGTTGATCTCCGGGAGCGACGAGCAGTGGACGGCACTTCCAATCCGTCATACGAAAAGTGTCGCGCCGATTATAACAGGAATTGTCGCCAATAAAAGCCGCGCAACGGGGTGTCTAACGTTTATTCGGAGGGTGCCTCAATGTGTAGTAACCATCGCCGATACTACGCAGGCGGCGATGCGCTAGTCCATGCTCAACCGGAATGCGCGAATCCACTTTATGTCACCTCCCTGCGGACGTTTTCCGGTCACTGGAGACCTGGGTTTTCTGGAGGCTTTCGCAATTCGTTATGTCAAACCGGGCCAGGAGAAACTTCGAGATCACTTTCAGGTTGTTGCAGGCGTGCATTGAGAGTTTTAAAGGGGTGAGGGAACCTCCTACGGCCAGTACCATAGGCAAAATCAAGTGGCACGTCAGGGGTTTCCCCCGCCGCGGCAAAAGAAACCACCTGCCTTCGTGCCGACTAGCTTCCGCCGTTCACCGGGACGAACCCCCTCTCGTTTTTGCAAAATATTTTCTCTCAATCGCATGTTACACATCTTACCTTCCCAGCCAACGTCTTTGACAGGATACTGGTTAAAACAAGAGGCAATTGGATTCACCTCTTTCCAGGGAATTGGCAGGGATCCCCTGTGATTTTTGAATCGTAGATCGAAGTTCGAAACATTACCCGCGCCCTCATTTGATGGAATAGGGTTCTGAGATTGATTTCAACTCACGCCAGTCGCAAAAAGGCATGCGGGTTCACCCCGTTGCGAAGGAAAATAAAGGCAGGTTTCTTCAATCTGATTTCCGGTTGCGGCTGGGTTGCGGATTTTTCTGGACTTGTTCCCGTTTTGCAGAGCTAATTTATTGATCTTCTTTAGAATCAACAGATTTATCCGCCCTCATAACCCCTAGGCCGGGAGGTCGATCCCTCCCGCTACCAGATTCCAAAAGACTTATCCGTCGTTTCCGAAACCCACAAAAACCATGGTGCCGGTGGCAGTCTCAATTTGGCGCTTGATTTCCCAATTTGCCAGCGGTTCAAGGGCATTCGGAAGAGCTTGGCTCCCTAAAGCTCATCTCAAAAAAACCAACTCTGCTGGATGCGAATAGGCCTCTTCCGATGATGGGCCTGCTCCCCGCGCGAGGCCGCGCGGGGATTCCCTTTGCGTCCGCAACATTCCAAACCGGAAAACTGCCGCGGCGGGTCTTAGGTAACAGACAGGTTGACGATCGTGCTCCTAACGACAGTACTATTGGAGCCGAGCGTGCCGGTAATCGTAACGCTGTAATTTCCAGTGGTCGTAGAAGAAGTGGCTGTGCTGTTCCGGCAGGCGCCCGAGAACACCTCAAAAACGATCAGCAAGCACAGCAGCGAGACCTGGGCGCGAACCCAGCGTTGCCCCGCCAGGCCCGGGAAGCGGGTCCGCTTTCTGGCGAGCGCGAACAAGCTTAACACTACCAAGCCAAAGAGGCACAAAATCAGGAAGGGGATTGACCCCGGAGGAATGGCGGAAGGCGGAGGCACTAGCCCCGTCTTTGAGGTTTGGATCTTTAAGGTCACGCTGGCGGAGCCGCCCTGGGGAGTCACCCCGGAACTTGAGAAGGAGCAGGTAGCTCCCGGAGGCATCCCAGCGCCGCAGGCAAGCTGCACCTGCTTGTTAAACCCGTTGACCGGCGTAACAACGATGCTGTACGTAGCGGCCGCCCCGGAAACAATCGTGTTGAGCGATGGCGAGGCGGACAAGCTGTAGTCCTCAAAAAGAAGGTTCGAACTGAGCGTTGAGGTTTGCGAGCCGCTGGTTCCCGTGACAGTAAACGCGAAGGGATTGGCCATCGAGGTCGTAATATTGCTAATCGTCAAGGTGCTGGATTGGCCTGTAAAGATGCTGGCAGGACTAAAAGAACACGTCAAGCTCGAAGGACAAGTAAGCGTAATCTTCCCGGTAAAGCTACTGGGCGCCGTTGCGGAAACGGTCATGGTAGCCGTCGTATTTCCAATAAGCACGGAAACGTTGGGGTTTGACGAGGTCATGGTGAAAACCGCGGCGCCCGTGCCGGAGAGAACAACGGCCTGAGGGCTGCCGACGGCATTGTCGCTGACGCTCAAAGTGCCGGACCGGCCTCCGCTGGCGGTGGGCGTAAAGGTCACGCTGGCGCTGCAGCTTTGGCTCGGGCCAAGAGTATTGAGCAGCGCGCCACAAGTATTCGTCTGCGTAAAATCGCCGCTCGTGCTGATGCCGGTAATGTTCAGAGTCTGGGTTCCCGTGTTCGTAATCGTCACGGTTTGCGGAGAACTGGAGCCCCCAACCGCCACGCTGCTGAAGGAAAGGCTGGAAGGCGTCAAGGTGACGGCAGTCGCCGATGACACCCCGCTTCCTTTAACGTCGATGATGTGCGGGCTTCCGGAGGCGTTGTCAGTAATGCTAAATTGTCCGGTTTCAATGCCCAGCGAAGAGGGAGTGAACGTAATGTCAATCGTACAGGATCCGCCGCTGGCGGCGAGTGTTCCGATACAATTATCCGTCTCGGCAAAGTCGGTGTTCCCGCTACTATCCGTCTCGGCAAAAGTGATTGCGGAAATCTTCAGAGGCGAGGTCCCCTCATCAACAACCGTTACAGATTGGATAGAGCTGCGCACGCTCAAAGTCTGATTACCAAAATCCAGGGTTGCGGGCACCAGCACGATCCCCGGAGCGTTCGCGGAGTCAATCTCGGCCACAAAGGCGTTGCCGGCTACGCCGCTCAGGCCCGACTGAACGGCGCCGGCAATCGCCGGAAAGTTTGTGGAGGAAGTGCTGCCGGTGATATAAGGATCGCCCGTCGGGCCAAGTGCAATGCCTTGGCCAAAATCAGCACCGCTGCCCCCAAGATAAGTTGATTCAGTAAGCCCGCTGCCAGCGGGATTCAATTCGGAAACAAATGCGTCCGAGCATACCGCAGAACCGCACAAGCCGCCCGAGGTAATTCCCAGGATGGACTGGACAGGATTCTGAGTGGGAAAGTCATTCGATTGCGTGAAGCCCGTCACGAAGGCGTCGCCCGCGGAGTCCACGGCAATCCCGTTGGCCTGGTCGATCCCGCTGCCGCCCAACAAGGTGGAGTAAACAAGCGTCGGGCCCGAGGGCTTCAATTTGGCAACAAAGGCGTCGGACTGCCCGTGGTTCGAGATCTGAAAGGCTCCCGAAGTGGCCGGGAAATCGCTCGATTGGGTGGCGCCTGCAACATAAATGTTCCCGCTCGCGTCCACAGCCACGCCATAAGCTCGATCCGACGAACTGCCGCCAAGGTATGTCGAAAAGCTAAGCGCCGACCCGGCGGAGTTGATCTCACTGACAAAGGCATTTACGGTGCCGGCATTTGCACCCTGCACGGGGCTTTGAAGAGGGAAATCCGTTGAGAAGGTGTAGCCTGCCACGTAAGCGTTGCCGGACCCGTCGGCTCGAATGCTCTGGCCGACGTCGGCTCCTGTCCCGCCCAGATAAGTGGAATAGAGGAGTTGAGAACCGGTAAAGTTTACCTTGGCGACAAAGGCATCCGACGAACCGGCATTGTTCGCTTGAAGGGGACTGCTGGTCGGGAAATCAACGGATTGCGTGGAGCCGGTAACATAAGCGTCGTTCGAAGAATCGACGGTGATACCCAAGCCGAAATCGGCCTGGCTGCCTCCAAGGTACGAAGAGTAAATGAGCGTGGCGCCTGTGCTGTCCAACTGGGTAATGAACGCGTCGCCGCCACCCTTGTAGGATGCCTGAAACGGGCCCGTAGAGGCTGAAGAGGCCGTCGGAAAGTTCGACGACGTCGTGCTGCCGGTGATAAAGGCATCTCCGCCGGCGTTCACCGCGATTGCCGCGCCAGAATCCGTACCGGTTCCGCCTAAGTAAGTCGAATACACCAACTGCGGCGTAGCGGTTGCAACTGCGTTGGAGCCCGTCGGATTTAGCTTTGCCACGAAGACGTCCCCGTTGCCCTGATAGGTCCTCGCGGTTATCCTGGCAGGAAAATCTGAAGAATTTGTAATTCCAGTGATGTAAGCGTTTCCGGAAGGATCGACGGCGATGCCGTAACCGATGTCGCCGCCCGTCCCGCCCAGGTAGGTCGAATACGCCAGCACCGGGTCAATGACGAGTTCCTGGCGGCGATCATACCTTCCAAGCCCAAACCCAATTTGCTTTCCCGCCCCCAGCACGTAGTGAACGGCCACTTCCCGC
>Ga0307372_10003413_pt1 | contig 25358 bp, 23 predicted proteins | sample OX1MG_FD_202533 | JGI IMG/M metagenome (GOLD analysis project Ga0307372, IMG submission 202533) | Soil microbial communities from Risofladan, Vaasa, Finland - OX-1 | ecosystem: Environmental > Terrestrial > Soil > Coastal area > Acid sulfate soil | place: Finland: Risofladan, Vaasa | collected...
GGCCGACATCGCCGGGGGCCGGGCGGCCGGCCTCCGGACCGTGTGGCTGCGTCGGGGACGGGACTGGAGCGAACAGGGGTTCCGTCCCGACGTCGTCGCCTCGAGCCTGCGCGAGGCCGCAGACCACCTCATCGACGCGACGGTCGCGCCGTGATATCGCGACGGTCGCGCCGTGACGTCGACGCGACGGTCGCGCCGTGACGTCGACGCGACGGTCGCGCCGTGACGTCGACGCGACGGTCGCGCCGTGACATCGACGCGACGGTCGCGCCGTGACATCGCGACAGGTAGGTAGTTCCCCAACCTGGGGGTACTCCGCCCGATCCACCTTTTGAATCCGAAGATCGAAAGGCTACGCTTTCCCTCAGTGGCTGGGTTGGAGTGTCGGGATCGGCGGGTTCTTGCGCGGTTCGCTGCGTTCAGCAGCGCGGCGGCGGTACTCGTCGTGCTCGGTTCGGGGCTCCAGGCGCCCGCCGGAGCATCCCCGACCGGCGCGTCGGCCGTCCCTTCCCAGTCACAGATCAGCTCCGTGCAGCAACAGGTTCAGCAGCTCGAGGCGAGCATCGCCCAACAGCAGGGACAGGGTGACGTGCTCGCACAGAAGTACGACGCCGCCCTGCAACAGCTCCAGAGCACGCAGGCCGCCCTGGCAGGGACGCAGGCGTCCATCGCCACGACCCGGTCCGTCCTGGCTGCCGACAAGGCGGAACTGGCACGCGACGCCGTGAACGCCTACATCTACGCCACGCCGGACACCCACTTCACCTCTCTCTTCACCTCGCCGGCGACCAAGTCCGATGCCCGGCAGCAGTACGAGGACACGGTTGTCGGCAATATCGCCGCGGCGGCACAGGCGGTCGAATCGGATCAGGCGAGGCTGGTCGCGCAGGAGTCGCAACAGCAGGCGCAGGCGCAGCAGGCGACGGCGACGGCGACGCTGGCTCAGTCGCTGTCGGCCGCCAACGCGAACCAGACCAAGGTGGCACAGGCAACCCTCCTGCAGGCCAAGGGGACCCTGGCGCAGGAGGTCGTGCAGTTCGCGACGGCCCAGGCGCAGCAGGCGGCGGCGGCCGCTGCCGCGGCGAAGAGCGCGGCGGCGGCGAACGCGGCGGCGAACGCGGCGGCGAACGCGGCGGCGGTGGCAGGAGCCGTGGGAGGTGGCGACAATGCCGCCGCGAACCAGGCGGCGGCACAGGCGGCGGCGTCCGCGGGCGTCGTCGTCGGCGGCAGCGCGACCGGCTCGAGCGCCGGCATGGCGGCCGTGAGCGCGGCGGAATCGCAGTTGGGCGTCCCTTACATATGGGGCGGCACCACCCCGGGGGTGGGCTTCGACTGCTCGGGTCTCACCTGGTGGTCCTGGGCCCAGGCGGGGGTCGTCATCCCCCGCACCAGCGAGACGCAATGGGCCTCCCTGCACCGCGTCCCGCTGACCAGCCTCCAGCCCGGTGACCTCGTCTTCACCGAAGGCTCTCCGCCTGGACACGTCGTGATGTACGTCGGATCCGGCCCCTACGGGAGCAATACCGTGATCCAGGCGCCGCACACCGGCGTCTTCGTGTCCTACGCCTCGGACCTCGGGCTCGGCGTGGTCACCGGCGCGGCGCGCCCGTGAGGGACCGGTAGGGGCTTTCGGCTCCTGGCCTTCGGGGGCGCCTTGACTCCGCCCCCGGGGAGCGGGAGGCTGGCGAGGAAATGGCGGGCACGATCGAGCTCAGCATCGTCGTCCCGGCGTACAACGAGGCAGGGCGGCTCGCAGACGGGATGGGTCGGCTCAACGAGGCGATCGCCGGTGGGTCCATCGACCCCTCGAGCACCGAGATCCTGGTTGTCGACGACGGGAGCACCGACGGTACGGAGGCACGCGCCCGGGAGCTGCTGGCGCACCTCCCGCACGTGCGGGTGCTCCGGCAGGACCGGAACCGTGGGAAGGGATCGGCCATCCGCCGCGGCGTGGCCGAGGCCACCGGCGTGTTGATCGCCTTCGGCGATGCCGACATGGCGATCGATCCCGACCAGTTCCCGCTCCTGGTCGCGGCGCTCGGTGATGCCGACGTGGCGATCGGCTCGCGCACCCTCCCCGGCGCCCGGGCGACGGGTGGCAGCGCTCACCGGCGGGCGATGGGCCGGGCCTTCAACCGGCTGGTCAACGCGCTGACCCCGCTCGACATCGGCGATACGCAGTGCGGGTTCAAGGGGTTCCGCGCGCCTGCCGCGCGCCTGCTCTTCCACTGCACCGTCGTCGAGGGGTTCGCGTTCGACGTCGAGCTGCTGTTCGCCGCCCGCCAGCTGGGGCTCCGGATCGAAGAAGTGCCGGTCCGGTGGCGCCACGTCGGGGGAACCCGTATCCGTCCGATCGCCGACTCCTTCGTCATGGCCCGCGACATCCTCGGCGGGTGGGCGAGGCGGCGGCCTCCGGCGCCGGTCCCCGCCCTGGCGGTGCGGCCCTCGGCGCCCGGGTCCCCCACCGCCGTGCGCCTGGCCGCCGGCGCGGCGGGCCCGTCGCTCCCGGTCCTGGCGGATCCCGACGGCGGGGCGACGGTCCTCTTCCCGTTGGGGAGCCGGGGCGAGCTCGAGCAGGTCGCCCGCCGCCTGAGGACGGCCCGCGCCGACGACCCCGGCTCGGTGCGCCAGGTCTCCGTCTCGTTCGCGAGCCTCCGGGCACGGGCACCGCTCCGGATGGTGGAGCCCGCCCCGGCTGGCGTCGCCCCGGCTGGCGTCGGCCCGGCTGGCGTCGGCATGTCCCCGGCCCCCTGACGCCCTCGGGCCTGCCGGGGAGCGATGCCGAGCGGGGCTCCACCGAGCCCCGCTCGGTACGATGATCCCGTGGTGACGAGCAGGGAGCCCGCGGCCGGGGCGCACCATCCCCCGGGAGTCGTTCCCCTGCGGTCCCCGGGGCCCGGTGGCGGTCCCGGACCCGATCCCATCGCCGACGAGCGGCTTTCCGACGTCGACGAGTGGGGACGCTCCGAGCGGATGCGCTCGCTCGCCCGCACCCTTTACGAGCCGGTGTACTCCTGGTGGTTCCGGGCGGAGTGGGAGGGTCTTCGGAAGATCCCGGTCGACGGCCCCGCGCTGCTCGTGTCGAACCACGCCGGGGCGATCCCGTCCGATGCCCCGGTCATCATGCACGGGATCGAGAAGGAGCTGGGACGACCCGTGTACGGCATGGCCGACTCTTTCTTCCGGACGATCCCGGTGGTCGGAACCCTCTGGTCCCGGTTCGGAGGGGTACCGGCCCGGCAGGACAACGGGTACCGGCTCCTGCACGAGCAACGCCGGCTGGTGCTCGTGTTCCCCGAGGGGACCAAGGGTCCGTCGAAGTCGTACACCGATCGCTACCAGCTGAGGCGGTTCGGCCGCGGTGGGTTCGTCGAGATCGCCATGCGGGCGGGGGTCCCCGTGGTCCCGATCGCCGTGATCGGAGCCGAGGAGACGATGCCGGTCCTGACCCGGCTCCCTGCCCTGGCCAGGGTGCTGGGGCTCCCCTATTTCCCCGTGACCGCGAACATGCTCCTGCTCGGTCCGCTCGGGGCCGTGCTGCCCTTTCCGTCGAAGTTCAGGCTGCGAGTGCTCGACCCGGTCACCTTCGACGCCCCGGGTGGCCAGGACCGGTACCCGAGGAGCAGGCTGATGGAGGAGTCCGAGCGGATCCGCGTCCGGCTCCAGACCACGATTTACGACATGCTGCGCGAGCGGCGCAGCGTCTGGTTCGGTTGAGCGGGTCGTCGGGTGACCCGACGCGTGCTCGTCACCGGTGTGGACACGTTCTGGGGTGGCCGGATGGTTCAGGCGCTCGAGTCCGATCCGGACCTGCAGGTGATCATCGGGCTCGGGACGAAGGACCCCGTGGTCCCGCTGCAACGCGCCGAGTTCGTCCGCACCGACCAGGAGCACACCATCTTGAGCCGGATCGTGCGGGCGACCCAGGTCGACACCGTCGTGCACACGTTCCTGGTGATGGACTCGACGCGGGGACCCGGCCGCAAGCTGCACGACGTCAACGTGATCGGCACCATGAACCTCCTGGCCGCCGCCGGGGCCCGGGACTCCCCTGTCCGCCACGTCGTCATGAAGTCGTCCACCCTCGTGTACGGAGCGAGCGCGAAGGACCCGAACGTCTTCGGCGAGGACACGGCCAGGGAGCACCCTCCCGGCTCGGCGTTGGAGGCCTCCCTGATCGAGGCCGAGTCGCTCGTCCGGGACTTCGCCGAGGACAACCCGTCGACCACGGTGGCCGTGCTCCGGTTCGCCAACGTGCTCGGCACCGACATCGTGACCCCGATCAGCAAGAACCTCTCGCACCGGTCCTGCCCGGCCATCTTCGGGTTCGACCCGCTCCTGCAGTTCGTCGAGGAGGACGACGTCATCCGTTCCCTGCAGCACGCGACCCGTGAGCGGATCTCAGGAGTGTTCAACGTCGCCGGCGACGGCCTGCTCCCGTGGAGCGAGGTGGTCCGCCTGTGTGGTTCCCGGCTGCTCCGCCTCCCCCCGTGGAAGCCTGCGCTGGCGATGGCCCCCCTCCTCCGGCTCGGGGTGTTCGACTTCCCGCCCGAGATGGAGAGCCTCCTGCGGTACGGGCGCGGGGTGGACAACCGCCGCCTGAAGCAGACCGGCTTCGAGTACAACTACACGAGCGCCGGAGCCGTCGGGAGCTTCGTGCGGGCGCTCAACCTCCGGCGGGGAGCCGGAAGGGGTCCGGGCGCGTACACCTACGAGCACGACACGGCCGCCGACCCGCTCCGGTAGCGGGCCACCCCGCCGCCCTCTCAGCCGACCTGCTCAGCCGACCCTGCTCAGCCGACCCTGGGCAGCGGTACCAGGCCGCGCAGCGTGCCGTCCTCCGCCGACAGGCACAGGGGTTCGTGGTCCTGGTCGTCACAGGACAACACGAGCGAGCCCTCGCACCCGTCGAGCAGGTCGAGCAGCCGCGTGGCCCGGAGGTGGACCGGCTCCGCCACGCTTCCGGCAAAGGGCGACGAAGGTGCATCGCCGGCCGCGCCGTACCCGACCACCTCGGCCAGCTGCCCGTTCCGGCGGAGCAGCACGCTGTCGCAGGGCGCGACCCGGGCCATAGCGGCGCGGAGCTCGGCAGCGTCGGCCACCTCGACGATCGGCCGCCGGGGCACCGTCATGACCTCCCGGAGGTCGGGGAACCGGGACGCGAGGACCTCGTCCTCGATCGCCAGCATGTCCCGGCCGGCGAAGGCCACCAGGCGGACCAGCCGGGGATCGTCCGGCCGCCGGTTCACGTCGATCGTCACGTCGTCCGGACAGAAGGCGAGCACGGCCCGGAAGAGCCGGCCCGGGACGACGACCTGGCGCCCGTGGTACCACTCCTCCAGCGGCACCACGACGAGCCGCTCGCCGTCGCTGGTCCCGGCCCAGCCACCCGGCGAGACCGCCACGCCGTCGATCGGGTCGCCACGGCCCTCCCCGATGACCCGGGCCAGCAGGCACGCGTGCTCGGCCCGCATCGTGGCCGTCGTCCGGTAGCGGCTGAGCCGGGACTCGACCAGATCGGGGGCATCGGACGTGCTCCGGGCTTCGAGGACGGCCGAAGTCGACCCCTCCCGCTCCACCGCCAGCTCTCCCGGGGAGAGGCGCAGCCCGAAGCTGCTCCCCGAGCGCGACGCCCTGACCAGGGGCCCCCAGGGCACCACCGTGGGCGGGAGCGGCCCCGAGGTGACACCCGACAGCATCAGCGCCGCCCCCGGGCCGCGCCCCCGGGGCGGCCGCGCGCCGATACGGAGGGCTTCGCACCGGCTCTCGATCGTGACCATCGGGCCCGGGACCTCGGCCAGGACTTCGGAGAGGACCGAGGCCGCCCTCCGCAACGCGTCCCCATCGACCGACGCCGCCGGCGTGGCCGGCTCGCCTACCTTCATCGACATCGCTCCCTGCTCGCTCCCGACGGCCCGCCCGCACGGGTCCGGGTTTGTCGGGACGCGACCTTACGGAAGACCCCGTCAACATGCTTCGAACTTGTGCCGGGGTGCTCAGGCTCCGGCCGGGACCGTTCAGGCCCGCCGGAGCCAGGCCCCCAGCAGCTCGGCCCGGCGCACGTCCCACTCCTCGGAGGTGATGGCGTAACGGCAGTGGTCCTCCCACTTGCCGTCGATCTCGAGAAAGCGCTCCGCCACACCCTCCATCCTGATGTCGAGCTTCTCCACCACCCGGCGGCTCGCCCGGTTGCGCGGGATGATGGAGATCTCCACCCGGTGGAGGGAGAGCGCCTCGAACGCGAAGTGCAAGGTGACCACGACAGCCTCGGGAACCAGGCCCTGACCGGCCATCATCTGATCGACCCAGTAGCCGATCGACGCGGTCTGAAAGGGCCCCCGCTGGATCGACGAGAGCGTGATCTCACCGGCGAAGCGGTCGGTGAAGATCCCGAACCCGTAGCCGGCCCCCAGCTGGCGCTCGCGCTCGCGGATGGCGCAGCGCGCCCCAAAGCTGCTCCGGTCCTCGGCAGGGAGCGGCGCTCCCTTGGGCCGGGGCTCCCAGGGGATGAGCCAGTCCCGGCACCGGGAGCGGACTTCGAACCACTCGGGGTAGTCGGCGTCGTTCAGGGTTCGCAGCACGACGCGACGCCCGGTGAGCTGGAGCGGCGAGGGGTGGACCCGGCTGGCCGTCATCGCTCGAGAACCTCCGCGAGGGATCCGAGGAGCGCCACCACGTTCCCCGGCCGGGCAGAGTGGCCCATGCAACCGATCCGCCACACCTTGCCGGCCAGCTGACCGGCGCCGCCGCCGATCTCGATGTCGTAGCGATCGAGCAACAGGCGGCGGCAAGCGGACTCGTCGAGACCCGGGGGCAGGTCCTCGGGCACCTCGACGGTGGTCAGCTGGGGCAGGCGGTGGTCCTCGGCCGCGAAGAGGCGCAGGCCCAGGTCCTCGAGCCCCTGCCTCAGCAGCCAGCCGCACTCGTCGTGCCGGGCCCACGCGGCCTCGAGTCCCTCCTCCAAGAGCGCCCCGAGCCCCGCATGCAACGCCCCGATCATGGTCACCGGCGCCGTGTGGTGATAGACGCGGCCGCTGCCCGAGCCCGACTGGACGTACTGGGAGAGAAGGGCGAGATCGAGGTACCAGCTCGATGGCTTGTCCACCAGGTTCGCCCGCGCCCGGGTCGACACCGTGATCGGCGACAGCCCCGGAGGCACGCCGAGGCATTTCTGCGTACCGCTGTACGCGACGTCCACCTGCCACTCGTCGATGTCGACGGGTATGCCGCCGAGCGACGTCACGGTGTCCACCACCAGCAACGCATCCCCTTTCCCCGCGCCGAGGGGGGCGATGTCGTTCCGGACCCCGGTGGAGGTCTCGGCGTGCACCACGGCGATCATCGCGGGCGCCGGGTGTGCGGCCAGGATCTCCTCGGGGTCGAGCGGCTGGCCCCAGGGAGCCTCCACCTTCGTCACCTCGGCACCCAGCCGCCACGCCACTTCGCACATCCGCTCGCCGAACAAGCCGTTCACCCCGACGACGACAGGGTCGCCGGGGTTGAGGAAGTTGACGAACGACGCCTCCATGCCCGCGGACCCGGTCCCGCTCAAGGGGAGCGTCAGGGCGTTGTCGGTCCGAAAGACCGTCCGCAGCCGCTCCATCGTCTCGTCGAGCACCTCGAGGAATGCCGGGTCGAGATGACCGAGCACCGGCCGGACCAGCGCGGCCGTCACCTCGGGATAAGGGTTGGACGGCCCGGGACCCATGAGGAGGCGCGTGGGGATCGGCACACCGCATCGTGGCAGGTGGCAGGCAGTCCGCGCCAGCGCGCCGCGCTCAGCCCGTGGCTGCGCTCAGCTCGGTGCGCCGCGACCCCGATCGGCCGGCGCGGCCCGGATCCGGATCGTGCCTGCCGGGCCTGCCCCGGTCGTCGGGGTCGTCGTCGGGGTCGTCGTCGGGGTCGTCGCCCGCCGGCGTGACCCGCGAGAGGATCGAGAGGTCCCGTTGCCGGAGCCTGGCCCGCAGGACGCCACCATCGGAGCGCTGGTCGACGTCGAAGTCCCACCGACCCGGGGGGAGTGGCCGCCAGTGCGCACCGAGCTCGAACGCCAGCTGGGCCACCGCGTCGCAATCGGTCCCCCGGGCGATCTCGCCCCAGGTCAGGACCGGATAGCGGGCGAGCTCCTCGAGCACCGCGAAGAGAAGGTGCTCCTCGGTTCCCCGGGTGGCTCTGGTCGCCGCCCTCAGTTCCGCCCTGACGCGCCGGCGCTCCTCGACGGTCAGTGCGCCGAGGACGCCCAGCTGCGCGGGATTGCTCAGGCCGTAGGCGCGGCACGGCTCGAGCGACGGGCACGTCTCGCACAGGGCGATCGCTGCCTGGGGACGCTGCCCTCGGATCGGGAAGAACAGGTCCGTCTGGTTCCGGCAGGCCGCGTGAGCCGCCCACGGACCGACGCGGGGGACCTGCTCGAGGTGGGACCCGCTCGACGTCCCGGTCCGGCGCACCGGGCGGGATGCGTACTCCCCCCCGGCACCCTTCACGACGAGCACGAAGTCCATCTCACCGAGGTCGACCGAAGCGGGCGCACGGGATCCGCGCTGCTCGCCGAGCGCTCGCACGGCACGGGACATCGAGCGGCGGGGTGAGGATCCCCCTTCGTCGGCCGGACCACGGTGCCTGAGCTGCGCCCCCACTGTGCCTACCTCCTCGCGCCCCAGCACCCGTGCCACCGGGCACCGCTTCGACCGGGCAACGTCCTCACCCAAAGGAGATGCGGGCGAGGGCCGTCGCTTACGCTGCAAGCCCGGATTCGTGGGTCTGCCCGGGTCGTCGGCCGCCTCGGTCCGAGGGTCGGGGCGCATCCGATGCACGCCCTGCCGCCGGGACGGCCCGAGCGAAGAAAAGTTGCCGGATGGCCGTAAGGGGCGCCGGGCTCGTGCATCCCGATGACAGAGCGCCGGGGAGACCCCGGGGGAGCTGGGGAGGTTCGAACGATGGACAGGGGTCACACCTTGCGGGCCTGGGGAGAAGAGGGCGGCATGGCGGAGAGGCGGGCGTTGCCCCCCGTGGCGCGGCCCGGCGACCCGGATCTCTACTGCGACGTACACGGCGCGCACATGCAGACCGTCTTCCGGTACGAGAACGAGTTCTACCTGCTCCTACGGGGAGGGCGGGGGTGGACCACCGACCCGGGGACGGCGGCGGCCCGCGAGATCCTGCCCGACGAGCTCGTCGAGAGCAGCTTCTCCTATGCCCCCGACGACGACCAGACCGGGATCCTGAACGACGTCGACGCCCTCCTCCGCCGGTGGTCGTCGTCGCGGGAACCCCTCCGGCTGACCTGCGCGCTCTGGCGGGTGGGGGCGCTCGTGGCGGCCGACGGGTCCTTCGTCCCCCTGCCGCCGCTGTAGGCCACACCGGGAATTTTGGGGAGGCGGCGACCGGGAGGTACCGTGTCATGGGTCTCGCGGCGGGCGAGGCCGGTTGTTCCCATGTCGGGGGGAAGACCGAAACCCATGACGATCTCTGGATCCGGGTGGCCGACGGCCACGGTGGAGGAGTGCGTGGCTGCCGCCGGGGCAGGCGACCAGCGTGCCTACACGGAGCTCTTCGACCGGTACCGGCGGTTCGCCTGGGGCGTCGCCCGCTCGGTGACCCGGAGCCACCAGGCCGCCGAAGAGGCGACGGTGGACGGGTTCGCATCCGCTTTTCGCGGCCTCGGGAACCTCAACGACCCGGCCCGGTTCCCCTCGTACCTCGCCGCGTGCGTCCGCAACGAGGTGCTGCAAGCCGCGCGACGCCAGGCCCCGGTGGCGGTCACCGTCGACCGGATCGACGAGATCACCAATGCCGAGACCGTCTCCCTCGAGACTCCCGAAGGCCGGTTCGTGCGATCCGAGGAGGGCCGGCGGGCCCTCGCTGCGTTCAGGAGGCTCGACGACCGCCAGCGCGAGGCCATCCTGCTGGTCGACGTGGAGGGAGTCCCGCCGAACGAGGTCGCCGCCACCTTCGGGATCACCGCCAACGCGCTGCACCAGCTCGTGCACCGTGCGCGCGAGTCGCTCCGGCACCGCTACGTCGCTCCACCCATCAGCGAGGCGGCGCCGCCGGCGTGCCGGACGTGCAACGACAAGCTCGGGATCTATCTGGCAGGACGAGCCAGCGTCCGGGTGATCTCGATGGTGGACCGCCACACCAGCGTCTGCGTGGAGTGCCAGGCGCGCCTCGCCGACGCCCGCGAGGTCAACGACACGGTCAGGTCCGCCTACGGCGTGGCGCCGGTCGGTCTCGCCGCCCTCCTGCTGGCTCGGCACGGGTTCGCCCTCGGTCGCCCGCATCGCCCTTCGGGCCGGTGGAGCCACGGCCCGAGGGGGCAGCACACCAGGCGGCACCGATCGGCCGGGCGGGGGCCCAGGTGGCCGAAGGGGCCGCCGCCTCCATCCCACAGGAGGAGGCGCGCACCGGCCCAAGGGACCGCCGACCCGCCAGAGGCCCGCCTGATGGCCCAGAGGGTCCGCCGGCCTGCCTTCGTCCGACGACAGGCCCACCTGATGGTCCGACTGCCGCTGCGGTTCGTGCAGGCGGCGATGCGTCCGATGGTGATCGGACCCCTGAGCGCGCTCCCCATGGGGGCGACCCTGGGCTTCGTGTCGGCCACCATGACGACCCTCGCCGCCGTGGCAGCCTCGGTGCCCCTGGCGGTACCCCTGGCGGTACCCCTCGGTGGCGGGCCGGCCCCCGCCGCCGTCGCGGGCACCTCGGCCCTGAACGCCCTGGCCGCATCGCTACCTCCGGGCGGGACGGCGCCGTCGGGAGGCGGTCACCTGGCAGGGCGCGACGCGGTGCCGGTCTCACCGGTTTCGCCGGGCGCCGCGGTCACCCCGGGTCCTCCCGGCAACACGACGGGCAGCACCACCCGTTCGGGCACGTCGACCACCGCGGGCCGCCCGGCCCCGCCGACCACGTCGCCCACCACGTCGACGACCACGTCGACGACCACGTCGACGACCACGTCGCCGACCACGTCGCCGTCCGTGTCGCCGTCCGTGTCGCTGTCTGTGTCGACGTCCGTGTCGACGTCCGTGTCGCCGACCACGTCGACGACCACGTCGACGACCGTCCCGACCACGTCGACGTCCGTCCCGACGACCACGTCGACGACCACGTCGACGTCCGTCCCGACGACCACGACGACCACGTCGACCACCACGTCGACGTCCGTCCCGACCTCGGCGTCGGGGGCCGTCGACCTTCCGGCCGCCCTGACGTCGGGAACCTCGGCGACGTTCGCCGTCGGCCGGGACGGGACCTTCGTCGTGCACGGCACCGGGCTACCCGCTCCGGCCCTGCGCGAGTCGGGGCCCCTGCCGGCGGGGGTGTCCTTCACCGACCACCATGACGGCACCGGCGTCCTGTCCGGCACCCCGGCCGCCGCGGAGGGTGGCGTCTACCCCGTCCTCATCAGCGCTTCCAACGGGGTCGGGCCGTCGGCCTCGCAGACGTTCACCCTCACGGTCGACCAGGCTCCTGCGTTCGTCGCCGGGGGGCAGGCCGACCTGTACGTGGGCGAGAGCGGGGCGTTCGACGTGCACGCGACCGGCTATCCGGACCCCTCGGTGACCGAGTCCGGAGCGATCCCCGGCGTGACCTTCACCGACGGCGGCGGCGGGACGGGCATCCTGTCGGGAGCACCGTCGGCGCAGGCTGCCGGTGTCCACACCCTGACGTTCACGGCGTCGAACGGGGTGGGGCCCCCGGCCGCCATGGCGCTGCCGGTGACGGTCCGGATACCCCACCCGCTCGAGATCACCTCCCCACCCGTCGCCTTCTGCCTGGCCGGGCGACCCTGCAACCTGACGGTGACCACTTCGGGATCGCCGGTGCCCGCCCTGTCGATCAGGGGGGACCTCCCCCCGGGCATGACGTTCGCCGACGACCACGACGGCACGGCAACCATCAGTGGGACCCCGACGACCCCGAGGTGGTTCGGCTACTCCGTCGACGTGACCGCGTCCGACGGGGTGCAGCCGAGCAGGACGCGCAGGCTCTGGATCCTCGTCTTTCCTTCGGGATGCTCCCGCGGCGCAGGGAGGCCGCGAGGATGCTGACCGTCGTCGCCGCGGACCGCTCGCCCGGGACGGAGGGGCCCGCGAGGCGACCACGAGCCCGGCCCGGTGGCCCCTTCGCTCACAGCGTGACGCCGGCCAGCTCGGTCCCTCCGAGCACGGCGTGGACGGTGGCCCGTTCGGCGTCGTCGAGGAATCCAGTGGCTTCGAAGGCGAGGCGAAGTACTTCGTCGTCGGGGAGCCGGGGGCCCGCTGGCAACGACAGCGCTGGCGCGGACATCCATGTGCTCCGACCAGTGGCCGGCTCGCCGCCGAGCAGCTGAACGCTCGCCACCTTACGATTCCATCGGGCGCGCTGGACGGCTGATCCGCCAGCCCCCGGGTAGCATTGTGGTCATGACCGAGCTACGGGTGGTGGTCCCCGACGAGATCGCCCAGCGCCTGGCCACCGAGGCTGCCGAACGGGGCACGTCGGCCGAAGACGTGGCCGCCGAAGTGCTGCAGCTGCACGCGCAGGCGGCGCCCCGGACTCGTCCGATGCCATCGTGGGTGGGGTCTGTCCATTCGGGACGAAGCGACCTCTCCGAACGCCATGAGGAGATTCTGAAGAGCGAGCTCCGTCGGCCCGTCGGGTGATCGTCGTCGATACGGGGCCGCAATCTTCGAGGTGATGATTGGGCGCGGGTCGTTGATCTCATCGGCACCTACGCCGACCTCCCCCTCGGCGTCGTGGACGCGTCGGTGGTCGCTGTTGCCGAGCGGCTGGGCGCGACGCATATCGCCACGCTGGATCACCGCCACTTCAGCGTCGTCCGACCAGCGCGCATTGACAGGTGCCCCGAGGGATTGCCGCGCCCTCATGAATTGCGGCCGGCCGTCTTCGCCTGCTCAGGACCGGTCGGCCAGCTCCTGTTGCAGGACGTACTTCTTCACCTTGCCCGAGGCCGTCCGGGGCAGCTCGTCCACCCGACGCCAGACGCCGGGGATCTTCTGTGGCGCCAGTCCGGTCCCCCGCAGGAAATCGGACAGGTCCTCGTCGCTCGGAGCCTCTCCCCGGGTCAGGATGAAAGCGGCCGGCTGCTCGCCCAGGCGGGGGTGGGGAGCGGGCACCACGGCCGCCTCGACCACGCCGGGATGCTGCACGAGCAGATCCTCGATCTCGCGGCCGGAGATCTTCTCCCCACCGCGGTTGATGATCTCCTTGGACCGCCCGGTCATGGTCAGCACGCCCTCGCCGGTGAGGAACCCGAGATCGCCGGTGCGGAACCACCCCTCGCCGTCGAACTCGGCCCGGGTGTGCTCGGGGTCGAGGTACCCGAGCGCGCGCTGGGGCCCGCGCACGAGCAGCTCCCCGATGTCGTCGTGCCCGAGGTTCCTGCCGTCGTTGTCGACCACCCGCACCTCGCACCCCGGAGCGATCCGCCCGTCGGTCCCGCAACGGACCTCCTCGGGGTCGAACGGTGCGCTCGCGGTCACCGAGGGGCACTCGGTCATCCCCCACGACCGCGAGGGCCGCATGCCCACGGCTTCGGCGGCCAACGCCAGCGCCGTCGGGATGGTCGAGCCGCCACAGGGGTAGCCGGAGGGAAGGTCGAGCCGGTCGAGGCCCCGCGCCGCCAGGGCGGCCAGCAGCTCCTGCATGAAGATGGCGGCGCCGGAGGAGAACGTGACCCCCTGCCCCAAGATATCGTCGATCGCCAGCTCGGCGTCCCAATGGTCGCGCAGGACCACCGAGGACCCGGTGTACGCGGGGATGGCCACCGCCGAGAGCAGCCCGGTGGCATGAGCCACCGGCGCAGGCATGTAGGAGCGGTCCCTCCAGGTGAAGCACGACTGGCGCGAGGACCGGAGGGGCGAGCTGATGAAGCTGGCCGAGCTGTGGGCGACCCCCTTGGCCCCGGACGTGGTCCCCGAGGTGAACCCGACCAGTGCCGGGGCGTTCACGTCGACGTCGTCGGCGAGGTAGAGCGCGCTCGAGCTGACGTCGTCAAACGTCGTCCACCCGGTGGCCGAACCGCGCAGGACCACCCGCGCGTCGGGGCTGAACCCGACCGTCTTGCACGCGTCCGACATCAGGGCGACGTGGTCGACGCCCCGGAAGGACTCGGGAACCACCACGCAGCGGGGCCGGACCGCCGCGATCACCTGGCGCAGCTCGTGCTCGCGGTAGATGGGGACGACGGGGCTGCTGATGGCGCCGGCCGCCCAGATCCCATAGGCGACCGCCAGCGACTCCCACCAATTGGGGAGCTGCCAGACGACCACGTCACCCGGTCCGATCCCGTTCGCATGAAGGAACCCGGCGACACGCGAGGCCTGGTCGACGAGCTCGCGCCAGGTGAGCGAGACCTCCCCGTCGATCACCGCGGTGAGGGAGCCGAGCTCGAGCCGGTTCCGCCGCATGAGCGCGCCGAGCGAGACGGTGGACCGGTACCCGCTCCGGGCGTACCACGCGGCCAGCTCGTCGGGCAGGGGCGCCGGCGCGTACTCGAGCGGGCTCATGAGCCCCCTCGCGGCGGCAGGGTGCGTTGACGGTACAGGTCCATTGCGTCCTCTCCGGCGAACGGGTCAGCCGATGGCGATCGGGTTGATCGGGCTTCCCGTGGCCCCGGTGACCGGGAGCGCGCCGACGACGAGCAGCGACTCGTAGCAACGGTCCCCGGCCAGCTCGGCCAACCAGAGGTGCTCGATCAGGGTGACCCCGAGCTTCACCAACAGCTCGATGTGCACCGCGAGGAAGATGTTCCGGTCGAAGGGGATCGCCTCCACGGCCGAGTTGTCCGACCCGACCACGGCGACGTCGTTGTCGGCGATGAAGTCGACGGCGTCGAGACCCAGTCCGGGCTGCCCTCCCGATGGCTCGCCCGGCTTCCGGCCTGCCTCGAGCCACCCGGTGCGGACGATCAGGATGTCGCCGGGCAGCATCTCGGTCCCCTGCGCGCTCCGGGTCGACTCGAGATCGGCCGAGGTCACGATCCGCCCGTCCTCCAGAGCGCCCTCCCCGGCCCACGCCGCCACGTCGAGCAGCACCGCACGACCGGCGAAGCTCCCGGTCTGGTCGATCCCGCACTTTGAGGCACCCAGCTTGGGGGTGAACGAGGTCGCCGGGTGCCCGTTGTAGACGGTGCCCTCGCTGAAGACGTGGCACAGCGCGTCAATGTGGGTTCCCGCGTGGCTCGGGATCATGATCATGTCCTCGTTGGCCCCGACACCCTCTGCCGCGCCGTAGGCCGCGTACACCGCCGCGTCCGCCGGAGCCGACAACGTCAGCCGCTCGGGCAACGGGCGATCGGCCACTTGCGGAGTGGCGAAGTGGCCGATGGGGATGGCGAGGCTGTACACCTTGCCGGTCCTGCACCGGCTCAACGCCTCGAGCACCACCGGCGGATCGACGAGGTTCAGCGCCCCGCGCTGGTCGTCGGCTCCCCAGCGCCCCCAGTTGCCGGTGTCGGCCATGTCGGTCGGCTCCCCTCTCAGCTCGTCGCGTCGGAATGGGTCGTACGGGAATTGAGGGACGAGCTCGTCTGGTCGCCGAGCGTACCGGTTCCCATCAGGATCGGGTTGATCCGGCTGATCGACGCGGCGGCGGACTCGCCCTGCAGCACGATCGAGCCGTTGTCCATCACGTAGTACCGGTCGGACCGGTCGAGCGCCCGCTCGATGCTCTGGTCGACCACCAGGAGCCCGAGCCCTTCGGCGGCAACCAGCGCGGCCACGGTGTCGTAGATCTCGTCCACCAGAACCGGGGCGACCCCCGAGGCCGGCTCGTCCAGCAACAGGTACGTCGGCCGGCTCATGAGGGCCTGTCCGATGGCGACCATCTGCTGCTGGCCACCGCTCAGCTCGCCCGCCCTCTTGGCGCTGTAGCGGGAGAGCGCGGGGAACAGCTGGTAGACCCGATCGATGTCGCCCGGGATCTCCCGGCGACCGGAGCGGCGTCGGGTGAAGGCCCCGAGGCGGAGGTTCTCGACGACCGTCATGTCCCGGAAGATCCGGCGTCCCTCGGGAACCAGGCCGACACCGGCCAGCACGACGGCGTTCGCCGACACGCTGGTGACGTCCTTGCCGTCGACGTGCACGGTCCCGCCTGCCCGCCCGTACCGCAGGCCGCAGACGGCGGACAGGGCGGTGCTCTTCCCCGCACCGTTGCGACCGACCATGGCGACGATCTCGCCCGGTTCCACGGTGACGCTGAAGCCGGTGACGACCTGCACCCGCCCGTAGCCGGCGCAGAGCCCGACGGCGTGCAGGCCCCTGGCCCCGCTCACGTCGAGTCCCCCGCCAGCGCGACCCGGCCGGACTCGTCGAGCCTGCCGTTCGCGCCGGTGCCGGCCCTCCGGCTCCCGATGTAGACCCTGACCACCTCGGGGTCCCGGCTCACCTCCTCCGGCGTGCCCCGGGCGATGACCCGCCCCTCGTCGAGCACCGTCACCACCTCGGCCACGTCGAACACGATCGGCAGGTTGTGCTCGACGATGAGCACCCCCAGACCGGCCCTCGCCATGGTCCGCACCGCCTCCTTCAGGAACTCGGCCTCGTGTGGCGAGAGCCCGGCGGCCGGCTCGTCGAGCAGCACGAACTTCGGCTGGGCGGCGATGGCCCGCGAGATCTCGAGCAGCCGCTGGGTCCCGTGGGGTATCAGCCCCGCCATGTCGAACGCGTTGGTCACCATCCCGACGTCGTCGAGCACGGCGAAGGAGGTCCCCGTGGCCCGGCGGTCGTCCGCACGGGCCCGCGGTGTGTGGAGGAGCGACCCGATCAGCGTCCCGGCCGCCGTGCGGTCGGCGCCGGCGACCACGTTGCCGAGCACCGTCTCGAACAGGTTCAGCTTCGGGGTCTGAAAGGTGCGGGCGACCCCGAGCCGGGCCACCGGCACGGTCCCCCGCAGGGTGTCGAGCCGCTTGCTCCCGATGCCGATGGTCCCGCCGTCGAGCGAGTAGTAGCCCGTGATGAGGTTGAGCAGCGTGGTCTTGCCCGAGCCGTTGGGGCCGACCAGCGCGTGGATGTGCCCGCGCTCCACCACCAGGTCGACGCCGTCCACCGCCACCACCCCGCCGAAATGACGACGGGCACCGGTCACGACCAGCGGCAGCCGCTCCCCGCCGTCCCCCGACCCGGTCGGCGGGGCGGCCGGGACCGGCGGGACCGGGCCGACCGGAGCCTCCGGGGTGGCGGGTTCGGCTTCGGCGATCCCGACGGAGCCGAGGATGTCGACGATGGGGGGCGGCGCCATGGCGCTCGGTCGCAAGCGGGCCAGCAGGTCGCGGTAGACGCCCAGGATGCCGGTGGGCATCAGGATGGCCACCATGATCAGCACCACGCCGTACACCAGGCCCTCGTACTGGTTGAAGCTGTTGAGGAGCTCGATGGCGATGCCGACCGACGCCACCCCGATGATCGGCCCGAGGATCGTGCCGGCCCCGCCCACGACCACGCCGGCGATCACGTAAATGGAGGTCTGGACCGAGACGCTGTCGGGGCTGATGAACTGCTGGCTGTACACGTAGAAGCCGCCGGCGATGCCGATGGGGATGGCCGCCAGAAGGAACGACCAGAGCTTCGTCCAGTAGGGGGACACCCCGAGGGACTGGGCCATGTCCTCGCTGGCCATGATGGAGCCGAACCGCCGCCCCAGCCGCGAGTAGCGGATCACCCAGCAGTACCCGGCGAGGGCCGCCACGATCCCCACCCCGACGACGTACAGGGCGAAGCCGCTCGGCTTCTGCACGAAGGTCAGGACGGTGAGGAGGGAGAGCCCGCTCTGTCCCCCGGTGTACGACCACTGGCCGGCCACCACGGGCACCGCCAGCGCCACGAACAGGCTCACCATCCCGAGATAGAAGCCGCCGACCCGCAGCGTCAGCGCGGCGATGAGGGCGGCCAGCACCACCGCGGCGACGACGGACGCCAGGCACATGAGCCACAGGCTCTGCATCCTGGTGAAGTGCGTCGCCGCGAGCGCGGCGGCGTACGCCCCCACCGCGAACAGCGCGCTCGGTCCGAGGAAGGACTGGCCGGCATAGCCGAGGACGATGTTCAGGCCGATGCCCATCATCACCAGGGCGAGGATGTAGTCGAGCTCGCCGAGGCGCTCGACGCCGGTCCCCCAGAGCAGCGGGAACAGCACGCCCACGGCGAGCCAGAGGGCGATCGTCAGCAGGCGCCCCGGTCTGGTCCGGCAGAGGAGCACGGCGCGTCCTCAGACCGTCCGCGCCACGGTGGACCGGAACAGCCCTTCCGGCCGGAGGCCCAGGACGACCAGCACGAGCACGAGCCCGACGAGGATCTCGTAGTTGGAGCTGACGTAGGCGTCGAACAGCTGCTCGCCGACCCCCAGGGTCAGCCCGCCGACGACCGCGCCGCGGATGCTGCCGAAGCCGCCGATGGCCAGCGCGAGAAAGCCCTTCAGCGTGAAGTTCAAGCCGATCGTCGGGTCCGAGAAGGTGATCGGCGCGATGACGAAACCGGCGATGGCGCCCGCCAGCCCGGCCATGATGAACGCCGTCCGGCTGATGGAGACCGGGTTGATCCCGCGGAGCCCGGCCGCCTCGCGGTCCTCGGCGGTGGCCCGCATCGCCTGGCCCAGCCACGTCTTTCCGTAAAAGACCTCGAGGAGGAGGATGACCGCGGCGAAGGTACCGATGACCAGCAGCTGCCGGTAGCCCAGCAGCACCGAGCCGACGTGAACCCCCCGGAGCCCGAACGGGCTCGGGATCGCCACGACGGAGCGGTGACCGAAGAGGATGGCCACCACGGCCTCGATCACGGCGCTGAAACCCAGGGTGGCGATGAACCAGCCGAAGCTGGCCGCGCCGCTCTTCTTCAGGAACGGCCGGACCACGACCTTCTCCTCCACCGCGCTCACCGCCGCCACCGACGCAAGGACCGCCACCATGGCGACCGCCCATGGGAGCTTCCAGACGACCAGTGTCAGGTACGAGCCCATGACGCCCAACATGACCAGGTCGCCCTGGGCCAGGTTGAAGACCCGGGTGGCGTTGAAGGCGACCGTGTAGCCGACCCCGACCAGCCCGTAAATGGACCCGATCGCCAGGCCGGCCACCACGGCGGTCCAGAACAGGGTCATGGGCCGGCGACCTCGCCGTCCCCCCCGGGGCGGAGCAGGTCGGGGCGGCGAGCCGCCACCATCCGGCGGATGCCGTCGGCCAGCGCCGTCTCGGGCTCCCCGGTCAGTGCGGTCATCCGCTCGATGTCGACGCAGACGCTCGAGATCGTCTGGTCCGTCTCGACATAGCTCGGTCGCAGCCCGGTGGCGGCGGTGATCTCGTCGCACCATTCCTCGATCGACGAGGGCCGGCCACCCCAGTTGACGGTCGTCGCCGGGCTGGTGGCCCCAGCGAGGAGGCCGGGCAGCGTCATGAGGACGTCGTCCTCGTGAATGGGATTGAAGCGGTTGGGTCGGGCGGGGTGCACGGCGATCTCCATGCCCGCGGCCATCATCTCGAGATGGGCGGCAGGCCATCCCCCGTTGTCCCCGTAGGGCACCGAAAGGCGGGCGATGATCGTCGGGAGGTCCCATCGCCGGGCCCCGTACCTGGCCACCGCCTCCGACGCGATCTTCCCGATGCTGTACGTCTGCATGAACGGCATGCTGGTGGCCCAGACCCGGTGGTTGTCCCCCAGCGGATGGTCCTCGCCGTACACCGCGCCGATCTCCGGCTCGTACACCGACGTCGACGAGCAGTGCAGGAACGCCCTGGCCTCGCGGCAGTGCTCCTGCAGGAAGGCCACCGACCCCGCCGAGGTGTCGAGGTCCTCGGCCCAGTTCCCCGAGCGGGCGATCACGAAGTTCAGCGCGTAGGTGAAATCACCCGGCACCGCGGACAGGTCCGGCGCGACGAGGTCGACCGCCTCGCAGCGCACCCCGGCGTCCTCGAGCGCCGAGCGGGCCCCGGGATCGCTGAACCTGGCGATCCCCCAGACCTCGTTGTCCCGGGCCAGCGAGCGGGCCAGCGGGAGCGCGACCTGACCGGTGGCCCCGACGACGAGGATCTTCTCGCCCTTCAGCGCCACGCCCTTCCGGGGCTTCTCGCCGCCCGTGGCCATCTCCACCCGATCCGGGCCCACGCTCAGGCGGACCGGGTCTCGACGAGCCGGACGAGCGGCAGCCTGCGGTCGGTCCGGGTCTGGTAGTTCGCGTAGAACGGGCGGTCGGCACAGATGGCGGCCCAGGTCTCGTCGTACTCGGTGCCGTCGAGCACCTGGGCCTCGGCCCAGAACGGGCGGCCCTGGTCGAGGAGGAACAGCTCCGGGTTGGCGTCGCGATCGGTGAGGTTGAGGTACCACGAGGGGTGCTGCGGGGCCCCGGCGAAGGACCCCACCACCACCCGGTGGCCGGCCGCGTCGCTCCAGTAGGGCAGGGCCACCTTGTGCTCCCTGCCGGACTTCCGCCCGACCGTGCGCAGGAGGACGTGCCGCATCCCCGCCATCACCCAGACCTCGTCGGCGTCCGACGCCTCCATCGCCGCCACGTGCTGTCTGGTGATGCCGGGGATCTCGTCCCGGGTCGGCTCGACGAACTCCTCGTTCTGCTGGCTCTCGTTCTGCTGGTTCTCGGTCTGCTGGTTCTCGGTCGTGGTAGGTGCCCCCAGTCTGTGAGACGGACGGAAGAGGTAGCCGGGCTACCCGACGTCGACGGTGGTCAACCCTTCACCGGCACCTTGCCGACCCCGCCGGCGTACGGCGGTCCCATGTGGCAGACGGCGGCCCGGTACGGTCCGATCAACCCGTAATGGTTCTTCGCCGAGTAGTTGTACTCAAAGCCCAGGAAGGTCTGGTTGTGGAGGCCCTCCAGCGCGTTCTGGATGGCGGCCGGGGCGACCGAGTGGTGCTTGGTGATGGCGTAGTCGAGCAGCTCCAAGGGGACGCTGTCGGTGGCGATGAAGGTCAGGTAGTTCACCACCAGGTTCGACGTCGCACTGGCGAAGGACGCCATCAGGGAGCTCTGGGTGGCCGAGAAGGCCTGCGACGCAGTGTCGGCGCAGTTCCAGTAGTACGCGTAGGCCTTCGGCTCGAGCGAGCCCATGGCGGTGAAGCCGTTGTACCAGGCGCCGGCCGACGTCAGGATCGCGGGGGACCAGCCCGACGCCTGAATGGCCTGCCAGATCGGACCGTAGCTCTCGCCGGCGTTCACCACCAGCAGATCGGCGTTGGACTGCTTCAGCTTGGTGATGGCCGCGCTGTCGTCGACCGAGCCGGCGGTGATCGTCGTGGTCGCCACCAACTTGGCCTTGGGCGCGTCCTTCTTCATGCCCGCGATGATCATGGTCTGGTCCGTCACGTCGGCCGGGATGCCGTCGTTCAGCATCGCGACCTTCTTGTAGCCCATCTTCCCGATCCACTGGGCGGCCGAGGTGGTGCTCTGCTGCACCGAAGGGTTGGGGCTGAAGAGGTAGGGGTACAGCTTGGCGTTGGCGTACTGGGCGCCGGTCAGGTCGGCGACCACCGGCATCTTCGCCTTGGTGAAGACGGCGAGCTGCTGGGCGGCGGCTGCGGGGTTGTAGCTCACGGTGATCACCGCGGCGTCCTTGTTGGCCACCAGCTGGTTGGCCACCTGCACCGCCTGGGTCACGTCGCTGGCGTCGTTGCGCAGATCGATCTTCACCTGGTGCCCGTCGATCCCGTTCGGGTGCGCGGCGTCGAACGCCGCCAGGGCCGAGTCGATCCCGAGCTTGGTGAAGACGCCGTACGAGGCCTCGGTGCCGCTCAACGGCGTGGAGATCCCCACCGTGATCGGGCCCTTCGGGATCGGAGGGTACTTGGTGCTCGCCCCCGCAACCGTCGTCGTCCCCGCCGCGGCGAGCAGCCCGGAACACGCGACGGCTGCCGCGACCACCCGTAGGCGTTGCTTCATCGACTCCCCCCCTTGCTGCATCCCCTCTGGCACACCCGGGTCACGACCGAACCTGACAGAACCGTCTCTGACCCTTTGTTACGGTAGCACGAAGAGCCCGGCGGTCAAGGTCCCCGACGAATTCCCCTCCGCCCTCCCCGGCGGGCGGGCAACCGTCGCCCCGAGACACTCCCGTCATGTAGCGTCGGCGGTCGAGGTCGGTGCGCACGCAGCAGGGCCACGGCACCGACAGGGCAATCGGGCAGAGGGGGGACGACATGGAGTTCGGCTTGTTCATTCAGGGGTACACGCCCAAGTTCCGGCGGGAGGTGGACCCCGACGCCGAGCACCACGCGTTCATGAACGAGATCGAGGTGGTCAAGGCCGCCGACAAGGCGGGCTTCAAGTACGTGTGGGCGACCGAGCACCACTTCTTGGACGAGTACTCGCACCTGTCGGCCAACGACGTGGTGCTCGCCTACCTCGCCCACGCCACCGAGCGGATCCACCTCGGCTCGGGCATCTTCAACCCGCTCCCCCAGGTCAACCACCCGGCCAAGGTGGCCGAGCGGGTCGCCATGCTCGACCACCTCTCCGACGGTCGGTTCGAGTTCGGGACCGGACGGGGGGCGGGCAGCCACGAGATCCTCGGGTTCCTGCCCGACATGAAGGACCTCTCGGGCACCAAGGAGATCTGGGAGGACGTCATCGGCGAGTTCGCCAAGATGTGGATGCAGGACACCTACGAGGGCTACAAGGGCAAGTTCTGGTCCCTGCCCCCGCGCAAGATCCTCCCCAAGCCCTACAAGAAGCCCCACCCGGCCATGTGGTACGCCGCCGGCAACACCACCAGCTACGCCATGGCGGCCCAGAAGGGCCTCGGCGTCCTCGGTTTCTCGGTGGGCTCCTTCGACGAGCTGGGCCCGGTCATGGCGGCCTACAAGAAGGAGATCCCCAACGCCGAGCCGGTGGGCGCCTTCGTGAACGACAACATCATGGTGACCTCGGCGGCCTTCGTGGCCGAGGACGATCGGAAGGCCAGCGCCAGCGCCGTCGCCTCGCGCATGACGTACCTTCAGAGCAACGTCTTCCGTTACCACGACACCTTCCCCCACCCGCCGGAGATCCCGGTGTGGCCCGAGCTCATCCCCGACGTGACCGAGGAGATGATCCCGTTCCTCCGCTCGGCGGGCTCGATCATCGGCGACCCCGACCACGCGTTGGCCCAGTGCCGTCGGTGGGAGGCGGCGGGCGCGGACCAGCTGGTCTTCGGGATCGGCAGCGCCAGCACGGAGGACTCGCTCGAGATGGTCCGGCTGATGGGCGAGCACGTCATCCCGAAGATCGACACCGACCCGGTCCACCGCACCACCAGGTTCCGCGAGGCGTCGCGGGTGGCGCTCGGCCTCTGAGGCCGGGACGGCCCGGACGACGAAGGGGGCACCATGGTGATGTCGACGGCCCGGTTCAACCTCGTGCAGCCGGGGATCGAGCCGGAAGAGATGTCCGCCCGGTACCGGGCGATGCTCGACATGGCCGAGACCATGGACCGCGGGGGCATGTCCATGATCTCGCTCGAGGAGCACCACGGGGCCGACAACGGGTGGAGCCCGTCCCCCCTGGTCACCGCCGGGCTCATCTTCGGGCGCACCGGGACCGTCGGCGTGACGATCTCGGCGTTGCTGGTCCCGCTCCACGATCCCCTCCGACTGGCCGAGGACATCGCGGTGCTCGACCTGGCGAGCGGCGGCCGGCTGGTCGTCGTCGCCGGGCTGGGGTACCGGCCGTCGGAGTACGCGGCGCACCGCAAGGACTGGGACCGTCGCGGGGAACTGTTCGACGGGGCCCTCCGCGCCATGCTCGCGGCATGGACCGGCGAGCCCTTCGACTACCACGGGTCCACCGTGCAGGTGACCCCGCGCCCGAAGACCCGACCTCACCCCGTGATCATGGTGGGGGGCACGAGCCGGGTCTCGGCCCGCCGGGCGGCCCGCTTCGGTCTGCCTTTCTTCCCCGCCGCCAACCTCCCCGAGCTGGAGGCCTACTACTACGAGCAGTGCGCCGCCGAGGGCACCCAGGGGTTCTGCATGATGCCGGCGGCCCGCACCACCCTGAACGTGGTGACCACGGACCCCGACAGGGCCTGGGCCGAGGCGGGGCACCACCTCCTGCACGAGGCGCTGACCTACGCCGGCTGGCAGACCCCCGACATCCGGTCGGCCGTGCACTCGCGCGCCACGACGGTCGACGGGCTCCGGGCCGAGGGGATGTACCGGTTCCTCACCCCGCAGGAGTGCGTCGACGAGGCCAAGTCCCAGGGGGAGGCCGCGTCGGTGCTCATCCACCCGCTGTGCGGCGGGATGCCCATCGATCGGGGGTGGGAGTGCGTGCAGCTGTACCTCGACCACGTCCTGCCCCACCTAGCCTGATCGACCACGACGCCGGGACCGCCGGCAGGGGGAGGGTGCGTATGGGACGGCTCAGCGGGAAGGTCGCCCTGGTCACCGGGGCGGCGCGCGGGCAGGGCCGCGCCCACGCCCGGAGGCTCGCCGAGGAGGGTGCCGACATCATCGCCGCGGACATCTGCGCGCCGGTCGCCACCGTGAAGTACGCGAGCGCCACGCCCGAGGACCTGGCCGAGACCGTCCGCCTGGTGCAGCAGCACGATCGCCGCATCGTCGCCCGCGAGCTCGACGTGCGGGACCTCCCCGCCCTCGAACAGCTGGTGGCCGACGGGATCGCCGAGCTCGGGCGGCTCGACATCGTGGTGGCCAACGCCGGCATCATGACCGCCGGCCGGCTCTGGGAGCTGACGACGGACCAGTGGGAGCAGGTGATCGGCGTGAACCTGACCGGCGTCTGGCACACGCTGAAGGCCACGGTGCCCGCCATGATCGAGCAGGGTTCCGGCGGCTCGATCATCCTCACCAGCTCCGTCGCCGGCCTGACGGGCCAGCCCTTCGTCGGCCACTACGTGGCCACCAAGCACGGGATCGTCGGATTGTGCCGCACGCTGGCCAACGAGCTGGGCGAGTACCACATACGCGTCAACTCCATCCACCCGGTCGGGGTCAATACCGAGATGATCGCCGAGCCGGACCTCTTCCCGTTGATCGAGCAGCGCCAGGACACCCTGGGCCCGATCTTCATGAACACCCTCCCGGTCGACTTCATCGAGCCCGAGGACGTGGCGGGCCTCGTGGCCTTCCTCGCCAGCGACGAGGCCAGGCACATGACCGGCACCCAGATACCGATCGACCTGGGCAACACCAACCGCTGAGCGCCCTCCCGGACGCCCGGGACGATAGACCCGAGACACCTCCGTCATGTAGCGTCGGCGCCGGAGATTCAGTGTCGGACCGGCGGCGCCGCACCGCCGGCACCGCGACCATGCAGACGGGGGACGACATGGAGTTCGGCTTGTTCATTCAGGGGTACACGCCCAAGTTCCGGCGGGAGGTGGACCCCGACGCCGAGCACCACGCGTTCATGAACGA
>Ga0307372_10003414_pt1 | contig 25357 bp, 18 predicted proteins | sample OX1MG_FD_202533 | JGI IMG/M metagenome (GOLD analysis project Ga0307372, IMG submission 202533) | Soil microbial communities from Risofladan, Vaasa, Finland - OX-1 | ecosystem: Environmental > Terrestrial > Soil > Coastal area > Acid sulfate soil | place: Finland: Risofladan, Vaasa | collected...
ACGCCGGCCAGGAAGGGCAGATTGCTGATGCCCACCGTGAGGATGATGATGGCGATCGTCCGGTAGGTGGTGTGGCCGCTCATGATGTGGCCCAGCTCGTGGGCCAGGATGAACCGCTGTTCGTCCTCGTCGAGCATGGCGAGGGTGGCCGAGTTCATGACGATGAACGGGTCGTCGAAGCCCACGGCGCCGGCATTCACGAACGGCGTCTGCGTGACGTAGAGCTGCGGGCGCGTGGGCCAGTCGAGCGTCTCCAGCACCTCGCTGTACAGGGCGTTGAGCTTGGGCCGCTGGTGGTCGCTCACGCGGACCGCGTTGGCGAGGAAGAGTTGGCGGACGCCGCGCTCCCCGAAGAAGGAGGCGACTTTGCGCACCACTTCGTCGAAGCCGGGGATGGACCGCAGCGTGTTGAGCGCTGCGCGATCGGCCGGGTGTTCCCAGGCGCGCGAGGAGATCTGAACGAGCGGGATGCGTGGCATAGGAGCGACCCGGATGAAGGAAGGCGGAGCGCTGGGTGCCCGCCGCCGGCGGGCACCCAGTGGCGATGACCGTTCCTGTTCCCTACGTGGGCAGCCTCATGCGGGTGTCGCGGCCGCGGTTCTGGGCTGGCGGTCGCGGCGGGCCTGCTCGGGAAGCCCCTGGAAGGCGTGGTCGAGGTCGGCCAGCAGGTCGCCGATGTCCTCCACGCCGCACGACAGGCGGATGAGGCCGTCCGTGATGCCGAGGGCGGCGCGGCGGTCGGCGTCCACGGAGGCGTGGGTCATCATGGCCGGATGGCTGATCAGCGATTCCACGCCGCCCAGGGATTCGGCCAGCGAGAACACGTGGACGCGGCCCAGGACGTGCGCGGCGCGCTCCTTGGTGCCCATCTCCACGCTCATCATGCCGCCGAACCCCGTCATCTGGCGCTTGGCCAGGTCGTGCTGGGGGTGGGTGGCCAATCCGATGTAGTTGACCTGTTCGGCGCCCACCCGCTCGGCCAGCCACGCGGCGATGGCGCGGCCATTGGTGTCGTGGCGGGGCATGCGGAGGTGCAGCGTTTTGGTGCCGCGCAGGGCCAGCCACGAGTCGAACGGCCCGGGCACGGCGCCGGCGGCATTCTGGATGAAGTTGAGCTTGTCGGCCAGGTCGTCGTCGTTCACGAGGGCGATTCCGCCCACCATGTCGCTGTGGCCGTTGAGGTACTTGGTGGTGGAGTGGAAGACGATATCGGCGCCGTACTTGAACGGCTGCTGGAAGAACGGCGAGGCGAAGGTGTTGTCCACGATCAGCAGGACGCCGCCCTTGCGGGCCACCGCGGAAACGGCGGCCAGGTCGGTGAGGCGCATGAGCGGATTGGTGGGCGTCTCGACGATGATCGCCCGGGTGGCCGGCGTGAGAGCGTCGGCCACGAGCTGCGGATCACGCGTGTCGACGTAGCTGAACCGCAGGCCCATGTGCTGGAGGATCTTGTCGAACAAGCGGAAGGTGCCGCCGTACACGTTCTCGCCGCAGACGATGTGATCGCCGGCACGGAACAACTTCATGATGGAGTCCACGGCTCCCATGCCGCTGGAGAACGCGAATCCGTGGCGGGCCCCTTCGAGAGCCGCTACGTTGCGCTCCAGGGCCTGGCGAGTGGGGTTCTTGCCGCGCGCGTATTCGTAGCCCTTATTTTCCCCGAGGGCTTCCTGCACGTACGTGGACGTGAGATAGACGGGCGTCATGATGGCGCCCGCGAGGGGTTCGGGCCGCTGGCCCGCGTGAACCGCGCGGGTTGCGAAGCCGGCGGCGAGGTCGTCGTCGTAAACGCGAGTCATGCCGAATCTCGGAAGGGTGTGGTTGGGAGAAACATAACCGTAGCGGCGGCACCCGGCGAGCGACGCGCCGGCGGCCGGCGGCCGGAGTGGCGGATGAATGAGATCGGGCGGGCGAGCTGCTTGATTGTCGACGACGAGGCGCCGCTGCGCCAGGTGCTGATGCACCTGATGCGCGGCGACGGATTCGAGTGCTACGAGGCGGCGAACGGGCGTGACGCGCTGGACTTTCTGGAGACGCACCGCGTGACGCTCATGATCTCGGACATCCGCATGCCGCGGGTGGACGGCATCGAATTGCTGCGCGAGATCCGGGCCCGGTATCCCGACACGGCGGTCATCATGATCACCGCCGTGGCCGACGTGGACGTGGCGGTGAAGTGCCTGGCCATCGGCGCCATGGACTACCTCACCAAGCCGTTCCATCTGGAAGAGGTGCGGGCGCGGGTGAGCCAGGCGCTGGAGCGCCGCCGCCTGGTGATGGAGAACCGGGACTATCAGGAGCGTCTGGAAGAGCGCGTGGAGGCGCAGGCGCGGCGGCTGGAGGAGCAGTTCCTGACGGGCATCCAGTCGCTGGCCGAGGCGCTGGAGGTGAAGGATCCCTACACGCGCGGCCATTCGATCCGGGTGAGCCATTACTCCAGCGTCATCGCCCGCACGCTGCGGCTGGACGACGAGATGATCTGGCAGGTGGAGCTGGGCGGGCACGTGCACGACATCGGCAAGATCGGCGTGCGCGAGGCGGTGCTGAACAAGCAGGGGCCGCTCACCGCCGAAGAGTACGAGCACATCATGATCCACCCCGTGGTGGGATGGCGCATCCTCGCGCCGCTCCTGGGCGATGCGCCGATCGCGCTCAACATCGTGCGGTCGCACCACGAGCGGCTGGATGGCAAGGGCGTGCCCGACGGGCTGCGCGGGCGCGCCGTGCCCCTCGAGGCGCGGATCGCCGCCGCGGCCGACGCGATCGACGCGATGACGAGCGGGCGGCCGTACCGCGGCGCCGAGCTGACGCTGGAGGGCGCGGTGGAGGAGATCATCAAGCACGGCGGCGTCCAGTTCGATCCCGACGTGGTGGAGGCGGTGACGACGGCCGCGTCGTCGGGAACGCTCGCCCTCATCCCGCGGGCGACCAAGCCCTTGCTCACGCCCTGATCAGCCCGCGCTCACCAGGATCTCGCTGGGCTGCTTGTAGCCGCTCAGTCGCAGTTCGCACCACCGCCGCACGTCGTCCACGCTCACGCTGCCGGTGACGTCGAGCCCGATGTCGTGCTCGCGCGAGGGCTCGGGAATGGCCCGCACGTCCACGGTGCGCACGCCCACCAACTCCAACACGGCGCGGCGGATCTCTTCCGGGTAGATGTTGAAGCCGTTGCGCGTGAACATCGGCTTGAGCAGGCCGCGGAAGCTGAAGCTGCCGTCGGCGTTGCCCACGCCGCGATCGCCCGTGTAGAGCCAGCCGTCGCGCCGCCGGAGGCCGCCGGACGCGCCGCCCACGTAGCCGGCGAACACGTTGTCGCCCCGCACGCACAGCTCGCCCTCGTCGCCCGTGGCGAGCGCGGGCGTCGCCCCGTCGCCATCGCCGGGCGCGCGCACGGTCACCTCCACGCCGGGAAAGGCGAACCCGAGCGTGCCGGGCACGTTGGCGCGATCCACGCGGTTGAACAGGCACACCGGGGCGGCCTCGGTGAGTCCGTAGCCCTGGCGGAGGTCCACGCCCGTGGCGTCGAGCCAGCGCTCCTGCAGCTCCACGTCGAGCGGCGCGCCGCCGCAGATGCAGAGGCGCAGGGCGCCCACGCCGGCGCCGCGCCGCTCGATGGCGGCGAGCAGCGTGCGGAACACCGCGGGCACGCCGACCACTTCGGTGATGCTGCCGCCGGCCAGCAATTCGGCCGCCCGCGGCGGCGCGAACCGCTCCATGGTCGTGACGCGAGCGCCGGCCAGGAGCGGGGCCATGGCGGTGACGGTGAATCCGAACAGGTGCGAGAACGGCAGCAGGGCGAGCACGTGGTCGTCGGCGGTCTGCGCCGCGGCCTGGACCGTGCTGCGCGCATTGGCCAGCAGATTGCGGTGCGACAGGATGGCGCCCAGCGGACGGCCGGCCATGCCGGACGTGTAGACGATGGCCGCCTCCTCCCCGGCGCCCGGCACGTCGCGCGCGCCCTCGACGCTCAGCCCGTGGTGCGAGCCGAGATCGACGTCGCGCGTGGCGCCGTGATCGACGAACCGCGCGGCGCGGGGCGCGTGGTCCATGAGCACCAGAGGCAGGGCGGCGGGAACGCGGGCGGCGAGCGCCGAGACGGTGAACACCGCGCCCACGTCGGCCTCGGCCAGCTGGGCCGCGATCTCGAGCGGCGACGCCAGCGGGTTCACGAGCACCGCGCCGCGGCCGTCGCTGGCCGCGAGGGCCGTGAAGAACGCCGGCGACGCCGGCAGGAGTATGGCCGATCGCTTGCCGGAGAGCGCGCGCACCAGGGGCGCGCACCGCTGCAGCAGCGTGAGGCCGGCGGCCACGAGCTGCTGCGCTTCGTAGTCGCCCAGGCGTCCGCCCCCGGCCGCGGCGGCGAGCGGCACCAGGGCCAGAGGCTCGCTCACAGGTTGAACCGCGCCATCGATTGCTTGAGTCGCTCCGCGATCGACGCCAGGTGCTGGCTGGATTGCACCACGGCGTCCATCGATTCCGTCTGTTGCTCCACCACGCCGCTCACGTGCTCGGCCGTGGCGGCGTTCTGCTCGGCGGCCATGGCCAGCGCCTCGATCTCGCGGGCGAGTGCGGCGGCGTCGTCGCGTTGGGCTTCGGCCGAGGCGACGATGAGGTCCACGGCGTTGCGGCTGGCCTCGATCTCCTTGCCGATCTGCGCCAGCGCGCCGGACGAGGCGCGGATCACCGACTCGCCCACCGCCACCCGGTCGGTGACCTGGGCGATCTGTTCTTCGGTGCGGATGGCGGCGCTGCGGATCTCGGCGGCCAGCGTGCGGATGGTGTCGAGCGCATGGGCCGTCTGGTTGGCGAGCTTGCGCACCTCCTCGGCGACGACGGCGAATCCCTTGCCGTGTTCGCCGGCCCGCGCCGCCTCGATGGCGGCGTTGAGCGCGAGCAGGTTGGTCTGCTTGGCGATGGCGGCGATGGTGTCGGTGATCTTGCCAATGCGCTGCGACTTCTCGCCCAACTCGACCACGGCGGGCACCGCGTCGCGCGTCACGGCGGCGATGGCCGTCATGCTCTCCAGCGCCTGGCCGGCGGCGGTGACGCCGCGGGCCGCGGACCGGGCCATGATGTCGGACGCGTTCTGCGCGTTGTGCGCGTGGCCGGCCACGGTGAACGCGCGGTCGGCCACCTGCGTGGAGCCCTGGGTGGCGGCGTGGATGTTGGCCGTCTGCGTGGCGGTGGCGTTGGCGATGGCGCGCGCGGCGCCCGCCACCTGGTCGGTGCTGGCGGTCATCTCCTCGGCGCTGGCCGCCAGTTCCTCGGCGGTGGCCGCGACCTCGCTGGCGCCGATGTCGATCTCGAGGAGGAGCGCGCGGAGGGCCGTGGTCATGCGGCGCACCGATTCGGCCATCGCCCCGATCTCGTCGGCCGACACGTAATGCAGTTCGTGGCGCAGTTGGCCGGTGGCCAGGGCGTCGGTGTGGCGCGTGACCTCGTCGAGTCCGCGCGTGAGGCGTGCCGCGCCCCAGTACGAGAGGGCGAGGGCGAGCAGCAGGGCGATGAGCGGGAACGGCGTGAAGCGAAGCAGTTCCCAACGCAGGTCGGTCAGGAACGCGTCGGCGCGGAGCGTGGCGACGATGAATCCGGCAATCGAGCCGTTGGGGCGCCGCACCGGCACCTCGGCCGAGAGGCGCGAGCCATCGTCGGCCACGTACACGCTGGTGTACGCCTCATGGCCGATCGTCATGCTGTCGGCGAGCCCGGGCGGCGGGCTCCAGGGACGCTGGTACTGCGGGGCGCCGGGCTGCCACGACGCGTGCACGAGCACGCGCATCCGGCCGTTGCTGTCGGGGCGGACGATGGCCAGTCCGTTCACGAGGTCGCTCTCGCCGGCGCCATTGGCGATCCAGGCGTGGAGGAGGGCCGACCGGGTGGCGCGGAACGCTTCGGTGTTCTGGCCCTTGGCGGCGATCACGTCGAGCGACTCGGCGGGCACGACGAGCGTGGCGCCGCGGGCGATCCCGAGCAGGCGGTCGCCGTGCACCGCCGCCAGCTGCTGGCGGCTGGACTCGTACACGGGAACCATGATCACCGCCAGCGTGAGGACGACGGCCACCGCGCTGATGGCGGCCATCTTCAGCCGGAACGGGAAGCGGATTGTGCCGCGTTTTTCGAGCGGCTGAGTCAGGGGAACGCCCTCCAAGGCAGGCGGCGTCAAGTTAGGTCCGCGCGGGGGGGGTGTAAAGCGCCGGCCGCGGCGTGCTTTGCGCGTTCATGGGGTGGGGCTAGCTTACGCTCTTGCATATGGAGGACGCATGGCCCACGACGGGCTGATGGTGAGTGTCTCGGGCATCCGGGGGCGCGTGGGCGAGGCGCTCACGCCCGACGTGGTGGCGCGCTACGCGGCGGCGTTCGGCGCGTGGGCGATCGCCGCGGGCGGGTCGCACACCGTGGTCGTGGGGCGCGACAGCCGCGTGTCCGGGCCCATGTTCCATCGCATCGCGGTGGGGGCGCTCCAGGCCGTGGGGTGCACGGTCATGGACATCGGGCTCACCACCACGCCCAGCTGTCAACTGGCCGTGGAGCACCACCATGCCGCGGGCGGGCTGATGCTGTCGGCCAGCCACAACCCCATCGAGTGGAACGCGCTCAAGTTCATCGGGCCGAGCGGACTGTTCCTCGAGGCCATGGAGGGCGCGGCCATGCGGCGGCTGGTGGACGACGGCATTCCGTACGCCACGTGGGACAAGCTGGGGGGGATCGAGCACGACGACCGTGCCGCAATGCGACACATCGAGTGTGTCCTTTCGCTTCCATTCGTGGACGTGGAAGGGCTGAGGCGCCGCCGGTTCAAGGTGGCGCTCGATTGTTGCCGCGGGGCCGGGGCGGTGATCATGCCCGCGCTGCTCGACCGGCTGGGCTGCGTGGTGAGCGTGATCAACGCCGAGCCCGACGGCCGCTTTCCGCGCTCGCCGGAGCCGGTGGCCGAGAATCTCGGCGAGCTGGAACGATTCGTGCAAGAGACGGGAGCCGACGTGGGGTTCGCGGTGGATCCCGACGTGGACCGGCTGGCGATCGTGTCCAACGAGGGGAAGGCGATCGGGGAGGATTACACCCTGGCGCTGGCCGTGCAGCTGGTGCTGCGGCACCGGCAGGGCCCGGTGGTGACGAATCTGTCCACGAGCCGGGTGGTGGAAGACGCCGCGGTGCGGGGCGGGTCGGCGCTGCTGCGGGCGCCGGTGGGCGAGGTGAACGTGGCGGTGAAGATGCGCGACGTGAAGGCGGTGGTGGGGGGCGAGGGGAACGGCGGGGTGATCCTGCCCGAGGTGCATCTGGGGCGCGACGCGCCGGTGGGCGCGGCGCTGGTGCTGCAGCTGATGCTCGAGGACGCGAAGCCGCTGTCGGCCATCGTGGGCGCGCTGCCGCGGTACGTGATCGTGAAGGACAAGTTGGACCGGCCGGAGGCGAGTCTGGACGCGGTGTACGCGGCGCTGCGCGGGGCGTTTCCCGACGCGGCGGTGGACGTGCAGGACGGGCTCAGGCTGTCGTGGAGCGACCGGTGGGTGCACGTGCGGCCGTCGGGCACGGAGCCGATCGTGCGGGTGATCGCCGAGGCGCCCACGGACGCGGCGGCGCGGGAGTTGGTGCGCAAGGCGCGCGAGCCGCTCGACGCGCTGGGCCGGTAATCAATCGAGGAACGGACGCATGTGTGGAATCGTGGGGTACGTGGGGCCGCGGATGGCGACGCCGATGCTCATCGACGGACTGAAGCGGATGGAGTATCGCGGCTACGACTCGGCGGGCGTGGCGCTGCTCGGCGACGACGGCGTGGACATGCGCCGGGCCAAGGGCAAGATCGCGGCGCTGGAATCGACCGTGGCGGCGCGGCCCGTGAAGGGGACGACGGGGATCGCGCACACGCGGTGGGCCACGCACGGAGCGCCGAGCGAGAAGAACGCGCACCCGCAGCACGACTGCACGAACACGATCGCCGTGGTGCACAACGGGATCATCGAGAACTTCGGATCGCTGCGCAAGCGGTTGATCGAGGCCGGCCACGTGTTCAGGTCCGACACCGACACGGAAGTGCTGGCGCATCTCATCGAAGCGGCCTTCCAGGGGAATCTGGAGGAGGCGGTGATCGCGGCGCTGCGGCTGGTGGAGGGCACGTACGGGATCGCGGTGATCTCGAGCCGCGATCCGGACAAGATCGTGGCGGCGCGCAAGGGGAGCCCGTTGCTCATCGGCCTGGGCGAGAACGAGTACTACGTGGCCAGCGACGTGGCGGCGATCCTGGAGCACACGCGGCAGGTGGTGTATCTGGACGACGGCGAGATGGCGGTGCTCACGCGCGACGGCTATCGCGTGCTCGACCTGGACGCCAACGACGTGAACAAGGGCGTGAACCTGATCGACTGGGATCTGGAGCAGATCGAGAAGGGCGGGTTCGAGCATTTCATGTTGAAGGAGATCTTCGAGCAGCCGATCACGATCCAGAACACGATGCGCGGGCGGCTGGTGACCGAGGAGGGGTTCTCCAAGCTGGGGGGATTGAATCTCTCCAAGCAGGAGATGCTCAATCTGGAGCACATCATCATCACGGCGTGCGGCACGAGCTGGCACTCGGCGCTGATCGGCAAGCTGATGATCGAGGACCTGGTGCGGATCCCGGTGGACGTGGAGTACGCGTCGGAGTTCCGGTATCGCAATCCGATCGTGAACGACAACACGTTGTGCGTGGTGATCTCGCAGTCCGGGGAGACGGCCGACACGCTGGCGGCGATGCGCGAGGCCAAGCGGCGTGGGGCGAAGACGCTGGGACTGGTGAACGTGGTGGGCTCGACGATGGCGCGCGAGGACGACGGCGGCATCTATCTGCACGCCGGTCCGGAGATCGGGGTGGCGTCCACCAAGGCGTTCACCAGCCAGGTGATCGCGCTCACGCTGCTCACGCTCAAGTTGGCGCGGCTGCGGAGCCTGTCGGTGGAGAAGGGGCGGGAGATCGCGCAGGCCATGGAGCGGCTGCCGGACCAGGTGCAGGCCATTCTCGACCGGGCGCCGGCCATCGAGCAGATCGCCGAGCGGTTCCGCGACGCCACGAATTTCCTGTACCTGGGGCGGGGGTACAACTTCCCGGTGGCGCTCGAGGGCGCGTTGAAGCTGAAGGAGATCAGCTACATCCACGCCGAGGGCTATCCGGCGGCGGAGATGAAGCACGGGCCGATCGCGCTGATCGACGAGAACATGCCCGTGGTGTTCATCGCGCCGCACGACAGCGTGTTCGAGAAGGTGGTGTCGAACATCAGCGAGGTGAAGGCGCGGGGCGGGCGGGTGATCGTGATCACGAGCCGCGACGAGCCGAGTCTTGAAGGGAAGATCGACTTCGAGATCCGGATCCCGGAGACGATCGACATGTTGTATCCGGTGCTGGCGGTGGTGCCGCTGCAGCTGTTGGCGTATTACATCGCGGCCAAGCGGGGGCTGAACGTGGATCAGCCGCGGAACTTGGCGAAGAGCGTGACGGTGGAGTGAGGGAGGCGCGGGCCGGACCCCGCCCGCTATCGCGTATACCGCACGCTCCAGGCCGCCGTGGTGTTCCGGCCCGACCGCAGCCGCACCACGCGCAGTGATCCGTTCATCGACGTGCCCACCAACTCCGCCCCGGTCACGGCGACGTGGGCCAACCGGAACCCCGCCGGCTCGGTGAGGTAGATGTCGTACTCATCGTTCCCCACGAGTGCGCTCGTGCCCGACAGCGTGTCGCCGCTCCACGACAGGCGTTCGAGGTCCGGCCCCCCGCAACTCACATGGCGGTTGGTGGCCACCAACTGCGGATGCGGCACGCGCTCGCGAATGCAGAACACCTGCACCTGCCGGGTCGCGTCGATCGGCCCCGGCGCGAACTCGGTGTGGAACGCGCCGAGCAAGGTGCGCGACCAGAATTCGAAGACGAGATACGCGCGAGCGGGATCGAGGCCCAGGTCGGCGAACCGGATGCGATCGGTGTCGGCGCCGCCCGTGCGGGCGAGCACCGACCAGCGCTCGAACGGCCGGTTCACGTCGAGCAGGTACAACGGCACGGTCAGGCGCTGATCGGCGTCGAAGGCGCGCGGGCCGGATCCGCTGACTTCCGTGGCGGCGCGGCCCACGAGCGCCGAGCGCGACGGATCGACGTCGTAGAGTTGCTCCGGCCGCGTGAACAGCACGGGCGCCGTGCGCTTGGCGATCTCGGCGCGGGCCGTGCGGTACACCTCGGGCCGGTCGGTGAGCATGAGCAGCGATCCCGTGAGCGAGGCGAGCGTGGCGGCGCGGTAGGCGTCGGGCGCGGCGAGCTGGATGTGATCGGGATCGTTGCGCCAGACCACATTGTTGTAGGAGTTGTACTCGGCAAAGCCTCCGTAGCCGAAGCCGTCGGTGCCCACGCGCACGGCGTCCACCAGGCCGATGAGTTCGGGACGGATGCCCCAGCAGGCGAGCAGGAAGGCCTGGGGGCCGATGGCGTCGCGCACGGTCTGCACGAAGCGGCGGTACACGTCCACGCGATGGAGCCCCCGGGCGCGGAAGTAGCCGGCGTGGCTGTTGTAGCCCTCGTAGCGCAGGTGCCGCAGCGCGTCGAGTTTGTAGTACCGCCATCCCATCCGCGCGAGGGAGTCGTACACCGGCCGCACCAGATGATCGAGCGTGGCCGGATTGGACGCGTCCATCACGTACCCCACCCAGTTGCCGTACGCCGGCGCGCCATCCGCCGTGGCGACGAATTCCGCCTTGTGCGCGAACACATAGGCACTGTCGCCGAAGCTGGCGTTGGTCCAGATGCCGGGCGCGAGCCCGCGATGGGCGATGTACCGCGCCAGCCCGTCGAGCCCCGACGGGAACTTGGCGTTCGGGTGGAGCCAGTGGGCCGGCGTGCCGATGGGCTCCTGCTCGTAGCCGTCGTCGATCTGGAGATAGTCGTAGCCGAACGGCTGCAGGACGTCGTGCATCACGTCGGCGGCTTGGTGGACGTCCTGCTCGGTGACCTTGTCGAGAAACGCGAACCACGACGTCCAACCCGCCACCGATCGGTGCCAGACGTCGTACGTCCAGGGGCGGTAGTAGCTCAGGCCGCGGTGCTTCTGATAGAAGCGCGGACGGAAGCGCAGGATGATCTCCGACCCGGTGGCGCGCAGCGCGAACGCCGTGGAATCGCCCGGTTCGGCCAGTGACGTGACCGTCACCCCCGTGGGCTCATCCACCGACAGCACCCAATCCGATTGCCGGTCGTAGACGGCGCGGTTGAGGCGGTTGTCGCTCGGGCCGACGCTGTTGCGCACCATGGCGAGTTCATTGGCCCGGGGCTCGGTGGCGCACGCGAACGCCTGCGCGCCGGCGTGCACGGTGCCGGTGAGCGTCAACCGGGCGCCGCCACGCACCGTCCATTTGAGGACCTGGGTCACGGCGTCCCCGGCGGTGTCCACGAGCGCGAGCGCTTCGGGCGGCCCCCCGGTGCTGACGATGGTGGCGGAGAAGACGACGCGGCCGCCGTAGGTGAGGGTGAGCCGCCCGTCGCGGACGCGGGCCACCGCGGGCGCGTTGGGCGGCTCGGCGACGGATTGCGCCGCGGCGCGAGCCGGCAGCGCTCCGGCGATCAGAGCGGCGATGATGACGGACCAACGGCGCATGGCGAATTCCGGTACAGAGTCGATTACAGAGGCGCGTGACGCGCCATCATCTTGCAGAGTGGCGTCGCGTCTCACAAGGCGAGCCGGTCCGGCGAGCGCCGGTCGAGCCGGTTCCGGTGACCCGGGTCACGCCGGGCAGCAACATCCTCAAGATCCACCACATCGAATATCCGGTTCCCCTACAGCGTGCCGGCGCCGGAACACAATCTTTCGCCGTCCACTGCAGGTGTAGTCGTAACCATCTCTTTCGGCGATGACGCCGGTGAGGTGCGGGTGATCGCAAGAACCAAGGCACGATTCGAAGGGTTGCGGTTTCGGCAGAAGTTGATGCTCCTCCCCACACTGGCGGCCATGGCCGCCGTTTTCGTAGTGGCGAGCGTGGCGATCCAGGGATTGCTGATGGAGCACTGGCTCTCGGCCATCCAGACGCAACACTACCCCACGATCGAGATCAATCAGTCCATGCAGGCCACGGTGGACGCCATCGCGCGGGAACTGCGCTCCGCGCGCGACACGCACGATCCGTCGCTCCTGGTGGCCGCCGACTCGCTCCGGACGGGATTCCAGACGCAGCTTCGCGACGCCCGCGCGCTGGATGGCGCGGATAGCGCAGCGTTCGCCGATGCGGACCAGGCCTTCTCGGCGTTCTATGCGCCGGCGAGGGCCGCCGCCATGGCGGGGGGAGGCGTGGCTCGGGACAGTCTCGTCGCGCTGGACGCGGTGTCGGCGGCGGAGTTGAGCCGGCTGGACGCGATTCTCGTTCGGCGCGCCGCCGGCGCCCGCGAAGCGATGACGAGCGCGTTCACCACGGCACGATGGCTGACCCGCTGGATGTGGATCATCATCGTGGTGCTGGCGGCGGTGTCGCTGACGTTCATGGGCGCCATCTCGCGCTCCACGGTGGACGCGGTGACCAATCCGCTGGACGAGGCGGTGGAAGCGGCCGGCCGGATCGCGCGGGGCGAGGTGGGGGTGGAACTCAAGCGGCGCACGGACGACGAGGTGGGACGGCTCATCGACGCGATGACGGCGATGGTGGCCTACCTGAAATCGACGGCGGCCGCCGCCGAGTCGATCGCCGCCGGCGACGTGGCGGTTCACGTGGAGCCGCGCTCGAAGGACGACGCCTTCGGCACCGCGTTCTCGAACATGCGCAGCTATCTGGTGGACATGGCGGCGGTGGCCACGCGGATCGCCGCCGGCGACCTCACGGGGACGCTGTCGCCGCGTTCGGAACGGGACAGCTTCGGCCAGGCGTTCGTGCGGATGACGGAGCAGCTCTCCGAGACCATCGAGCAGGTGCGGGCCGATGCATCGGCGCTGTCGCAGGCGTCGTTGCAGGTGGCGGCGTCCACCGAGGAGTTGTCGTCGAGCGCCACGCAGACGGCGAGCAACGTGACCGAATCCACCGCGGCGTTGAGCGCGGTGAGTCAGAGCGTGAACGCGAACCTGGAGCACAGCCGCGAGCTGGAAACGGTGGCCGCGCGGGGCGCGGCGGCGGCGCAGGAGAGCGCGACCGCGGTGCGGAGCGCGATGGAGGTGATGCGCGAGATCACCGAACGCACGGGGTTCATCCAGGAGATCGCGACGGAGACGAAGCTGCTGGCGCTCAACGCGGCCATCGAGGCGGCGCGCGCGGGCGAGCATGGCCGGGGCTTCGGGGTGGTGGCGGAGGAGGTGCGGCGGCTGGCCCAGCGCAGCAGCGCCACGGCAAAGGAAGTGAACGAACTCACGTTGCGCAGCCACAGCGCGGCCGAGCGCTCGGGCGCGCTGCTCGACGAACTGGTGAAGTCCATTCAACAGACGGCGTCGCTGGCGCAGGGGGTGGTGGTGGCGTCCACGGAGCAATCGGCGAGCATCGGCGAGATCGACCGCAGCATGGGGCAGGTGGACGACGCCGCACAGCGGAACGCTGCGGCGGCGGAAGAACTGGCGGCCACGGCGGAGGCGCTGTCGGCACAGGCCGACTCGCTGCACGGGGCGATCGGTGAGTTCCGCACGAAGCCGGCCGTGACCCCATACCTGGACGGGAGACGCTCGACCCGGGCACTGCAGACCGCATAGCGGAGCGGCCCTGATCGCGTGCCAGGGGCCCCGGCCCACACGAAAGTAGCACGTGCGGTAGCACGTTTGATGGATGGTTGCCCCATTCGTTGCGCTCTAGCTTGGAATCACCTGGATGGACCCCCAGGCAGCCATTCTACTGGAGCACCGAAATGCGACTGTCAAATGCACTTGCCGTAATGGTCTTTGGCGCGGCGCTTGCCGTGCCGGTCAGGGCGCCGGCACAGGTGAGCATCAGCGTCATGCTGGGTAGACGGCTCGGGCCCGAGATCAACATTTTTGCCTACTCGCAGCCGGCGTATGGCGATTGGCGGACGCAGTACAGGCAATGGACGCCGGTGACAGTCTACGAATACGACGGCCACTACTATCACCATTCCGTCAGGGGCTCGCGCGCTGTGATGGTGTATCGGCGCAACGACGAATACTTCCTTCCGCCGCGGGAAAAGGCGTGGGTGGGCGTCGACAGACGGTACAACTACAAGCGTCAGCCCGATGGCAAGGATCGCGAGCGGGCCAAGCCGAGAGACGACAACCAGGGCAACGGCAACGGCAACGGCAACGGCAACGCGCGCGGACGCGGACGTGGGCGCGGACACGGCGGCCTGTAGCTGACCGGCATACCGGTCATCGCCCCTGGCTCACGGCCAGGGGCGAGTCATGCCACCGGCATGGGCTGCATTTCCCGTACATCCGTCTTCCAAATGCCCGACTGACCCCCGCGCGCTCTGCGCGCAACCTCAGAGCATTGGAGGTATGCAGATGCGTGGCTTTCATCGTCGGGTATCACGTGCCGCCGCCCTGCTGGCATGCGGGACCGCGCTGTTCGCGTGCAAGAGTGCCCCCACGCCGATCTCCACGATCGAGACCGGTGTGGCCGCACAGCAGGACATCGTCGTGAACGTGGAGGCCACCGGCGTCATCGAGCCGGTGGACGCCGTGGACGTGAAGTCCAAGGCCTCGGGGCAGATCGTGAAGATGCCGATCGTCGCCGGCTCGAAGGTCAAGGCCGGCGATCTGCTGGTGCAGGTGGATCCGCGGCAGATGCAGAGCGCGTATGATGCGGCCGCCGCCGCGCTCCAGGCCGCGCAGGCCAATCTCGCGGCCGAGAAGACCCAACGGGCGCGCGAAGACAGTCTGTTCACGCAGGGAGTGATCACCGCGGTGGAGCACGAGTCCGCCGTCGTGTCGTATGCCAACGCGTTCTCCGCCGTGGCCAGCGCCCAGAGCATGGCGCAGACAACGTCGATAAATCTCGCCGACGCGACCGTGCTGGCGCCGATGGACGGCACCGTGATCGACAAGAACGTCTCGGTGGGCCAGGTGATCGCGTCGGCCACGAACGTCGTCGGCGGCGGCACCACGCTCGTGACGGTGGCGGACCTCCGGCAGGTGATCGACAGCGCGCTGGTCAACGAGAGCGACATCGGCCGGGTGAAGGTGGGGCAGGAGGTGTCGGTCACGGTGCAGGCGTACCCGGCGCGCGTGTTCAGCGGCAAGGTGCTGCGCATCTCGCCCCAGGCGATCGTGCAGCAGAGCGTGACGATGTTCCCGGTGCTGGTGAGCCTGGACAACCAGGACGGCCTGCTGATGCCGGGGATGAGCGCCGACGCGACGGTGGCCATCATGCGCGTCGTCGGCGTGGTCGCCGTGCCGAACGATGCCGTGGGTTCGGTGCAGGAAATGCCGACGCTGGCGGCCGTGCTGGGCCTCTCGCAAGCGGACGTGGACTCGGCGCTCGCCCAGCTCAAGCCGGGACCTGGAAGGAGCGCGGCCGCCGGGCGGAAGGCGGTGGTGTACGTCCAGGACAGCACGACCAACGCGTTCCACTTGCGCGTGGTGACGCTGGGTGCCGGGAACTACCAGGTGACGCAGGTGAGTTCGGGGCTGAAGCCGGGAGAGCGGGTGGCGCTGCTCAGCGACGTGCGCGTGGCGGCGAGCCGCGACACCACGCTGCAGCGGCTCCAGGGCCGGTCGGGGATTCCGGGGATGGCGGCGGGCAGCAGCGGCGGCCGTGGCGGCGGCGGGCGCTGACATGCTGATCGGTGAGACGATCCTTGCCGCGCTCGAATCGCTCCGGCTGAATCTGGTGCGCTCCCTGCTGACGATGCTCGGCATCATCATCGGCGTCGCGGCGGTGATCGCCGTGGTGGCGCTCGGGCGCGGCGCGCAGGACGCCGTCAGCTCGCGCATCGCCGCGCTCGGCACCACGCTCCTGATGGTGGTGCCGGGACAGGTCCAGACCGGTGGCGTCACCTCGGCGACGGACCGCGCGCCGCTCTACGTGGAGGATGCCGACGCGTTGACGGCGCAGGCCAAGTACATCGCCGCCGTGGAGCCGGAAATGGCGCGCCAGCTGCAAGTGCAGTTCCGCGGGACGAATACGTCCACGCAGGTGATCGGCACCACGGCCAACTACCTGCAGGTGCGCAAGTACGTGGTGGCGCGGGGCGCGATGTTCACGACGGCCGACGACGCGGGCCGGCGCCGCGCCGCGGTGCTCGGCGCCACCGTGGTCGCGAACCTGCATACCACGGCGCTCGCCCTGCTGGATTCCGAGATCCGCATCAACGGCGTTCCGTTCACCGTGATCGGCGTCCTGGCCGCCAAGGGTGGCGCCTCGGGGTTCTCCGATCCCGACGACCAGATTCTGATCCCGCTCAACACCGCGCGCTTCCGGGTGATGGACACGCGCAGCCTGCGCACGATCGGCGTGCTGGCGCCGTCGGAGGCCATGATCCCGCGCGTGATGGGAGAGATCGAACGCATCATGCGGAGCGCGCATCACATCCTGCCGGGCAAGGGCGACGACTTCCAGATCCGGAACATGTCCGACTTCCTGAGCGCCTCGGCGGCCACCACGCAGTCGTTTACCCTCCTGCTTGCCGGGGTGGCCGGGGTGAGCCTGCTCGTGGGCGGCATCGGCATCATGAACATCATGCTCGTCTCGGTCACCGAGCGCACCCGCGAGATCGGCATCCGCAAGGCCGTGGGCGCGACGCGCGGGATGATCCTGCTGCAGTTCCTCGTCGAGTCGGTGGTCCTGTCGCTCGTGGGCGGGATCCTGGGGGGGCTGCTGGGCGTGGCCAGCGCCCAGGTCATGCGCGCCACGGCGCACTGGAACGCCACGGTGACCTCGGGATCGATCCTGCTGGCGTTCGCGTTCTCCGCGGGCGTGGGGGTGGCGTTCGGCGTGTGGCCGGCGCGGCGCGCGGCGCGGCTGGATCCGGTGGAGTCGCTGCGGTACGAGTGAGGGCGGCGCCTTCCGCGGCGGCCCGGCGGGCGATACCGTATCGGGGTCCCCACGCCCCTTCCGGAGTCGATCCATGCCCGCCTCTCGCGCTCTCGTGTCCGCCTGCGTGCTCGCCCTCGCGGCCACCGCCTGCACGCTGCAGCACCGCCCGCCCGTCATGCAGGCATCGCAATCGGCGATGGACGACCACATGGGGATGATGACGCCCGCCGAGATGGCGGCGCCGCGCATCGTTCCCGAAGGCGACGCGCAGGGCACGGTGGGCCTGCCGCCGAGCGCGAACACCGCCGCGGCGCGCATCGCCGCCAGTCCGCGGCACGCCGAGTGGGTGAAGATCGCGTGGGCGCCCGGTTCCACGGACTCGCTCATGGCGTGGGTGGTGTACCCGGTCACGTCGCGGCCGCACACGCCGGTGGTGGTGATCGTGCACGAGATCTTCGGGCTGTCCACGTGGATACGCGGCGTGGCCGACCAGGTGGCTGCCGACGGGTTCATCGCCATCGCGCCCGACCTGCTGTCGCGGGCGCGGGGCGGGGCGTCGGCCGACGAACTCAGGGCCGATTCCGCGGTGAAGCTGATCCGCGGCGTGACCAACGCCGAGCGGAACATGGGGGTCACGGCGGCGGCGCGGTATGCGATGTCGCTGCCGTCGGCGGCGCCGCGGTATGCCGTGATCGGCTTCTGCTGGGGCGGCGCCACCACGTGGCAGTACGCGATCAACCAGGGGCTGCCGGGATTCGCCGGCGGCGTGGCCTACTACGGGCTACCGTACATGAACGGCGCGGTGCCGGACGCCGATTCTCTCGCCAGGATCCGCGTGCCGGTGATGCTGTTGAGCGGCGCGAAGGACGCGCGCATCGGCGCCGCGATGCCGGCCGTGGACTCGGCCATGCATGCCGACGGCAAGTGGTATTTCGGCCGCAACTACCCGGGCGCGATCCACGGCTTCATGCGGGCGCAGGACGACCCGCGCGCGCCGCAGCGCGACATGGCGGAGGAGCAGGCGAATCTCGCCGCGGCCAAGGACGCGTGGCCGCGCACCGTGGCGTTTCTCAAGCAGCACCTGGGGATCCGCTGAGCGGGGCGGCTCACCGCGCCGACTTGAGCTTCCTGATTCCGGCCAGCGAGAACTCCGCGATGTGCTCGGCGGCCGCGGCCAACTCGGCGGCGGCCGGCGGCCACCCGGGGATGGCCGCGTCGCGGAACTTGTCGGGGGCATAGAACAGGCACTGCGCCTGGATGCTGATCACGCACCGCTTGACGCGCGGGTCGGCGGGCTCGCAGCGCAGCAGCTCGGCCACCAGCCGGCTCAGGAACCGCACGCGCGGCATCAGCGCCTGCTCGGCGATCCACGGCGCCAGCGGCGTGGGCTCGGAACTCTCGTGGCGCATCAGCTTGTGGATCCAGGCCACGCGCGCCGCGTCCACGCGGGGATCGCGGCCGGCCAGCCGCGGCACGTAGGCGCGCACGTAATGCCGCAGCCGCTCCTCGGCGGGCAGCCCGTCGGTGGCGTGGAGCGACGCCTCGGACGTGGCGCGGATGGCCTCGATCGCGGCCGCGACGACTTCTTTGTAGAGGCCGAGCTTGCTGTCGAAGTGATAGTTGACCGCCGCCCCGTTGGCCCGCGCCTCGCGGCAGATGTCGCGCACGCTCACGTTGTGGAACCCGTGCTCGGCGAACTGACGGGTGGCGGCGCGCAGCAGGCGGTCGCGCGTGGCCGTGTCGCGCGCGAGGCCGGCGCCGGCCGGCGCGCGCCGGCGGGGGGCTGGGCGCGGCGGCGCCTTCACGACAGCGTCCGTTTGAAGAGGAAGGTCGCCGCCGTCATCGTCAGCGCGGCGAAGACCACGAGATAGAGCAGGTCGAACCCGATGGCCCCGAACCCGGTGTTCTTGAGCAGCAGGCTCTTGAGCGCGTGCACGGCGTACGTGAACGGATCGACCTTGGCGATGGCGCGCATCCATCCCGGGAACGCCTGCTGCGGATACACGGCGCCGCTGGGGAACCAGAGCAGGGTGTTCATCACGCCGAACAGCGCGCGGGGCAGGAGGGGGTCCTCCATGCGCACCATGATCAGGAACATCATGCTCACCAGCGCCACCGACGTCAGCGCGATGACGACGAGCAGTCGCAGCAGCCGCATCGGCGCGAACGGATCGGGGATGCCGGCGATCACCGATCCGATGGTCATGAGCACCGACCCGGAAATCATCGCCTTGATGGCGCCCGACACGTTGAAGCCGACGATCAGCTCGAGCCGCGTGATCGGGGTCACGAGGTAGCCCTCGTGCAGTCCCCGCGCCTTGTCGTCGATGAAGATGATGCCGCCGCCGATCATGACCATCATGAAGATGGACATCACGATCGTGCCGGGGAGCAGGTACTGGATGTAGGGCACGTACGGATACAGCTCCACCGTCTCGAGCGTGGCCTGCGTGGACACGCGGCGCGTGGTGGGGGGCGGCTGGTTGTACGCGCCGAGCAGGTTGGTGAACGTGCCGGCCAGCGTGGCGGTGACGAAGTTGTCGGTGTTGTCCTCGATCAGCGCGATGCGCGGGTCGTCGCCGGCGAGCATGCGCCGGGAGAACCCGGACGGGATGGTGAGCACGCCGTTCACCTGGCCGTTGCGCAGCGCGTCGATGGCCTGCCCGCGGTCGGCATACGGGATCGTCTCGAACGTGTTGGCGTTGGCGGTCACGGCGTTGGCGAGTTCGCGCAGCCTGACGGCGGGGATGCCGCCGTCCTGATCCACGAGCCCCACCTTGAGGTGCTTCACCTGGCCCCCGAAGGCATAGCCCAGCACGACCAGCTGCACCACCGGCATGAAGAGCGACATGACGATGAGCATCGGGCTCTTGCGGAACCGGCGCAGGTCGCGTTCGATGATCGCCCAGGCGCGTTGCATGGCGCTATCTCCTGCGGCCCATGCTGCGGCGCTCGCTCATCGGCTGTTCCTGCAGTGCGTCGCGCAGCTGGTGGCCGGTGTAGTGCACGAACACGTCGTCGAGCGTGGTGCTCTCCACCGAGAGTGACTTGACGGTCACGCCCGCGGCCGCGGCCGCGGTCATGAGCCCCATCGTCGTGGCCGGTCCGCTGGTGGACATGATCCGGAACACCGGCGCCTCGCCGTCCACCCGCTGCACGCCGGGCAGCGCCGCCAGCCGCGCGCGCCAGTCGGGGGGCGTGTCGGAGAAGCTCACCTCGAGCGTGTTCTCGCCGGGGATGTCGGCCTTGAGCTTCATGGGCGAATCGAGCGCCATGAGCTTGCCGTGATCCACGATCGCGATCCGGTCGCAGAGCTTGTCGGCCTCGTCCATGTAATGCGTGGTGAGCAGCACGGTGAGGTCGCGCTCGGCCTTGATCTTGCGCAACATCTCCCACACCGACGTGCGCGACACGGGGTCGAGGCCGGTGGTGGGTTCGTCCAGGAACAGGATGCTCGGTTGGTGCACCAGCCCGCGCGCGATCTCCACCCGCCGGCGCATGCCGCCGGAGAGGTTCTTCACGGGTTTGTCGGCCCATTGCGTGAGCTCCACGGCCGCCAGCAGCTCGGCGATGAGCGGCTTGCGGCGTTCACGGGGCACGCTGTACAGCTTGGCGAAGATGAGCAGGTTCTCCTCGGCGCTCAGCTCGAGATCGCTGGTCATGGCCTGCGGAATGACGCCGATGGCGTGCCGGACGTCGTTGGCGTGGGTGACGATGTCGTGGCCGGCCACCAGCGCCGTGCCCTCGGAGGGCAGGAGCAGCGTGGTGAGCATGCGGATGAGCGTGGACTTGCCGGCGCCGTTGGGGCCGAGCAGGCCGAACACCTCGCCCTCGTCGACGGCAAACGAGATCCGGTCGACGGCGGTGAAGTCGCCGAACCGCTTGGTGATGGCGCGGACGTCGATGGCGACGTTCATCGTGGGGGCGTGACCGGGAACAGCACGTACGCCGTCATCCCCACGGCGAGGCGGCGGTCCTTGTTGTCCACCCGCAGACGGATCTCGAACGTCTTGATGTCGCGCTTGGTGCGGCTGACGTCGCGCTGGGTAGCGTAGCCGGCGTCCACGGCGCGGTAGAACACCGTGCCCTGGCGCTCGTCGCCCGAAGGGAGGCGCACCGTGAGGTGGTCGCCGATGCGCACGCGATCGATGTACGTCTCCTCGACGTCGGCGCGCACCCACAGGCTGTCGGGGTTGATGAGCGTGAGGATGGGCTGGCCGGCGTTCACGAACTCACCGGCGCGCGCGGCGCGCACGTCGACGACGCCGGCGATGGGCGCGCGGATCTCGGCGTACGCCAGCCGCACGTCGGCCTTGCGCGTCTGCGCGGTGGCGGCGGCCTGCTGCTGCCGGCTGGCGGCCAGGGCGCTGCGCCGCGCCGCCACCTGATCCTCGGCGGCGCGGGCGATCGCGACGGCGGCGCGCTGGGCCTGCACCTGCTGGCGGCTGGCGTCGAGTCGCGACGCGACCACGGTATAGCCGGTGCGGGCCGAGTCGAGCTGCTGCGGCGAGATGCCGCCGGCGCGGTACAGCGATTCGAGGCGGTCGAGGAGGCGCTTGGCGTTGACCGCCGTGGCGGAGTCCTCGGTGGCCTGCGACATCGCGCCATCGAGGGCGGCGCGGGCCTGTCGGAGCTGTTCGGCGGCCTGGGTCACCTCGTAGCGGAGGTCCGATTCGCTCTCCTGGACCTGGGAGGCCGCGGCGCTGGCGCTGTGGGAGTAGAAGGTCTGGTCGGCGGCGAGTTCGCCGGGGGCGAGCACGGCGAGGAGCTGGTTCTGCGTCACGGAGTCGCCTTCGGTGACCAGGATGCGGCTCACCTGGCCGGCCACCTGGGGGCTGACGATGACGTCGTTGGCGGTGACGATGCCGGTGAGCGTGAGCGTGTTGGAGCCGCGGAGCAGGGTGTACGCGGCGATGGCGGCGAGTGCGACGACGGCGGCGGCGCCGAGGAGGACTTTCTTGCGGTTCATGCGGGCACTCCGGGCCGGCGATTCGCGGCGGGCGATCGGGCGTCTTGGGTTCAAACAATTGTATCAAACGAGTGTTTGAATTGGCAAGGGGGGGTGGGGGCCGACCGCGGCTGGGGGCCGGCGTGGCCGGCCCGGCCGTCCGATCGCTATTGTTGTGCATGCCCGCACTCTACTATCTGAACGTCACCGTGCACGTGCTCGCCGCCATGCTCTGGCTGGGCGGCATGTTCTTCCTGGCCGTGGTGGGCGCGCCAGCGTTGCGTGCCGTGCAGCCGCCGGCGCTGCGCCAGCAGCTGTTCCAGACGCTCGGCGTGCGCTTTCGCGCCGTGGGGTGGTGGGCGATCGGCGTGCTGGTGGTCACCGGCGTCATCAATCTCTACTACCGCCACTGGCTGCACTGGGACGGCGTGCTGGGCAACGCGGCGTTCTGGGGCACGGGCCCGGGGCGCACGCTGTCGGCCAAGCTGGGCGCGGTGGCGGCGATGCTCGTGGTGAGCTTCGTGCACGATTTCATCATCGGGCCGCGGGCGGGGCGCGCGGCGCCGGGGACGCCGGAGGCGATGCGGCTCAGGCGCCAGGCGGCGTGGCTGGCGCGAGCGAACGCGATCCTCGGGCTGATCGTGGTGATCGCCGCGGTGCGGCTGGCGCGGGGCGGGTAGTTCCGCCCAGCGCGGCGTTCGGCGCCGGCCCGACGCTCAGTAGCCCGTGCGCCGGCGGCTGCGTCTGCCGTCGCGCCGGCCTTTGGTCCCCACCGTTGCCGTGAGATCGGCGAGGCTGCCGTAGATGGTCAGGCGTGGCGGGGTATAGGTCGGCTTGCGGACGCTCTGCTGAGCCGGGTTCCGAGGCTCAGGATCTGGACGGGTTGCGGCCGTAGGTTGGTCCATGGCCGAATATATAGGGACCAATACTGACGCCGGGATGACCGCAGCGCCGCCAGGCGATGATTCTTGTCACATCATGGGCGGCAGCTATCACATTTTCGCCCGCATCCATGAAAGCAGCCGCGCCCGCCTCCGAAACCGGAAGCGGGCGCGGCGTGTTACCGGCATTCAGGAACTCTCATTGCCGGCAGGCGCCGTGCGGATCGGGCTTGGGGTGGTCCACCACGATGCGGTGACCGAGGTTGGCCACGTGCAGGGCGACGTCCTCCACCAGATTGCCCACGCGGGCCATGTGCTGGTAGTCGATGTACTCCGGCTCGTCGGTGACCTGGTGGTAGTCGGAGTGGAGCCCCGTGGTGAAGAAGGTGATCGGGATCCCGTAGCGCGCGTACTCGTAGTGATCGCTGCGGCAGTAGACGTTCTCGGGGTGGCCGTCGGCGTCCATCGAGTAGTCGAACACGAAGCCGTGGTGGTCGGTCGTGTTCACCTGCTCCACGAGATTGCCCAGCTCGGTGGACAGGCGCCGCGAGCCCACCAGCATCAGGTAGTGGGCGCCGCCGTGCAGGAACTTGCCGTCCTTGGTGGTGCCGGTGACGTCCCAGGCATCGCCGCGGCCGACCATGTCCATGTTGAGTTGGGCGACGATGGAGTCGCGCGGCACGGTGGGGTGGTCGGTGAAGTACGCGGAGCCGAGCAGTCCCTTCTCCTCGCCCTCGTGCCACACGAAGAGCATGGAGCGCTTGGGGCGAGGATGGAGCGACGCCATCTTCTGCGCTATCTCGAGCGCGGTCACGGTGCCGGAGCCGTCGTCGTCGGCGCCGTTGTCGATGGAATCGAGGCGTGCCGTGCCCGGGTGCGCCTTGCGCCAGGCGGCCAACTCGTGATCGACCTCGGCCTGCTGCGCCGGCGTGGCGCGGCCGCCGCGGCTGTCGGCGCCCAGCGGCCGGACGATGTGGTTGAAGAAGCGCAGCGAGTCGTGGTCCACGGGATCGTGGGTGAACCCGATGTGATCGTTGTGGGCGCCGACGGCCACGTATTCGTTCTTGAGCTTCGGGTCGCTGCCGGGCAGGATGCCGACCACGTTGCGCGCCGGATACGGCACGGGCTCGGTGCTGATCCGCAGGTCGAGCGAGGCGGTCTTGCCGGCGGCGCCCGGCGCGAGCTGGTCGAGCGGCGTGTCGAAGAACTTGGCCGCGGCCTCGGCGGTCACGAACACCACCGTGGCGCTGGACGCGGGCGCGGCCGCGGACGGATCGTCCACGAACTGCGCCGGGCGGCTGAAGTACTGGAGGTACATCGCCGGCGCGATCACGACGACGACCGCGGGGCCATTCACGCCGCCGCGCGCGGCGCGGAGCGCCATCGGGTTGGGCGGCAGCTTGTACACGACCAGCTTGCCGGCCGCGTCGGCCGGTGAGATCGTGGCGGTGGAGTCGCCGAACGTGCCGCCGAAGGCCACGGCGAGGTCCGGTTTGGCGACGGACGCCGCCGCCATGGCCGACCACTCGGAGCCGAAGGCCAGCGGGACGCCGTTCACCGTGAGGCTCGAGGCCGGTTCGGTGGTGCGCGACTTGAGCGGAATGGTCTGGAAGTAGGTGCCGTCGTCGCCGGCGGGCACGAGTCCGATCTTCTTCAACTCGTTGGCGATGTAGGCGGTGCCCTTGAAGTTGCCGATCGTGCCCGCCTCGCGCCCCTGCATGGAGTCGTCGGAGAAGATGTAGAGCCGCGTCATGAGATCGGCGGCGGTGATGGCGGCGGTGGTCGGTGTGGGCGTGTGTTTGAGCGGCAGCCGGGCGGCCGGCAGGGCGACGATCGTGGGGCCGGCCGGCTCGGCGCGTTGCGCGGCGGCGAGAGCGGGGGCGGCGCCGAGCGCCGCGGCGAGGAGCAGGAGTCGAGTGTTGTGCATGGGAAGGGAGGCGGTGGGACGGGCGGGCACAGGGGAGCGATCGCCTCGATAATAGCACGGGGTGCTGGCGCGCGGCGACTCCCTGACAAGAGTTCGGGGAACCCCCGGCATCCGTGGGCGGGAGGCGGCGAGAGATTGACGTCGCGTTCGCGGGACGGGACTCCCGCGGAGGCGGCCTTGATCGCCGGGACGCCGGCGAAAAGGAAGTGCGACGGTCGTCAAACGCCGGCGCGCAGGTTGTGAGGTAGCTGGCCACAACTGAGACCCTGAGATCCCAGGGGACCCGACCCGGACCCGTCCGGCGAGGACAAGCCGTCGGTCAGACCATGCGTCTCCATGGAAGCGCGTGGTGCCGAACCGAGTGATTGGCGGATACCAGCGCAGAGAGCCCCCGCGGCGGTAGCGATACCGCTCGCGGGGGTTCCGCGCGTCCGGCTACGGCTTGGTGGCGGACTGCGACGCGAAGGCCGCCGGCTTGATCAGGTAGTGATCGAACCAATCCCGGGCGAGGCGCGTGACTTCCTCGAGGGCGCCCGGCTCCTCGAACAGGTGCGTGGCGCGGGGCACGATATCCATGCGCTTGATGCACCAGAGGCGCTCGTAGGCGTCGCGGTTGAGGTCGATCACCACCCGGTCGTCCCCCCCGACGATGAGCAGCGTGGGGGCCTGCACGCTCGCGAGCGCGGCGCCGGCGAG
>Ga0307372_10003416_pt1 | contig 25340 bp, 21 predicted proteins | sample OX1MG_FD_202533 | JGI IMG/M metagenome (GOLD analysis project Ga0307372, IMG submission 202533) | Soil microbial communities from Risofladan, Vaasa, Finland - OX-1 | ecosystem: Environmental > Terrestrial > Soil > Coastal area > Acid sulfate soil | place: Finland: Risofladan, Vaasa | collected...
TTTATCAGGCTGCATCCTCAACTGGTGTGCAACGGCAGAAATTCAACAGATTAATTTTACCCATCCCCAAATTGTGACCTCAAAACCCAGACGCGGCGGCAGGCGCTATCCGCCTTATGCCTTCACCGAGCACGGCGCGGTGATGCTGGCCGCGGTGCTCAACAGCGACGCGGCCGTGGCGGCCAGCATCCAAATCGTGCGCGCCTTTGTCCCGAACATCCGAAATACGTAGGTTCGGGACGTCCCAAACCAACTGACTTTGGAAGTTTGGGACGTGCGCCTGCGGGAGATTCTGGCCTCGCACAAAAACTTGGCCAAGCGCCTGGAAGCCGTGGAAAAGCGGCTGCTCGGGCATGACGTCGAGTTGGGCGTCCAGGCCCAGGAAATCAAGGCCGTTCTGGAAGCCATCCGGCAATTGGCGGAGCCGCCGCCCGAGCCTCCGCTGGAAAAGCTAAAAACCGTCGCCGGGTTCAAGCCGTAGGGCTCGTTCTCCGAAGATTCGCCCGCCCGGGGCAAAAAGCTAGCGCTCCCCCAAAAGGGGAGCGCTATTTTACGGCTTTTCGGCGGAAAGGCTTAGGACTTCTTGGTCGCCGGGGTCGCCGGAGCGGAGACGGCCTTGGCCTTCTTGGCCGCGGCGGGCTTGGCGCTGGCCACCCACGTGACGAACACGTGGATGTTTTGGGCCGAGCCGTTCTGCGCGACGACGCGCACGCGCTCGCCGGTCTTGAGCGCCGACGCGGTCACGGCCGCGTTGCGGCCGCCGCGCGTGTACTTGGTCGTGGCGGCGAGCGTCACCGTGACGGTCTTGCCGCTTTTCTCCGTGAGGGTCAAGGCGTTGGTCTTGGCGTCCACGTTCTGGACGTCGCCCCAAATCGTCGTGCCCGTCGTCTTGTGCGTCTTTACGGCCGCGGTCTTGGCCTTCGCCGTCTTCGTCTTGGCCATCGGTTTGGTTGAAACCGCCGCCGCCGACAAAGCCAAAGCGCAAAGAAGTCCCGCCGCCGTCGCCATCGTTTTCTTCATATTTTTACGTCCTCCTGCGTCGCTGTGAGAGATGACTGCCGCTGGGATTATAACATTTCCCTTCCCGGCCGCGGCCCCAGCCTATTGACGGCGGCGGGTTCGCGGGCTAAACTCCGTCGATGACGACCGCGCGCGCCCTGGCGGCGCTGGCCGCGCTAGCCCTGCTCCCCGTCCGCCGCGTCCGGGCGGGCGACGCCGCGCCGCCGCCCGCCATGCACGAGGCGTCGGCCACCGCGCGCCAGGGGCCCGTCCGGCTGACCCTGCGGATTTACGACACGATACTGCGGCGGCGCTACGTCATGACGCGGGTGCCGGACGCGGGCTTTGCCGCCACGAGCGCGACGACCACCATCGAAGAATTTCTGGACATGGAACGCCATTCGCATCGGGCCAAAGTCGAGCGGGCACAGTCCGCGTGGTATCAACTGGAAATAAGCAATAAGGGAAAGAGCTGGATAGCGGCGGATCAACCCTTTGATTATTATTCGGAAATAGACGGCCAGACATTCGCCTGGGGTCTTGATCAGAACGTCGCTTCACGGCATGGGATATATCTAGAGGCCGTCGGGCCCGACGGCAGGCCCGTCCCATGGACGTACGGACCGCCGGAGCCCGCATTTAGCGATGACAAGGGGCCGCTTTACTATTGGCGCCCTCTCTATGTCTGCTTGCCTTATTCTGTCGCCCGGGATATTTACGCGACACGGGACTTCTTTAAGTCTCTCTATGAACATTTCGTCTTGCCCAAAGCCGGTGTATCTTATGATCCTGACTCAGTCATCGATCCGAATGAGTCGATACGGACGCCCACTTGGGCTTTTCACGCGGCATTCCCGGATTGGATTCTTAATCCCAACGGATACCTCCGCGAGCGAGCGCATGACGCGTGGCTCAAGATCGTGAGACCCGCGCGCTACGCGGCGACGCACAAGCCGCCCGTCGTCGTGCCAGGTTACGCCGAGCTCTGGGGCTTTAAGTTCGACAAACCCGGCGTCTACAAAATCTGGGCGGTCTACGATGAACGGCCCAGGCCGGATAAGCGCGGCGAAAAACCGGATCCCGCGGAAGTTTATTTCCGCACCCCGGCGATCAAAATCACCGTGCTGCCCTAGCCTCGGGAACTTTCCGCCGCGGCGCCCGCGGCGCCCGCTAAAAGAAGAACAGCTCGCGGCGGACCTTCACGGGCGGCACGCCGAAGGTGTCCTTCAAGAGGCGCAGGACCGCCGTCTGCATCGGCGGCGGCCCGCAGAGGTAGAACGACGCGCCGGCTTTGGCCTCGCAGTGCTTGGACAAAATCCCGGCATTGAGGCGCCCGCTCTCGTAGAACACGCGGCCATCCCCCTCCGGCGCGCCCGCCTCCGGCATCTTGCCCAGCACGTGGACCACGCGCAGGGACAGCTCCTTGGCCGCCACGCTCAGTTCCTCGCGGGCGATGACGTCCGAAAACGTCCTGTTGCACGAGAACAAGACGATGCGGCTTTGCACGCGCGCGTGCGCCGCGTGCCTCAGGATGCTCAAGAAGGGCGTGATGCCCACGCCGCCGCTGATGAACACGAGGTCGCGCTCTTTTTCGAAGTCGGGACTGAAGACCCCGTAGGGGCCCTCGCACAGAACCTGCACGCCGCGCTTCAAGCCCGGCACGGCCGAGGTGAAGCGCCCCGCGGCCTTGATGGTGAAATGCAGCTTGTCCGAATGCGGCGGCGCGGAGATGGTAAACGGATGCGGCTCGCTCCAGCCCCGTTCGCCCATCACGCGGATGATGGCGAACTGCCCGGCGCGGCGCTTTGAGAACGGGCCCGCGCCCTCGGGGCGCTCCAGCACGAGCGTCGCGGTGTCGGCGGTTTCCTTCATGACCTCGTGCACGCGCCAGACGGCCCGGCCGGAGAGGCCCAGGCGGGTGACGAGCCGGTAAACGAAAAGGGAAAGCAGGCACGCGCCGATGGCCCCGTAGAAAAGCATGCTCCAAATGTCCGGCGGGCCCTTGGTGCCCTCGAGCCAGGCGTGGGAGAAGGCGACGGCCACCGCGGCGTAAAGCACGAGATGGGTATTCTTCCAGAGCCAGAAAGAGAGGCGATGCCGACCCCAAATCGCGATGGGAACGAGCAGGATAAGCAGGTAGAGGGCGATGTGGCCCAAGAGAAGAGCCGGATTGCCCGTGCCGAAATAGAACAGGAAAGACCACGGCGACTTGTTCGCGTGCTTCAAGGAGAAGGCCACGGTGCGCAGCAGCGCGTGCAAAATCAAGGCCGGAGGAATCGCCATGCCCAGCAAGCGGTGGACGCGGTAGACCCGGTCCAGGCCCATCCGGCGCTCGACCCACGGCAGCCGCGTGCCCAGCGCCGCCATCGCGACCAAGCCCAAGAGCCCGGCGACCGCCAGGACGTCGCCCGCAGGGCCGGCCAAGCGGAGCACCGGCAGCCAGGGCTTAAGTTGGTAGGGCATTATTAAGGAACGTCCTTAACAATGCTAGTAAAAAGACGGCCCGCGCGTCTGTCGCTAGCGGTGGGCCTTGACCGGCGCGGGCTTGCGCGCCGGCTTGGATGCGGAGGCCGCTCCCGCGATGGCCAGGCTCCGTCCCACGGGCTCAAAGCGCGCCTGGAAAAAGCGCAGGTACTTGGGCTCGTAGGCGAACTTCAGCCCGGGGATGGAGCTGCTCCGGCGCGCGGTCTCGATGACGCCCTCGGCCACGTAGTCGAGGTGGCTCTGGGTGTAGACCCGCCGCGGCAGCGCCAGGCGCACCAGTTCCAGGGCCGGCTTGTGGTTTTCGCCGGTCTTGGCGTCCCGCCCCGCGGAGACGATGCCCCGCTCCATCGCGCGCACGCCGCACTGGGCGTAGAGCGCCGCGCAGAGGCTCTGCGCGGGCAGCTCTTCCTGCCTCAAGTGGGGCAAAATCGCCCGGGCGTCCAAAAAGACCGCGTGCCCGCCGCAGGGCCGCACCATGGGCACGTAGCCCTCGTCGAGCCGGGACCAGAGGTAGCGCACCTGGGCGACGCGGTGGCTAATCCACTCGTCGCTCTCGACCGACTCCCTAAAGCCGCGGGCCAGCGCCTCCAGGTCTCGGCCCGCGAGCCCGCCGTAGGTGTGCAGGCCCTCGTAGACCACGCAGAGGTTCTGCGCCTCGCGGTAGACCCCCTCGTCGTTGACGGCCAAGAATCCCCCGATGTTGGCGTAGGCGTCCTTCTTCGCGCTCATGGCCGCCGCGTCGGTCAGCGCGCACATCTCGCGCAGGATGGCCTTGACCGATTTGTCCGCGTAGCCGGGCTCCCGCTCCTTGATGAAGTAGGCGTTCTCGACCGCGCGGGCGGCGTCAAGGACCAGCGGGATTTTCGCCGAGCGGCAGAACTTGGAGACCTCGCGCAGATTCCCCAGGGAGACCGGCTGGCCGCCGGCCATGTTGACCGGCGCGCCCACCGCCACGTAGGGCACCTTGCCCGGCCCGGCTTTTTCCACCGCGGCGGCCAGCTTGCCCAGGTCCACGTTGCCCTTGAAGGGGTGCTCCGAGGACGGATCGTGCGCCTCGTCGATGATGACGTCCACGAAAGCGCCGCCGGCCAGCTCCTGGTGCAGGCGCGTGGTGGTGAAGTACATGTTGCCCGGCACCACGTCGCCGGGCTTGATGAGGATTTTCGAGAGGATGTTCTCGGCCGCGCGGCCCTGGTGGACGGGCAGGACGTAGCGGTAGCCGTAGACCTCCTGGACGGCGTCCACGAAGCGGTAGTAGCTCCTGGCCCCGGCGTAGGCCTCGTCGGCCGTGAGCATGGCGGCCCACTGGGTGTCGGTCATCGCGTTGGTGCCGGAGTCGGTCAGCAAATCGATGAACACGTCCTCGCTCTTGAGCAAAAAGGTGTTGTGGCCCGCCTCCTTGATGGCGCTCTCGCGCTTGGCCCGCGGCAGCAGGCGGATGCGCTCGACCATCTTGATTTTGTAGGGCTCGGGCGCCATATGGGGCGCTTGCGTCTCGGTCATGTCGTTTCTCCTTGCGGGTGACGAGGCGGATTTTCACGCGTCCCGCGGCCGTCCGATGTTTTATATCTCAGGGAGTGTCGCAACGTTTATTCCGAACGAGGAAATTTCCGTGGAATAATAAATTTAATGCGCTGCGCCGCCGTCACGCGCAATTTACACGGGCTTGACCCGGATTTCATGGCGCGCGCGCGCCAAGGCGCCTATACTGGTGCCATGAACACCAACCACAGCGTCAAGCGCTACCGCGCCATCTGGATTTCGGACATCCACATGGGCACACGGGGATGCAAGGCCGACTTCCTGTTGGACTTCCTCAAGCACAACGAGTCCGACACCCTCTACCTGGTCGGCGACATCATCGACGGCTGGGCCCTGCGCCTGACGTGGTTCGGCTGGCGCCAAAGCCACAACGACATCATCCAGAAGATTTTGCGCCGCGCGCGCAAGGGGACCAAGGTCTTCTACGTCCCCGGCAACCACGACGAGGCGGCCCGCGATTTTCTGGGCATGAAGTTCGGCGGCGTCTCCATCGTCAACCAGGCCGTGCACAAGACCGCCGACGGCCGGCGCTTTTTGATCACCCACGGCGACCAATACGACGCGGTCATCCAATGCGCCAAGTGGGTCGCGAAACTCGGCAGCTGGGCCTACGACTTCTCGGTCATCCTCAACCACTGGCTCAACTTCGCGCGCAGAAAGCTGGGCTATCCTTATTGGTCTCTCTCGGCCTACTTGAAGCACCGGGTCAAAAACGCGCTCGAGTTCATCGCCGCCTTCCGCCGCGCCGTGACCCAGGAGGCCAAGAGAAAGGGCCTTGACGGCGTCATCTGCGGACACATCCACCACCCGGAGCAGCAAGTCATCGACGGCGTCCTCTACATCAACGACGGCGACTGGGTGGAGAGCTGCTCGGCCCTGGTGGAAACCCACGACGGGCGCCTGGAACTCGTGCGCTGGGACAAAATCCTGGAGGACGCGCCCGAGCCCGAAGCGGAGCCCGCGGAACCGGAGCCCGCGGCGCGCGCATGAAAATCCTCATTCTCTCCGCGTCGGCCGGGGCCGGGCACATGCGCGCGGCGCAGGCCGTCGAGTGCGCCTTGCGCGAAGCCCACCCCGAGGCCTCGGTCAAGGTCGTGGACGTGCTGGAGCTGGCCTCCCCGCTTTTTCGCCGCGCCTACGGCGAGGGCTACCTCGGCCTGGCCAACTCGGCCCCGCGCGCCTTCGGCTACCTCTACGACATCTTCGATCGGCCCGGCTCCGCCATCCCGGTGAGAGAGTCCGCGCGCGGGTTTTTGCAGCGCCTGGGCATGGACGCCTTCCCGCGCTTTATAGAGGAAGAGGCCTGCGACGCGGTGGTCAACACCCATTTTCTTCCCGCCGAGCTGCTCGCGGACTTGAAAGCCCGCGGCGAAATCGACGTCCCGCAGATGACCGTGGTGACCGACTTCGACGCCCACCGCCTCTGGGCCAGCCGCCCCTGCGAGCAGTTCTTCGTCGCCTCGCAAGAGGGCGCGGTCTCGCTCATCATGCACGGCGTGCCCACCGACGCCATCAACGTCTCGGGCATTCCCATCCACCCGGTTTTCGCGCGCTGCCCCGAGCGCGAGCAGTGCTTGAAGGCCCACGGCCTCTCCGGCGAGCGGCCCGTCGTCCTGCAGATGGCCGGCGGCGCGGGCATGGGCGCCATCGACGACATCTGGACGGAGCTTCTCGCCATCGAGCAGCCCTTGGAGCTCGTCGTGGTCGCCGGGCGCAATCAAAAAGCTTTTGAACGCCTGAAAAAAATCCCGGTGCCGGCCCGGCACCGCGCGCGCGTCCTGGGCTTTACCGACAAGGTGCACGAGCTCATGGCCGCGGCCGATCTGCTGGTCACCAAGCCCGGGGGGCTCACCACCGCCGAGGCGCTCTCAAGCGCGCTTCCGGTCGCCGCGGTCATGCCCATCCCCGGCCAGGAAAGCCGCAACGCCGATTTCCTGCTGGCCCGCGGCGCGGGGCTCCGGATTGATTCCCCCGCGGCCCTGCGCGGCGAAGTCTCCGCGCTGCTGCGGCACCCCGCGCGCCTGCGCGCGATGCGCGCCAAGGCCTTCCGGCTGGGGCGGCCGCTGGCGGCCTTCGAGGTCGCGCGCAAGGCCGTGGAGCTGGCCTCCGCGGGCGAGGTCTTCGCGACGTCCGGCGTTCGCGCGGGCTTTTAGGACAGCCAGACCTCGAGGATAAAGCCCCGCCGGATGCTGCGCGCGGGAATCAAGACGCGGTTCATCTTCTCCCGGGCCGAATACTCCACTTTGACGGGCTTGCCGTCCAAGAGGGCGCGCGACGCGGCGCTGCGCCAGGGCAGTTCGACGCGGTAGGCGCGCCGCTTGAGTTGTCCCTTGAAGCTTCCTTTGGTGGGATAGACCCTGAGGCGAACGCGCCCGTTCTTCCGAAAGTATGAGATGTCCGTCGTCGCGCGCGCGCCCGAGAGATAGGCCCGGCTGACGCCGTCGTCCTCGTAGAGAAAGGCGCGTCCCGTCACGCCCTCGGGGCCGGGATAGGCGCGGATGACCAAGGTCTTTAAGGGCGCGCTGCCCATCCTCTCGGTGAAGGGCTGCAGGGTCAAGGGGACGCCGCCCTTGGCGTAGAGCGGAAAAGAATCCAAATCTTTTTCCACCGCGCGCCGCAGCGGTCCGCGAACATGTTCGCCCGTGAACCAATCGTACCAGTCGCCCGGCGGAAACCAAACGGTTTGCCGGCCGATTTTCCGCGGGCCGCGGCCGGGGCTCACGATGGGCGCCACAAGCAGGGAATCGCCGTAGAGATATTCCTGCTCGTTGCCGTAGGCCGGCTCTTTATCCGGATACTCGACGTAGAGCGGGCGCAAAAGCGGCAGGGACTCGTCGTGCGCCTCCCAGGCCGCGGTGTAGGTGTAGGGAAAAAATTCCGAGCGCAGGCGGTAGGAAATCCGCATGGAGTCCTCGACGGCCTTGGAATAGGACCAAGGCCGCTTGTCGAGCGAGGCGTCGCGCGTGGAATGCAGACGCAGGGCGGCCGAGAAGGCGCCGAACTGGGTCCAGCGCGCCAGAAGCTCGCCGTTGCGCCGGCCTTGATAGCCGCCGATGTCGTGGCTCCAGAAAAACGCGCCCGCGCCGGCGGAGTCGGCGGTGAAAGGAACCTCGAAGGCCAAGGTGGGCCAGAGGATGAACGTGTCGCCCGAGAACAGGATGGGATGGCGCTGATCGCCCCAATTGTCCCAGCGGGCGAAGCACTGCCCGCGCAGCCCGCCGCGCTCCGAATGCCTGAAATAATACTCGTTGAGCCAGATAAGGCGGTTCAAGGGATACCGCGGATCGCCGGACCAATAGTCGAGCCACCAGAAGTCCACGCCCTCCTTCTCAAGAGGATCGTGCATGTACTTGATGAAGTTATCGAGATACTTCCGGCTCCCGGCGTCGAAAGGCAGGGTTTGCTTCAGGGAGGGATCGCGGCCCATGGCGCGCATGAACGCCGCGTAACGGTCCTCGAAAGGCTGCACGCCGCCGTCAATCGGATGACCGTCGACGGTTTTGTAGTTCTGCGGATGCTCGTTCAAGGTGACGTGGAGCCCTTGGGCATGGACCCAGCGGAGAAACGCCTTGGGGTGAGGGAAAAGCTTGCGGTTCCAGGAATATCCCGTCCAATGGCCGGGCGTGTGCCAGTCCATGTCCAGGACCAAAATGTCCAGGGGAAACCCGTGCGCGTGGTATTGCGCGACGATGCGGCGGTAGTCGGCCGAGGTATACGGCCACCACCGCGAATACCACGAGCCCAGGACGTATTTGCGCGGCAAGGGCACCGCGCCGGCCATCTTGGTCAAGGCCCGCAGGGCCGCCTTGTAGTCCAGGCCGTAGCCGAACAAGAACCAATCCGTGCCGTGGCCCTTCGGGCGCGCCGCGACCCAGCCGTTTTTAAGAATCAAACCGTCGGAATCGTCCACCACGTGCCAGCCCAGGCGCGACAAAATTCCCTGCGGCATCGGCACCGGGCCCTTGGCTTCGTCCAGGTTGCGCGTGCCGCCGAGGTTGGCGGTGTCGAGGAGCCCCGGCGTCCAGACGACGGCGGAGTTGCCGCGGCGGATTTCGGCCTTTAAGTTCGCGGCGTCAAAGGGCTTGCCGTCCGGCGTGTAGATGAGCCTGATTTCCCCGGTGTCGATGACCAGGCGGCCGGTCGATTCCTGGACGGAATAGCCCAGGAAGCGGGCGCTCCGGTTGACGGCGAAAAGAGACGGGTCGTCCACGAAAACGCCGGCGCTGCTGTACTCGATGCGGAGGCACTGCGGCGCCAGCACGGTAAAGCGCGCCGGGCCCATGGTGAAGACGCCCGGAGCCGCGGCCCGCGCGGCGGACGCCCACAACGCGCACAACGACGCCAGAAAGGCCGCCCGCGCTTTTTTCACGAATCATAGCATCGCACATTTATTAAGGTAAAATCTCACTGATGCCGCATCACCAGCCCCCTGACGTCTCGCGCGAGGACCTCCTGGTCGCCTTCACGGACGGCGCCTGCTCCGGCAACCCCGGCCCCGGCGGCTGGGCCGCGATTTTGCTCTGGCCCAACGGCCGCGTGCTGGAATTGGCCGGCGGCGAGGCCCAGACCACCAACAACCGCATGGAAATGCGCTCGGCCCTGGCGGTCTTGAAGGCCGCGGCGGATTTTCCGGGCGCGATTGAAATCCGCGCGGACTCGACCTACGTCATCACCGGCATCACCAGCTGGATTTTCTCCTGGAAGCGCAAGAACTGGAAGAACTCGGCCGGCGACCCGGTCTTGAACCGCGACTTGTGGGAGGAGTTGGACGCCCTGGTCTCGGCGCGCGGCCGCCACCGCCTCATGTGGCGCCACGTGCGCGGGCACAGCGGCGTGCCCGGCAACGAGCGCTGCGACGAGATGGCCGTGGCCTTCTCGCACGGCGAGTCCCCCAAGCTCTACGACGGCCCGGCCGCGGACTATCCCGTCGATTTGGCCCTAATGACCAAGGCTCATGGCGCTTGAGTCTCCGGCCGCGGCGGCCGCGAGAGTCCCCGCGCCGCCCCAACTCTCCCGCCGCGCCGCCGGCATTTTGCTCCACCTCTCCTCTTTGCCCGGCCCGCACGGCGTCGGAGATTTAGGGCCGGCCGCCTTTCGCTTCGTCGATTTCCTAAAAGACGCGGGCCAGCGCTGGTGGCAGATGCTGCCGGTCGTGCCCACGGGCCCGGGCGATTCGCCGTATAGTTCCCCCTCGGCCTTCGCGGGCAACCCGCTCTTCATCAGCCTGGAAGCTTTGGTCCAAGACGGCTTCTTAACACCCGAGGACGTCGCCCAGGCGCCCGCGTTTGCCGCGGACAAGACCGACTACGAGGCCGCCGCGAGCTATAAGGAGGAAATTCTGCGCAAGGCCTTCGCGCGCTTCTCCGAAAAGGGCGGCGCGGACGCGTGGGACGATTTCCGGGGCTTTTGCGTCGAGGAATCCGAGTGGCTCGACGACTACGGGCTTTTCTGCGCGCTGCAAAAGGCCAACGGCGGCAAGCCCTGGAGCCAATGGGACGAGCCTTTGCGCCGCCGGCGCTTCCGCTATTGGTCGCGCGAGACCGTGCGCCAGGCGGGCGAGGAGTCGGCCTTCCGGCAGTTCGCGCAGTATCTTTTCCGCAAGCAGTGGTCCGCCTTGAAGCGCCACGCGGCCGCGCAGGGCGTGGGCTTAATTGGCGACGTTCCCCTCTACGTGGCCCAAGACAGCGCGGAGGTCTGGTCGCGCCCGGAGATGTTCCGCCTGGACAGCGATCTCCGCCCCGAGGCCGTGGCCGGCGTGCCGCCCGATTATTTCTCGGAGAACGGCCAGCTCTGGGGCAACCCGCTCTACCGCTGGGACAAGATGGCGCAGGACGGCTACGCGTGGTGGGTCTCCCGCCTCGCGCGCGCGGCCAAGCTCTTTGACGCCGCGCGCCTGGACCACTTCATCGGATTTTCGCGCTATTGGGAAGTGCCGGCCGACGCCAAGACCGCAAAAAACGGCAAGTGGACGACGGGACCCGGCGAGGATTTCTTCTCCGCCGTGCGGCAAAAACTCCCCGGGCTGCAGATCATCGCCGAGGACTTGGGCCTGGTGGGCCCCGACGTCGTGCGCCTGCGCGACGCCTTTCATTTTCCCGGCATCAAGGTGCTGGAGTTCTCCGTGGCCGAGGGCCGCGTGGAGGACCCGCCGCCGGGATACCCCGCCGCGAGCCTGGCCTGCACCGGCACGCACGACAACGACACGCTTTTGGGCTGGCTCGCCTCCCGCAAGGACCGCGATTTTTTGATGCGGCACTTTGGCGCCGACTTGGCCGCGCCGCAGTGGGGCTTCATCAAGGCGGTCTATCACTCCCCCGCGCAGACGGCCGTCGTCCCGATGCAGGACGCGCTCGGCCTCGGGACCGAGGCGCGCATGAACCTTCCTGGCCAGGCCAAGGGCAACTGGCGCTGGCGGCTTGACGAAAAATCCCTGACGCCCGAGCTGGCGCGGACCTTGGCCGAGTTGGCCCGCGCCTCCGGCCGATAAATTCATGAAAGTCGATCATCCCGGCGAGAACCATTTGAGCGCGCAGGACCTCTACCTTTTCAACGAGGGCAAGCACTTCAAGCTCCACGACAAGCTGGGCGCGCACCCGGGCACGTTGGACGGCAAGCCCGGCGTGTTCTTCGCGGTCTGGGCGCCCAACGCGCACAAGGTCTGCGTGATGGGCGACTTCAACGACTGGAGCAAGACCAAGACGCTGCTGCACCCGCAGGCCAGTTCCGGCATCTGGGCGGGCTTTGTCCCGGAGGCCAAGGCGGGCTCGCTCTACAAGTATTGGATCCAGTCCAACCACGGCGGCGCGAAGGTGGAGAAAATCGATCCCTTCGCCTTCGCCTTCGAGGAGCCGCCGCGCACCGCCTGCGTGGTGGCCTCGCTCGATTATTCCTGGGACGACAAGCGCTGGATGGCCGAGCGCGCGCGCAGAAATTCGCTCTCCTCGCCCATGTCCGTCTACGAGGTGCACCTGGGCTCCTGGCGGCGCAAGCCCGAGGACGGCGACCGCTTTTTGACTTATCAGGAATTGGCCGCGCAACTCGCGCAATACGCCCGCGAGATGGGATTTACCCACGTCGAGCTCATGCCCGTGATGGAGCATCCCTTCTCCGGCTCCTGGGGATATCAAAGCCTGGGCTACTTCGCGCCCACCTCGCGCCACGGCGGCCCCAAGGACTTCATGCGCTTCGTGGACATTCTCCATCAAAACGGCATCGGCGTGATTTTAGACTGGGTGCCGTCCCACTTCGCCACCGACCCCCACGGCCTGGGGCTCTACGACGGCACCGCGCTCTACGAGCACGCCGACCCCAAGCAGGGCGTGCACCCGGACTGGGGCAGCTACGTCTTCAACTACGGCCGCAACGAGGTGAGGAGCTTCCTTATTTCCAGCGCGCTTTACTGGCTCGAGAAATACCACGTCGACGGCCTGCGCGTGGACGCGGTCGCCTCCATGCTCTACCTGGACTACTCGCGCAAGGACGGCGACTGGGTGCCCAACCGCTTCGGCGGCCGCGAGAACTTGGACGCCATCGAGTTCCTAAAGACCTTGAACACCGAGATTTACAGCCGGCATCCCGACGTGCAGACCTTCGCCGAGGAATCCACTTCCTGGCCCGCGGTCTCCCGCCCCACCTACGTGGGCGGCCTGGGGTTCGGCATGAAGTGGGACATGGGCTGGATGCACGACACGCTCTCCTATTTCGCGGTCGACCCGCTTTTTCGAAAGTACCACCACGATCGCCTCACCTTCCGCATGCTCTACGCCTTCCACGAGAACTTCATCCTGCCGCTCTCGCACGACGAGGTGACCCACGGCAAGGGCTCGCTCTACGGCAAGATGTCGGGCGCGGACGAGTGGCAGAAATGCGCCAACCTGCGGCTGCTTTTGGGCTACATGCACGCGCAGGCGGGCAAGAAGCTTTTGTTCATGGGCTCGGAGTTCGCGCAGTGGTCCGAGTGGAACCACGACAAGAGCCTGGACTGGCACGAGGCCGGCTTCGCGCCGCACGCCGGCGTCCAGCGCTGGCTCGCCGATTTAAACCGCCTCTACGCCGCCGAGCCCGCGCTCCACGCCTTGGACTGCGACCCCGCGGGCTTCGAGTGGATCGACTGCGGCGACGCGGACCACAACGTGGTCTCCTTGCTCAGGAAGGACGGTCGGGGCCGCGTGGCCGTGGGCGTGTTCAACTTCAGCCCCGAGCCCCGCCACGGCTACCGCGTGGGCGTGCCGCGCGGCGGGCGTTGGCGGGAAGCCCTCAACAGCGACGCCAAGAACTACTGGGGCAGCGGGCAGGGCAACTTCGGCGGCATCCCGGCCGACGCCGTCGCCTGGCACGGCCGGCCCTGCTCTTTGCAGGCGACCTTGCCGCCTCTCTCGGCCGTGTTCTTCGTCCCGGAAGAGCAAAAACCCGCCGCATGACCCGCCGCCGCTGCCGCTGGGTCCCGCCCGAGGACGCGCTCTACGTGCGCTATCACGACACCGAATGGGGCGTGCCCGTGCAAGACGACAAAAAAATCTACGAATTCCTGGTGTTGGAGGCCTTCCAGGCCGGGCTTTCCTGGCGCATCGTGCTGGGCAAGCGCGAGAACTTCCGCAAGGCCTTCGCGGGGTTCGACTTTCGCCGGGTCGCCAAATTCGGCGCGCGGGATTTGGCCCGCATCGCCAAGGACCCCGGCGTGGTGCGCAACCGGGCGAAAATCGCGGCCGCGGCTCAAAACGCCAAGCGCTTCCTGGAAGTCCGCCGCGAGTTCGGCACGTTCTCCAAGTACATGTGGTCCTGGGCCGGAGCCAAGGCCGAGGACTGGGCCAAGGACTTGAAGGCCCGGGGCTTCAAGTTCCTCGGGCCCACCGTGGTCTACGCGCACATGCAGGCCGCGGGAATGGTCAACGACCACGCGCCTTTTTGCTTCCGGCGGCGCGAGGTCGGCCGCGCGCCGCGGCCCGCCAAGTCCTAGGACCCTTAGCCGCCCAAAAGGAGCCGGAAGGCTCACGCGCGCGCCCGGCCTGCTCTGGTAAACTTTTTTCACCAGTTGGGGAAAATTCAAGCCAGGAGACCATGATGAAAAAACCCATGAAAGCCGGACGCCTCGCGGCAACTCTCTGCGCGGCCGCAGCCTTGGCCGCGCCGGTCTTGGCCCAGAGCAATTGGGCCGCTCCCCTCGCGAATCCGCCGACCCACTACTCCCAACTGCAGGCCTATTTCAAAGAAGGCTCCCCGGCCAAGCGCTACGACGTCTCGGGCTGGCGCGCGGGCCGCTGCTACGGCGCCGCGGCGCCCAACATGCCCTACGCCCGGCTGCTGCTGGGCGGCTACGCCGTCGACGACTCCAACGGCTCCCTTTTTCCGAGCCATCGCGTCCCGCAGTTCTTTCTGGAGGCCTGGGCGCAGTCCAAGACGTCGGCCGCGGGGGATTTGCCTTCCGACCGCTACGACCGCCTGAGCCCCGCCGATGCGGCCGCCGCGCAAGCCCGCGCGGACCAACTGCGGGCCCGCTATCTCGGCCCGGTCCGCGGCGCGGTCGTCGACGGCGCCGCCCTGGTCTCAAGCCAGGACGGCAAAACCTACGCCGCGCGCGCCTACGATCAGGAGATCGGCATGCCGGATCAAGGCGGAGACCCCACGGTGCGCTATATCATCGTCAGGATTTCCGGCCCGGCCGCGGCGTCGTCCCTTGACTCCGACGTCATGTGCTTCTTCTCCGCGCAGGACATCGAGCCCGCGCGTTAGCGCGCGCCCGCGATCCGCGGGCCGCTTAGGAACCTGGGAGACCGGCGGGCAAGGCTAGGCCCTGCCGCTTGAGCCACTTCCAGAAGCCGGGATTCAAGCGGTAATAATCGCCCAAGAAGGGCGGCTCGGCCAGCAGGGAAAACAAATCGACAAAGCTCTTTAGTTGCGCCAACTCCTGCGGCTCAAGCGGCCGGCCGGCGGCGTACAAGGCGCCGGCCCGCTCGGCGGCGGCGTAAAGCATGGCGCGCTTTTTCTCAAGCCCGTCGACTCCCAGAACCATCGCCGCGGGGGAAAAGCGTCCGCCGAGGCTAAGCTTATGCGCGCTGCCCGCCCCGCGCGCGCAGGATACGGCGCGGCCCGAATCCAAAGAGATCACGGCGCGGCCCGAAGGCGTCCCCAGCCAGCGCTCTCCCATGCGCTCGGGAAGCGCGTAGAAAAACACGGCGAACTCGCGCCCCCGGCTCCCACCTACGGGAACCGGAATGGAGGCGGTCCAATTTTCGGGGATGACGCCGGCGCACGGCGGCCTCTGCAGCGCGGCGATCAGCGCGAAGCCCAGGGTGCTTGCCGGTTCCGAGGACTTGGAGCAGGACGCCGCCAAAATCGCCCCCGCGGCCAGAAAGGCGCAGAGCCTCCTCATTGAAGCACCTCGACGAAACTTCCCCCGGCCAAGGAGTCGAATGCCTGGCGAAATTGAGCCGCCGAAACCAGGCGTCCGCCCAAAGCGGGAGAATCTCCGCTGTCGTTGATGTAGTAGCCTATGATCCGGCCGCTCAGGCGGCTGACCTCGACGCCCGTGACCAAAATGGCGTGCGCCCCGTCGAGATAGAAGGCATTGTTCCACAGAACTCCGGCGTCGACCGAGACCACGGCCACGTGCCCTCTCCTGAGCGCGGCGTCCAGCTCCGCGTTGACGGGAGCCCAATTGTCGCCGAAGGAATGATAGTGCTTGACGACGGGGACGCCCACCGCCTGAAGGAGATCGCCCAGATAGTTGGGAATCACGCCGTCGCCGGAGGGCGGGATAAGCCCCTGGCGCCTGGCCGCGGAGACAAGAGCTTTCTCCGTCTTGAGCGGTTCGAACGCGGAGACGCGCCCCTCCATCTCTAGAACTTCCTGCTGCGCGACGATGCCGCAGTCCTCCCCCAACTGCTCGTGCACGAAGCGCCCGGCCTCCCGCGGGCGGCCCACTGTATAGCTCAGCCTCAGGGCGTGCTGCCTGCGGATGAGCGCCGTTTCCCTGGGAAACAAGTCCTGTCCCGCCACGGCGTCAGGATGGGCCCCGGCGCGTGGAAGATCGGAGGACGGCGGCGGCGCGGGCGCTGTGGCCAGCAGCGATCCGATCCGAGGCGCCGGGACGGCCCGCAGGGGAACGCCCGCCCGCGCCGGCCCCGCCGGAAAATTCGGCGCCCCGGCCGCAGGCCCGTTTGCGGCCGCCGGGGGCGCCCGGAACGGATCGGCCGGCAAAGAGCCCGCGGCTTTTCCCGGCTTGAACTTCTGCGCCAGCATCGCGCGCATGGCTTGGTCCTGCCGCAGCAAATCCTCCGCGCTCAAGGGCAGCGGCGCGGGCAGGCCCAAGCCCCGCTCCAACGCGGCAAGCCGGCCGCGGATCTCCACGAACTCCCGCGCCAGGCGGTTGGCGCGGGAGAGCTCGGCGCGGTAGTCGGAGCCCGGGAAGACCGCGTTGCTGTCGTCGACAAGGAGGGAAACGCCCAGAAAATCGGAGAGGGCCAGCCCGCCCTGCAGATCGATGTCCTTGGCCTCGGCGGCCGCTCGCGGCCGGGCTCCCGCCCGAGAGTCTTGCTCCGCCTCGTCCAACTGGGCGCGGAGCCGTTTCGCCACGGCCCGCAAGGCGCCAAAGCCGTTGCGGATATACGCGCGGGAGAGCCGCTGGGAGCGCCCCAACGAGCCGTTGAGCATGTTGAACAACGGCAAGGACGGGGAAGCCGCGCCCAGGCTTCGCTCGTATTTGTGCACGTAGGACTCGAAGTACTCGCTCTCGAGGTTCTGCTCCGCCTGCCCGAGACCGCGCAGCTCCGCGACGCCGCAGGCGCCGGCCGCGCTCGAGCAATAGGCGAACTCGCGATCCAAATCCTTGGCCGTTCGCAGCAGCCGCCTGGCCTCTTGGCATTGCGCCCGGCTGGACTTGGCCGCCTTGGCATGCGCGGCCGGAACCCAGTTCGCGGGCTCGCAAGTCTCGGAAATCTCCGCGCGGACGCCGTTTTGGACGGGCGCGGCCCGGGAAACGCCCAGCGCGGACGCCGGCGCGGCGAACCACAAGAGAGAGATCGCGAGGAACGGGAATTTCGGCGTCACGCCGTAAGTATAGGCGGCTCGGCCGTTAAAATCAAGGCGGCTCGCCGAAGAAGCCGCCAAGCATTGGGCCAAAAGGCCCGCCTTGACGGGGGCAAAAGCCTCAGGCGCCCGGCCTCGCGCCCCGCTATAATGGAAGCGCCGATGAAATTTAAAACCGGCCGCACCGCTGGACGCGCCCTTTGGGCCGCGGCCGCGCTCGCCTTCTTGCCGCCCGCCGCCGGCTGGTGCTGGGGCCCCGTAGGCCATGAGGCCGTGGGCATCGTGGCCGAGGCCCGATTGGAGCCTCAGGTCCAGATGGCCATGACCCAGATTCTCGGCGCCGGCGTGGGGCTTGGCCAAATCGCCGACTGCGCGGACGTTCTGCGCGACGCGGACACGGACTGCGCGGGCGTCTTCGATCCGCCCTTGCGGCAGGATGAACTGACCTCGCATTGGCACTTCGTCAACATCCCCTTGGACGCCCAGGTGAGCCAGACTCCCGCCACGGCCGGCATCGACCAATACAAGGACTGCGACGAGACCGCTTCGGGTCCCACGGCCGCGGCCATGCAGGACTCGCGGGAAAACTGCGTGCGCGGGCAAATCCAGTTCGCCATGCAGACCCTGCGCGCCCCGGCGCCGGCTCTTGCGCCGCGGGCCTCTTTGGCGCAGGCCCAGGCGCAGGCGGCCTCCGTGCTGCGGCAGCGGCAGATGGCGCTGATGTTCCTGGTCCATCTAGTGGCCGATTCGCACCAGCCCCTGCACGTGACCGACGACAACGACGCGGGCGGCAACCAGGAACACGTGATTTTCCAGGGCCGCCGGCGCAGCCTGCACCAAGTGTGGGACGGCGCCGTGGGAGCGCAAAGCGCCATGGATGCCCCGGCCCTGGCGAAGCTTTTAGAGCAGGATTTAAGCCGCCTGCCGCAGGATGAAGTAGCCGGCTGGACCCAGGCCGATCTCGAAGCCGTCGTCAACGCCGGCATCGGCGAGGGATTTAACATCGCCAAGAACGTCATCTACCCCAATTATTTCGCAGCCAAGGCCGCCAGCCCGGACGGCCGCTCGGTCCAGCTGGGCCAGGACTACCAGGACCAGATGCAGCCCATCGCCTTCCGGCGCCTCGAGCAGGCCGCCGTGCGCTTGGCCTTTCTCTTAAACCAGTCTCTAGGCCAAAATCCCGATTTTGCCCCGTCCGCCGAAAAATCCGCCGCCATGGCGGGCGCTTGGCGCAAGCACGGACGGCTGACGCTCAAGAAACCCGACGTGAGCGGCAAGACCTGGGACGGCCGCGCGCCCGTCCTGTCCGGGAAGTAGACTAGGCCGCGCCTGCGCGCGCTAGGCCTGGATGCGGGAGAACAGCTGCGCGCCCGCGACCACCAAAACCGCCGCTACCCCGGCCAGCACCGCGGCGTCCAAGCCCATCCCGGCGTAGGACCCTCCCGACAAGGCCAGGCGCAGGCCGTCCACGCCGTAGGTGAGCGGATTGGCCGCGGCCACGTCGGTCAAAAACCTCGGCAGGCTCTGCAATGGAAAAATCGAGCCCGAGAAAAAGAAGATGGGCATGACCAAAAAATTCATGATGAGCTGGAAGCCCTGCATGTCCTCAAGGACCGACGCGATGGCGGTGCCAAGCGCGGTGAAGGCCACGGCGGTCAGGGCCATGAAAAGCGCCGCGGCCGGAAGGCGAGCCCAGGATTCCAAATGAAAGCCCGCCGCGAAGGAGACCAGGAGCACTAGAAATCCCTGGATGACCGCGATGGTGGCTCCGCCCAGCGTGCGCCCCAGCATGATGAAGAGGCGCGGCGCGGGCGCGACCAAGGTTTCCTTCAAAAACCCGAACTGCCTATCCCAGATGATTTCGATGCCCGAGAAAATCGCGGTGAAGAGCACCCCCATCAGCACGATGCCGGGCGTCAGAAACTGGATGTAGTTTCCCCCGCCGGCTTTTTCAAAGACCGGCCCGAAGCCGAATCCCAAGGCGACCAAGAACAGCACGGGCTGGCCCAGGGAACCCACCAGGCGCGAGCGCGAGCGCAGGTAGCGCTTGATTTGCCGAAGCCACAAGGCCCACACCGCGCCCCAGGACGCCGCGCGCACGCTCCGGCTCACCGGCTTTTCCCCCGCCAAATAAGCCGCGCCTTGCGCATATCGTCGACCGCGCCGGGGACGTCGTCGCGCAGGTCCCGCCCGGTTAGGGCCAAAAACGCCTCCTCGAGCGTTTGGGTCTCGGTCTGGCGCTTGATGTCGTCGGGCGTGCCCTCGGCCGCGATTTTTCCGCCGTCGATGACGATGATGCGGCCGGAGACCTTTTCGGCCTCCTCCATCGAGTGCGTGGTCAAAAAAATCGTGGTGCCCAGCTCCGAGTTGAGCCGCCGCAGGTGCTCCCAGAGCCGGCTGCGGTTCTGCGGGTCCAGGCCCGAGGTGGGCTCGTCCAAGAAAATCAGGTCCGGCCGGTGCGAGAGGCAGCGCGCGATTTCCAGGCGCCGCTTCATGCCGCCGGAGAAATGCTTGACCAAGTCCTTGCGCCGGTCCCACAAGCCCACGAAGCGCAGCATCTCCTCGATGCGCCCGCGGCGCTCGCCGGCGGGCACGCCGTAGAGCACGGTGTGGAAGAGCATGTTTTCCCAGGCGGTCAGATCGTCGTCCAAGCTGTTGTCCTGAAAGACGATGCCGAACTTGCGGCGCACCTCCAGCGGCTCGCGCGCGGGGTCCAGGCCCGCGATGCGGATGGAGCCCGAGTTGGGGCGCAAAAGCGTCGTGAGCATTTTAATGGTCGTGGTCTTGCCCGCGCCGTTGGGGCCCAGAAACGAGAAAATCTCGCCGCGCTTTACCGAAAAGGACAAGCCGCCGACCGCGGTGAAGTTCCCGAAGGTCTTGACCAGGTCCTTGACCTCGATGATGTTGCCGCCGGAATCGTCCATGCGGAAATTTTAGCTTAATTGTCCCGCGGCCGGTCCGCGAAGGCTTAATGTTCCGCGAAGCTCGCGGCGAGATTGAGGAAGACCGGCTCGTTGTCCTGGAAGGATTTATCGGAACACAGATAGACGAGGGCGTAGAAGCCGTCCTTGGATGGGACTAAAACCGTTTCCTCGCGGGCAAGCGTGGACTCGCCCGAATCGATATTTTTCTCGGCTTTCGCCACGGAAAAAAAGCCGAGATCTCGCCCGCCGAATTTGCGCTTGGACAAGGGCGCAACGACGCGCGCGTCAAACGTCGCGCGGTTATAGTAGTCCTGCGGGCTCGCGTAGCGGGATTTCGGATAGTCGTAGATCGCGATCATGGCCGAAAATGGAGCCGGGCCGTTGGGCGGGCCAAAAAAGGAAGCCAACGCGCCGCCGTTATTCTCCAGGACCCGCCAGCTGCCCGGAATCGCCGCGGAGAATCCGCCGTTTTTAGGCGAGTACGAAACGTCTCCCGGCGGCAGCCGCTTGCCCGAGCAGGCCGCCAGGAGCGCGCACGCGCAGCAAAGGAGAATTTTTTTCATCGCGATTGAATGCCGAGGCGCGGAAATTCCTTCTCCAGCTCATCAAGAAGAGCGGGATCCGCGACGAGGCCATTGTCTATGTCTTGTTTCATGTATTGCAGGATGCTTAGAGCCTCGGCGTCTTTCTTGCCTCGGGCCTGGTCGCTTTCGATAGCCGGAAAAAGCGCGGCCACGCTCTTATCGACCGCGGAGCGTTGGGCCGAATTCGCGTACGAGGCGTAGAGGACGGCATAAAAAAGAGCCGCCGCCTTTTGATCCGGAGCGCGGCTTTTCCCAGCCGCTTCCAGGTAGCCGTTGGATAATGCTCCGGCCGCGGACCCGACGTAGCGCTCGGCGGCATCGGAAGCGCCGTTGATCCTGGCGGTTTGAGCCATAAGAGAAGCCGTATCAATATCTCTGAAGGAAGCCTTGAAATCGGAACTCTTTAGCGCACGCGACGCCATATCCTCGGCGACAGCCGGGAAAATCCGCGCCGCCTGCCGGCGCATGCGCGGCAACTCAACATCTTCGAACTTTTGCGCCCTGCGATCGTAATCGTCGTGAAAGGCCCGCAGGGACCGCGCGGTTTCCCGCAGATCTTGAGCCTTGAGGGTTTCTTTCCGCGCCAGGGACCGGAGGTTCTTCTTGAGCGCGCCATAAGCAAGGGACAAGGCGCTTTTGCGCTCTTGCTCGACCGTTTCAAGCGCGGTGGGAAAGCTCTCCGCGCCAACGCCTGCGCTGGAGGCGTATTGCCAAGCGATGTCACGCCGGAAATCGTTGTAGTCGGCGAGCATGCCCATCAACCTATGGATCCGGCCGATGCGATCCGGTGAATCGAGGCTAGTGCGGGGGTGCGCCGCGATATCCGCCATCAAATAGCGGTTCTGCCAGGTAAACGCCTCGTACTCCCAATCCAGCCCGTCGCCCGGAGCGCGGCCTCCAACGGGAATCCGGCGGTCCTGCCAGGCGTGAGTGAGCTCGTGGGCGAAGGTGACGTCGTTTTGCGCGACAAAATTGCCAAGTCCGTTCGGATGACTGCCAAGCCAGGAATTGAGCGCCTGATTAAGCGCTCCCGGATTTCCCGCCAGCGGTTTAAGCTTGCTCTGTTCCGTAACCGGCAGCGAATCAATGATATCCTTTTGATTGAGCAGAATGTAGTTTTTACCCGGACTGTAATAGCCTCCGGAAAAATTACTGGCGCTGCCGATAAGGATTTTGGGCAGATTCAGCCGGCCGTTAGGCCCGCGGAAATGATCGAGAATCTCGCGGCCCACGGGATTTTGGGAGAGGACATCGGCGATGGCGGACTGCGCCGCGCGGCCGACGGCTTGTTCGGCTTGGTCGAAATAAGGCGTATATTTCTTGGGCGCCGCCCAAGTTCCGCTGTGATTAAGAGGGTAAGCCAGCGCGTGCGCGTAGCTCGATAAAGGCGTCTCGCCGTCGAATTTCTCGTTCATTTGCTCCAAGGTCTGATCCAGAGCCCCCCGCATGTCTCCGATCGTGCGCAAGCTCAAGATCGCGCTTAAGGAAGGCGGAAGCCGGCGGATTCCGCTCACGTTGTAGCTTTCCATCTCTATTTTCTTCAGCGTCGCGGGATCCAACGGCTTATTCGGATCCGCGTTGGAAAGAAGAGCCCGGATATGCCCTAAGGCCTGGTAAGATTCCATTGTTGAGATATTCTTGAGCAGAACAAGCATGTTCAGGTTGGTCAGAGGAAGCTTGTGTCCGTCCGAATCAACGCATAAAACTTCGCCGGAGGGCTGGAAGCGGCATTTCTCCGCGTAGAGGTCGCTTTGAATGATGTCCGAGACGGGAGTGTCCAATAGGTTGTACGGCGCCAAAAAACGGCGGTACTGCGCGGCGCTAAGAGCCCGCCCGCCGGAACTTTTAAATTCTTTGGCTTTGGCGTCAAAGTTCCAGCACAGAAACTTCAAATAGCCCTGAATTTTAGGCGGCGCGTCCCCGCGAAAGGGCGCGCCGGAATCGGCGGCCGAATCGGGCGTGGATTGCAGGCTCAGCGGCCGGCCGGACAATGGCGCGTAGGCCGCGTTGCAGCTCAGGGGCGCCGCGCGCGAGGGCTGCACGGAAAAAATCACGGCGATGAGCGCCGGCAAAATCATATCGGAGTATTGCAGGAGATAGCGCGAACGTCAAGAGTCCTGAAGGGTTGGGGCGGCATAAAATCTTGCGAGCGAGCCGCCACGATATTGCAATTATGCAGATTCGGGGATAAGCTAAGCGATACCCATGATACGAGCAGGAAAAATCTTCGGGGCTCTGGCGTTCGTTTTGGTTTCCCTTCACGCTGCTCGCATGTCATTCGCGCATGATTTAGGCGGGGCAATAAAAAACAGTATGGATATTGTTCAGTGGAGAACATCCTTGGTCGCCGCCTCGTATGACCATGTCCAGGCGATCTATTATTTCAACATGCAGGACCAGCAATTCAGCCAGTCAACGACATGGTTTGTTGTTGGCGGCTTGGCCGCTACCAATGACAGTCTTTACGTGCTGGAGCAGTCCCCGGAGAATCAATATATTTGGTCACCTGGACAGTTGGCAATCAGGGCGGGAAACAAGTGGCTTGCTATACCGGGATTGCCGGAGCTTCGCGCCATCGCGTCAGACGGCAAGACGTTATGGGCCGTATCTCAAGATCGCTTATTTCATATCCAAGGCAAAAAAGTCCTAAGGGGAATAGCCCTTAGACCCTCCAATAACGATGTCTACTCGTTATTTGCTATTAACGACAGGTTGTTTATGTCCTGCATGCAACCCGATAATGACAACGCCTTTGGGGGCGGATTCTATGAGATCAATAAAAACAACGGCGACGTCTCATCAATCTCTCTGCCGCATGAATTTTCTGGCGGCAGCGTATACTCAGTTCTTCCCACGGCGAACAAAGACACCGTAATGACAACTTCCTGGGATGGGTATGAACTAAGCCCAATGTGGCGTTTTAACATACGCACGCATGCTTTTACACCGGGCGGCAAGCCCTATTTTTCTTTTTACGAACTAACCTCGCGGTCAGCGCAACCCGATGAGATCGGAAAAGAATTCCTGGCTTTCGCCAAAAAACTGCGGCAAGTTGGATTCTTCCAGAGCGAAGGAGGAGGGATTGATCCGGATGGTGCGGGTAATTATTGGGAGTTAGCGTACGAATACGCTCCCAATGATTTTAAGAAAGAAGTTTGGGACGAAGTCAGAGCGAACAATCCCTATTTCCCACCGATGTTCCCCATATTTAACCTTCACCGAGACCAATGGCTTTGGCAGTTGGCTGCGAATATCATCAGCCAAAGACCATTACCGGCAGACGCCGGTTATTTTATAATCGCCATTTCCTTATGGAAAAATAAAAATAGCGAGGAAGTATTAAAGAAGTTAATCAATGACAAGACATTGAGTCCAGGGGATCGGCTTGGGGCCCTGCGCTCTTTATTGCAAATCTCCGTTCCCGATTCTCAGGCGGAATGCCGTTCTCTATTGAATGATTTGCGAAACAATCCCGAAGTACCCCCTATGCAAATAAAGTATGCCCGCAAGGAATGTCATTTATAAGTAGCAACCACACTCCCCGCAATTTCAACCCGCCAGTCCTTCACAACCCCAAGATCGAAAAAAGCTATCATAGCGCCAAGCGGCAGCGACCATGAACGAACCCAAGCCCAAGATTCTGCTCCTGGAGAACATCCACCCGCGCGCGGCCAAGCGCCTCTCGGAGACGGGCTTCGCGGTCAAGGCCCTGCCGCAGGCCTTGGACGCCGCGGCCCTGCGCCGCGAAATTTCCGACGCCTTCATCATCGGCATCCGCTCCAAGACCAAGCTCACGGCCGAGGTTCTCGCGGACGCCAAGAAGCTCTCCGCCGTGGGCGCGTTCTGCATCGGCACCGACCAAATCGACCTTACGGCCGCGGCCAGGCGCGGCGTGGCGGTCTTCAACGCCCCCTACAGCAGCGCGCGCAGCGTGGTGGAGATGGTCCTGGGCGAGATTCTTCTTCTTTCGCGCGGCGTCTTCGCCAAGAACCGCAAGATGCACGCCGGGACCTGGGACAAGAGCGCGGCCGGCAGCCACGAGGTGCGCGGCAAGAAGCTCGGCATCGTGGGCTACGGCAAAATAGGCTCGCAGCTCTCCGTGCTGGCCGAGGCCCTGGGCATGGAGGTCCACTTCCACGACGTGGAGGAAAAGCTCGTGCTGGGCAACGCGCGCAAGTCCCGCACGCTGGCCGAACTGCTCAAGATTTCGGACGTGGTGACTCTGCACGTGGACGGCCGGCCCGGCAACCGCGGGCTCTTCGGCCGGCGCGAGTTCAACCTCATGAAGCCGGGCGCCATCTTCATCAACGCCAGCCGCGGCTTCGTCGTGGACGAGGCGGCCCTGGCCGAGAAGCTAAAAGCCGGCCGCCTGCGCGGCGCGGCCCTGGACGTCTTCGCCAAGGAACCGCGCGGCTCGGGAGAGAGTTTCTACTCGCCGCTCCAGGGCCTGGACCAGGCCGTCTTGACCCCGCACGTGGCGGGCTCGACCGAGGAGGCGCAGACCGCGATTGGCGCCTTCGTGGCCGAGCGGCTCCTGGACTACGCCCAGACCGGCGGCACGCTCCACAGCGTGAACTTTCCCAACATCCAGCTGCCCAAGGTTTCGGGCGTGCACCGCGTCATCCACATCCACGAAAACATCCCGGGCATGCTCGCCCAGCTCAACCGGGTCTTCGCCGCGCACAAGGCCAACATCGTGGAGCAGTACTTGAAGACCAACGAGACCCTGGGCTACGCCATCACCGACATCAGCCCGTCCAACAGCCGCGCCATCGCGCGCGAC
>Ga0307372_10003419_pt1 | contig 25336 bp, 24 predicted proteins | sample OX1MG_FD_202533 | JGI IMG/M metagenome (GOLD analysis project Ga0307372, IMG submission 202533) | Soil microbial communities from Risofladan, Vaasa, Finland - OX-1 | ecosystem: Environmental > Terrestrial > Soil > Coastal area > Acid sulfate soil | place: Finland: Risofladan, Vaasa | collected...
CTCATCCTCCGGCCGCGTCGCCCGGCGTTGCTGCTTGGCTTGCTGCCGCGCCTTGCGCACCCGCTCTCGTTCCTTTCTTGCCTGATGGTAATTCGGTTTGGCCACGCGCTCTCCGTAATCGCACTGCTCACTCGGCCGCTGCGGCCCCGCTGCCCGGCTACTCTACTCCATTATCGGCGCCGCGGGCGCGAGATGCGCGGCGTGCCATGCCGGCCCGCGATTTTGCGCGCGCCGCCGGCACGACACCAACTGCAGCGCCTGGTGGCTGCTGCTGTGGTGCATCCCGCTGGCGGGCGGCCGCTCAGGTCGCGAACAGCCGGCCTGGATCGGCGAATGCCTTGAACTCGAGCGCGTTGCCGGCCGGATCGAGGAAGAACATCGTCGACTGCTCGCCCACCTGGCCGGCGAATCGAGTGTGGGGCTCGACCACGAAGCTCACGCCGGCGGCGCGCACGCGCGCCGCGAGCCGCCGCCAATCGGGTGGCGTCAAGACGACGCCGAAATGCGGGACGGGCACGTCGTCGCCGTCGACGAGGTTGCTGGCACGCCCCGCCATGTGACGCGGCGCGGCCTGCGGCTTGAGGTGGGCGACGATCTGATGGCCGAACAGATCGAAGTCGATCCACTGCTCGGCGCTGCGGCCCTGCGGGCAGCCGAGAATGGCGGTGTAGAAGTGCCGCGCCGCCTCGAGATCGTCGACGGCAAAAGCGACGTGAAAGGGACCAAGCGCCATGCACCCATGATACCGGGTCGTCGCGTGGCCGGCCATCGCCGGCGCCTCGGCGCCCGGCGGCTCAACGGCCGTCGACGCCGAAACGCAGCCGCCAATGCTCGATGCGCACGCGCAGACCGCGGTGTTTCGTGAGGTAGCGGAAGCCGACGATCGCCGCGGCAAAGCCCGAGGCCGCGCCGACGCCGAGCGCCCAGCGTGGTCCGAGGGTGTCCGCCACCCAGCCGACGATCGGCGCGCCGAGCGGCGTGCCGCCCAAGGCAATCGCCAGCAGGATCGCCATGACCCGGCCGCGCATGTCCGGCTCGCTCGAGAGCTGGACGAAGCCGTTGGTCGTCGTCGTGAAGATCTGCGCGGCCGCACCGATGACGAGCAGCGCGACGCCGAACGCCAGGTAATCGGGCATGAACGCGGCAACCGCCAATCCCAGACCGAAGACCGCGGCGCCGCCGAACAGCAGCGACATGCGCGGGCGCGCATGCCGCGCGGCGTACAGCGCGCCGGCGACCGAGCCGAGCGCCATGATGGAGGTCAGCAGTCCGTACCGGTCCGCGCCGACGCGAAACACCGTGACGGACATGGTGAGGATGAAGATCTGGAAATTCAGGCCGAACGTGCCGATCAAGAACAGCATCAGCAGAACCGCCCGCAGATCCGGGCGGTTCCAGACGTAGCGAAAGCCTTCGACGACGCTGCCGGGCGCGCGCACTACCCGGCGCCTGGTGTGGAGTTCGCCGACCCGCAGCAGAAACAGGGAACCGATCACCGCGGCGAAGGAAACCGCGTTCAGCAGAAACGCCCAACCGGAGCCGACGCCCGCGATGAGCACGCCGGCGATCGCCGGGCCGATCATGCGCGCCGCATTGAACGAGGTCGAATTCAGCGCCACCGCGTTCGACAGATCCGCCTCTCCGACCAGCTCCCAGACGAAGGTCTGGCGGGCCGGAGCGTCGAAGGCGGCGACGCATCCGAGCAGCAACGCGAACAGGTAGACATGCCACAACTGCACGATCCCGGTGAGCGTGAGAATGCCCAATCCCAGGGCGAGCGCGCCCATGGCCCCCTGGGTGGCGAACAGCAGCTTGCGCCGGTCGAGATGATCGGCCGCGAATCCGGTCAAGGGCAGCAATAGCAGCTGCGGCCCGAACTGCAGCCCCATGACCACGCCGACGGCCGTCGCGCTCTTGTGGGTCAACTGCGTGAGCACCAGCCAATCCTGGGCGGTGCGCTGGATCCACGTGCCGACATTCGAGACGATCGCGCCGCCGGCCCAGATGCGATAGTTGTAGCCGCCGAGCGAGCGGAACATGCCCTTCATCGAACCGCTCCCGAAATCACCGCGCGCAACTCTAATCCAACAGCGGGTGCCCCGCGGGCAATTGATGCGCGTACCAGGCCGCGAGGCGATGCCGCACGGTCCGTTCGCCGACCTGGTCCTCCGGCATCGGCGATATGCGCTTGTCGTGCACCAGCAGACGATAGACGTACAGTGCCTTGGCGCTCGCCGAGTCGCCGGGCTCGAACTCGACCGCCTTGCGACCCTCCGCATAGGCGACGCCGGCGAGCAGAGCCGCCTTGAACAATTCCGCTTCGTGCTTGAATTTCTTCATGGGTCGCGCATCGCCGGCCGGCGACGGCCGCCGCGCCGGCTCAGATCTTCGTGCGCGGCCGCCATCGCGCTCAAGGCCCGGCAACCGGCACCCGGCCCGTGGGGTGCGCGATCGCGTCGTGCGGCCGCAGGAGAAAGCGTCGCGCGACGTCGAAATAGGTCCGGTAGACCAGGCCGCCGTTCGCCGCGATCAGCCGCCGCCGATGCCGCCGATAGCGCGCGTTGTACCGGTACCAGGGAATCGTCGGCGCCTCGTGATGCAGGGCGTGCAAATTGTTGAACAGGAACAGGGGCCCGAGCAGCCACGAGCCCTCGACGATCGCCACCCGCTCGCGAACGTTCGGGCGGGCCCGATGCTCGGCGAACGAGCGAATCAGCACGATGCCGTACGCCGGTATCACCATCGAGACCGCATACAGCCATAGCGGCATGCCGCAGACGAGCTTCAACCACAGGAGCACGGGCACGCACCAGGCGAGGTGTTCGAGCCAGAGGCGGCGCAGGCCGTCGTCGCCACGCATCACGCCGCGAAGTTCGGCGTGGAGGAAGGCGCCGATGCGCCAGAACGAGCCGACGAGCACCCGCCCCGCCAGGGTCTGTTGCACCTCGAGACTCGCGCGCGCGATCGGGTGCAGACGCGCCCAGGCATCCGGCGTGAGATAACAGGACTCCGGATCGTCGAGCGGGTCGGTGAGCCGTTCGTCGCAATGGTGCGCGAGATGCGCGTCGCGATAGCGCGGATACGGCAGCCACAGCGACAGCGGCCACATCGCGAGCACTCTGTTGAGCCAGGGTTTGCGCGTCGGGTGGCCGTGGAGGATTTCGTGCTGCAGAGAACTGTGCAGCGTGAGCAGCAGCGCGGTCGCCGGGGCGACGATCGCGAACGGCCAGCGGCGATACTGGGCCGTGACCGCGAGCCAGCCGCCATAGGTCGCGAACAGCAGCGCGACGGTCGGCCACTCGATCGCGGCGACGCGCTCGCCGCGTAGCGCGGTCGCCCCGCCCGCCCGCCCATCGCGGGTCGCTGCGTTCATCGGTCGGTCCAGTGCAGGCACATGCCGTCGATTGTAGCCGAACTGCCGACCACGGTCGCTGCGGCGCCGGTCTCAATCGAGGCGCACCGTCTTGCAAACACGCCGTTCGACGGCCCGGATCGCCTCGTACAGCAGGATCGCGAGCAGGCCGGTCGCAAGCCCGCCCTGCAGAACGAAGGCCGTGTTGTTCGACAGCAGTCCGGCGATGATGACCTCGCCGAGGCCCTTCGCGCCGACCGTCGAACCGATTGTCGCCGTGCCGACGTTGATCACGACCGAGAGCCGGACCCCTTCGAGGATCAGCGGCATCGCGAGCGGCAGCTCCACCGACCGAAGCCGCTGGTGCGGGCTCAACCCCATGCCGCTCGCCGCCTCCAACAGGGCGGCAGGACAGCTCTTGAGACCCACGACCGTGTTCTCGAAGATCGGCAGCAATCCGTACGCGAACAGCGCGATCAGCGTCGGCGTCTCGCCGAACCCGACCAGCGGCACGGCGAGCGCGAGCACGGCCACCGGCGGAAAAGTTTGGCCGAAGTTCACCAGCGTGCGCGACAGCGGCAGGAACTCGGCGCCGCTCGCGCGCGTGACCAGGATCCCGAGACCGACGGCGACGATCGTGCTCGCCACCGCCGCGGCGCAGACGATGCCGAGATGCGCGAGCGCGAGCAGCAACAGATTCCCCTGGTCGTAGATCGGCGGCGCCCCGTACTGGTTGAGCGGCGCGAACAGCGGCGCGAAGCGTTGCGGCGCGAGCAGAAAGGCCGCGAGCAACGCGAGCGCCGCCAATGGCCAGTACGCCGCGATGCGCCGCATCAGTTGCTGCGCCCCTGCGCGAGAATCGCGGCGACGGTAAGCCGGCCGCACGGCCGCCCGCCGGCGTCGAGGACGATCGCCGAGTCGGCGCCGTGCCAGGTGAGGTCCGAGAGCACGTCGCGCAGCGATGCATCGGCCGCCACGGTACGTTCGCCGGCGCCATCCGTGCCGGCCGCGAGCGGCACGGCGGCGGCGCCGGCCTTGGTGAGCGACAGCAGCCGCAAGGCGCGGTCGGCGACGCCGGTCAATTGCGCGACGAACGGATCTTCGGGCCGGGTGAGCAGCGCCGCCGGCCGGTCGCATTGCAGGACGCGACCGTGACTCATCACCGCGACCCGGTCGCCGAGACGAAAGGCCTCCTCGATGTCGTGCGTCACGAGCACGACGGTCGTGCCGAACCGGCGGCGCACGTCGAGCAGGTCCTCCTGCGCTTTGGCGCGGATGATCGGATCGAGCGCACCGAACGGTTCGTCCATCAGGAGCACCGAGGGCTCCGCGGCGAGCGCGCGGGCGACGCCGACGCGTTGCTGTTGACCGCCCGACAACTGGTGCGGATACTTGGGCGCGTAGGTCGCGCCATCCAGCTGGAACAAGGCGAGCAATTCCTCGACGCGCGCGCCGATGCGCCGCTCGTCCCAGCCGAGCAGCCGCGGCACCGTCGCGATGTTGTCGGCGACGGTGCGATGCGGGAACAGTCCGTTCCCCTGGATCACATAGCCGATCCGGCGCCGCAGCAGATGCGGCGGCTGCGCAGCCGTGTCCCGGCCGTCGAGCAGCACGCGACCGGCGGTCGGCTCGACCAGGCGGTTGATCATCCGCAGCAGCGTCGACTTGCCCGAACCCGACGTGCCGACGATCACCATGATCGAGTCGCGCTCCACGGCGAGGCAGGCGTCATCGACCACGGTCGCCGAACCGTAGCGTTTGCTCAGATGTTCGATCGTGATCATGCATTGCTCCGGTCGATGACTTCGATCAGCGCGTCGAGCAGCACCGCGGCCGCTATCGCGAGCGCCACGGTCGGCAGCGCGCCGAGCAGCACCAGGTCGTTCGCGCTCTCGCCGATCCCCTCGAAGACGAAGGTGCCGAGCCCGCCCGCCCCGATCAGCGCGGCGATGGTCACGAGCCCGATGTTTTGCACCAGCACGATTCGCACCCCGGTCAGGATCACCGGCAACGCGAGCGGCAATTCGACGGCGGCGAGGATCTGTCCGCCGGTCATCCCCATGCCGCGCGCGGCCTCGACCGCGGCGGGCGAGACGCGGCGCAGCCCCGCGACGGTGTTGGCGACGATCGGCAACAGCGAGTACAGGAACAGCGCGACCAGCGCCGGCGCCGCGCCGATCCCCTCGATGCCGATCTTTGCCGCGTACGGCACGGCGCTCGCGAGCACCGCGAGCGGCGCCATCAGGATGCCGAACAGGGCGATCGACGGGATCGTCTGCACGAAATTCAGCGATCCCAGGATCGCGCCGCGCAGGCGCGGCACACGGTGGCAGAGAATCCCGAGGGGCAAGGCGGCGAGCAGCGCCGCGATGAGCGAACCGAACGCGAGCTCCACGTGGCGCCGCATCTCGTAGCCGAAGCGGTCGGCATTGATCGCATATTCGCGCATCACCGACAGGTGGTCGAAGGTGCCGTGAGCGAACGCGAGGGCCGCGCCGCCGAGAAAGGCGGCGAGCGACAGCACGCGGGCGAGCGGTCCCGGGCGCATGCGGGTGATCGCGTCGGCGGCGAGCAGGCCGACGCTCGTGAGCAGCAGCCAGCAGCCGGCACCGGGGGCGATCCGCACCACCTGGTTGCCGGGCGGGGTCAGCGCGTTGCCGGCGGCCGCCGCGCAGAGCGCGACCGCGATCAAGCTGAGCAGGGCCGCCGCGAGGCGCAGGCGTGCCTCCTCGACCCACAGGGCGGCGGCGGCGGCGAGGATCAGCAGCGCGAGCACGCCGGCGGCGGCGCCCGGCGGCAGGACGTCGAAGAATCCGACGGCGACGCCCGGCACGATGCGGTTCGACTTGAACACGACGAACGGCAGGCAGGCGAACGCCGCGGCGCCGATGATCGCGAGCAGCAGGCCGAGGCGGTCGATGTGGCGCAGCGGCCGCATTCAGCGCAGCAGGCCCCGCGACTGCAGGTAGTGCGCGGCGACGGATTCGGTCGACTCGCCGTCGATCTGCACCCGGGCGTTCAGCCGGCGCAGCGTCTGCGTGTCGAAGCTGCGCATCAACGGCCGCAACAGCCGGCGAATCTGCGGATATTTCGCAAGCACGGCCTCGCGGATGATCGGCACCGGTGCGTAGATCGGCTGATCGTGACGATCGTCCGCGAGGGTCACGAGGTTCGCGGCGACGATGCCGCCGTCGGTGCCGTACACCATCGCCGTGTTGGTGCCGTCGGTGCCGGCTGCGGCCGCCGCGATCGTCGCCGAGGTCTCGCCGCCCGCGAGCACGATCATCTGCGCCGAACGCAGTTTGAAGCCGTAGGTATGCTCGAGCGAGCGCAGCGTTCCGCCGTTGGCGAATTCGGCGGAACACGCCAGCACGACCTTGCCGCCGCCCCGCACCCAGCGCGCGAAGTCGCTCATCGTCTTCAGCTTCTCGGCCACCGCGACGTCGCGGCGCACCGCGAGCGCCCAGGCGTTGTCGGCATTCGCCGGCGTGAGCCAGACGATGTGGTTGGCCCGGTAGTCGAGGCGCGCGCCGAGTGCATAACCCGCCTCGAGGTTCTTCCAGGCCGGATTCGCCGGCATGTTGAAGAAGTATCCGGCGTTGCCGGTGTACTCGACGTACAGATCGATCTCGCCCGCGAGCAGGGCTTCGCGCACGACCGAGGTCACGCCGAGCCGCATCCGGTCGACCGTCGGGATGCCGTGGGCGTTCAGCACCAGCCGGATCATCTGGCCGATCATCGCCGACTCGCTCGACAGCTTCGAGGAGACCACGACCGCCGCATGCAACGGCGGCGCGACGAGCAGCGCCAGCGCGAGAGCCGCCGGCGCGAGCGCCGCCCCGAACCGCTGCAGAAGTTTGTTCACCGCCCTCCTCGTGGATGTCGAAGCGCGCCGTACAAAATGCATCCGGATTATATGCTGTTCATATAAAATGCCGCGGATCCCTTTACTGGACCACCCATGACCGCCGACGACCAACCAGAGCCCGCCCCGGGCTGGCTCGCCCGCCACCGGGGCCTGCTGATGATCGGTGTGCCGCTGCTGATGCTCGTCATCGGTCTCGGCGTGTATCTGGCGCTCGCCCGCTACGTCGGCACCGACGATGCCTATATCCGCGCGACGCGGGTCGCCGTCAGCACCAACATCTCGGAGCGGGTGCGCAGCGTCGAGATCACGGACAATCAGCGCGTGCACCGCGGCGAAGTCTTGTTCCGCCTCGACGACCAGCGCTTCGTGATCGCCGAACGGAATGCCGAGGCGCGCCTCGCCGCGACGAAGCTCGACATCGAGGCGATGCAGGCGAGCTACCGGCAGCGGCTCGCCGATCTGCAGGCGGCCGAGGATGAACTCGCCTACCAGCAGCGCGAATATGCGCGCCAGAAGCGGCTCGCGGCGAGCGGCATCGCTTCCGGCGCGCAACTCGACAAGGCGGCCCAAGCCTTTCAGTCGGCGCGGCAAAGCGTCGAGGCACGGCAGCAGGAGGCGGCCACGGTGCTCGCAAATCTCGGCGGCAACGCGCAGATCGCCGTGGCCGACCACCCGCTCGTCCGGCAAGCGCGCGCCGCACTCGACCGGGCGAAGCTCGACATCTCCTACGCGACGGTCTATGCGCCGATCGACGGTATTGCCACCAAGGTCGATCGGCTGCAACCGGGCGATTACGTCACGGCGGCGACGCCCTTGTTCGCCCTGGTGTCGACCAGCGACGTGTGGGTAGTCGCAAACTACAAAGAAACCTCCCTCACGCACATGCGCGTCGGCCAGAAGGCGCGCATCGAGATCGATGCGTGGCCGGACCGGACTCTGTCGGGCCGGGTCGCAAGCATCAGCCCCGGCACCGGCGCGTCGTTTTCCGTGCTGCCGCCGGAGAACGCGACCGGCAACTGGGTGAAGGTCGTGCAGCGCGTGCCGGTGCGCCTGTCGATCGACGATCCGCGCGGGTTGCCGCTCAGCGACGGCTTGAGCGCGAGCGTCCGGGTCGACACGCAGTACCGGCCGTCGCTGTTCGGCTGGCTCTGATGGCCGCGGCGGCCGGCACGAATCGCGGCGTCATCACCGTCTCGGTGATGCTGGCGACGATCATGCAGGCGCTCGACACGACGATCGCCAACGTCGCCCTGCCGCACATGCAGGGCACCTTGTCGGCGACCCAGGACCAGATGACCTGGGTGCTCACCTCGTACATCGTCGCCGCCGCAATCATGATTCCGTTCACCGGCTGGCTGGCGACCCGGATCGACCGCAAGATCGTGTTCCTGTGCTCGATCGCCGGCTTCACGATCGCCTCGGCGCTCTGCGGCCTCGCCCAGAGCATCTCGCAGATGGTGCTGTTCCGGCTGCTGCAGGGCGTCAGCGGCGCCGCCCTGGTGCCGCTCTCCCAGGCGATCCTGTTCGACATCAATCCGCGCGAGGCGCACGGCCGCGCGATGGCGACCTGGGGCATCGGCGTCACCCTGGGGCCGATCCTCGGACCCGCGCTCGGCGGTTGGCTGACGCAGAATTACAACTGGCGCTGGGTCTTCTACATCAATTTGCCGATCGGCATTCTCGCCTTCCTCGGCTTGCTGTTCTACCTGCCGCCGCGCAAGGACAACCGGGCGAGTCCGTTCGACTTCTTCGGCTTCATCACGTTGAGTGCCGCGATCGGCGCGCTGCAGCTGGTCATGGACCGGGGCCAGCTGCTCGATTGGTTCTCGTCGACGGAAATCGTGGCCGAGGCCGTCGTCGCCGGACTCGCCTTGTACCTGTTCGTGATCCACATGCTGACCCACGAGCATCCGTTCATCAACCGGGCGCTGTTCAAGGATGCGAACTTCCTCGCGAGCAACGTGTTCATCTTCGTCGTCGGCGTCGTGCTGTTCGCAACCCTCGCGCTGCTGCCGCCGATGCTGCAGAACCTGATGAACTATCCGGTCGTGACCACGGGGTTCGTCACCGCGCCCCGCGGCATCGGCACCCTGCTCGCGATGATCACGGTCGGCCGCCTGATCGGCCGGGTGGACTCGCGCCTGCTGATCGGCTTCGGCCTCGTGCTCACGAGCGCGGCGGCGTGGCAGATGACCCATTTCTCGCTGCTCATGAACAGCTGGCCGATCGTCACCTCGGGAATGCTGCAGGGATTCGGCGTGGGTTTCGTCTATGTGCCGCTGAGCACGGTGGCATTCGCGACGCTCGCCGAGCGCTACCGCACGGAAGGCACCGCGTTCTTCAACCTGCTGCGCAACCTGGGCAGCAGCATCGGCATCTCGGCGGTGCAGACATTGCTCACGCGCAACACCCAGGCGCTGCACGAGAGTCTCGCGAGCCACATCACGCCCTACGCCGCCGCGCTGCGCCCGGAACTCGGCGCCGAGATGTCGAGTCCCGCGGCGCTCGCCGCACTGAACGGCGAAGTCACCCGCCAGGCGGGCATGATCGCCTACATCGACGATTTCAAGCTGATCATGATCATGACGCTCGGGCTGCTGCCCTTGCTCTTGCTGATGCGCCGCGGCGGCGGCGCCGGGAGTGAATCCGGTGCGGTCATCGACTAGCGGCAACTGCTCCCCGCGGCGCCGGCATGCGCAACGCGGCGCCGGCCTGGTCGCGCTCGCGGCAATCCTCTCGGCGTGCACCGCAGGACCGGATTTCTCGCCGCCGGCGCCGCCGGCGGTCGCGAGCTACGTCGCCGGCGGCGACGGGCTGGACACGACGGCCCAGCGCATCGTCGCCGGCCGGCCGATCGGTGAGCAGTGGTGGCGGGCCTTCGGCTCGGCGCCGCTCGATGCGCTGATGCAGACCGCGTTCGCCGACAATCGCACGCTGGCGGCGGCCCGCGCGTCGCTCGCGGCGGCCCGCGAGCAGCAACGCGCCGCCGCCGGCGCCCTGTGGCCGCAGCTGTCCCTCGGGGGCACCACCGGCCGGCAGAAGTACGGCGTCTCCCTGTTCGGCCCGAGCCATTTCGTGATCCCGCCGTTCACCTATTACACGGCCGGTCCGCAGGTGAGCTACGTGCTCGATTTGGCGGGCGCAGAGCGGCGGACCGTCGAGCAGCGGCGCGCGCTCGCGCAATTGCGCTCGTACGAGCTTCGGGCCGTGCGCCTCGCGCTTGCCGGCAACGTTCTCGCCCAGGCGCTCGCCATCGCCTCGGCCAACACGCAGCTGCAGGTGCTCGATCGGATCGTCGCCAACGACCGGCGCAATCTCGCGCTGGTTGACGCCGCGCGCGCGGCCGGTTCCGCGGCGATCACCGACGTCGTCAGCGCGCAAAGCCAGCTCGCCCACGACGCGACCCTGCTGCCGCCATTGCAGCAGCAACGCAGCGTCGCCGCGCATGCTCTCGCCGTGCTCGCCGGCGCGGCCCCCGCGCAGCGGCCGGCCCCGGACTTGCGCCTGACGGACTGGCGGCTGCCGGCGGTTCTGCCGCTGCTGCTGCCCTCGGCACTGCTGCGCGCCCGTCCGGACATTCTCGCGGCCGAATCCGCGCTGCATGCGGCGAGCGCCGCGATCGGCATCGCCACAGCCGGCCTGTACCCGCAGATCACGCTCTCGGCCAACACGACGCAACAGGCTCTCTCGCCCGGCAATCTGTTCAACGGCGCGGCGAACGCCTGGGCGATGGCGGCCGGACTCACGGCGCCGCTGTTCGACGGCGGGACGCTGCGCGCGCGGCGCCGCGCGGCCATCGACCTGTATCGGGCGTCGCTGTCGGACTACCGGCAAACCGTGCTCGAGTCGTTCGCCCAGGTGGCCGATGTCCTGCGTGCCCTGCAGCACGACGATGCCGAGATCCGCGCCGAGCGCAACGCCGGCAAGACCGCGGGCCACGCGCTCGCGTTGATGCGCATCAGCTACCGCGACGGCGCCACCGGCGTGCTGAACGTCCTGGACGCGGAACGGCAGTACAACCAGGCGCGGCTGCAACTCGTGCGCGCACAGGCCCGGCGATTCCAGGACACGGCGCTGCTCTACCTGGCACTCGGCGGCGGTTCGGCCGCCGCGGCGGCGCCTGCCAAGCCCGCGGCCGCGGCGGCGCCCTAGCGGCGCCGATCCGCATTCCCCCCTTCGGGCAGGGTCATGCGACAATGCCGTTTTTCCAAGTATGAGCTGCGCTCGGACGGCGAGACCGATGGCCGAACACACACAAGAGTCCAGTGGCGTGCGCAAGCCCATCACGCTGCCGCGCCTCGCCGAGATGCACCGCGCCGGCGAGAAGATCGCGGTGCTGACGTGCTACGACGCAACCTTCGCCCGCATCCTGGACGACGCCGGCGTCGACGTGCTGCTGGTCGGCGATTCGCTGGGCATGGTTGTGCAGGGCCGGCCGAACACCTTGCCGGTGTCGATCGAGGACATGGTCTACCACACGTCCTGCGTGGCCCGCGGCAACCGCTCGGCGTGGCTGATCGCGGACATGCCCTTCGGCAGCTATCACGAATCCGCGGAACAGGCGGTGCGCAATGCGAGCCGGCTGTTCCAAGCGGGGGCGCAGATGGTCAAGATCGAGGGCGGCTGGGTCGCGGCGACGGTTCGCGCGCTGGTCGAGCGCGGCATGCCGGTCTGCGCGCATCTCGGCTTTACGCCGCAGACGGTGCACGCGCTCGGCGGCTATCGCATCCAGGGGCGCGATGCCGGTGGCGCCGCGCTCTTGCACGCGCAAGCACGAGACCTCGCGGATGCGGGCGCGCAAATGCTCGTGCTCGAGCTCGTGCCGAGCGTTCTCGCTCGCGAGCTCACGCAGGCACTGCCGTTGCCGACGATCGGCATCGGCGCCGGACGCGGCTGCGGCGGCCAGGTTCTCGTGCTGCACGACATGCTCGACCTGACCCCCGGCCCACGACCGCGCTTCGTGCGCAATTTTCTCGACGTCGGGGCGGGCGTCCAGGACGCCGTGCGCCGTTACGTGAGCGACGTCAAGAGCGGCGCCTACCCCGACGACATGCTCCACGGGTATTGAAGGGGTCCGCCCGTGAAGGTCATCGAACGGATCGCGGATCTGCGGGCCGCGCTCGCGGGGCGGGATCGCGCCGCGCTGGTGCCGACCATGGGCAACCTGCACGCCGGGCATCTCTCGCTGGTGCGAATTGCCGCCGCGCAGGGCACGCCGGTGGTCGCGAGCATCTTCGTCAATCGCCTGCAGTTCGGCCCGGATGAGGATTTCGCGCGCTATCCGCGCACGATCGAGCGGGACCTGGCGATGCTCGCGCAATCCGGCTGCGACATCGTATTCACGCCCCGCGAGGCCGATCTATACCCCGAACCGCAGGCGTGCTTCGTGCAACCGCGCGCCGCGCTCGCCGACGGGCTCGAGGGCCGGTTCCGGCCGGGCTTCTTCGTCGGCGTCTGCACCGTCGTGCTGAAGCTGATCAACGCGGTTCAACCGCGCAGCGCGGTGTTCGGCAAGAAGGACTACCAGCAGCTCCTGGTGGTTCGCGACATGGTTGCGCAGCTCTCGCTGCCGGTCGAGATCCTCGCCGCCGAGACGATCCGCGGCAGCGAGGGTCTCGCACTGTCGTCGCGCAACGCGTATCTCGGCGACACCGAGCGCCGCGAGGCGCCGCGTCTGCACGCGGCCTTGCGCGACATCGACACCGCCGCCCGTGCGGGCACGCGCGACTGGGCCGCGCTCGAGCGCCGCGCCGAGGCGGGGCTTGCGGCCCACGGCTGGCAAGTCGACTACGTCGGGATCCGCCGACGCGACAACCTCGGTGAGCCGCGCGACGGCATCCCGCTGGTGGCTCTGGCCGCCGCGACGCTCGGCAGCACTCGGCTGATCGACAATCTGGAGATCGCCGACCAACCGCGTTGAAGGCCTCCCTACAGCAAGGCCTTACCGTGGGCGACGGCCGCCCGCAACGCGCCCTCTCCGGCCTGCGCCTGCCGATCGAGGCGTTCGAACGCCGCCACCTGCGCCACGGTCGGCTGCACGTAGGACAGACCGACGTCGGCCTGCAGGTACGCGAGGAAGCTGCGCAGGCGCATCTCGTGCATCACGTCGCCTTCACTCGAGTGCACGTCGAGTTGCACCACGTGATCGATCGCGGCGTGCAGCGCCGCGAGCGCGGCGTGCGCCTTCGAGGCATCGAGCCGATGCGCCGCGACCGCCTGCGTCAATTCACGGCGAACGCCGATCGCCAGATTGATGTTCCGGTCGAGCCGGCTGACGGCGGCGTGGATGCGCAGTTCGAGCGACAGGTGCTGCCCGAGCGCCGCCGCCGTCGTATGCAGGCGTGGATCGAGCGCGACCACCACTTTCTGCCGCGTCTTGCGGCCGGCGTAGTCGAGCACCGCGGTATAGCGTCCCGGGTTCACGAGCGGACCGCGTGCATCGGCATACAGCCCATCGGTCTGTTCCGGCGGCTCGAAGCCGATCACGTCGGTCGCATCGGCGTAGCGCAGATCCCACTGCAACCGGTTCATGCCCGGCGAGATCGCCGTGAGCTTCTGCAAGGCACGTAGTCTCGCCTCGGACGGCGTGAGGTTGTCGCGCACCGTCGCAGCGAGCTTCGGCTTCTTGACCTTCAAATGCAGCGCGAAGCGGCGCACCAGCCGGCCTTTGGCGTCGAGGAAGGAGAGGCTCACGGGCACCTTGCCGTCGTAGGCGGCCGGGATGCGGAAGAACAGCGTCGCGCCGAACGGCGGATTGGTGCCGACCGGCCCCCTGCGCTTGGCATGATCGTCCTGTCCGTAGGCATTGCTGAGCCACGCCGTCTGCGGCGCGTACAGCAGCACCGCATCCGCGGGCGCCGCCGGTCCCTGCGACAGCTGCTCGAGCAGGGCGAGATTGTCGAGCACCCAGAACGAGCGCCCATGGGTCGCGGCCACCACGTCGCCCTGGCGCACGTTGATCGCGAGATCGCGCACCTGCACGTGCGGCAGGTTCAGCGCCAGAGAGCGCCAGTGCGCGCCGGCATCGAAACTGACGTAGACGGTGTTCTTCGTGCCGAGGAACAGCAACTTGGCATCGCTCGGATCCTGGCGCACGACGAACGCGTACTGATCGTCGGCGAGCCCGGTGGTGAGCGCGGTCCAGTGGTGGCCGAAATCGCTCGTCACGAACACGTAGGGCCGGAAGTCGTCCCACATGTAGCGCGACGCCGTCAAATAGGCGGTGCCGGTGGCGACGTGCGACGGTTCGATCGAAGTGATCTCCGACCATTTGCTGAGCGCCGGCGGCGTCACCGCCTGCCAATGCAGCCCGGCGTCCGTCGTGACGTGGACCAGGCCGTCCTGCGAACCCGCCCACAGCACGCGCGGATCGACCGGCGAGACGGCGAGCGCCGAAATGTCCGGGAAGATTTCGGCGCCGGTCTGGTCGAGGTCGACCGGTCCGCCGCTCGGCTTCTCGGTCGCGGGATCGTTGCGCGTCAGATCGGGGCTGATCCTCGTCCATGTGCGCCCGCCATCGGTGCTCTTCAGCACATACTGCGAAGCGAGCAGCATCTCCTTGGGAACGCCGGGGGAGAAGAAAATCGGGTGCGTCCAGCCGAGGCGATCGGTCATCTCCGCAGACGACACGCCGTCGAGGTACACGCCGTCCGGGCTGATCGAGCGCCGTTCGCCCGTCTGCATGTTGTAGCGCTGCATGATCGTGTAGTAATCGCTGCCGTAGGTGACGTCCGGATCGCCCGGTTTCGGCGCGACGAAGGTGCTCTCGCCGAGCGCGACGACATGCCAGCCGCCGGGCTGGATGGCCCCGCCGGGCATCGCGCTCGGCCCCTCGAACGAGCCTTCGTCCTGTTGTGCGCCGTAGACGTGGAACGGGAACTGGTCGTCGAGCGCGACGTGGTAGAACTGGCCGGTCGGCTGGTTGTGCTCGTCGCTCCAGGTCGCGCCGCCGTCGGTCGACACCGTGGCGCCGCCGTCGTTGCCCTCGAGCAGGACCTTCGGGTCTTGCGGGTTGATCCAGATGATGTGGTTGTCACCGTGCCGCGTGTGCAGCATGCGGAAGCTCTTGCCGCCGTCATGCGAGACCCACAAGGCGTCGACCTCGGGCACGTAGAGCGTCTGCGGGTCCGTGGGATCGACGTAGATGCTCATGTAATAGAAGGCCCGCTGGCGCAGGCTCCAGTTCGCGTTCACCCGCCGCCAGGTGGCGCCGCCGTCGGCCGAGCGGAACACCCCGCCGCCCTTCGCCTGGACGATGCTGTAGACGACGTTCGGCTCGCTCGCGGCGACGGCTACGCCGATGTGCCCAAGAATGCCACGGGGCAATCCCGGATTGCGCGAGATGTCGCTCCAGTGAGCGCCACCGTCGGTGCTCTTGTACAGGCCGCTGCCCGGGCCGCCGTCATCGAGCGCCCAGGGCATGCGCTGCGCCTGCCACATCGCGGCGTACAGTACCTGCGAATTGGCGGGATCCATCACGAGATCGATCGCGCCGGTCTTGGCGTCGACGTAGAGAATCTTGCTCCAGGTCTTGCCGCCGTCGAGCGACTTGAACACGCCGCGCTCGGCGTTCGGCTTGAACACGTGGCCCATCGAGGAGGCGTAGACGATGTCGGGATTTTGCGGATCGACGACGATGGCGCTGATCGTGTGCGTGTCGCGCAATCCAGCGGCCGACCAGCTCTTGCCGGCGTCCGTCGATTTGAACACACCGTCGCCGGTGATCACGTCGCCGCGGATGTCGCTCTCGCCGGTGCCGACGTACAGGACCTTGGAATCCGACGGCGCGACCGCGATCGCGCCGATGCTGTCGCTCGCCGACGGCCACTTGCCGTCGGTGATGTTGTGCCAGGTGACGCCATAGTCGACGCTTTTCCAGACGCCGCCGTCGACCGCGCCCATGTAGAACAGATCGCGCTCGCCCGGCACGCCCGCCACCGCGACGACGCGGCCGCCGATATTCGGGCCGATGCCGCGCCAGGCGAGCTTGCCGCCGAGGAACGGCGGGGCCGAACCGGCGGCGAAAGTCGTGCTCGACACGGCGAGCAAGACGGTGAGCGCGACGAGCGCACACTTGGCACGGACAATCGAGATATCGGCGACTCTTGGCATCACTCGCGCTCCTGTGGATTCGGCGCCGCCGTGGCCGACGGCGACGCCGCGAAGTCGCCGAGCTTAGCGGAGTTGCGCGGCAGCGGCAACGGATCGGCCGCGTCCGCCGGCCGCCGGCTCGTCAAGGGGGTTAGACTCTCGCAGCATGACGACCCGCATCACCGCGAAATCCGCGGAACACGCATGGCCGACGGACCGATGAATCGCGCCGGTGTCGCCGCCGCCCTCGGCGCCGCCGCGTTGTTCGGCCTGGCGATGCCGCTCGCGAAACTGCTGCTCGGCACGGTCTCGCCCTGGATGCTGGCCGGGCTCATGTATCTCGGCAGCGGCATCGGCATTACGGCGGCACGCTTGATCCGCGACCGCGGCTGGCGCGGCCCGCATCTCGCCGGCGCGGAATGGTCCTGGCTCGCGGCGGCGACCGGCGTCGGCGGCCTGGCGGCACCGGTGCTGCTGATGTTCGGCCTGTCGCGATCGAGCGCCGCGATGGCTTCGCTCCTGCTGAACCTGGAAGTGGTGCTCACCGCCTCGATCGCCTGGCTCGTGTTTCGCGAACACGCCGGCGCACGCGTCGTGTTCGCCATGGCCGCGATCGTCGCCGGCGCCGTGCTGCTCTCCTGGCCGGGCGCCGGCGGCTTCGCAGCCGGCAACGCTGCGAGCGGCGATGGCGGCGCGCTCGCGATCTTCGGCGCCTGCGCGTGCTGGGCGATCGACAACAACCTGACCCGCAGGGTATCGCACGGCGACGCCCTGTTCATCGCCGGCAGCAAGGGTTTGGCGGCCGGACCGGTCAACCTCGCGCTCGCCTTCGCGATCGGCACGCGGCTGCCGCCATCACCCGCCCTCGCCGGCGGACTGCTGCTCGGCCTGCTCGGTTACGGCGTGAGCCAGGTGCTGTACGTGCTCGCGTTGCGCGAATTCGGCAGCGCCCGCACCGGCGGATACTTCGCCATCGCACCGTTCATCGGCGCCGCATTCGCGATCGCGATCCTCGGCGAGCCGGCGACGCCCGTCTTCTACGCGGCCGCGGCGCTCATGGCGCTCGGTGTCGGCTTGCAGCTGTCGGAGCGCCACGATCACGAGCACACACACGAGCCGTTGGTCCACGCCCACGCCCACCCGCACACGCATGACGAGCATCACCGCCACGCGCACCCGGACGGCTGGAACGGCGTCGAGCCGCATTCGCACGAACACCGTCATGAACCGCTGCGGCACGTGCACCCGCATTACCCGGACACTCATCACCGGCATACGCACGATTGACCGGCCGGGAAAAACAGCCTGTTTTCCACGCTCCGGATAATCCGTCGCCGATCCGGCCTGCCATCGGCGGCGCCGGTGTGCGCAAGCGCCGCGGCGCGCAGCGCCCCGATCGGTTACTCCGGGGGCCGCCGGATGCCGTATGCTGTTTCTTATGCCCGGTGACCAATGGCAATTGGCGCCGACCCCGCCTGCGGGGGACAATGCGCGGCAGCCCCCTTTCGAGAGACATCATGCACGTCAGCCACACGAATATCCGCCGCGCCGACCGCGCAATCGTCGACCCGCCCGCCTGTTCGCTGCTCGCCCGCGGCGTCTGCGGCCTCGCCACCCGCGCTCGGCCGGCCGAGGAATGAGCAGGTGCTGCGCGCGATCCCCGCAACCTTGATGCGCGGCGGTACGTCGAAGGGACTGTATTTCGACGCGCGTGACCTGCCCCAGGACCGCGCGGCGCGCGACCGCGTGCTGCTCGCCGCCATGGGCTCGCCGGACGTTCGCCAGATCGACGGGCTCGGCGGCGCGCATCCGCTCACCAGCAAGGTTGCCGTGATCGGCGCCGCGACGCGCCCGGATGCCGATGTCGACTATCTGTTTCTGCAAGTGGCGGTGGACAAGGCCGAGGTCAGCGACTCGCAGAATTGCGGCAACATCCTCGCCGGCGTCGGCCCCTGGGCCATCGAGAACTCCTATGTGCCGGTCGCCGGCCCCTCGACGCCGGTGCGCATCCACATGGTCAATACCGCGAGCGTCGCGGTGGCGCGCGTGCCGACGCCCGGCGGCGTCGTCGAGTACGAAGGTCCGGCCCGCATCGACGGCGTTCCCGGAACGGCCGCCGCCATCAGCATCGATTTCCTGGACCTCGCCGGCTCCTCCTGCGGCGCCCTCCTGCCGACCGGCGAGGCGCTCGACCGGATCGGCGGCGTGACCGTCACCTGCATCGACAACGGCATGCCGGTCGTCATTCTCGATGCCGCCGACTTCGGCCTCCGCGGCGACGAATCGCCGCAGGCGCTCGAAGCCGACGGCGCGCTGAAGGCGCGGATCGAAGCCATCCGCCTCGAGCTCGGCCCGCGGATGAACCTCGGCGATGTCGCGAAGAAAACCGTGCCGAAGATGTCGCTCGTCGCCCCGGCGCGGCACGGCGGCATCCTCGACACCCGCACCTTCATTCCGCATCGCGTGCACGAGGCGATCGGCGTGCTCGGCGCCGTGAGCGTCGCGACCGCCTGCGTGGTGCCCGGCACGGTCGCCGCACGCATCGCCGGCGGCGCGACGGTGAGCGGCGTGCGACGACTCGACATCGAACATCCGACGGGCTTCTTCACGGTCGAGATCGACGTGACCAGCGAACACGGCCGGATCCGCGTCAATCGCTCGGCGCTGCTGCGAACGGCGAGAAAACTCATGCAGGGCGCCGTGTTCGTTCCCGCCGGCGCCTGGCCCGCGACCAGCCCGCAACCGCCGCAACCGGCACCGGAGAGCGCATGATCATCGATTGCCACGGCCACTACACGACCGCGCCGGCGGCGCACCAGAGATTTCGCGATGCGCAGATCGCCGGCATCAAGGACCCTTCGGCCGCGCCGGCGGCGCCGGAGCGCATCTCGGACGATGAGATCCGCGAAACGATCGAGAGCAACCAGTTGCAGCTGCAGAAGCTGCGCGGCAGCGACCTCACGATATTCTCGCCGCGCGCCTCCGCGATGGGACATCACATCGACGACGAAGCCGTCTCCGGCGCCTGGACGCGCGTGAACAACGACCTGATCAAGCGGGTCGTCGACCTGTATCCCGACAATTTCGTCGGCGTCTGCCAGCTGCCGCAGTCGCCGGGAGTGCCGATCGCGCATTCCATCCGCGAACTGCAGCGTTGCGTGAGCGATCTCGGATTCGTCGGCTGCAACCTCAATCCGGATCCCTCCGGCGGGCACTGGACGTCGCCGCCGCTCACCGACCGGCACTGGTATCCGTTCTACGAGCAGATGGTCGAACTGGACGTGCCGGCGATGGTACATGTCTCCGCGTCCTGCAATCCGAACTTCCACGCGACCGGCGCCCATTACATCAACGCCGACACCACCGCCTTCATGCAGTTCGTCCAGGGAGATCTGTTCCGCGACTTCCCGACATTGCGGTTCATCATCCCGCACGGCGGCGGCGCGGTGCCGTATCACTGGGGCCGGTACCGCGGCCTCGCCGACATGCTGCGACGTCCGCCGCTCGCCGAGCACGTGATGCGCAACGTCTACTTCGACACCTGCGTCTACCATCAGCCGGGCATCGACCTGCTGCTGAAGGTGATCGACGTCGGCAACATCCTCTTCGGCTCGGAGATGGTCGGCGCGGTTCGCGGCATCGATCCCGAGACCGGCTGCTACTTCGACGACACGAAGCGCTACATCGACGCCGCGGCGATTCCGGCGGGGGACCGGCGGCAAATATTCGAGAAGAACGCGCGGCGCGTGTTCCCGCGCCTCGACGCGCTGTTGCGAGCGAAGGGCGCATGAGCGCCGCGCCGCTGGTTCCCGGCGGCCCGGGCTGGGCGTCGAGCGCCGCTTCCGGCGGGTTCGCCATGGATCCTGACTGGCTGCCGTTCCATCCGGCGCCGTCGAAGCCCGGGTTCGTGCCGCCTCCCGGTGCTGTCGATGCGCACTGCCACATCTTCGGCCCCGGCGCACGATTTGCGTACGCACCTGAGCGCAAGTACACGCCCTGCGACGCGTCGAAGGAGCATCTGTGGGCGCTGCGCGACTTTCTCGGCTTCGAGCGCAACGTGATCGTCCAGGCAACCTGTCACGGCGCCGACAATCGCGCCGTCGTCGATGCGCTGCGCGCGGCGAACGGCCGCGCGCGCGGCATCGCGACCGTGCCGGCCGAGGTGACCGACGCGCAGTTGCGCGAGCTCGACGAGGCGGGTGTGCGCGGCGTGCGGTTCACCTTCGTCAAGCGGCTCGTCGACACGACGCCGCGCGAGGTTCTTGCGGCCGTCGCGCGCCGCGTGGCGGCCCTCGGCTGGCACATCGTCATCTATTTCGAAGCCGCGGAGCTCGCCGAGCTCTACGATTTCTTCGTTTCGCTGCCGACGACTCTGGTCGTCGACCACATGGGACGTCCGGACGTCACGCAGCCGGTCGATGGCGCGCAGTTCGAACGGTTCCTGCGGCTGATGCGCGAGCAGCCGAACGTCTGGTCGAAAGTGAGCTGCCCGGACCGTCTCTCCGCCAGCGGACCGCCGGGCTACGACGACGTGGTGCCGTTCGCGCAACGCCTCGTCGAGACCTTTCCGGACCGTGTGCTTTGGGGCAGCGACTGGCCGCATCCGAACCTGAAGACACACATGCCGGACGACGGACGGCTGGTCGATTTCCTGCCGCGCATCGCGCGCACGGCCGACCTGCAACGCCGGCTGCTCGTGGACAACCCGGCACGTCTTTACTGGGATCGCTGACGGGTGCAACCGGCCGGCGGCGACGAGGAGAAATGACATGGCGCTCGACAAGCCTTATTCGGACGTGCCGGGCACCGTGATCTTCGACGCGGAGCAGGCGCGCAAGGGCTATCACCTCAACCAGTGGTGCATGTCCTTGATGAAGGAGGAGAATCGGCGGTGCTTCCAGCGCGACGAGCGGGCCTACCTCGACCAGTGGCCGCTGACCGAGCCGCAGAAACACGCCGTGCTCGCGCGCGATTACAACCGCATGATCGAGCTCGGCGGCAACATCTATTTTCTCGCCAAATTGTTCTCGACGGACGGTAAGAGCTTCCAGTACACGGCGGCATCGATGACCGGCATGACCCAGGAAGAATATGCACAGATGATGTTGCACGGCGGGCGCTCCCCCGAGGGCAACCGGCGCGTCGGTGAATCCACGGCGAAGCGAGAGAAGTAGGCCGTGGCGCGAATCACCGCAGGCGTTTCGACCTCCCACGTACCGGCCGTCGGCGCGGCGATCGACAACGGGCGCACCGCCGAACCGTACTGGCGCCCGGTGTTCGCCGGGTACGAATTCTCCAAGCGCTGGATCGAGCGGGCAAGGCCGGACGTGGTGATCCTGGTATACAACGACCATGCGTCGGCGTTCAGCCTGGACATCGTGCCGACCTTCGCGATCGGCTGCGCGCAATCCTTCCCGCCGGCCGACGAAGGATGGGGGCCCAGGCCGGTGCCCGTGGTCGAAGGGCACCCGGAACTCGCGGCGCACGTCGCGCAATCCGTGATCCAGCAGGACTTCGACCTGACGATCGTCAACAAGATGGACGTGGACCACGGACTGACGGTGCCGCTGTCGCTGCTGTTCGGCCAACCCGAGCGCTGGCCGGTTCGGGTCATTCCGTTCGCGGTCAACGTGGTGCTGTACCCGCCGCCGTCCGGGCGGCGCTGCTACGAGATCGGCAAGGCGATCCGGCGCGCTGTCGAGTCGTTCGACGAGAATCTGAACGTCCAGGTCTGGGGAACCGGCGGCATGAGCCACCAGCTGCAGGGCCCCCGCGCCGGCCTGATCAATCAAGAGTGGGATGCACGCTGGCTCGACCGGCTGATCGATGAACCCGAGGCGCTCTCGCGGATGCCTCACATCGAATACATCCGCGAGGCCGGATCCGAGGGGATCGAACTCGTGATGTGGCTCATCATGCGCGGCGCGCTCGACCCGCAGGTCCGTACTCTGCACCGTTTCTACCATGTGCCCGCATCCAACACGGCCGTGGGACACCTGATCCTGGAGAATGCCCGATGAAGATCATCCTTGCCGGCGCCGGCGCCTTCGGCCAGAAGCACCTCGATGCGATCAAGGCGATCGGCGGCATCGACGTGCTCTCGATCGTCGGACGCGAGCTCGAACCGACGCGCGCGGTCGCCACCAGGTACGGCGTGCCGCACGCGACCACCGAGCTCGCGGCGGCCCTCGCGCAGCCTGGCGTCGACGCCGCAATCCTCTGCACGCCGACGCAGCTGCACGCTGCCCAGGCGATCGAGTGCCTGCAGGCCGGCAAGCACGTGCAGGTCGAAATACCGCTCGCCGACCGCTGGGCCGACGCCGAGGCCGTCGCCAAGCTGCAGCAGAAGACCGGGCTCGTGTGCATGGTCGGCCATACGCGCCGCTTCAACCCCTCGCATCAGTGGATTCACCGGCGCATCGCGGCCGGCGAGCTGCGCATTCAGCAGATGGACGTGCAAACCTACTTCTTCCGCCGCAGTAACATGAACGCGCTCGGGCAGCCCCGCTCCTGGACCGATCATCTTCTGTGGCATCACGCCGCACACACCGTCGACCTGTTCGCCCATCAGACCGGCGCGCCCGTGACGCTCGCACACGCGATCCAGGGCCCGATCAATGCGGCGCTCGGCATCGCGATGGACATGTCGATCCAACTGCGGGCCCGGACCGGGGCGATCTGCACCCTGTCGCTGTCGTTCAACAACGAAGGGCCCCTGGGGACGTTCTTCCGCTACATCTGCGACAACGGCACCTACATCGCCCGCTATGACGACCTCATCGACGGGCGCGACCGGACGATCGACCTGGCGAACTTCGACGTGTCGATGAACGGCATCGAGCTGCAGGACCGGGAGTTCTTCGCCGCGATCCGCGAAGGCCGCGAACCGCATGCGAGCGTCCACCAGGTGCTGCCCTGCTACCGGACCTTGCACGATCTCGAGCGTCAGCTCGCAGCGCAAGCGTGATCCCGGCAACTCCGATGCGGCGGATCGGCGGCGACCAGGTCGCCGAGATCGGGCTCGGCTGCATGAACCTGAGCCATGCCTACGGCCGGCCACCCCCACCCGCGCAGGCGCGGCGCGTATTGCTCCGCGCCGTGGATCTCGGCGTCACGCACTTCGATTGCGCGGCGCTGTACGGTTTCGGACGCAATGAGATACTGCTCGGCGAGGTGCTGGCGCCGCTGCGCGCGCACATCCACCTCGCGAGCAAATGCGGGATGACCGGCGTCGACGGCAAGCGGGTGATCGACGGCCGGCCGGCGACGCTCAAGCGGACTCTGGAGGAGTCGCTCGCGCGGCTGCGCACCGAGGTCATCGACCTGTACTACTTGCACCGTTGGGACAGGCGCGTGCCGATCGAGGACAGCATCGGCGCGATGGCCGACATGGTCGCCGCCGGCAAGGTGCGTGCGATCGGACTGTCGGAGGTCTCCGCGGCGACGCTGCGGCGAGCACACGCGGTGCATCCAATCAGCGCGGTCCAGTCCGAATATTCCCTCTGGAGCCGCAACGCGGAGCTCGCCGTGCTCGAGGAGTGCCGGCGCATCGGCGCCGCGTTCGTCGCATTCTCGCCGCTCGGCCGCGGCTTTCTCGCCGGCTCGATCACCGATCCGGACCGGCTCGAGCCCGGCGATCTGCGCAAGCCGATGCCGCGCTTTCAGGCCGAGCACTGGCCGGCGAACGCCGCCCTGCAGGACCGCTACCGCGCCCTCGCGGCCGAGGCCGGCTGCGCACCGTCGCAACTCGCGCTCGCCTGGCTGTTGCACAAATCGCCGCTGATCGTACCGATTCCCGGCACGACGTCCGTGACGCACCTCGAGGAGAACGTGGCCGCGGCGGCGCTTCGCCTCGAACCGGCGTTATTCACACGCGTCGAGGCTCTGGTGAATTCCCGCACCGTGAGCGGGCCGCGTTATCCGGCCGCAACCCAGGCCGAGATCGATACCGAGGAAATGCCGGCGCAATAGGCCGCAATGCCACGTTCTTCTGCGCCGACCCGATGGACGACGCCAGCGCCTGCTACTACGAGGGCATCGACATGCGCACCGCCGCGCAGATAATCGGCGTGGCTTAAGTCGCGAATGTTGTCGCTCCTCGGCCGCAAAGGACTGGGCGCGGATAGCGCCTGTCGCGGCGCCATGCGGATTGTGCACGCACCGCCCGCTACCGTCGAACGTGAGTCCGTGATCGCCGCCGCTTTAGGAAAGTGATTGCGACCGGCAATAGGGACCCCACAATGATGAGGATCGTGACGATGCCGAAGTTGCGCTTGACCAGCGGGAGGTTGCCGAAGAAGTAGCCGCCGCCGAGAAACAGCAGCACCCAGCCGAGCGCGCCGATGACGTTGTATCCCTGGAAGCGTCCGTAGGGCATGCGGCCGACGCCGGCGACGAACGGCATGCACGTGCGGATGATCGGCAGGAAGCGCGACAGCGCGATCGCCATGCCGCCGTGACGCTCGAAGAACTCTTCGGTGCGGCGCAGATTATCCGCCTTGAGCAGCCGGAAGCGGCCCGTGAACGCGGGCGGTCCGATCAGGCGGCCAACCCCATAGTTCACCGTATTGCCGAGCACCGCCGCGAGGACGAGCACCAGCGCGGCGAGCGGCGCACTCAGCGCGCCGCGGCCGTCGATCGCCGCGAGTGCACCAACGCCGAACAGCAGCGAGTCTCCGGGCAGGAACGGCGCTACCACCAGTCCCGTCTCGGCGAAGATCACCGCGAACAGGATCACATAGGTCCATGCACCCACCTGCGCGAGCAGCGCGGCGAGATGCCGATCGAGGTGCAACACGAAATCGACGAGCCAGGCCACCATTCGCACAGTCTAACGGGCCGCGCGCGCAAACCCCAATATCCGTCGGACGAAGCGTGCGGTTTACGCGCCGATGCGCCAGCCGCCAGCGCCTCGATCGGGCGGTCGAGCTCGATGGCCCCGTCAGTCCGCCCGGACCGATTCCCGGCACGACGTCCGTGACGCACCTCGAAGAGAACTGGGCCGCTACGCCGCCGCCAGGTCGAAA
>Ga0307372_10003422_pt1 | contig 25326 bp, 19 predicted proteins | sample OX1MG_FD_202533 | JGI IMG/M metagenome (GOLD analysis project Ga0307372, IMG submission 202533) | Soil microbial communities from Risofladan, Vaasa, Finland - OX-1 | ecosystem: Environmental > Terrestrial > Soil > Coastal area > Acid sulfate soil | place: Finland: Risofladan, Vaasa | collected...
GGTTCGCGGCGTGATCGTGGACTCGTCGTAGGCATCGAGCCCGATGTAGTCGACGTACGCGTTACCAGGGTAGGCGGCCGTCACGTCGTACGGCGCGTCATTGAAGGCAGCGGCATCCGGGTTCCATACAAACTTGAAGCGCTCACCCGCTACTGACTTCATCGACGTGACGATCCGCCTGAAGTACGTGGCGTAGCTGGCCTCGGCACCCGGTGTCGTCGCGCTCCATGCGAAGATGCCACCATCAAACTCCCATCCAAGTCGCAGGATGGCGTTCTCTTCGTGGGCGGCCACCAATGTTCTGGCCAGCGTGACGAAGTGACTGTCGTATGCACCCGAGGCTCCGGCCGCCAGCGTCCCCAGGGCTACCCCGGCGCTGTTCTTCGGGATCATGGGCACACCGAGTGACAGGGTGTATTTCGAGCCGGTCCAGCCGCCGGCGAACATCCAATCGAGGCTGCCGTGTGATCCGTCTATGGCGGCCCAACCGCTGCTCGAAGGAAGAAAATCGGTGGCAATAACGGGTGATGTGCTCGTTGCCGTGCGAAACGAAGCCACCCCGGCAGGATCGGCCGCTCCGACGTAGACGCCTTCTTGCAATGGACTCACCGAGATGGCGTTGGCATCGCCCACCCCGAGGCTTGCCGCGACGATGAACCCAGAGGTGCCGGCGATGAGGAGGCTCACGTGCCCCATTCTTCGCTTCAGCTTCTTTAGGTGGGGAACTGGCCGCATCGTTTCCTCAGTGTCAGAGAGTGGCAGAGCGAAGGGAGGGCTACGTGGCCGCCTGGTCTGTCGACCAATTTAGAGGCGCAAGTACCTGAGAACTCCTCACGCGGTCAGCTGGGCGGACACGTGCCTGTTGGCCCACCTGGGCTGAGGGGACGTGTCACCCGACAGTGATTCCCACGCCCCAAACTTCGTTCCCGCCCAGGAAGATCTTGAGGCCGCGCGTTGAACCTCAAAGGCCGGTTTGTCGCCCGGTGGGGCTCGGAGATCGTCAAAATCTAGCGTCACCAGGGACTTTCTGGTTGGAAGGAGGCATTCCGTCAGAGCAACGTGTTGCGAATCGCCCCGCCAATGACCATCCGACCAGATACAGCGACTGACACCCCCTGGATGCTGACCGGCACGCCGGCGCAGTCGAACGGATCGACACCTAAAAGGAGGCAGAATGGGATGGTCGAAACCCGCGACCTACGGAGCCAGGGGAGTCATGAATCAGATCACACATTGGATTGACGGCAAGCCATGGGTGGGCGACGCCGAGCGGCGGGGGAAGGTCTTCGATCCGTCCACGGGCCGCCAGACCGGCGAGGTCGACTTCGCCACACTCGGCGAAGTGGACGCTGCTGTGGCGGCCGCTCGCCGGGCGTTCGACGGGTGGCGGGCCACGTCCCTTTCGAAGCGGACGACGGCACTGTTCTCACTACGGGCGCTGCTGGCGAGCCACGTTGACGAGCTGGCCACTTTGGTGACAGCGGAGCACGGAAAGGTCCATGCCGACGCTGCTGGCGAGGTCGCACGAGGGCTCGAGGTCGTCGAGTTCGCCTGCGGCATCACGCATCTCCTCAAAGGGGAATTCACCGAAGGCGCCTCCACCGGTATCAACGTGCACTCGCTGCGTCAGCCCCTGGGGGTCGTGGCAGGCATCACGCCGTTCAATTTCCCGGCCATGGTCCCGTTGTGGATGTTTCCCCTGGCGATTGCCTGTGGGAACACGTTTGTGCTCAAGCCGTCCGAGAAAGACCCTTCCGCTTCTGTGTTCTTGGCTGAATTGGTGGCGGAAGCGGGCTTTCCCGAAGGCGTGTTCAACGTGCTACAGGGCGACAAGGTGGCAGTGGACGGGATCCTGGCCCACCCCGATATTGCGGCGGTGAGCTTCGTGGGCTCGACTCCCGTGGCCCGCTACATCTATGAGACAGCGGCACAGGCCGGCAAGCGGGTCCAGGCCCTCGGTGGGGCCAAGAACCATATGGTCGTGCTTCCCGATGCCGACATGACGGAGGCGGCTGAGGCGGCCGTGAGCGCCGGGTACGGCTCGGCTGGCGAGCGCTGCATGGCGGCGTCTGTACTCGTCGCCGTAGGAGGGTGCGGAGACCAGTTGGTGGAGGGAATCCGCCGACGAGTCGAGGGGTTGTCCGTGGGTCCCGGCACGGACCCTGCCTCCGAGATGGGCCCTCTCATCACGTTGGAGCACCGGGATCGGGTCGCGTCCTACCTCGATATCGGGCAGGCCGAAGGGGCACACATCGCTATCGACGGGCGTCAACACCACACCAACGGCGAAGAAGGCGGCTACTGGTTGGGCCCCAGCCTCGTAGACGATGTCACCCCGGGTATGCAGGTCTATCGGGATGAGATCTTCGGTCCGGTGTTGTCCGTCGTGCGGGTGGAGACCCTGGACGACGCCCTGCAACTGATCAGGACCAATGGCTACGGGAACGGTGCGGCAATCTTCACCGGCAACGGCGGGGCGGCACAACGTTTCGAGACCGAGGTGGAAGCGGGCATGGTCGGCATCAATGTCGCCATCCCGGTCCCTGTTGCTTACTATTCCTTCGGAGGCTGGCAGGGTTCGCTCTTTGGGGATCTGCACGTGTACGGGCCTGACGGCGTCCGCTTCTATACGCGGGGCAAGGCGGTCACCAGTCGTTGGAGCCGCATCGGCGAGCATCACGCCACACTGGCTTTCCCCAATGCGGCAGCCAGTGAAGCCACCTAGGTAAAAGGCCGTGGCGGTTTGATCGGCTCGGCGTCACCCTGGCGCCGGGTACGACCGCGAGGCGTGGTTCGAGATTTCGGCCAATGGCCGGAAAACTCGGCGAAAACTACGTCCGCTGCAATGGTCGGTCGCCTGGGTTTGGGATGCGTTGCGAGCCGGTGGCAGCTTGGTTGGAAATGGCTCTCGGACCTCCTATTTGACCGGGTCGCCGGTATGCTGGAAACGCCGTCCATGGGGATGTGGCGGCGCGAAAAGCGGGATATACGACCGCTTGCGATCGAGGAGTGTGCGGAGATGACGTCAATGAGCGCCGGGACGGCGATCCGAGTGGGTGCCGATGTTGCCGCTGTGCACCAGGTCGCCGACAGCCTCGCTCGGTTTGGAGATCGTTATCTCCGACGGGTGTACACAGAGCACGAGATCGCCTGTTGTGCAGGTACGCCCTCGGTCGTGGCCGCCGGGTTGGCGGCCCGTTTCGCGGCAAAGGAAGCGGCGATAAAGGTTCTACGGCCCTCCACTTACCAACCCGATTGGCGGTCCATCGAGGTGCGCCGTAGTCCCGAGGGCTGGTGCAGCATGTCGCTGTCCGGTCACGCCGCCAAACTGGCGGACGAAGCAGGCATTGCCGAGATGGAAGTGAGCCTCACCCACGACGAGGACGTCGCCGCTGCGGTCGTGGTGGCGTTATGCCACTCGCAGAGTGAACACAACAATGAATCGGGCGCACATCTGCGCGATCTCCTCTTGAACGGAGCCCTCTAGTGGACGAGAAAATTCGCAGCATCTTGGCCGAGCATGGCCGCTTCCCTATCGACGTGTCGACTCTCGACGAGAACGATGACTTGTTCCGGGCGGGTATGACATCGCATGCAAGCGTCAATGTGATGCTCGCGCTGGAGGACGAGTTCGACGTCGAGTTCCCCGAGAGCATGTTACGCAAGAGCACCTTCGAGTCGGTCGACGCCATACGGGCGGCGCTCCGCGAGCTCGTAAGCGTCTCGTAGAGGGGCGCCAGACGTCTCTCTCGTGCCGTCTCTCTCGTGCCCGCCGTTCACCTGCAACTCCAGGGGCCGACGGCGATTGCGTCAGGAGTGTCACCGCGCCATGCTGTTGGAAGGATGAGGACTGACTGTGACCGGGCCGGATAGCGTCGAGGTTCAACAGGGCTCCTCCACGGGGCCGGCGCCCGAGCCCGACCGCAAATTGTTCCGTGACGAGCTGGTGGCCGCTGGTCTCCTCGTGCTCACGGGCACCGATGGCATCTATGGACGGTCGGCTGTGTACGAGGACATCGCGGCGGCCGTCGACGGGCTCGCCGTGCACACGGCAGCTTCCGAGGGAACGGTCTCGTATCGCTTTCCTCCGGTGATGCCTCGCGCCGTGCTCGAGGAGACGGGCTATCTTTCCTCGTTTCCCGACATGATCGGCGCCGTCTCGACGTTCAAGGGTGACAATCGCGCCCATATGAAGCTCCTTGACCTGGTGGAGTCGGGAGGCGAGTGGACGACCATGCTCGAACCCGCCGCAGTGACCCTCTGCCCTGCGGTGTGCCATCCGTTGTACCCGACTCTGGCTGGCATCATGCCGGATGGTGGTGGACGGTTCGACGTCTACGGTTGGTGCTTCCGGCACGAGCCCAGCGTGGATCCGGCGCGCATGCAGGCTTTCCGCCAGCATGATCTCGTCTACGTAGGTGATGCCGCGAGCGCGCGTGAGTTTCGCAACCGTTGGCTCCAACTCGGTCTTGAGGTGCTGGGTTCACTCGGGTTAGCCGTCGAACCCGTCGTGGCCAACGATCCGTTCTTTGGGAGGGCAGGACGGATTCTGGCCAATAACCAGGTCGAAGAGACGCTCAAGTACGAAATTGTGAGCCCCATTCATTCTTCCGAGTATCCGACGGCGATCGCGTCAGCCAACTGCCACCTCGATCACTTCGGTCAGCCCTTTGGAATCGAAACAGTCTCCGGGGAGGTGGCGCATTCTTGCTGCTTCGGGTTTGGCGTAGACCGGATCACGCTGGCATTGTTGCGGACCCATGGCTTCGCTCCGGCGAACTGGCCGGCAGCCACGCGCCAATGCCTCTGGCCCTGACGCCGCCCGCCCCTTCAGCGTTCAGATCTGGCGTCACGGCGTGCCGCACCCTCCCGAACCAACGGCAGGAGGCGCTTGCCGAAGTCGATCGCGTCGGCGAGGGGATCGAATCCCTTGAGGAGCAGTGTTGTGATGCCGAGGTCGTAGTAACGGAGCATTGCCTCTGCCACTTGCTCAGGCGTGCCGACGAGGGCCGTCGAGTTGCCGGCGGCGCCCGTCAGGTTCGCCACTTTCATCCAGAGCCTCTCGTCGTAGACATCTTGGTCGGCCGACATCGCTATGAGGCGCTTGCGACCGACTGACGTAGTTGCTCCCGTATCGCGGTCGACGGAAAACGTGGCGTTACGGTCTCCTCCGAGTCCCTCGTAGCTGTCCTTGTGTCCCGCCATTCGCTGTTTGGCCAGCTCAATCCGCTCCGCTGTCTTCTCGGCGATCCACTCCGCCTTCTCCCATGCCTCGGTTTCCGTCTCCGCAATGATGGGACGCAGCGAGATGCTGTACCGAAGGGTCCGGCCGTGCTTGGCAGCCGCCTTTCCAATGTCCTCCATGCGGGCGGCCACGGCCGCTCGTGGCTCGCCCCAAAAGGCGTACACGTCGGCTTGAGCCGCTCCGACCGCGATGGCCGGAGGAGAGGCTCCGGCGAAGTAGAGGGGAATGCCTCCGGGAGTCACCGGTTTCACCGAGCTGAATGCACCCTCGTAGCGGAAGAACTCGCCCTCGAAGTCGAAGGGGGTGTCCTCGGACCAGATGCGGCGAGCGATCGCCATCACTTCTTCGGTTCGCCGATACCGGGCGTCGTGAGGCACGAAATCGCCCTCTCGACGTTGGTCCGCCTCGTCACCACCCGTGATGAAGTGGATGGCGATCCTCCCACCCCCGGTCAGGTGATCGAGCGTGGCCGCCATCCGGGCCAGCACCACCGGTTGGACGAAGCCAGGTCGGTGGGCCACCAGCACTTTCAGCTTCTTGGTGCTGTGCAGGACCGTCGCGGCGACGGCCCAGCCCTCGGGTGCGACGGCACCGTAGCCCACCAGAACTCGATCGAAGCCCCCTTCGTCGTGGGCCCGCGAGATATCCACCAGGTAGTCCGGATCGATGACCGGACCATCCATCCAATCGACGACGGGACCGTCAACCAGCGGCCCCTTTATCTCTGAGGCGTCCCTTGTTCCCACCATACCGATGATCTCGACTGACATCCCTGTTGAGCCCTCCGTCCCTACCGTCAACGATGAAGTTCTGTCAATCTCCCTGGACTATCGGTCAAATCCAGGCGAACGACCTGTTCAACGCTAACATCTGTACGGTGGTTACCAGCGCAATCGATTCCGCGTCACATGAGAAGCGGCCACTGGTGGCTGTTGGCTACGGGCCGCGTTGTGTGCCCGTCATGCAGCTCACAGAGGCCGCCGCGAGCATTTGTGATCTTCTCTGGTTGATCGACGGGTCAATTCCCGAGATGCGACAGATGAAGGACCTCCTCGATCGTTTCGGTCCCGTGGTCGATGTCGATGGACTGGGGCTCGAGGAACTCCTCAAGGAGCTGTCGGCGCCCTATGCACCGGATGGGCTTGTCACGTACCTCGACGCGAACATGGCTCTCTACGCCCAGGTGGCCACGGCCTTGCACTTGCCGTTCCACTCCTATGAAACCGCCCTGGCGCTTACCGACAAATCTCAACAGCGACGCGTTCTCGGCATGGGCGGATTGATCATGCCGACCAGTCACGTCATCGGCCGTGACCAATCCACGTCGGATCTGACCTGGGTCGAGACCGAGGTGGAGTGGCCGGCCGTTCTCAAGCCGCGATCCGCGCAGGGGAGCCGCTATACGTTCTTGGTCAACGACGCCAAGCACCTGTACCATCTCTTGAGCTCCTTGGGACCGGCCCGCCCGGAAATGGTTCTCGAGGGGTATATCCCGGACGATCCAGCGCGGGTTGACGGTCCCTATGCCGCCTACGTGTCCGTCGAGAGCATCGCCTCGGCGGGTGTCATCACACACCTGGCCCTGACCGGCCGCTTCCCTCTGGCCGAGAACTTTCGCGAGACCGGATTCTTCATTCCCGCTTCGTTGGAGGAAGCCGACCGGGAGGCGGCGCTGCGCCTCGCTACCTCTGCGATCGAGTCGCTTGGTGTTTCCACCGGCTGCCTCCACACGGAAATCAAGTTCACTCCCGATGGTCCCCGAGTCATTGAGGTCAACGGTCGCGTCGGAGGCGGTGTCCCCGAAATGCTCAATCGCGCCGCCGGGTTCCGTTTGTTGGAGTTGACCTTGCGGTTGTCACTCGGAGAAACGGTGCGCATGGAGGGCCCGGTCGCCACGGAGCGCATCGGCTACCGCTTCTTCCTCCAGCCACCCGATGTTTCTGCGACGGTTGCGGCCATCACCGGCATCGACACGGTCAGCGACCACCCGGGCGTGGATGCCATCACCGTGCACCAGGGGCCGGGTGCTGATCTTGATTGGAAAGACGGGTCTCGGAACCACATTTTGGCGGTGGTGGGTTCCGCCGACGATTACACCGAGCTGCAAGCCGTCAACCGTCTCCTCCACAAAGAGGTGACGGTCACGTACGCCGATGTGAGCCACTACTAGTGACCGTGCGGTTGATACAGCCCGCGGCGACGCCCCTGGCTGTCTCTCCCGGGAAGGACGAAGATCGGCCGCGACTGACCTGCGCCTTCGTCAACAACATGCCCGATGGGGCGTTCGACGCCTCCGAGCGCCAATTTCTCGATCTCCTCGACGGGGCGGGAACCGGCGTCATCGAAGTTCGCCGCTACACCATGCCCCGCGTCCCCAGGGGGGGAGCGGTGGCGGCCAAGATCGCCGAGCAGTATTCACCCACCGCGGCCATCCGTCAGGACCCGCCGGACCTCCTTATCGTCACCGGCTCGAATCCGGTTGAACCGCGCCTTGAAGATGAGCCCTACTGGGACGACATGGTGAACCTTCTCACCTGGAGCAGTGAGCACGTCCCCTCCATGCTGCTGTCATGCCTGTCGGCCCACGCCGCGTTGACAATCTTCGACGGCGTCGAGCGGGAGCGGCTGCCTTCTAAGTGTACCGGCGTCTTTCCTCAGCTCGTCGATGTCACACATCCGCTCGGCGCGGGGTTGGAGCCGGAGATCATCCTCCCGCATTCACGAACGAGCACGGTGCCGCAGGAAGCGCTGCGCCAGGCGGGTTATCAGATCGTCATACAATCCGAGGGCGTTGGGTGGAGCGTGGCTGCCCGCGAGGTGGCGCGGTCGAATGTGATACTCGTGCAGGGTCATCCCGAGTACGATCCCTCCAGCCTGCTCCGTGAGTATCACCGTGACGCCCGGCGTTATGTACGGCACGAGCGGGTCGACATCCCCCGCTTGCCGCTTCACTGCGTGGCTCCGGGGGACTGGGAGGATCTCGAGAAACTCCATCGGGCGATCATCGGTGATCAGCGTGACCCGGCGCTTCTCGAGGCGTACCCATTCGACGAGGTGGGCGCCCGGGCGACGTGGCCTTGGCATGAAGTGGCCAAGACTTTGTACACCAACTGGCTGGTTGGCATCACCAAGAGGAGTGACAGATCCGATGCACGATGAGACGATCGCCATTCACGGCGGTTATAAGGCAGATGGCACGCGAGCAGTCGCCGTTCCGATTTATCAGACCATTGCGCACGATTTCATCGACGCCGAGCACGCGGGCGCGGTCCTGGATCTCGAAATACCTGGATTTCACTACAACCGGATCAACAATCCCACGAACGATGTCCTGGAGAAGCGTATTGCTGCGCTTGAGGGTGGCACGGCTGCGCTTGTCGTCGCGTCCGGGATGGCCGCTGTCAGCTATGCCATCCTCACTGTGGCACTCGCCGGTTCGAACTTCGTCGTCGCGCCACAGCTCTACGGTGCCACCTTCACGTATTTCGCCCATGTGCTTCCAACCCTGGGTATCGAAGCGAGGTTCGCCGTTGACGATCAGGCCGCATCCATCGGGGCGTTGATCGACGATCGAACATGCGCCGTTTTCTGCGAGACCATCGGAAATCCCGCTGGCAACGTCGTGGACCTTGAAGCAGTGGCTGACGTGGCGCACAGAGCCGGAGTGCCACTGATCGTCGACAACACGGTTGCCACCCCTCTTATGCTGAAGCCGATTCGACATGGCGCAGATGTCGTCGTGCACTCATTGACCAAGTTCGTCGGGGGCCACGGCACAACGCTGGGCGGGGCCATCGTCGACAGCGGGAACTTTCCGTGGACTGAGCACGCTGAGCGGTTCGCCATGTTCAATCAGCCCGAGAAGGCATTTCACAACGTGGTCTTCGCGCGGGATTTTCCCGACCGGGCCTTTATCGTGCGGGCGCGAGCGATACAACTTCGCAACACCGGGGCCACCCTCTCACCCTTCAGCGCATTTCAGCTTCTGCAGGGATTGGAGACGATGGCAGTTCGTCTCGAGCGCCATGAGTCCAACGCGCGGGCGGTGGCCGCGTATCTGGCGGCGGACCCCCGCGTCGAGTGGGTGAGCTTCGCTGGATTCCCCGATCACCCCTATCACCACCTCGTGCAGCGCTACCTGAACGGGCGCGTCCCGTCGATCATCACGTTCGGCGCGGTCGGGGGCTACGAGGCAGGGTTGGCGTTCTTCGACGCCTTGCAGCTCTTCAAGCGGCTTCTCAACCTCGGAGATGCAAAATCGTTGGCTATCCACCCCGCGTCGACGACACACCGCCAACTCAGCCAGACTGAGCTCGTCGCGGCGGGAATTCGCCCCGAGGCCATCCGCCTGTCCATTGGTCTCGAACACATCGACGATCTCCTCGCGGACATCGACCAGGCTCTGGACAAGGCAACCGGTTGAGACCCGTTCTAGGACCGACTCGGCGGGTGATCAGCGCAGTCAGCTGATGATGCTCTCCACACAGTGTTGGGCATCGAGGACCGCCCGCAAGCGGCTGCGCGGCGACGGGAGGTAGTGGGTGAAGTACCGCACCCCCTCTGTCAGAACGCCCAGGATGGAGAGGTGCGGCTGTAGCCGTCCCTCGGTATCGTAGGGGTGGAAGTCCTCGCTGATCGCAACACTTCCGACCTCCGTACTCCCGTATGTCATCTGAGTCAGACGGCCCTTCGCGTAGAGGCGGCTCAGCAACGGCGAACTGGACCGGGCCAGAGAGGGCAGATCGAGGTGGCCCCTCACGACTCCGTTCACGGTCGCCTGCGCCGGCTCGTCGAGATGGGTGGAACGTAGTATCACGCCGCCATCCTCGGCCGCCGACACTTCAGGGTGCGGGCCAAAGGGGATATGGACCACGCCGGCGTCGAGGAGCCCCAGGAGCTGTTGGGAGCGCAACGGCGGAGGACCAGCCTCCAGGCGATTGATCCGGCCTCGGACGTTGGACTGAAAGTCAATGTAGGACTCAAGGGAGAGTCCCCCGAACTCGATCACCGCCCGCAGCTGGTCCCGCAGGATGCGGGTGACTTCTTGGGCTGCCTTGACGGGGCTTCCCCCAACGGCCAGCGCCTGGTCCAGGTCCGTTTCGACCATGTCGTAGACGTGGGCCTGGTAGTCGCTGCTCGACGCGTAGCTCATGCCGGCATCCGCAAAGACGTAACTTCCGGGGTCGAAGCTGCCGTATATCGGCTCGAGGCGAGCGACGGCACGGTCGAAAGCTCCGACGGCCCATCCTGTCTGAAGTTGGTCCCGGGCCGACGCTGACGCTCGGCTGCCCCCCTTCAAATAGGCGGCATGCGTGTAGTAACGACCCTGCATCTCCGCGAACAACAACGGCATCAGATCATTGCGAAAGTCCACCCGACGCCGCAAGGGCGAGCCCGCCGGTTTGATGAGTTCGCTGAAGACCTGTGGTGTGCAGACGACGGGCTGATAGTCGCCGTAGGGATCCACACCGTGCGCCGATTTGGCACAGTACGGCACCCCGGATCGTGAGTACAGATAGATGTCCGGTTCATTGCCACTTCGGATGTACCGCTTGCGGTCTCCGGCGTCATGATAGGTGCCACCCCGCCCGATGGTCAGGGCGGTCAGGATGTCGAAGCCGACCAGGCCCATGCCTGCAATGGCTATCGGGGCCCTGGCCGGCAGTGGGATGTCGAAGTACTCGACAGGGTAGGGGCGCAGATACCGGACCTTTGTAGAGTCACCCACGGGCTCATCGTTGAACGTGTGCCCTGACGTCAGCACGACATGGTCGACGCTGATCGCCGTGCCGTTGTCGAGGAGCACGGTCTCGCGGCCACCAATCTCCGGCGCGATGTCGCTGGCGGCGGCATAGTGACGTACGACCTCCAGGTTCGGCGGAGCATCGGCAAGGAGCGTGTCGTAGAACCAGGCGAGATATTCACCCATGAGTCGACGGGGCAGGTAGTCGGTCGCCAGGATCGGAGTCCCTGAAGGGTCGATGCGGCATTCGTACCCCACCCAGTGGTAACCCCGCTTGGCAGCCCACTCGTGGAGCCCGACCGCGTAGGGGCGGTCCACTTCGCTGCCCGGCGCAGCATACAACGAGAGTTGCCCACATGGATTGTTGAGGACGAGATAGTCGGGTTGTTCCATGGCGTAGATCCCACCGCCGAGTTGGCCGGGTTCCACGACGTGAACTCGGATGGAGGAAGTGGAGCCTCTGGCGCAGTTGACGGCTCGTTCCAGGACGCACAAGCCCCACGATCCGAGACCCACGATCGCGAACTCGATCATTGCGAGCCGCGCAATGCCACCGCCGCGGACTGCAAGCGTTGACTCGCCGTGCGCGACACTCCCCATCGACATCGCATGTTCATGGTTACGGCGACCCCTTCTTTTCTCCGTTGCCGCACGCCCAGGCTACGCCCTGGGAGAGACGCGGACAACGATGCCTCCTGGCAGCCGTCCCCCGCCCGGTAGGATTGTGGAAGCGGCTCAAACGAGCGGCTCTCGCATGCCAGCGCGGCGTGGGGTCGTTCACGGAGAAGAAAGGGGTAGGGTGAACGACGCCGGCACACTACAACTAGGCTCACTGACCGTCCATCGGCTGGGTTTCGGATCGATGCAACTGACCGGAACCGGTGTGTGGGGGCCGCCCCGGGATCACGATGGTGCCATCGCGGTGCTGCGGCACGCCGTGGAGTTGGGAATCGACCTTATCGACACCGCTGACTCCTACGGTCCCAATGTGGCAGAAGAGCTCATTCGAGAGGCGCTCCATCCGTATCAGGCGCCTCTCCGGATCGCCACGAAGGCCGGTCTCACCCGTCCCGGGCCGGACCGGTGGGAGGACTGCGGGCGACCGGAGTACCTGCGCCAGCAGTGCGAGGGCAGCCTGCGGCGGCTGGGCGTAGACCAGATCGACCTGTTTCAGCTTCACCGGGTTGACCCGGCGGTGCCGGCCGAGGACCAGTTCGGCCTGCTCAAGGAGCTGCGCGACGAGGGCAAGGTGGCCGAAGTCGGACTCTCCGAAGTCAGCGTGGCGCAGATCGAGGCGGCCCGGCGTATCGTGCCCATCGTCAGCGTGCAGAACCAGTACAACATCGCCCAACGGAGTTCCGACGACGCCCTCGATTTCTGTGCGCAACACCAGATCGCCTTCATCCCATGGTTCCCGCTCGGCAATGGAAAGCTCGCCGAGTCGGGTGGGCCCATCGACCAGATTGCCCAGGAATTGGGCGTGACCGTCTCTCAGGTCAGCCTGGCATGGCTCCTGCGTCGCTCACCGGTGATGGTGCCGATACCGGGCACGTCCTCAATTGCCCATCTCGAGGAGAATTGCGCTGCCGCGGCGATCTCCCTGACGGATGCCCAGTACGAACAGCTCGCCGACGATCGCAAGAAGTTACGCCGGTGGGCGTTGAAGAGCTGAGCGGCTGACCGGGGTGGATGCACCATGACAGCAGATCTCGTTATCAGAAACGGCTCCATCGTCGATGGCAGCGGTGGCGCCGTCAGGCGAGCCGACATTGCAATCGAGGGTGATCGCATCGTGGATGTCGGCGAGGAGATCGCTCGGGGTCGGCGCGAGCTCAATGCCGAGGGCCTGCTCGTGACGCCGGGATTCGTCGATCCCCATACGCACTACGACGGGCAGGCAACGTGGGACCCGCTATTGGCGCCGTCCTCCCATCACGGCGTCACATCGGTGGTCATGGGAAATTGCGGAGTCGGATTCGCTCCCGTGGCACCTGACCGTCACGACTGGCTCATCGCCATGATGGAAGGGGTCGAGGACATTCCGGGAACGGCCCTGCACGAAGGATTGCGCTGGGACTGGGAGTCGTTTCCCGAGTATCTCGATGCCTTGGGTCACCAGGCCCGGACGATCGATGTAGGGACCCACGTTCCTCATGCGGCGCTGCGTGCGTTCGTGATGGGGGAGCGGGGCGCCGATCCGGCCGAGCATCCAGACGAGGGAGAGCTGGCCGAGATCGGACGCCTCCTCGAGCAGGGGCTCGACGCCGGCGGGCTTGGGGTGACGACCTCACGCACGGACCGTCACCGCACGAGCAACGGCCAGAACCTGGGAACCCTTCGCGCCAGGGAGCCGGAACTGCTGGCGCTAGCCGAAGTGTTGCGTGCCACCGGTAAGGGCGTCTTCCAATTCATTTCGGACAGCTATCGCACGACGTACGACGAAGTCGCCCAAGCGGAACATCACCTCATCCGTGAGTTCGCCCGTACAAGTCGCCGACCGGTGAGCTATACCGTGCAGCAAGATCTTGAAGCTCCCGAGAGGTGGCGCGAGCTCATCGCCCTGGCGCAGTCGCTGCAGGCGGAGGGTCTCGACGTCAAGGCGCAAGTGGCGCCGCGACCGATTGGGGTGCTCCTGGGGCTTGAAGCATCGACGAACGTCTTCACCCCGACTCGTTCCTACGGCAAGATCGCAGGCCTCCCACTCGCGGAGCGGGTGGCTGCGCTGAACGACCCCGAGAGACGGAAGCGGATACTCGAAGGACACGCCGCGTTGACGACGGGGGAGGATGCCTTCGCCGGGAACACCTTCTTCGGCCGCTTCGACTCGATGTACGTTCTCGGCGATCCGGCCAACTACAACCTCGACCGCAGCCAGTCGCTCGGAGCGACGGCTCGGCGAATGGGAATCGATCCCCGTGTCTACGCCTACGACGTACAGCTCGAGCGGGACGGCAGGCAGCTCATCTATGCTCCGCTCTTCAATTTCGCCCACGGCAACTTCGACGCGATCCACGAAATGATCACGTCCCCTGTTTCGATGTTCGGGTTGTCGGACGCTGGCGCCCACTGCGGCCAAATCTGCGATGGGAGCATGACCACCAGCTTCATGACCTTGTGGGCTCGAGATCGCTCTGGGGCGCAAGGAATGCCTCTTGAATCGGTCGTGCATCAGATAACACGGCGCCCGGCGGTGCACTTCGGTTGGCTCGACCGCGGTCTGGTCGCTCCTGGATTTCTGGCCGATCTCAATGTCATCGACCTCGAGAATCTGGAGTGTGGTGCTCCGGGGATCGTGACCGACCTTCCGGCGGGTGGGCGTCGCCTCTTGCAGAGCGCCACCGGGTACCGGTGGACGATCAAACGCGGCGCCGTGACGTTCACCGATGGCATTCCCACCGGCGAGCTTCCCGGTAGGTTGGTTCGTGGCGTCCAGCCTGCCCCATGCTGACGCATTGGAACTGATCGTGCCGGACGTGTTGCAGGGGATCATCGATCAGGCCCGCACCGGGCCAGATCTGCCAGCGGTCAAGGACCAGGGGCGCGATCTGACCTACGCCGAGCTCCTCAACGAGGTGGCTCGGTGTGCGACCGGCCTGGCCGAGCATGACGTTGTCGAGGGTGATCGGGTGGCACTCCACCTGCCAAACTCCGTCGATTTCGTGGTGACAGCGTTGTCCTGCCTGTGGATCGGGGCCATCTTCGTACCGCTGGCCATGACGGACCCCGAGGCGCGGTTGGCGACCATGCTTTCCGACTGCACGCCGACCGTTGTGGTGACCACCGACGAACACGCGGAGGAAATGCCGCGGCCACCGTGGCTCGGACAAGTCCCGCTCGTGCCGATTTCGGCTCTTCGCAGCACGGCACCGGATCTCCGTTCGTGCATCGATGGATCGTCGCGCGGGGCGTATGCAATGTACACCTCGGGGACAACGGGTACTCCGAAGGGGGTGCTGATCGGTACGCGCGCCTTCGGCGCGGCGGTCGACGCGACGTCGAAGGCCCTTGAACTCACCCGGGCGACCCGCACGCTCTGTGTGTCCCCTTTCTACTTCGACGGATCGTTCGCCACCCTCTTCCCCACCCTGTTCTCCGGTGGGGCGGTCGTCATCCGGCCATTTTCGCTGCTGTTCTCCCGCACCTTCGTCGCCACTGTCCTCAAGGAGAACATCACCTATACCGGGTTCTCGCCCAGCTTTCTTCGCCTGCTCTTGGCCAACCCACAATTACCGAAGCTCGCCGAATCGTCGATCGACGTCATTGCGCTCGGGGGCGAGGCCAGTTCGATCGCCGATCTCCGGGCACTCTGGTCGATCGCGCCGAACATCCGCATCTTCAACCGCTACGGTCCCACCGAGACGACCATCGTCGTGACGCACCAGTACGTCACCCCCGAACTCGTCGCCGAAGGAACCGTGCCGATCGGATACCCGCATCCGTTCGTGACGTTCCATCTCGTGGGCGAAAGCGGCGAGATCATTGAAGACTCGGAGAGGGTGGGCGAACTCTACATTGGAGGGGCGCAGCTGATGACTGGCTATTGGGGGGCACCCGAACTCACCAAGGAAGTCCTCCGCACCGACATCGTGCCTGGCGAGACCCTCTACCGCACGGGCGATCTTGTCTTTAGGGACAAGAACGGCAACTTCGTCTATGTCGACAGGGCCGATCGGGTCATCAATCGACAGGGATTGCGGATTTCCCTGGTCGAGTTGAGTGAGGCGGTTCGTACCATCGAGCACGTCTCGGCCGCTGCATGTGTGACATTCGATGACGATGGTGAAGTGGGCATCGCGGCATTCGTGGTGGCAGACCAACCGGTTTCGGCCATTGATCTGCGGGACGGCACCCTGCAACGGATCCCCGAGGCGATGTTGCCCAATCGGTACGAGCAGGTCGAGGTGCTCCCGGTGAACAAGTCAAACAAGCTCGATGAGCATCTCCTGCTCTCTCGTGTCGGATTGCGGCCGGCGTCGAAGCGCTAGACCGCCCCACGTTCATCGAGCCCGCCTCTGCAGGGGGAACAGTCAGCTCGGAGTGGAAAACCGTATGCGTTGCCCTCTCTTCTCGTTGACGTAACCGTTCTCCACGAACCAACGTGCCGAATCGATCAGAGCTTCCGACGCGGGCCGAGGGGAGTGACCGAGTTCGTCACGGGCTCTTTGGTCACTGAACATCATGTTGGTGGTTGACATGCGTGCCGATTCGAGGGCGACGTTTGGTTCGCGACGAAGGAGCCCCCCCTCGACAAGCTGGGAGAGCACGCCGACGGTCAGGGCGATACCACGGGGGACTTGGATCCGAGGAGTCGGTAGATCTGTGCATCGGGCCAGGGCGGAAAGGAACGATCCCATTGCCATGTTCTCCCCCCCGATGATGTAGCTCCGCCCGACGACCCCCCGCTCGAGCGCCAAGAGGTGTCCTGTCGCCAGATCGTCCACGTGGACCACGTTCAAAGTGGTATCGACGAATGCGGGGACCCTGCCATTGAGGAATTCGAGGACGAGCTTCCCAGTCGGGGTCGGTCTCCTGTCGCCTGGACCCAGTGGAAATGTCGGGAGCACGAGGCTGACGGGGGTACCTTGAGCGACAGCGCGGAGCACTTCGTGTTCGGCCACGTACTTGGTCCGTTTATAGAGCCCGAACAGGTGGGCGACGTCGGCGTAACACGTCTCGTCCGCCGGCCGACCGCGAGCTGCTCCGTCCAGACCGAGCACCCCGACGGTGCTCGTGTAGATGACCCGCTCGCATGAGCCCCGGCGTGCCGCCTCGAGGACATTGAGGGTACCGCCGACATTGATGTCGTAGAAGTCCCGGGGCCTCTTGGCCCAGAAGCGATAGAGCGCGGCGAGGTGAAAGATGAAGCGCGCGTCAGCACATGCCGTTGTCAGGCCCTCGGCGTCTCGCACATCGAGCGCGGCACGCTCGAGATCGAGCCCGCTGAGATTGCGCTCGTCGCCTCCCGGCTCGACCAGGGCCAGTACCTCCGCCCCGCGTGCCAGGAGGCAGCGCACGACAGCTGAGCCGATGAACCCGGCCGCCCCTGTGACGACGATGCGATCCCCCTGACGAATGGAGAGCCCGGAAGTTGCCTGATCCGTCGGGCTGACAGGGGAGGTCACAGGGGCGCAGTGGGCGCCGTCAGCGTGTCTGACATGGTCGCAGTCCCCTCGGCGGCAGTGACGAGACCGTTGCCGTTATGGATGCCGTGGCCGTTGCCGATGCCGGCGTTTCCGTTCAGGCCGCGATTCTCGGGTGACGAGGGCGGGTTATACGGAGCATCAGGGCGTAGCTTTCCGGATTTCCGGAAAGCGCCTTTGGCCATTGTCCGTCCGAATTCGAACAGGAGCCCGGATCCTTTGTGCGCGTCCTGGAGGACGTCGTCGAGGGCGGCGACAAAATAGTCGATCTCTTCCTGGCCGCTGATGAGGGCTGGGAGAAGCTTGACGATGTTGACATTGTCCGCTGCTACCTGCGTCAAGATCCGATGCCGATGGTAGAGGGGTACCACCATCATCTGGGAGAAGATCGCCGGCCTCAGGCGTTCGAGCGTGGTGAAGCGTCGTCGCAGGTGCTTCGATGTGGGGGCACCGAATTGGAGCCCGATCATGAGCCCTTTGCCCCTGACCTCGTGGAACATCTCGTAGCGTTCGACGAGGGGCTGCAGCGCCTCCACGAAGGCCTCACCCGTGACGCGGGCGCGCTCAATGATGTTCTCGTCGTCGAACGCGGCCAGGGTGGCCAGGCCGGCCACCATCGCCAGCTGGTTGCGGCCGAACGTCGTTGAGTGCTTGAGAGCCTTCTCGAGAGAGCTATAGACCGAAGAGAAGATGCGGTCGGACGTGAGAATGGCGCCAACAGGGACATAGCCCCCGGACAGCGCCTTGGAGATGGTGATGATGTCCGGCGCCAAGCCGTAGTGCTCGAAACAGAAGAACTTTCCGGTCCGTCCGAGACCTGTCTGCACCTCGTCGAGAACCAACAGTGTCTTGTGTTGCCGGCAGAGCTCCTGCGCCTCACGCCAGTATTCGGGCGGTGCCATATAGACGCCCTTACCCTGAATCGGCTCCACGATGAATGCGGCGACATCCCCGCGACGCAGCTCTCGGCGAAGTGCTTCGATGTCGCCGAAGGGGACCGGGCTGCAGCCCGGGAGCAGCTGGCCGAATCCCTCGCGAAAGTCGGCACCTCCGTTGAGCGCGAGCGCGCCGGTGGTCAATCCATGGAATGCATGGTCGGCAAAGAGGATGCGAGGGCGACGCGTCGCTTGCCGGGAGAACTTGATGGCCGACTCGATTGCTTCCGCACCCGAATTGCAGAAGAACACACGGTTGATGTCTCCGCCACTGCGAGCAACCAGTTGCTCCGCCAGCAGTCCAGGCAAGAGCGCGCAATCCATCTGGACCATGTTGGGAAGGTCGAGATCGATCGCCTGGTGTAATGCCGCCTTGAGCGTGGGATGGCTGCGACCGAGGGCATACACGCCGAAGCCGGAGAGAAAGTCCAGATACCGCTTCCCCTCCGCGTCAAAAAGGTATGAACCTTCGCCTCGAACGTAGAACTGATCGAATCCGATCGTCTTTAGGACCCGCGCCAGCTGGTGGTTCAGATGCTTGTCGTGAAGTTCGTAGTTCTCGCCATGACGCGTACGCAGTGCCTCTGCGACATCAAATGGCATGATTCTCCTTTCACGGCTCGCTTGCAGGACGGATCACACGGTAGTGGGACGACCCCGACCGACGGCGGAATGGCTGGCTCGAGGGCGATTTCCCTCACAATCGACGTCAACGTTACGACATCCATCGGACCAACCTGTCATCGGCGCTTTTTCGGCCACGGTGGATCTACGGCGAATCCTGGGCGAACGCCCGATCGATTCCGGCGCCGCCCGGATTGGTAGCCGGCTGGGAGCGCGCTGAGGATTTAGCCGGGTGAGCCACCCTTGTCGCTCTTCTTCGAGGCCATTCGGATATCGCTTCGGGCCCCGTCACCCCAAAAAAAGGACTGGGTCCGGCCGGTCGGTTCCGAGAGGTGCGCCAAGGCCAAGGGCGCGGCCACCGAGCAGTGCACTATGCCGGCCGCTCCCACAGGGCGACATCTTCCACTTCTCCGCTTTCAACGTCGTAGATGAATCCGGCGATCATTTTCAGCGGAGAGAGGTATGACTTCTCGGCTAGAAGCGCGATGTCCTCGCGCAGTGCCGCCGCGTGATCGTCGATGGGGAAGAATCCCAGATCGGCGCCGGTGAGCGTTCGCAGCTCCTCATCGGTGACGCCCGCGAGGCCGCACTTGGTGTGCTGCATGACGACGACGGTGTCGACGCCGAGCACCTGGCTCGACAGTGCCAGACTGCGGAGGACATCGTCGGTGACCCGCCCGCCTGCGTTGCGGATGACGTGCGCCTCGCCCAGGTGCAATCCGAGGGCTGCAAACACGTCAATGCGTGCGTCCATGCACGTGACGACGGCCATACGCCGCCATGGTCGGGCATCAGCCACGTTTGCACGCGCCGCCGCGTAGCCCTTGTTCGCGGCAAGAAGTTGAGCAATCCTGGTCATGAGCAACGAGACCGTAACAGGGCTACCCGGCCCTCTCAACGGCGGGTTGAGGCTCCAATCCCAGGCGGGTCACATCCGGGTCACATCCGGGTCATATGACGCCCCCTCCCTGACCCGGTCTGACCGCCGGTTCCACGCCGTCCGGCCTCGATGGATCACCGAACGATGGGGGGGTCCACAACGGCCGGGATACGGGGCTGATCAGCCACAAGGCCGCCCCTCCGTGGGGATAGATCCCAATCCGGGGTAAGGGTTCGCTAGATTAGCCGCACAATGACGAGTGGCACCCAATCCAAGGCACAACGACGGGCTGAATCGCAACGGAAGGCGGCCGAGCGACGAGCGGCAGAATTGCGTGCCAAGAGAGTCCGGATGACCGTCAGGTACGGCGCGGTCGCGGTGGTGATCCTGGTAGTGGTCCTGGTCATCGTGGTGCTCTCGGGTTCCACTCCGAGCACGCCGGCGGCCAAGACGGCGACAGACGTCAAGACCGTGCCCATCCCCGCCTCCCTGCATTTGGTGGCGGACCCCCCGACGACCCCCGGCTATGAGGGTGTTTCGATACCCATCGGGCCCAAGTTGGCAACGTTGGCCAGTGCGGCCACGGGCCAGACGGTGGACGGCGTGCAGTGTCAGGCGGGCGAACAGCTGGTCTCGCACGTGCACACGCGTCTCACGATCTTCGTCAACGGCGAGGCCCGGGTGATTCCGTACGGCGTCGGCGTCCCGGGGGCGCAGGCGGTGCAGACGCCCCATGGCGCATTCGTCGAAACCGGAAGCTGCTTCTACTGGGTGCACACCCACCAGGAGGATGGCATCATCCACGTCGAATCACCCAGCACGTCCTTGAGCTTCACCTTGGGTCAATTCTTCGCCGAATGGGGAATCCCGCTGAATGCAACGCAGGTCGGGCCCGCCACCGGAAAGCTCACCGTCTTCTTCACCGCCCCGGGGAAGAAGGTGGGGATCTACAAAGGGAACCCGGCGGATCTGCCGCTGGGCGATCACTACCAGATCCAAATTGACGTCGGTACGCCGATCGTGAAACCCGTCGACGTCACCAACTGGGCCGGTCTCTAACCCGGTGCACTGCGATGTAGTCGTCGTCGGCATGGGGCCCGGGGGCGAGGAAGTCGCCGAGAAGCTCGCCGAGGCCGGTCTCGACGTTGTCGGCATCGAGGCCGAGCTGGTCGGAGGAGAATGCCCGTATTGGGGGTGCATCCCGTCCAAGACGATGGTTCGGGCGGCCGACCTGTTGGCCGAGGGCCGGCGTATACCGGGCAACGCCGGGTCGTCAGTCATCACGCCCGACTGGGTGCCGGTAGCCCGGCGCATTCGCGAAGTGACCGATTCGTGGGATGACACCGTGGCGGTCGATCGCTTTGTCGACAAGGGGGGGCGTTTCATTCGGGGCCGCGCCCGTGTGACAGGCCCCTCGACGGTAGACGTCGATGGCGAGGAGATCACGGCGGAAAAGGCGCTCGTTGTGGCAACGGGCGCCCACGCGTGGGTTCCCCCCGTGTTCGCCGACATCCCGCATTGGACCAATCGGGAGGCCATCGCCACCGAAACGGTGCCCGAATCGTTGCTCGTCATCGGGGGGGGAGCGGTTGGTCTCGAGATCGGGCAGGTGATGTCGCGGTTCGGGGCCAAGGTGACGATCGTCGAAATGGGAGATCGCATCGCCGGGGCCGAAGAGCCCGAGGTCTCCGAGGCGATCACCGGCATCTTGCGCCGGGAAGGCCTCGACGTGCGCACCGGGGTGGAAATCGTCAGTGCCGCATCGTCGGGAGCGACGGGTTGCACGATTCGCCTAGGCGACGGTTCCTCTCTTTCCGCCGAGCGTCTCTTGGTGGCCACGGGCCGGCGTCCCGACCTGGCCGCGCTCGGTGCGGCCGCGCTGGGGCTCGACGACACAGCGCACTCCCTCCCGGTCGACGCGCGGATGCGCATCATGCCGGGCGTATGGGCGGTGGGCGATATCACCGGAAAGGGCGCATTCACGCACCTCGCCGTGTACCAGGCGAGAATCTGTGTGGCCGACATCCTTGGGCAGCCGATCGCAGAGGCGGACTACCGGGCCCTGCCGCGCGTGACGTTCACCGACCCCGAGATCGGGTCAGTCGGAATGACCGAAGCAGAGGCCCGCCAGTCTGGCGGCGACGTCCGCGTCATGAGCGAGCCCATCGCCGAGTCAGCGCGGGGATGGATCAACAAGAGCGAAGGCCTGCTAAAGCTGGTCGAGATGGATGGCGTGCTCGTGGGCGCCACGTCGATGGCGCCGAGTGGGGGAGAGGTCCTCGGACTGCTCACGTTGGCGGTGCACGCTCGTATACCGGTGACCACATTGAAGGGCATGATCTACGCCTATCCCACCTTTCACCGGGCCATCGATTCGGCCTTGTGGTCCTAGTGCACGGGGCGCTGCGCCCGTAAGGTCTCCAGGTTCGCCGTTACTACCTGGTCAAGTCAGCCAATATGGCGCCAGCTTGATGCTGCAGCAGGGAGAGGTGACCCTCCCCGGGGACCACGGAGAGCCGGGCGTCGGGGAGGTAGCGGAGCAACAGCTCGCGGTACGCCGGTGGGCCCGTGTGGTCCTCCGCACCCTCCCAGAGGTGGGCCGGTACGGTGACTTCGCCAAGATCGAACCCCCACGGGGCCCCGAAGATCCGGTAGTCCTGCAGGCACCCGGCGGTGCCCTGGCGCATCGACTCCTTGATGAACGCGACCGCATCGACAACCGGGCCTCTCTCCTCGAGGGCGGCCACGTCGATGGCGGGAAAGCTACGTCGAATCTCTCGAAAAAGGCGCGTCTCGCTGGCGTTGGCGATTGAGATGCGCAGGAGGGCGGAAGCCAGCCACGGGGCCCACTTGACGAGGAGGAGGAGAACCCGGTCGTCGCGTGAAAGCCCCTTCGTCGTACCGACGAGCTCGAACGGCACCGCGCTGGAGAGTAACCCGACCGCCGTGACCCGATCGGGCATTTTGGCGGCGCAGACGGCGGCGTAGGGGCCACCGCACGACCAACCCATGACGGCAAATCGGTCGATGTCGAGGGCGTCGGCCAATGCCGCCACGTCAGGCGGCCAGTCGAGCAGGCGCCGCCCGGGTTGAAACGTCGACCGCCCCATGCCCGGCCGGTCCGGAGAGACGATGCGAACACCCAGTGCACGCGCCGCGGCGTGCGCCGGCGCCGCATCGAGCCGCGAGCTCAGACCACCGTGAAAGCTCAGAACGGGATTCCCCTCCGGATCGCCGTACTCCTCGAATGCGAGTTCCCGCCCGTCCCCGAGGGTGATGGTGCGGGTCACGCCGGTCGCACCCGCCGGCCGGGCCGCTCGACATGTCGAATGGCCGTGGCGCACGAGGCCGCGTGCCGGGGGACGGCCAGAATCGAGCCGGGAGTAATTGCGCCCACGCAGGCACGCTATAGGGTGCTCCTGTGAGCACGAACGTGGAAGAGCTTGTCGATCAACTTTTGGCAGATATGCCGCCGGCCACGACGCCCGCCAAAGAGTTCCTGGGGGCGCAATTCGATCGGGGCCTGGCCTGGCTGCACTATCCACAGGGCTACGGTGGTCTGGGGTTGACCCTCAAGGATCAGCAGCTGGCGCAGTCCCGGCTGGTGGCCGCCGGAGCGCCGATCAGTGGTGTGAAGAACCCGATCGGGTATGGCATGTGTGCGCCAACCATCATCTCCCATGGCACTGACGAACAGAAGGAGCGCTACTTGCGCCCGCTGTTCACGGCAGAAGAGATCTGGTGCCAGCTCTTCAGCGAGCCTGGTTCAGGGTCCGATGTCGCCAGCCTCTCGACCCGTGCGGTACCCGACGGTGATGAGTGGGTCCTCAACGGGCAGAAGGTCTGGACGACCTTGGCCCACTTGTCGAGGTTCGGGTTGCTGCTGGCCCGGACCAATCCCGATGTGCCGAAGCACAAGGGCATCACCGCGTTCCTGGTGGATATGAAGAGTCCCGGCGTCGAGGTGCGTCCTCTCTATCAGATCACCGGTGAAGCGGAGTTCAACGAGGTCTTCTTCGCCGATGTCCACATGCCCGACACGGCGCGGCTTGGCGCCGACGGCGATGGGTGGCGTGTCGCGGTCACGACCCTGATGAATGAGCGCGTGTCGATCGGTGGGGGAATCGGGCGTCGGGGCGCCGGTCCCATCGGCGACGCACTGCGGATCTGGAAGGAGAGGTGGAGCGGTGACACTTCCCCGCATGCGCTGGTCCTCCGGGACCGTCTGGTCTCCAGCTGGATCCGCAGCGAGGTCATCAACATGACCAACCAGCGCGCCGCCCAGGTCCGCCGGGCCGGCACTCCGGGTCCGGAAGGATCGGTGGGGAAGTTGGCGTACGCCGAACAGAACCAAGCTGTCTACGAGCTCTGCCTGGATCTGCTGGGGAATGAAGGGATGCTGTATCCCGCCGGCTACCCGATGATCCGCCCGCAGTCCCTGGGAATGGGCACCACGGACGTCCACAAGTCCTTCCTGAGGGCGCGTGCCAATTCGATCGAGGGCGGCACGTCGGAGGTCATGCGCAATATTTTGGGGGAGCGGGTGCTGGGACTTCCCGGTGACGTGCGCAACGACAAGGATCTCGCCTGGAAGGACGTCCCGCGCAGCTGAGTCGCAGGTGCTGATGGCCGCTGAAGCAGGCCGGCTAGACCCGGGCGGGGAGCCCGGCGACCGTGGCTCCGGCAAGCGTCGGGCCCTCGGTGTGCAGATGGCAACGCACCGTCGTGCCGCTTGGCGTGACGAAGGGCTCGGGATCGACGGTGGCGCAGATGTCCATGGCAAACGGGCAGCGCTGGCGGAAGCGGCACCCTGACGCAGCGCTCTGCCCCATCTCCACCTCGCCGGTCAGGACAATGCGCGGGCGCGAGCGCTGGTGGTGGGGGTCCGGGACCGGGATGGCCGAGAGCAACGCCGCCGTGTAGGGGTGGGTCGGGCGGACGTAGACCTCGTTGGCGTCGCCCTCTTCGATGATCTGACCCAGGTACATGACCGCGATGCGGTCGCTCAGGTGACGGACGACCGACAGGTCGTGGGCGATGAACAGGTAGGCCAGGCCCAGCCTGTCCTGCAGGTCGCTCAAGAGGTTGATCACCTGGGACTGGGTCGAGACGTCCAGGGCGGAGACGGGCTCGTCGCACACGAGCAGGCCGGGCTCGAGCGCCAGCGCTCGGGCGATGGCCACGCGTTGGCGCTGTCCGCCCGAGAATTCGTGGGGTTGGCGGCTGAGCACGTGGGGGCCGATCCCCACCTGACGCAGGAGTTCGATCACCCGACGCCGACGTTCGGAGCTGTTCATCGATGTGTGGATTCTCAAGGGTTCGCCCACGACTTCGAGAATGCTCTGGCGGGGATCGAGGGACGAGTAGGGGTCCTGGAAGACCATCTGCATCCCCTGCCGTTCCCGGCGCAGCTTGGGCCCGCGCAGGGCCGTGATGTCGGTGCCGTTGAGCACCACGCTGCCTGCAGTCGGCTCAATGAGCCGGGTGACCAGTCGGGCCAAGGTCGACTTGCCCGAGCCGCTCTCACCGACCAGACCCAGCGTCGTACCCGGAGCGATGCTCAGATCCACGCAGTCAACGGCGTTGACCATGCCGCCCACCCGCTGCAACAGTCCACTGCGCAAGGGGAACTGCTTGGAGAGACCCTTGACCACCAGGAGCGGTGCGCGATCGTCCGCTGCGGGTGCTGCCCCGGCCGCCGCCGGCTCGGCGACCTCGCGGGCTCCTACCAGGGTGAGCTCGTCCTGGCGGAGGCACCG
>Ga0307372_10003429_pt1 | contig 25311 bp, 26 predicted proteins | sample OX1MG_FD_202533 | JGI IMG/M metagenome (GOLD analysis project Ga0307372, IMG submission 202533) | Soil microbial communities from Risofladan, Vaasa, Finland - OX-1 | ecosystem: Environmental > Terrestrial > Soil > Coastal area > Acid sulfate soil | place: Finland: Risofladan, Vaasa | collected...
GGGTTCCGTGATGCGGCGATCCAGGTGAACGGCTGAAGAGCGCCGCTGGGCGTCGTGTGGACTTCTCTGCGCTGCTCAACCACGGTGAACTCGTCACCGAGGACCTGACCTAGTTGATCGGCGTTGTAGCGGGTCACCGGCAGCCCAGAGCACCATTCCGGCCCGTCCGGTGCGAAGGTGGCCATGATCACGGATCCCCCAGGAGCCACTGAGCGGCGTACGAGATCTTGGTAAACCTTGATCTCATGGGGCAACAGGAAGTGAAACACTGCTCGATCGTGCCAAAGGTCGTAAGGGCGTACTGGTTCCCACGTCAAAAGATTGTGGGCTATCCACGTCACATGGGACCCAGGGCCAACCCGTTCTCGACTCACGCGAAGCGCGCTATTCGAGATATCCAGGACGGTCAGGTCGGTGAAGCCTCTGAATAACAGAGAATCGACGAGGGTTGACGCGCCGCCTCCCACGTCAATCACTCCTGCATCCTTGTCGACGCCGAGTATGTCCACAAGTTCCAAAGACACAACCGGCTCCTGTTGGTACCAGCTGACGCCGTCGACCTGGTTGCGGTCGTAGACGGATTCCCAGTGAGTTGTTCGTTCGTTCGTGTCGGGAATGTGGTCGACCATGTGGAACAGTTTATGATCGTCGTCGCCCTTGGCGTGCCTGTCGACCAATGTCGCATGTTCCACTCTGGGAGGGCGGAACCAGCGCGGGTGCGCACGCTCATCACAGCCCCCGCAATCTGCATAAAAGTTACCTCGCATCTTTAGGGGATATTCATTAGTCCGGGATTCAGAGCGTTACGATGCTCCGATATCGACGAAGAGCGATTCCAGACCATACGAACTCAATGGCGCCATAGGGCCACGCTCCAGACAAGAATCCGTAGGTGCTCGACCCGATCGCAAGCGCCAGGATGAACCACCTGGCGCATCGCTGAGGTGCGTACATCGCCATCATGATTAAGACAGCGCCCACTCCCCCGATGGTGTCAGCCACTGAGGACATTCCATTAGTCAAGCGGGGGCCTGAGTCCTCACGAATGGATTGGTTCACCAATCTAAGTCGGTGATGAATGGATAATCAGCGAAACCAAACTCAAAGTACCGTCATCGTTGTCGTCGGAGACCTGAGGCAACAATTTTGATACCAGACACTGGCGACTGTTCGATGCTTGAATTTCATCCGTAACGTCCGCTTTTTCAGATTCAGCGGCTGGCGATTATGCGGCTAATCGTCCGATGACCCATGGTGTGCATATTCAAGTTGCTACCTACGTAGTACCAGACAGCTCCCAGCGCCTGTTGGAATGCCCACGCCTTGCTGCGCTCCCACTCCAAATCGTCGCATTGCAACTCAGCGCGAAAGACGGCGCGCGGACCGTCCGCGAGGAGATGCCACCCTGCAATGACGTCCAGTGCGGGGTCGGCTGGACCGAAGCCACCACAGTCGAGCACGCCGACCAACCGACCTCGATCTACGAGAACGTTGAGCGGAGTCAAATCGCCGTGGGTCATCACGTCGGGAGACGTACGCGGTAGCGCTCGGAAGTAGTTCCACATCTCTTCGAGTTGACGCGCGCCGAACATCGTTGCACTCTTGCGAATGCACGTTTCAACCCACTCGTCATGATCGCGCAAGTCACCACCGCGGCCAAATCCCGAGAACTTTCGGCCCCCAGTGTCGGCCTGCCGCAAGGCTGTGATGAGCGCGGCAAGCTGACGGGCACATTCGGCACTAGCGCTGGAGTCCGCGTCCATCGCGATTGTCCCCGGCAACCAAGTCTGCACCGACCACGGCAACGGGTAACCCAGTCCGGGTCTACCAATGGCGATCGGGACTGGGGCCGGGAATGGCGAGCACCGTATGAACTCCGCGCTGGCCAAGGCACCTTCCTCGAGGACTTGACGAGTCGATGTTGGATCTGCTGGCCGAAGGGGGAATCGTGCCGCGAAGCCCTCGCCAATTCTAAAGATCGTGTTGACGGTTCCGCTGGATGCTATGCGACGGGTCGGCTCCTGGGACCACTCGGGAAACCGGCCCCCGATCAACTGGCGCGCGACTTCGTCGGAGAGGTGAATCTCGTCTTCGTGCATCTTCACCTGGGGTCCAGTCTTCATTCTGAGAAGTGAGCTCCCGGCCAGGAACGTGACCGAAGCGTAACGCTGGGGTGGCGATTCCTGTCTCGCCGCACCCCGCAAACCGGTTCGACGCGCCCAGCTTGTAGAAAGCGAAGGAGACCAACGACTCCTAGCCACTTCAAGACTATTGGTGTCGAAAAACCGACCGGCGCACGGCGTCGGTCCTACCGTATTCGGACCCTCCAAACAAGCGCGGCGTGAAATCGACGACACGTCAAAGACGCACCGCGGCGTTAATAGTGCAAATACTCCGGCATGAAGTTGCCCAACGGATTTGGCGTAAAGCCAATGGAACTCTTCAACGTGTCCTTCACCTCAGAGATCGCGGTGGGATTGGGCTGGTAGAGAACGGGGAGTTCCCGTGCGGCGAAATTGGCGTACGCGGTCAACTTCGCGGTGCCGAACGTTGTGGTGTTGATAAGAGAGTTCATCATTGCGTTGCTGTAGCCACCTGGATTGAAGCCGCCCTTAGTGGTGAAGAGCGTCTCGCCCGAAGGGTAGTAATCCGGGGCGTAGATCCATCCAGCGCCCCAAGAACAGAGTTCGTACTGTTGTTTGGCGCTCGTGCAGTCAGCGATTACCTGATTAAAAGTGCCAGTCGAACTCGTGAACTTGATCCCAATACGCGCCCAGTCCGCAATCTCGGTATTGAACGTGACGTCAAGCGACGGTGAACCGCTGGACCAGGCGATGGAGAAGTTCAAGGTATAGCCCTGAGTAATGCCAGCGCCGCACTGCGTAGCGCCTGTACCGGGATTAGTGCAGGTCTGAACACCATTTTCTTCAGTCCAACCGTGTGACTTCAAGAGCTTCATCGCGGTCTTGAGGCTAAAGGGGTACGGATTGGCGACGGGCCCACTGATGGACGAGGGCGTGTTAGGTGGCAACGGGCTGATCGTTGGCACGCCGTATCCTTTATCGACTTTCTCAATGATGCCGACTTGATCGACGGCATCTTGAAGGGCTTGGCGAATATACAGCTGTCCAATAGCCACTGACTTTGGGTTAGCAGAACTGAAGTTAAAGGGTGCGTAGTTAAAACTCCACGGATCGCCAGTCACGAGCGTGTAGTTAGAAGCAATCGGCGACCAGTTTGGTCCAACCTGGCCCGGTGAAGGCGCTGACTTCGTGAGCACCGTGGGGTCGAGATAACCAAGGTCGATTGATCCCGCCGAAAGCTGATTCTGTTCTGCGTCAGACGAAGTAAACGCCACTTCTTTCACGAAGGCAACTTGTGCCTTCTGTGGACCGGAGTACTTCGAGTTGGGTTGAAAGGTCAGATTGCCCAGAGTATCCATTGCGGTCAATTTCCAAGGACCGTCGTCACCGCTCTGCCACATCTTGTCCGTGAAGAGACTCACCTGCGAGGACTGACCGTCCAAGTAGGTCTCAACGGCCTTACACGCCGTATTTGTCGAACTCGCACCGTACACACCGGTCGCACACGTTGACGTCTTGGTCGCCGAGACGCGGTCCCAACTATTAGGGAATGGCGTGATTTCCGAGAGGTAGTTATAGAGCAGCCAGTTTGGGTTAACGGACGACGTGAAGTTGATCGTGACCGTATTACCACTACCCGTGGCGTTCTTTACTTGGTCGGGTATACCGTAACCGGCGTTGTAACCGGCGTAAGAGGTCGGATCGGCCTTGTACATGTTGAGAAAGAACATGACGGACTGTGCGTTGACCGTTTGGCCATCGGCGAACTTCCAACCCTTGGTAACGATGGTCACCGCTTTGTCACCATGACTGAACTTCGGCATTGCGGCGAGTGAAAGATTCGGCACTACGGCCACCGAGGCGCCAAGTCCGAACCAGTAGAGGGGACGAAACATCTCCTCTTGAAATTGATTGGTGTTATCAACGGAGAAATACTGGCCCGCCATGTAGGGGAAAATATAGTTAGGGTTCGCGCCAGGCCCTTCGGCGAAGGTGATCGTCTTGTCCGCGACCGTCGTGGAGTTTCCGGGCTTTGGTCCGGCCGATAAACCAATGATCAGGCCGACGACCACAGCAGCGACGACAACGACCGTCGCACCAGTCAAAACTTTACTCTTCTTCTGCATTTCTCATCCTCACCTATGTAAGTCGAGTTCAAGAGAAATGAATCACGACGTACTTCCATTTTAGAGACGGAACTATACGAATGCTCGGCAACAAGCAGTTGTGGCTTCACGGGACTAGCCAACACGCAGGGTGTCAGTTCTGTTACGACCCGGAAAATATTCAGTCACACAAAGGGATGGCGAAGCTGCTGCGGCCAGTTCACTTCAGACGGAAAGATGACGAAGACTCTTCTAAGTGAATTATGAATAACAGAATTAGACCTCAGCCCTCGTTGTAATTGAGCTCGTCGTTCACGTGAGTACACCACGATTCAAGTTAATTCGATGAAACTGCCGAAGTTATCCCGTGGCGGGTATCTCAACGAGAGTGAACCACTGCCTCGTCGAGCGTATGAGTTCAACTCCGAGAGCCAACGCGCAAAATCTTGGACTGGCAACTTTCGCGTTGGGTCAACGAGGCCAGTGGGTTTGAGAAACCGGGCGTGTTGAGGCGGTCGATCGAGTGTCCTATTCAACGCATACTTCGGCAGCGTCAAGCATTTGTCTCCCGGACGGCTGCAGATCATCCTTGCAACATAGAAGTCCGTCCCAAACCCTTTGTACCGCACCCCATTCCCAAATCGCCTCGACATCGAGCCCGCAACGCGCTGCCAGGAATCGTGCACGATCTCTTGGACTGCCTTCGATGAGCTCGACAGGGTCTTCTCGCATAAGTACGCCCAAATCAAACTCGGCTTCGGCCACTCCACCGTCAGGATCGACCAATCTGAATCCAACCTTGGCTTGAAGAGTGTTCCATTGATGGATATCGCCATGAATAAGGACAGCTCTCTCGTCGTCGTGGGCCGCAGACCGTCTTTCGCCGCACTTGAGCGCGTAGTCAACTGCTCGTTCGCTGCAGGGGTGATCCAGCTCCTCCCATAGTGATCGAATTGACGCCATTTGCGCCATCACCTTCTGGCGGCCGTTGGGAAGTCCGCAGTCTGGAACGGGGCGCCACATTCTCTCCGCAACGCTACAGAGTATCTCGTGACGACGATCGATTGGGAGGGCGAGATCGTGCAGCGACGGACCAAGTCGTTCCAGGAGAAGTGCTCCCAACGTCACGTCATGATCAACCAAGAGCGCGCAACCCTCACCATTCGCGAGTCTTAGAGTGGTAATCTCCGAATCCGCGTAGTCACCCTCACGCGAAATGTGGATCTTCAAGACCAGAGCTTCTCCGTCTTCCCTAAACGCTTCGGCAACATACGCTTCGGTAGCGTTTGGGAACGTTGTTCCGATGGTGATGTTCCAACTAGTTGCCAATTCAGCAACGACGTCGCCCAGATTCGCGAGCCAGTCGTTAGCGCCAACAGCGACAGCTTGACGGCGAACGACCTCTGGAATATCGATCACGCGAATATTGTCTCATATGCCTTTTGGGTCGCCCGGCGAAACAAGCCTGGTACCAAGCACTGGATAGACGAGTAGCAGATTTCGTCATCTTTGGATATACATCGGCAAGGTCCTGGACCCAGATCTCGATCTGGACCGGCGGGCGCGGAGCGCCAGGGTGGTCCAGAGCGACAAATCGGACGAAAAACAAACTTGGTCGAACTCCAGAATGGCCCTGGTCGTGTCACCAACTCAAAGGGTCAAACCTCGGGGGTTTCCACCTGCTGAAGTAATCGCTGAAGTCAGGCTCAAAAAACCAATGACGCCCAATTCTTCAACTCGAAAATCCAGTGCTTAGAGGAAAAATTCAGTGGACCTTAGCGGACACTACTTAAACCTTTTCGAGCTGCTGACCGAACTGTGAGGTCCTTAGCGGACAGCTTGCAAACCTTTCTCAGCTACTAGCCTCGCTAGTCGAATGAATCTCACTGATCCATACAACTGGTCAAACTGACAATCAATTCGGAGGTAGACCTCAGCATTGTGATTGAGGCCTGCCCCCATGCGATTGAGTAGAGATTCAGCAGCGCCGAAAGCGGCGTGAAGTGCGCCGGGCGGACGGGGCTCATTCGTCTGGGCGCTGTACGCTGTCAACGTTCAATCACACTGGGGCGGGCGCCAATACGGAAATGCCGCTTCGAGAGACCAATCTTCCCTTGGCAACTGGAATGCTCACTGGGTAGATTGGTAAGTCACAGCCAGTCAAAGGTGGCGACCGGTGCCCGATAACGATGCGCTCTCTCCCGAAATGTTTGATGAGACGTACGCCCAGATCTCCAGCGCTCCACAGACGAACGCGCTATTTGACCTAGTCCTAGGTCCATTTCCTGCAAACGTGGAGCCGTTCTCGCTCGTCCCGCGCGAGGGCCTCGATCGTGTCTTCACCGAGTTGCGACTCCAGCCAGGTGATCACCTCGTCGACCTATGCTGCGGTCGTGGCGGAATCGGTCTTTGGTTCGCGGCCGAGTCCGGGGCCCGCCTTACGGGTGTCGATTTTTCGCCTGGGGCAATCGCCGAGGCATCGCGTCGGGCAGATCTATTCGGGTCACGCTCGCGAGCGTCCTTCGTCGTCGCTGATGCCGCAAATACGCCTCTTCCAGCCAAGACCGCGGATGCCATCATGTGTATCGATGCTTTGAATCTGATCCCCGAAAAGGACGGGCTGCTAGACGAGATGGCCAGGATCCTGCGTCCTGGCGGTCGGGTGGTGATCACCGCGTGGGAGCAGAGAAACAGCGAAACGAAAGACCTGCCGCCCGAGTATTCGATTACTGATGTCGGCGCGCTCGTCGAAGCTGCCGGGCTGCGCGTACTCGTGCGCGAAGAATGCTCACATTGGCTCGAGTTGCAGCAGACTTTCTTCCAGCACGTCATTGCTGAGGACGGCGATGACGTGGAACCCGCGCTCCACTCACTCGCTGAGGAGGGGCATGACTTTCTCACCCACGCGGCCTCCATTCGCCGACTGCTGCTTGTCGCAATCGTCTAATCAGAAGAACTGAAACTGGACGCTGCTCTTGTGCGAGGCGATGACAGCGACGTGAGCACTCGGTGTCTGACAACGTTAGTCACCCCGCGCCTAACCACAACTGCTTATGGCGTCGATATCAGATGGGCCGACTGAGTATGGCAAGGTATTGAGACACGTGGCTTTGCAATCGATTATGAATTGCGTCATGTCCAGCCATAATTTCGGCAACGATCCGTGGGCCGTACAGTGGGCCGTACAGGACTTGAACCTGTGACCCCTTGCGTGTCATGCAAGTGCGCTACCAGACTGCGCTAACGGCCCCTAAGGGGTCAACCCTACCACCCGCCTTATTTCCAATTTGCAACCAATCACTGAGTTCACTACCGTCTTCCAAGCATCATGACCGGGGCAATTCGAGGGGACTCGTTCTTTAAGTTCATCCAACATCTGAAGCCGTAAGGTTGCGGCATGGAACTTCACAGCCTTGGTCGCACCGGAATAAAAGTCAGCCCACTCTGTTTAGGCACCATGATGTTTGGCGCCTGGGGCAACACGGATCACGACGACTCGATTCGAATAATTCACCGGGCGCTCGACGCGGGCATCAACTTTATTGACACCGCGGACGTGTACTCCCAAGGAGAGTCGGAGATCATCGTTGGCAAGGCGTTGTCGTCCCTCGATCGATCCACCGTCGTTTTGGCCACCAAAGTTCATGGAAATATGGGCAGCGATCCCAATGCGCAAGGTAATTCACGGCGCTGGATCATCGCCGAATGCGAGCACAGCCTGCGCCGGTTGGGAACTGACTACCTCGACCTCTATCAGATACACCGACCGGACGAATCGGTAGACATCGACGAGACTCTCGGCGCCCTGAGCGACCTCGTGCACGCCGGAAAGATACGTAATTTTGGAAGCTCAACCTTTCCCGCTGAACAGATCGTCGAAGCCCAGTGGGTCGCCGAGCGACACGGGCGCGAGCGTTTCCGGACCGAACAGCCCCCTTACTCAGTCCTCGTGCGAGGCATCGAACGCGACGTTTTGCCCGTCGCGCAGACATACGGGATGGGCGTCATTCCGTGGAGTCCCCTGGCGGGCGGTTGGCTGTCGGGAAAGTTTGGTGAGGGTAAGAAAAACGTCAGCCGTCGATCGGCGATGCTGCCGGCGCGCTACGACCTCAAGGTCCCGGCGAATCAACGCAAACTCGAGATCGTGACCCAACTGGCGGCCCTGGCGGAGGAGGCCGGAGTGAGCCTCATTGAACTGTCCCTGGCCTTCGTGCTCGAGCATCCCGCGATCAGCGCAGCGATCATCGGGCCTCGAACAATGGAGCAACTCGAGTCGCAACTTTCGGCTCCGACGATTCGACTCGAGACCTCGGTACTGGACCGCATCGATGAGCTGGTTCCCCCAGGCACCAACGTAAATCCCGAAGACGCGGGCTGGTCACCTTCAGTACTTACCCGGGCTCATCGACGCCGTCGTCATCACCCGTAACAGGAATCGTTGACCGAACTTCCCCCGAATCATCGGGGCCTGGTCCACTCCCCTAACGGCACGACGCAACGAGGCTTTTAGCTCTTCGAGGCGGGAGTGGGCACCGAGAGGTCGCTGGGCGACCCGACCCATTGGACCTCGGTGCCAGTGGGCGTTGTCACGGGCGAAATTGATGCGCGAAGTGAATGCGAGAGGTTTAGGGCGGCCTGTCCGGCCATGCCCAACGGATCACTGCCGTGTTGACCCAGCACGACGGCGTACGTAGTGATGACCGTGTGGAGAATGAGCACCTTCATTGCCATCACGTCACAGCCTCCAGCCGGATTCGTGAATCCAGATTTCACGCCGATCACTCCGTCGCGACCAATGAACGGCGTGTAGGAGCCAACGACTCCAACGACCGGAAGAGCCACTTGGGACAACGCGGCGATCGATTGCACGACCGGTTCGTCAGTCATCAGGTCCACCGCGAGGGTGGCCTGATCTCTCGCGGTGGACAGGTCGCGGGACGCGATACCCGTGACATCTACGTAATGCGTTTGCGATAGTCCAAGGGTCTTCGCGTCTCGATTCATCTTGGATACAAAACTTGACTGGTTCATCCCGGTAAGAGCCACCAACAGCTCGGCGTAGTCGCCCGCCGAGTGAACGAACAGTCCGCGTAAAAGAACTCCCTCACACATTCGCATACCTTCAACGATCTTGACGCTCGACTGATCAGTAGCGACGTCATAGTTGTAGGCGGCGACGTCGCTTGCGCTGACGGTGAGACAGGGTCCACTCTGAGAAAACGTGAGAGGAAACCGATGTAACACAACCCACGCGGTCATCATCTTCGTGAGGCTGGCGATGGGCTCCCTTGGCTGGAAGGGTGAACTAGCAGCTACCGAGAGTTGAGGTATCGCCACTGCCCCACTACCCGCTGACGGCCACCTAAGTTTCGACTTGATATGAGACGTGGGCGCCGTGCTCTTGGTAGGCAGAGTCGTCGTGGTCGTGGTGGTTGCAATCGGTACGGTCGTCGTCGACACCACCGTGGTAGAAGTCGTATAGATTTCGCCGGTCGATGAGATCGCAACGGCCGAGGTCGCCGTGATCAAGAAATTAGCCAGCAGGCCAGTGAGCGCGGTGGCAACAAGTGACTTCCAAACGAGCCGAAATACTCGCGATGACCTCACCATTTCGAAACTTCGCCTTCGACGACAGCGCCCCGACCGTCATTCGCGCCTCCAACGCGCGTGTTCCGAGGCTCCTTCTCAGAGGTAGACCGCGCCTCGTTCGTTCCAAGTGACATAGATACCGCGCCTTTACACAGCTTCACGCCTATGACTGAGCGATTCCGAGATAGAAGTGAATCAATACTACATATCGCACAATTGAGACTACAGGGGTAACAGTGGCTCCCCGGGGACACAAATGGAGAGCGAGCCAGTGACGCGGCACTGGTGGCAGCGCCGTCCACGCAACCTCCGCGACACCACCGCGCTCGACGCACCACCGTCCTCTGCTCTCAAAAAGGGGGCACGATTTGTCGTCACGCTCCTCGCGGGGCAGAACTTAGCCCTCGCCAAAGTAACCTTGAGTCATGAAGTTGGACCGACCCTTTACTCGTTGCTTGATTGCGTCGGGCGCGATCGCCTTCACCACGCTGATGGCGTTGCCCTTCGCCCAGGCCGCGAGTAAACCTCGAACGGCCGAGGCCGCGTTCTCGGTACGGCTCGAGGATCAAATACTGGCCACGCTTCGATACTTACCTGTCTCGTTCAAACCAACCGTTCGATCGACCACCACCACAACCACTTCAACCACCACAACCACTTCAACCACCACCACTACGACCACTACGACGCCAGTGACGACGACCTCAGTCACGACGACCACCATGCAACCCACCACAACCACCACAACGAAAGCCAAAACGAAAGCCAAAACGAAACGAGTCAATCCAACCAAACTCCTAAGTGGCACGTTCCCTTGGCGATTTCATGCCTTACCCGGCACTCTTAGGGAACTTTGGCGAGTGGGCACGAACAACGTGGTTCTCCAAGGCGCGCTGATGCGCTTTCAATCCGTGCACGGACTGGCGACAACAGGGGTGATGGACGCCTTGACCTGGAAGACGATCACACAGGCGGCTCTTCGAGACCAACGCGATCCAATGAGTTACAACGTCGTCGTGGTCAACCAGGCGCTGCCACAAAAACTCGACCTTTACCAGAACGGTAAGGTCACCTTCGTCACCTTGGTGAACACGGGCATTTCCGTGGCGCCGACCGAAAACGGCACGTACCCGGTGTACGTGCGTTACGTCACTACGACGATGTCGGGAACAAATCCCAATGGCTCGCACTACAGTGACCCGGGGATACCGTGGGTCTCGTATTTCCACGGGGGTGACGCACTCCATGGATTCATTCGGGCCAGCTACGGCTGGCCCCAAAGCCTGGGCTGTGTCGAGATGCCCTTCGCCGACGCCCAATCTCTTTGGCCCCATACGCCGATTGGCACCCTGGTCACCGTTTTATAGCGCTTCTTCGATGACGCTAACGACACAATCATCGAAGGTCTCACAACATCAATTTCTCGCGACTCTTGGAATTACGCAAGTTCCGTTCTGGCCAGATACGCATCACCGTCCGTCGCCAAAGAAAGCGACGGTTGCCCGGCGTTGTTGTAGATCACCTGCTCCATAAACACCTCAACCGCCGCGCGAGCGTCCCCGAGGGCGTCATGACCACCCGGGGTGACGCCGTAGTGGTGGCAGAGATACTCCAACCCCCGTCGCGGACGGCTTGCCCGGCTTGGCTCGATGGCGAGGTCGTGTTCGACCACGTCAATTATGCGCAGTAACGAAAGGTCGAAGTACGCGTCGTCCAGTGCTGAACCGAGCACCGACATCGAGCTCCGTCGCAACATCTCCAGGTCGAATCTCCCGACGTTAGAGCCCACGACATAGGCGCCGCGCGAATGGAAGTCCCTAAGAGTCTTGACGGCGAGCGTGAGTCCCGCCTCCACGTTGTAGACCGACGCGCTCGCCCGCTTGGCCTCGAGATCTTCGAGCGTGAGACCGTGCACTCGCTGAGCACCGGGACTGATCGGTCGGTCGGGAATCACGTAGTAGTGCTGGGACCACAGGGGTACGCCAAAGCGGTAGGCGCAAAATCCGTACGAGATGGCCCGTTCGCTCAAGACGCTCAGTCCGGTGGTCTCGGTATCAAAGCCCAGTACGAGCTCGGGCACCTGGAGATATTTCTTCGCCACTCTCCTACTCTTTCAGCCTCGTGTGACAGATGCCAAACGGCAATCGCGGACTTCGTCGCGTGTCACTACGAGTGGCGAAAGCTTCGCCGCAACTGTGGCTGGCTCTTATCGCGATAGCGCGGGCGTCGGCGGCGTCATCTCTTCGTTCGCAAGGTAGGTCGCCTTGGCTTGGCGCGCGTGACCCCAGGCGACGTAGACGCGCCCGACGCCGTACGCGGCGGCGCTGAACACGCCCACGTAAAAGCCCACCGGCCAGTTGGTCTGGTACGAGCAGGCAATGGCCGCCCACAGGGTCAAGAGTGCAATAACGACCGAACCACCGAGGGCGGTTCCGGGCCGGTCACTGAAACAGCGCGCGGCCGCCGGGGGGCCGATCATCAACGTGAAGATCAAAAAAGCGCCGACGACCGGCACGGTCATCGTCGTCGAGCACGCCAGCACGACGAGGAACATCAATTCGATCACCCGCGGGTTAATCCCTCGAGCGGCCGCGATCTCGGGGGCGAGCGACGTCAACATCAGTCGTCGATACAAGAGTCCGATCGCCAGCACGCACGCCAGACCGAGCACCGCGACGGGAACAATCTGACTCGTGCTCACGCCCAGGATCTCACCAAAGAGGAGTGAAAAGATCTGAGGTTCGTACTCGGTGCTCTGGCTTAAGAACGCCGCGCCCAGAGCGAGCATCGTCACCAGCGCCAGCGCCGTCACGGCGTCGCTTCGGCCCCGTCGACCGAGTGCGCCAATGCCCAACGCGGCGCCCAGGGAAAAGACGCCAAGCCCGAACAGTGGATTGAGTCCGATCAGGTTCGCTCCCGCCGCTCCGGCGAACGCGCCGTTAGGAATGGCGTGCGCCGGGAAGGCCGCGCCGCGGAGCACCACGAAGAAACCGACCACGCCCGCCACGACGGCGACGATGGTACCGACCAGCCAGGCGTTGGCCATAAAACCTGAGAACATTAGTTCCGCGCTCCTGAACGCGGGGTCTCAAACGGACGAACAGTCAGACGCGAGTGACCGTGATCCGCCGCTGGCCGTGCGACGAATCGGCGAACCGCCGGGACACCCGACGCCAGGTAGGCGACAAGGATCAGGGCCACGATAAAGAAGCTGACGGGGAGTCCTTGACTCGATGGGATCCAGTAGAAACTGTCGTAGGCCAAGAGAACACCCAGCCACGTAGTCGCGACACCCATCGCGCAGGCCACGCCAATGGCACTTCGCAGATTCTTGGTTAATCGTAGCGACGTCGCCGCGGGACCGATGAGTAGCGCGGTGGAAAGAACTGACCCGATGGCAATCGCCGAGACGCCAACGGCAATGGCGAGAGCGAGCATGAACAGTAACCCCACCCGACGAAGCCCAATTCCGCGCGCTGAGGCGAGCTCGCTACTCAGGGAACTGAGTAAGAGTGGTCGATAGATGAAGCCGAGAACAAACAAGGTTAGAACGCTCAAAGCGAGAACGTAGGGAACGATGAATGGATTGACGGTGAAGATCGATCCAAAGAGAATCTGTTGGGTCGCCCCGGTGGTCGCGTTCATCGTCGTGTCAAGGAAGAGAAAGAGGGCGGCGAAGCCGGTCGCCACGCTGAGGACGATGCCGGTGGCGACGTCTCGACTGCGCAACCGCTCGACCCCGATGAGATCCATGGCCCCGGCGCCGAGTACTCCCCCGCCCACGAATCCCACCAGTGGGCTAATACCGGTGAGGAAAGCCCCGGAACCCCCCGCGGTAGCGACGTCGGTGAGCGCGTGGCCGGCGAACGATTGACCGCGTACCACGGTAAAAACGCCCACTACGGCGGAGATCACCGCGGCGAGCGCGCCGATTATCATCGCGGTGCGCACCGGTGCGCTAGCGAAGAAGCCGGGTTCGAATAGGAATCGCACGTTCGCTCAACTCACCGTCAGATTCGGGTGATCCGGGATGTCGTCGTTGTCGCGCCCGGGTTCGGCGACGACGAAGACGCGGCCGTGAATCTTCAGCACGTCGACGTGATGCCCGTAAAGTTTGCTGAGCACCTCAGGACGTATGACTTCCTCGGTCGTGCCACTGGCGGCGCGACCGGCGGTGAGGTACACGATGCGGTCCATCACGGACAACAGGGCGTTCATTTCGTGCGCCGAGAGTAAAACGGCCACTTGGAACTCATGCGCGACACGGTGGAGCAGCGCGACGATCTCCTGCACGCTCGCGGGATCAAGGTTGGCCAACGGCTCATCGAGTAACAAAAGCTCTGGCCGACTGATTAGCGCGTGCGCGATGAGCACCCGCTGCTGCTCTCCCCCCGACAGCGTGCCGACTCGCCGATCGGCGAACCCAAGGGCGTCCACGTTGATCAGCATCTGCTCAACGAGTCCCCGCTGTTCTCTCGTCCTTCGCGCGAAGCCATAACGATCGGCGTCGAGACCGAGTGCTACAAAGTCGCGAGCTCGCATCGGTACGTCGGGGTCAAGGTTGACCCTTTGTGGCACGTAACCCAACGATCGACCTCGCCGACCGAGGGGCGCGCCCGTCACTCGAATCTCTCCGGCGTCCACGCGTTGAAGCCCCAAGATGGCTCGGAGTAACGTCGTCTTGCCGACCCCGTTCGAGCCGATGAGCCCGGTGAACTCCCCTTTTCGAATGACGAATGAAACGTCATCGAGGATTCTTCGTCCAGAGAAGGAGACCCTGACCTTGTCGACCTCTAAAACCGGCGCATCGCTCATAAGTGCTCCGTCGACTGGTCACGGGTGACGGCCGCTTGGATCGCCGCCACCTCAGCCATCATCCACGTCTGATAGTCGTAACCGGGGGTGGGCATGGTCTCATAGACGCCGACGACGGGCACGCCAGCGGACTGGGCCGTCGCTCTTATCGACGACGTGAGCGAATCGACGACCTGCTCGTTATAACAGAACACCTTCGCCACGTGGCCGGTGAGGAATCCGTTCTCGAGAGTGATGTCTTCGGGCGCGAGATCAACGCCGTTCATGACGTCGGCTTGGAAGATAAAGGGCGTCAGGATCTTGACGCCCATCGCCTGAAGGAGCCCGTCCGCGACGGGCTCGGTCACGGCAACAGGGGTTCCTGCGTACTTCGACCTAAAGGCGGCGATGGCGTTGAACCAGGGCTGCAACGAAGAGTCGAAGGTCTTTAGCCTCGCGTTGAAGTAGGTTCGGTGGCTCGGTGCGAGCGCGGCCAAATCCCTGGCCAAGACTTTGGCGACGGCAGGCATCGTCTTGGGTTCGTACCAAAGATGCGGATTGGCAGTGCCATTCGAGAGACCGAGGACGTCCTGGACGACGATGATGCGGCGCGTGGGATTTGGCGACGCGGACTCAATGCTGTTCATGAATCCGTCGTAGCCAAGGCCATTTTGGACGATCAGCTCCGCCCTTCCCACTGCCTCGGCGACACTCGGGCTCGCTTCATAGGCGTGGGGATCAGTATTGGGATTGTCGAGCACCGAAGAGACCGAAACGTACTTGCCGCCAATCTGACTGATCACATTCGCGTATTCGTTTTCCGCACCCACCGCCTCGATCACGCCGGGCTTTGAACCAGCCAGGCTAGGTGGCGACGAACAGCTGGCCAAGCTGAGGGTGACCATCGTCACCGCACCAACGCTCAACGCAGCCCTCCAGTGTCGTGAACGAAGGAAAACATTCGATTGCGCAGTTGAGGACAGCACGGAATCAGATTAAACTGAGAATGAGTCTCATTACAACTGAGATTGAATGTCCGATTCCCTTTCGAAGTTCGTCCGGCTCTTTGGAGATGGACGGTTCGCACACCGAAGAGACCCGATCGAAAGTAGCTACCATGCCTTCTACCGATTCAATTGATACGCTCCACGAACTCGTTGAAGTCCATCTCCGTCGCGTCGACCAGCGCTACACGTCGGGCCGACGAGCAATCGTCGAACTACTGGCCTTCGGCCAGCCGATGAGCATTTCAGACATCTCGCTCGCGGATCCCGAGGTCCCACGAAGCTCTGCCTATCGTCATCTCTCGGACCTACAGCGCGCGGGCGTCGTTCGACGCCTTTCTGCCGGCGACGAGTTCACCCGTTTTGAATTGACGGAGGACTTAACTCATCATCATCACCATCTTCTCTGCACCTCGTGTGGCCGAGTCATTGACGTCACACCCAGTCACGCCTTCGAGCGAACCGTCGCCGCGATGGTAACCGAGCTCACCGCCCAACGGGGCTTTCGAGCGATCTCACATGCCTTAGACGTCACCGGACACTGCAAAGACTGCGAGCGCTGACCTCATTCCCTCACGGGCCTGACCCTTCTGTGGATCGTCATCGAATCGTGAACAAGGTCACTAGAACCGGGTCACTGATTCGTCACCAGCGGGGGGCGAATGATCGGCGTAACGTCCTCACGCGCCAGAGCCGAAGTACCGTGTTCAGGGTTATCAAAGAACTCTTCAACTTCTGACAGGGCAAGGGGCTTGGAGAAGAGGTAGCCCTGTCCGTACTTTACGTCCATGGCTTGGAGCGCCTCTAGTTCTAGAGCCGTCTCGATACCCTCAGCGATCATTTGGAGCTTGAGTGCCTGGGATATCTGCACAAAGACTTTCACGAGCGCCAACGAGTCGGCGGATGCAACGATTTTCGACACGAAGGAACGGTCGATCTTCAAAATGTCAATGGGGAGCCTTTTGAGGTACGCCAACGAGGAGTAGCCCGTGCCAAAGTCATCGAGGGCAATTCTCACACCCAATGTCTTCAAGAGCGTGAGGTTGGTGATCGCCCTCTCGTCATTCTGCAAGAGCACGGTCTCAGTGAGCTCGAGAATAAGTAACCTCGGATCGAAACCACTGACTACCAACGCGAGCTTGACATCGTCGATGAAGCGATCCAGCATGAGTTGTTTGAAGGACACGTTGACGGAGATGGCGACGTGGTGGCCATCGCGGAGCCACGCAGCACCGTTTCGGCACGCCTCTTCGAGCACCCACGCACCGACCGGAACGATGAGACCGCTCATTTCGAGTTCCGGAATAAATTCATCAGGCCCAACGACGCCGCGACTCGGGTGTTGCCAACGCAGCAACGCTTCGACGCCGGAGCACGAATTCGTCCGTAGATTCACCACCGGCTGGTAGAGCACGAAGAATTCGTTCTTTGCTAACGCGTCGCGCAGATCCAGGGACAAATCACGGTGGAGTTGAACCGTGACCTTCATCGCCGGGGTAAAGACGACGGCGCAACCCTTACCGAGACCTTTCGCCTGATAGAGGGCAATGTCGGCGTCTCGCAAGAGGTCGTCGGGTGAAAGGCGATCCCCCTCAGCAATGCCAATGCTCGCCGAGACGGACAGCGGGAGGTCGCTTTCGGAAATCGTAAAGGGCATCTCGAGGAGCTCGAGAATCCGGTTCGCGACCGTTTGGGCACTTTCGGCTATGGACGAGCCCTCTACTAAGAGGATGAATTCGTCGCCGCCAAGTCTTCCAACGGTGTCACCCTCTCGCAACGCCGTGAGTAGGCGCTCACCAACAGCGGTAAGAAGCTGATCACCCGCTCGGTGTCCCAACGTGTCGTTGATGTCCTTGAAGTCATCAAGGTCAATGAATAGGGCCGCTGCAGAAGTGTGATGTCGCCGCGCGCGGGCCATCATCTGCTCGGTCCGGTCGAGGATCAACGACCGATTCGGCAGACCCGTGAGCGGGTCGTGCAGCGTTTGGTAGCGAAGCTCGTCGGTGCGTTCTTGCACAAGGTCCAAGGCACGAGTGCGACCGGTGCCCAAGACAAGGATCATCGCGCTGATCAAGATGCTAAGCAGCAGACCCGTGATCAACAGCGCGAGATCCGACGGATTCGAGAAAATTGATCCACTCGCGACCCTGTTGGACGTGATGACCGTCCAGCCATTATGGAGACTGATCGTGTCGGTTCCGGCTCCGGGGGGTACGATCCCACTTCGAAAGATGATTTTTGACTTGACGCCGCCATAACGAAGGGCCAACGCCGTGTCCGGATGATTTTGCAGTGCCGTGTTGAGATCAACGCTGGGTACGAGCAACATGTCGACCCAACCGATGAATGCCGCTTGGCGAGCGGCCGGTGTCTTTGGCGTCGTCCCCCCACGGTACGTCGGCACCGACAGCGAGAGGATTCTCACGTGCTGGAAACTCAACGGCGAGAGCGAGGGCTTTGACACCGATCCAGTTGGTTGGAGGTCCAGTCCCGCGGGGCCAGTGCAGTAGTCATAGCCCCTCGGCAAGCTCACGCTCGCACTTCGAAACAGACCGACCGAAGCGAAGCAGTAGGTAATTCGCTTGCCCGGCGGGACGATCGTGAAAGCTCCAGTAGTCTTCCACCCAACGCCCGAACCCGCCGCTTGTCGGGCGGCGAACGCCGCAACCTGAGCGGCGGGCACGATCTGGACCAGGCCTATCCCCTCAACTTGGGGATAACGACTCATCGCTCCAATCCTGCGCGCCCAATTAAGAAACCCAGTTTCCGAGCCATTCGGAGCGAACTCGATATGGGCTTGCGCTGCCAAGACCAAATCGTTCTCGTGCTGCAGTGACAATTTCATCGTGCCGGCAATCTCGTTCGACGCCAAATTGGTACGGGCTTCGGAGTCCTGTGCCGCACGATGAGCGTCAGTATTGGCCAAGAAGAATGAGCCGGCGGCACCAGCGACCAAGATCCAAGCGGCGACGGTCAACCAAAGGCGCGACTTCGCTACGGGTTGGCGGACATCGCGAGATTTCAATTGTGGCGCGCCGGCGAGACCAAACATGGGTGCAGCAAATCGCGAATGGGCGTCTCGTTTTACCGCGGTAGAAAGCCGGTTCCACCACCTCAAGAAACCGTGCGAACGGGCCATAACTAGAACTTACGGCTCATGCCCAATGCGGTAACGGAGGGGTTTGGGCACCACGCCTGGTTCAAACGGACGTTCTTAGGTGGTAAAGACCCGTCATCTCAACCATAAACCCTGGTCCCAGGCTTGACCAAAAAGCGTGCTCGGCGAGTTTGGCCCCCGTGGGCTGACTTGCCCGCTGCCTTCTCACCCTCAATACTAAGACCCCTCCCAGACGCTGTGAAAGAACTTCTCTTTTTAACCTCTCAATGACGGGCATTCGTTCCAATGCGTCGAGCGTCATTGGCCCTTGAGGTCTCGTCGTTGGAAAGAGGCCACGCCCATCGCTGCCGCGACGGCACCGATTGATACCGTGATCGCGTTCGCACTCCAGTTGATGGACGCCGATGGTGCCGCGGCCATCTGATGAATCGCCGCGGAGTCGAGTATCTAGTGATTCAAGCTGGCGAGACCGCCTCATACGCCAGTCGTCGGTGCGCGTCAACGGATTGTCAACGCGAGTCCAAGCCGCAGATCTCCGCGCGCCCACTCGTCGGTATGAGCAGTCCGAGCAGTAGTCGGATCAGCGTGGTCTTGCCCGCGCCATTGGGCCCGAGACAACCCACGATTTCGCCCTCGCCCACATGAAAGTCCAAGTCCCGTAGTGCCTCAGTAGGGCCAAACTGTTTGGACAGTGCGCACGTGCTGATCGCCGTGATGGTCATTTGCTCTCCCTTCAACTACTCCGCATGGTTAGGGCATTCTCAAACAATCACGCGAATGCAGATCACAGCCAAGGGTGAACAGACCACTTGGCCGCTGTTAGGGGCGAAACCATCAGCTCGAACTTCCTACCGCTGGGGACTATTGAAACCCTCAAGATCATCGATGCTGCAACGATTCTTTTCAGACCAGTATTCGCGTATTCCACCGACGCCCTTGCGCCTCGCCCACTGATCCATCGTCGGCCGATGATCGTCAAAGTTCATGAACGGCACGCCGTACCCGCACGAATCGGCGATCCGCCTCACGGTGACAAGAATTATTGAGCGCACGCCCACGCCTGACGCGCCGGGAAAATGACCAGCGAGTGACTCGAACTCCGCCGAATCCTTCAGTACCGCCCGCCCCTCACCATGAAGTCGAACGACCCGCGGCGGTCCGCTAAAGGCGCAGAACATCACCACGATTCGTCCATTTTCACGTAGATGTGCAATGGTCTCAACTCCGCTGCCGGTCTGGTCGACGTAGGCCACGGTGTGAGGACCCAGAACGGCCAACTCTTGGCGATTGCCTTTCGGCGAACAGTTGAGCAAGGCCGCCGCGCCGAGCGGGGCGGTCGCAACGAAGAATATCGGTTGAGCGGCCAGCCATTCGGCGAGGCCATTATCGATCTGCTCGAAGGTCTTCGCCACATTGCCATTATTGCGCGAGCACGCCAAGGCAACTGACGTAGTACTGGAAACTCGGACTAACGGATCTGGAGGCGGCGTCCGGATTCGAACCGGAGTACGGGGCTTTGCAGGCCCCTGCCTAACCGCTCGGCCACGCCGCCAGAACTGTCCATCCTAGTGGTCACCGCCAGATGAACTAATGCTTCTTGAAGTAGTGGTACACCCCATAACAGATTGCCACCACGATCAGTACCACGAGAACTGCCTTGATGATCGCCGTGAGGACGCCCACAATCGAGAAGATAATCCACAGGGCGAGCAAGACAACAACGATCACCCCTAATGTCTTCACGATTGCCATCCGCCCCCCTTTCTTAAACCAATTGTAAGCGTGTCGCGGCTTTATCGTCAGTAGCCTGGGAGAGTGATCCGTCGCCTCAAAATTGCCTGCGCCGTGGCCGTGGTCTCTCTCACCTCGACGATTCTGCCCTCGCTCGGTGCGTCGGGTGCCACGATCTACCGAGTGTCGGCGACGTTTCCCGCAACTCTGTCGGTGAATCTGCCGCTGCTTCGATTGCACTTCAGCGCCCCGACAAAGGCCACCTCCCTGCCACCATTGTTCGCCAAGCCCTCACTCTTGACTAAGTGGCAACAGATTGGCCCAAGTGAGGTTCAAGCGATCGCTCTCGGTCCCTTGAAGCCGATGACTTCGTACACCTTCTTCATTCCGTCCAAGATGCGTTGCGCCTCTTCGTGTCGGTTCAGCGCGTCCCGTCCTCGCGTGGCCAGCGTGTCCACCAATTTGACCTGGGAAGTTCAGTTATTGGCCGAATTGAAATACTTGCCAGTCACCTTCACGCCCACCGCGACCCAGAGTGCTCCCAGCGAACAGGTCAGTGGCACGTTCGCGTGGGCCTATCCAGATCTGCCCGCCACCTTGCGTTCGCAGTGGCGCCTGGGGAGCGACAACGCCATTCTTCGTGGCGCGGTGATGAATTTTCAGAGTCGGTTGTCCCTACCCACCACCGGCGAAGCCGACGCGGCGACCTGGTCAGCTTTACTCAGCGCAGTCGACGCCCACCACGTCAATCCGGCGTCGTACAACTACGTTGACGTCTCTACGGCCCTCCCCCAGACCCTCACCCTGTACGTGGCGGGCCACGCCAAGTTCCACGCGCTCGTCAATACCGGCATCTCCGTGGCCCCAACAGCCCTGGGCACGTACCCGGTGTACGTGCGCTACTTGACCACGACCATGTCGGGCACGAATCCCGACGGCTCGCACTACAGCGACCCGGGCATCCCCTGGGTCTCGTACTTCAACGGGGGCGACGCCCTGCACGGTTTCATTCGATCAACGTACGGATGGCCCCAAAGCCTGGGCTGTGTCGAGATGACTTTCGCATCGGCGCAAACGGTCTTTCCCTTCACGCCGATCGGCACCCTAGTCACCGTGCACGCCTAACGCTGAATTCATCTGGCGACCTCTGGACCAAAGGCGTGTCGGCCGCGCTGGGTCGCAACCTCCACGCCGTGTTCGCTCAGTTCGCTCGCCGTGCCCACCGAAGTGCGGCCAAAACGTCGGCGAACTTCGTCGATCGCGTCGCGTAGCGCTTCGTTCGAGACCTGGCGCTCGAGAGAGATCTCGGCCGCACTGGTCTTGGCGTCGAGCGACGCGGTTTCCAACCCAAAGGTCAGTTGGATTTGATTGTCGCTCCGCTCGAGAAAGCCCGACGCGTGCAGGCCGAGGAGTCGCACGGCACGAGAGAGATCGACAGACTGCACCAATGCTTCGCCAATGGCCCCGATCGCGTGCTCGTCGTCCACGCCAAAGGAGAGCGTCTGTGACCTCGAGACACTCGTGAGGTCGTCAAAGCGCACCACCACGCTTATCGTGCGGGCCACTTGGACCTTCTCGCGCAGTGCCCGAGCGACGACCGCCGCGTGAGTCTTTAACGCCTCGCCCACTTCGTCTCGTCCGCTCAGCGAGCGAGCGAAGGTCTGATCGTGACCGAGCGACTTAAGCGCACGATCGACCACGACCTCGCGGCGGTCCTCACCTTGGGCGTAGGCGGCCAGCGCCGCCGCCAACGACACGCCCACGTGCTTCGCCAATGTCGCTTCATCGACCCGAGCCAAGTCACGAACCCACGTCAGTCCGAGTTGCGCGAGTTTCGCCGCCGTGGCCGGACCCACACCCCAGAGCGCGCGCACGGGCAGAACGGAGAGCCACTCCGTTTCGAGTTCGGGGCTTACCCAAAAGACTCCCGCGCCCTCGATGAGGTCGCGATCGACCACGCGGGGCTTGGCCTCCTTCGAGGCCAACTTCGCGAACAGTTTGTTTCGGCCCAGTCCCACCCCGCAGAACAGCCCCAGTTCATCGTTGATACGACCTCGTAACGTCGCGGCCGCCTCGAGAGGACGAACGCCGAGTCGACGCAGACCGCGCAGATCGGCGAAGACTTCGTCGAGACCCAGCGGCTCGTACTCGGGCGTGAGATCGCGCACGATATCGTGAAACTTTCTCGAGTAGACCTCGTAGCGGTCGAAACGACCCGGGAGAATCACCAGAGCCGGACAGACCCGTTTCGCCACGACGCTCGGCATCGCGCTGCGTACCCCATAACGGCGCGCCTCGTAGCTCGCGCTCGCGATGACGCCGCGTTCGCCCGCGCCCCCCACGGCCACCGGTTTCCCCTTCAACGAAGGGTCGTCGAGTACTTCCACCGAGGCGAAGAAGGCGTCCAAGTCCGCGTGCAGAATGGGGGCCTCGTCGACCGTGGGGCTCTTAGAAGACGAGTTCAACGCAACGAAAAGCCTCGCCAAAGGCCACTCCGACCGGGCGGCCCGCCTGCTCGGCGCGCTCGAGCACCACGCCTCGGATCGCGTCGGCGTCACCCGCCAGCTGCGAATCGTGCGCCAGGACGGCCTTCACCTTGGTGTCAATGGTTCTCGACACGTCCGCGACGACGTCGGGCTCGTGGGTGCCGCTGAGCAGCAGCACGCTCACCTGGTGCGGGGGTCCCTGCGCCGGGAAGTAGAGCGGCATGGCCGCGGCCGGCGCCACGGCGTCGAGCAGCGCCCAGCCCGTTTCGCGGTGGTCACGATGATTTACGTAGACCCCGCCGAAGAACGTGGCCGTGGGGTCCGGTCCGAGCACCACTTCGGGTTTAAAGGTTCGGATCAGCCCCACCAGCGTCTCGCGCAACTCTTCGCTGTTGGTCACTTCACCGTCGGGCCATTCGAGCGAGGTGACACTTTTCGCGCCGAGCAGGTCACCCGCCAGCTGGAGCTCTTCGCGACGGGTCTCTCGAAGGGTCGAAGCCTCGGACAGTGGAGAGTGCGAACCCTTGGCCCCGTCGCAGATCACGACCAGATGGACCTCGGCACCTTCACTGGCCCACTGCGCGAGCACTCCGCCCGCGGCGACGTCCGCGTCGTCGGGATGCGCGTAGATCGCGAGTGCCGAACGGGGTTCTAAACGTAGCGCGCGCACGATTAACTGCGATATTTGGGCGCCGTGGTCTTGACCAGCATGCCGATCTCGCGCGCGAAGTCCTCGGTGCCTTCGAATCCCTTATAGACCGAGGCGAATCGAACGTACACCACGTCATCGATCTCACGCAGGACTTCGAGGGTCGACATGCCGATCTCTTCGCTGGTGACGTCACGGTTGAGCAGTCGCATCGACTCCTCCACCCCCACCGCGACGCCCTCGAGCACCTCGTCGTCGACGGGACGGTTCTTGGCGGCCGAACGCACCCCCGCGAGAATCTTCTCCCTCACGAAAGGCTCGCGGTCGCCCGAACGCTTGATGACGTACAGACCGATCTCCTCGATCCGCTCAAAGGTGGTGTAGCGCTGGGCGCAGTTGGCGCACTCGCGGCGTCGGCGAATCGCCACGCCGTCTTCGGCCAGACGCGAATCCACGACGCGGTCGTCGTCGGCAGAACAAAAGGGGCACCGCACCATCTCACGATACACCTAAATACCTAATTTCTCAGGGGATTAGGACGTGTTCGCCCGCCACCACCACCGACGAACCGAGTTCGCGCACGAGCAGGGCTCGTGCGTACGAAGGATCGACGGGGTTCACGTCGTGCGCAATCGAATTGAGAGTGTCGCCCGATTGCACCACGTAATCCATTCCTGGCGCGAGCACGGTGGAGTTCGCGAGGTCACTCGAGAGCCCGGCGCTGTTCGTCGCACCAAAGGTGTGACCGGGCAACGCGAGAATGGTGATCGCACCCATCAGCACCAGACCCACGAGCGCACGCCGACGAAGTCGCGCCGCGCGAGCGCGAGCCGTTCGACGCTGAGTGAGCGTCGGCCCTTGGCGAAACGCCCGAGGGGCCGAGGGGGCCGCCACGAGACGCAAGTAGGGGCCGGCGTTGAACTCTTCACCTTCGAGGATCTCTAGGACTTGCGCTGCGGCCATTTCCGACACTCCCTGTATCTACGAACACCTGTTCGCCATTCTAAAGCGAACAAGTGTTCGTTGCAAGAGCTTTTGAACTTTGTTGAAACTCCTCATATTTAAGCCCTTTCGCGCAGTTTTCGGCCCACTCGCCCAAAGTCGCCCCACCGCGATGCCGGTGTCGGGCGATTCCTTGCAAGCACGAGGGCCGCTTCGCTGAGGTCTCGCGCCAGCCAGATCCGGTGACGACGAACGAGTTGCGCGCACTCCACGCTCAGTGCGTCGTCGGGGTGATCGTGCGAGTCGGTAACTTGCCCGTCGGTCACCCAGATCACCGGCTCATTCGCTCGACGTCTCGATAGGGCCCAGCGAAGTACCGGCCCGTCGACGCCGTTACCCACGTTGCCCGAAGGGCAGTGCGTCGCGACACGACCACGCTCAGCTAACAGCCAGACGTTGGGCGTGGCACCCAGATCGCCCGGGCGATGGCTGTAGCCCACGACGAGCGCGTGGGGCGAGCGCTCCACCACGGCGCGTACTTCTTCGCTGACCAAGTCCATCGAACCCGACTGATCGATCACCACCACGCCGCCGTGAGTGCGCGCGCGCTGGGCGAACGCGCGACGTTGCTCGTCGCTCAAGAGACGCCCCGGATAGCGCATCACGGTGCCCGACGTCGTCGCTCGAGATCGCCGAACGCTTCCCTTTTGTTCACTCACGCGGGGGCCCAGCGAAGCGTGGTCGAAGACGAGCGGCGCGAACTGACCGGTCGCGGGGCGACGCCCGCCCACTTCGAGTGAGCGACGAAA
>Ga0307372_10003431_pt1 | contig 25298 bp, 28 predicted proteins | sample OX1MG_FD_202533 | JGI IMG/M metagenome (GOLD analysis project Ga0307372, IMG submission 202533) | Soil microbial communities from Risofladan, Vaasa, Finland - OX-1 | ecosystem: Environmental > Terrestrial > Soil > Coastal area > Acid sulfate soil | place: Finland: Risofladan, Vaasa | collected...
CCTGCAACTTGGCGAAGGCGATCCCGCTGCCCGCGAAGGACACGGATCCCACGAGCACCCCGAACAGGATCTCGCAGATCTTGTAGATGGCGAGCGACTTGCCCGGCACCGAGATGAACTCGGTCACAGAGACCAGCGCGGCCGCGCCACCGCCGACGCCGTTGAAGATGGCGACCATCTGGGGCATGGCCGTCATCTTCACGAGACGCGCCGCGGGGACGCCGATCACCGCGCCGATCACGATGGCCACGATGATCAGCACGAGGTTGCGCGTATGCGAGTACACGACGGGCAGGGAGAAGGTCCATGCCACCGCGACGAGCATGCCGGTGGCCCCGACGATGTTCCCCAGCCGGGCGCGCTTGGGCGAGCTGAGGCCCTTCAGGGCGAGGACGAAGCCGACGATGGCGACCAGGTAGACGAGGTCGGTGGCGGTCGCCCGGCTCACGCCGCCGCCCCCGTGTCACCGGTGGCGCCGTCGGCCGTCGGTCCGGCCGGGGCCGCCTTGCGGTCGGTGGGCTTGGCCTTGAACATCTCGAGCATCCGGTCGGTCACCACGAAGCCGCCGACCACGTTCAGCGTGGCGAGGACGACGGCCAGGAACCCCAGGGTGAGCTGGGCGGCGCCGTGGGCCCCGCCCAGCACCACCATGGTGCCCACGAGGATGATGCCGTGGATGGCGTTGCTCCCCGACATCAGCGGGGTGTGCAGGATGCTCGGCACCTTGGAGACGACCTCGTAGCCGACGAAGGCGGCGAGGACGAAGACGGTGATGAAACCCATGAGGCCTGGGCCGAAGGCGGCGATGGCGGCGATCACGGCGCTCCCTCCTTGCCGGCGCCGGCGATCAGCTCGGCCGTCGGCTCGTGGACGACGGTGCCGGCACGCACCACGCAGCTGCCCTTCACGATCTCGTCGTCGAAGTCGGGCCGCAGCTCGCCCTCGGCCACGATCAGCGCCAGGAAGTTGGCCACGTTGCGCGAGAACAGGAAGCTGGCGTGCGTCGGCATCGCCGCGGGCGGGTTGGTGAGGCCGCACACGACCACGCCGTTGTGGTCGATGTCCTCGCCGGGCTCCGACAGCTCGCAGTTGCCGCCGCCGTCGGCGGCCATGTCGACGATGACCGATCCTTCCGCCATCCGCTCGACCATCGCCGTGGTGACGAGGATCGGTGCCTTGCGGCCCGGCACCGCCGCTGTGGTGATCACGACGTCCGACGCCGCCACCTCGTTGCCGATGAGCTCGCGCTGGCGGGCCAGGAACTCCTCGGACTGCTCGCGGGCGTAGCCGCCCGACCCCTCCTGGGACTCGAGCTCGAGCTCGACGAAGGCGGCGCCGAGTGACTGCACCTCTTCCTTGGCGGCGGCCCGCACGTCGTAGGCGCGCACCTGGGCGCCGAGGCGCCGGGCGGTGGCGATCGCCTGCAGGCCCGCCACGCCTGCGCCGAGCACCAGCACCTTGGCGGGGGGCACGGTGCCCGCCGCCGTCATGAACATCGGGAAGAACTTGGGGAGGCGCTCCGCCGCGGCCAGGGCGGACAGGTAGCCCGACACCGTCGCCTGCGACGACAGGGCGTCCATCGACTGGGCGCGGCTGATGCGGGGGACGAGGTCGAGGCTGAACGCGGTGGCCTTGCGCTGGACCAGTGCCCGGACCGTGTCCAACTGGGCGCCGGGCTGCAGGAAGCTCACGACCGTGGCCCCCTCGGCCAGCAGTTCGACCTCCTGCGGGGTCGGGGCCTGCACCTTGGCCACCAGGTCGGCGGCCGACAGGACCTCCCGGGCGCCGGCGCGGACGGTGGCGCCCTTGTCGACGTAGGCGCTGTCCGGGAAGTGGGCCAGGGCGCCCGCCCCCTCCTGCACGACGACCTCGACACCCGAGCCGGCCAGGCGACCGGCCACGTCGGGGATGAGGGCCACGCGCCGCTCGCCGGGTCGCGTTTCGGTGGGGACGGCGAGTTTCACGGTGGGCTATCAGAGCACGCCCCGGTGCCGATCCTCCACTTCACGCCTGCAGGGAGCCCCGTCCCGGCGCCCGGCGTCCCCGGCGCCCGGCGTCCCCGGCTGGCCGTGCCCGGCGTGGCGTCAGCCGGATTCGGAGCGATCGGTCCCCGCCAGGGCGGTCAGGAAGGCGGGGGACTCGCCCCCCCCGTGCACCTCGAGCGCCGCCCCCGACACGTACGACGCCAGGGGGGACGCCAGGAACAGGCACGCGCCGGCGACGTCCGCCGGGGTCCCCATGCGGCCCAGCGGGACCGTGGCCGCCACCGCGGCCAGTCCGGTCGCCCCCCCGTAGTGGTGGTCGGCCGCCTCGGTGGCCACCATGCCCGCCACCACGCAGTTGACGCGCACCTTCGGCGCCCACTCGACGGCGAGCGTGCGCGTCAGGTTGAGCAGGCCCGCCTTGGCGGCGCCGTAGGCGGCCGTCCCCGGCGACGGGCGCAGGGCCGAGACGCTGCCGATGTTCACGATCGAGCCCCCCGAGTCCTCCTGCATGACGCGGTTGGCGGCTTGCGCGCAGAAGAACGGCGCCAGGAGGTTGAGCGCGACGACCTGGGACACAAAGCGCGCCGACGCGTCGGCGGCCGGCACGGCGGGTGACCCGCCGGCGTTGTTGACGAGCACGTCGATGCGACCGTGGTGCTCGACCGTGGCCGCCACCACCCCGGCCGCCTGCTCCGCGTCGCGCACGTCGGCTGCCACGAACATGGCGCGGCGCCCGCCGCCGGTCGGCAGGGCGTCGGCTGGCGGTTCGGACCGGCCGCAGATGGTGACGTCCGCTCCGGCAGCGAGGAACGCCTCGGCGATGCCGCGCCCGATCCCGCGTGACCCGCCGGTCACGACCACCACCGATCCGGTGAAGTCCAGACCGCTGGTGGAGCCGGTTCCCCCGGTGCTGTCCGTTGCCTCGGTCACGGGCGCTCCTTGGCGACCACCGCGGCGATGGCCCGACCCGGGTGCAGAACCTAGCCAAGGAGGGCGCCGGGCCGGAGCCGGACCGGCTCGTTCCCTTGACGATCATGCAGCCCGAGGCGAGACTCACCCGCGGAGGGCGAGGGCGAGGGCGTCGGGAGGCGCTCTTCGGGGGGATCCGGAGGTGCGATGAGGACGACGACGCGTCACGCGTCACCGTTCTCGTTGCAGCACCTGCCCGCCCTCGACGGCATCCGCGGCGTCGCCGTGTTGGCGATCATCGCCGCCCACACCGTCGGCGCCATCCCCGGGGGCTTCCTCAGCGTCGACGTCTTCTTCGCGCTGTCGGGGTACCTGATCACGTCGCTGCTCGTCGCCGAGTGGCGCGGGCGCGGCACCGTCTCGCTGGCGCGCTTCTGGGGGCGCCGGGCACGGCGCCTGCTCCCCGCGCTGTTCCTGATGCTCACCGGCGTGGCCGTGGGCGCCGCGCTGTGGCCTCGCATCTTCGGCAGCCCGTCGCTGCGCGGCGACACCGTCGCCACCGTCTTGCAGGTGGCCAACTGGCACCTCATCGCCGGCCACACCGACTACTTCGCCAGGACGCCGCCGTTCTCGCCCTTGCTGCACACGTGGTCGCTCGCCATCGAGGAGCAGTTCTACCTGGTGTGGCCGCTGGTGGTGCTCGGGGTGCTCACCTTCCGCCGGCCGCGGTGGCTCGGGCGCCGCCGCGCGCCGGTCGGCGGTACCGGCTCCGGTGCCACGCGTGCCGCGGTCGCCGGGCGCGAGCCGGTGTGGCTCGCCGCCGCCGGCCCTGACGAAACTCGCCCCGACGCAACGATCTCCGACGCAACGATCCCCGACGCCGACCGCCGCCGGCGCCTGACCGTGCTCTTCGCCGTGGCCGCCGGCGGTGCTGTCGCCTCGGCGGCGTGGATGGCCGTGCTCACGCGCACCGGCGCCGACACGACGCGCAGCTACTACGCCAGCGACACCCGCGCCCAGGCGATCCTCGTCGGGGCCGCCCTCGCCGTCGCCGGCGTGCTGTGGGGGCCGGCCACCTCGCGGTCGGCGAGAGCGGCGCTGCGGGCCGCGGGGGTGGCCGGGGTGGCCGGCACGGCGCTGTTGTGGGCTCTGGTCCCGCAGGACTCCCTGTGGGCGTTCCGTGGCGGGTTCTTCGTGGCCGCGCTGTGCACCGCGGGGGTCATCGCCGCTGTCGCCGGGCTCCCGGGCACGCCCGTCGGCGCCGTGCTGGCATGGGGCCCGCTGCGCTACGTGGGCCGCATCTCCTACGGCATGTACCTCTGGTACTTCCCGCTGCTGTTGGTCCTGACCCCGCAGCGCGTGCACGCGTCGGGGGCGGCGCTGCTCGCCCTGCGCGTCGTCGTCATCGTGGCGGTCGCCACCGCCTCCGCGTACCTGGTGGAGCTGCCCATCCGGCGCGGCCGGCTCCCGGTGTGGTGGGCGCCGCTGGCGATGCCCACGGCGGCCGGCCTGGCCGTCCTGTCGACCTTCCTGGCCACGGTGGAGGTCACCGGGGTCGCGGCCGCCTCGGCGCGGTCCCACGGCGCCGAGCCGACGGCCGCGGCGCTGGCCGCCCCCGTCCGTGCCCAGCCCGTCAAGGTCCTCGTCGTGGGCGACTCCATGGCCGGCACCCTCGGTGTGGGGCTCGGCCGGGTGATGGCGGACTACGGGGTGGTGGCCGTGAACGAGGGGAGCCCGGGGTGCTCGGTGTCGATGGACGGGCAGGTCCGGGTGCTGTGGTTCACCGGTCCCCCCGGCGCGCCGTGCCAGGACGGTGACCCCGGGGCGCTCCTGGCCCAGTGGAAGGCGTGGGTCGACCAGTTCAATCCCGACGTCGTCGTGTACCTGGCCCGCAGCGACCTCCTCGACCAGCAGGAGGGTTCCACCTGGACGCACCTCGGCGACGCCGCCTTCGACGCCCACGTGGCCGACCGCTTCCGCCAGGCGGTCGCCGTGCTCGGCTCGCGCGGGGCCCACGTCGTCCTGCTCACCACTCCCGTGTACGACACCGGGCTCCAGCCGAGCGGTGCGCCCTGGCCCGAGGACGATCCCGGGCGGGTGCTCGTCGACAACCAGATCATCCGATCCGTCGCCACGGCGGGCGTCGCCACGGACGCCGTCGCCGGGCAGGCCGTCGCCAAGCGGGGCGTCGCGACGGCCTCCCGCGCCGGCGGTGCCGGCGGTGCCGACACCGCCGGAGGGGGGGTGACGGTATTCGACGTCGGCTCGTGGCTCTCGCCCGGCGGCAAGTACGCGACGACGGTCGACGGGGTGCGGACGCGCTGTGACGACGGCGTGCACCTCACGGTGGCCGGGGGGGAGTGGGTGGCGAGGCGCATCCTCCCCGAGGTCGCCCTGCTGGGCCGCCCGCACCAGGCGGCGTCACCGTCCGGGTCGTGGTCGGGCGACATCGCCCTCACCCCGCCGTCGTGGTACGCCGAGCTGCCCTGCGCCGTGGGCTGACCCCGACGGGCCGACGACGACGGGCCGATCCGCTCGTGCCCACCCGCGCCGGCCGACCCCTCGCCCCACGGACGCGCACGCTCCGGTCGGCGTCGGCGGGCGGGCGGTTCGCACCGCTCGGCGGCGACCGAATACCCTGCTCCGGCAGTACGGGCGTGCACCCTGCCCGTCGCCGGGTCCCGCCGGGGCCGCGGCCCGTCGATCCGGAGACGTCCATGGGCATCGAGACACACCAGCGCACGCCGGGCACGGCCGAGGTGGTCTTGGACGTGCCTCCGGTGAACGCCCTCGACGTGGCGTCGTGGTTCGCCTTCGCCGACGCCGTGCTGGCCGCGGGGAGCGATCCGTCGGTGCGGGTGGTCGTGGTGCGCGCCGAGGGCCGCGGGTTCTGCGCCGGGGTCGACATCAAGGAGATCCAGGCCAAGGGGGACGAGGCCCTCGTCGGCGTGAACCGGGGCTGCGCGGCCGCCTTCGCGGCGGTCTACGACTGCGAGGTCCCCGTCATCGCCGCCGTCCACGGCTTCTGCCTGGGCGGCGGCGTGGGCATCGCCGGCAACGCCGACATCGTGGTGGCTTCCGACGACGCCACCTTCGGCCTGCCCGAGGTCGACCGCGGCGCGCTGGGGGCGGCCACCCACCTCGCCCGGCTCGTGCCCCAGCACCGGATGCGCTCCATGGTGTACACCGCCGAGCCGGCGACGGCGGCCGAGCTGCACCACTACGGGTCCGTGCTGCGGGTGGTGCCCCGCGACCAGCTTGTCGACGTCGCCTACGAGGTGGCGGCGTCCATCGCCACCAAGAGCCCGACGATCATCCGCCGGGCCAAGGAGTCGCTCAACGGCATCGACCCCGTGGACGTGAAGCGCAGCTACCGCTACGAGCAGGGGTTCACCTACGAGCTGCACGTCCGGGGCGTGGCCGACGAGCAACGCCAGGCGTTCGTCGACAAGCGCGATGCCGACACCTCGTCATGACCGGCGGTCTCCGGTGACGGGCCCACGCCCGGCGCGGGGAACGACGTGAGCGACAAGCGCACGTCGCTCGACGACATGGTCGGCGAGCTGCGCGACGGCATGACGGTCGGCTTCGGCGGCTGGGGGTCGCGCCGCAAGCCCATGGCGGCGGTGCGGGCCGTGCTGCGCTCGGGCGTGCGCGACCTGACCGTGGTCGCCTACGGCGGGCCCGACGTCGGCGTGCTGTGCGCCGCCGGGCGCGTCCGCAAGGTGGTCTACGGGTTCGTGACCCTCGACTCCATCGCGCTGGACCCCCACTTCCGCGCCGCGCGCCAGCAGGGGACGATCGAGGCCATGGAGGTGGACGAGGGGATGTTCTACCTGGGCCTGCTGGCCGCCGCCCAGCGGCTGCCTTTCCTGCCCACCCGGGCGGGGCTCGGCTCCGACGTGCTGCGCGTCAACCCCGGGCTGAAGACGGTGCGCTCCCCCTACGACGACGGCGAGGAGCTCGTGGCCATGCCCGCGCTCACCCTCGACGCCGCCTTCGTGCACGTGAACCGGGCCGACACCCACGGCAACGGGCAGGTGCTCGGCCCCGACCCCTTCTTCGACGAGCTGTTCCTGGGGGCGGCGGTCCGTCGCTTCCTCACCGCCGAGAACGTCGTCGAGCCGGGCGGGCTCCTCCACCACGGCCCCATCCAGACCGTCACCGTCAGCCGCCTCCTCACCGACGCCGTCGCCGAGGCCCCCGGCGGCGCCCACTTCACGTCGTGCCCCCCCGACTACGACCGCGACGAGGGCTTCCAACGGCGATATGCCGCCGCCGCCGCCGACCCCGACGCCTGGGCGGCCTTCGACGCCCGCTACCTCCAGGCCGACGAGGCCGGCTACCGGGCCGCCGTCGACGAGGACACCGCCACCGACGGGGGTGCGTCGTGAGCGCCGACGAGGGTGTGACGCGCGCCGAGGTGTGCGCGGTGGCGTGCGCCGAAGCGTGGCGCGGCGACGGCGAGGTGATGGCGAGCCCGTTCGGCACCATCCCGGCCGTCGGGGCCCGCCTGGCCCGGCTGACGTTCGCGCCCGACCTGGTGCTGACCGACGGCGAGGCCGCCCTCATGGCCAACACGCCGGGCGTCTCCGCCCGGCGCGACGAGCTCGTGCTCGAGGCGTGGATGCCCTACCGGCGGGTGTTCGACGTGGTGTGGTCGGGCCGGCGCCACATCATGATGATGGCGTCGCAGGTGGACCGCTACGGGAACCAGAACCTGAGTGCCATCGGCGACTGGGCCCGGCCCAAGGCGCAGCTCATCGGGGTGCGCGGCGCGCCGGGCAACAGCGTCAACCACACCACCAGCTACTGGGTGCCCGCCCACTCGCCGCGCAGCTTCGTGGAGCACGTCGACATGGTGTGCGGGGTGGGCTACGACCGCGCCGCCGCTGCGGGGCCCGCGGCCACGCGCTTCCACGAGGTGCGGGTGGTGGTGTCGAACCTGGGCGTGTTCGACTTCGACACCCCCGACCACGCCATGCGCCTGCGCTCGGTGCACCCCGGCGTCACCGTCGACGAGGTCGTGGCCGCCACCGGGTTCGCGCTCGTGCTCCCCGATCCGGTGCCGGTGACCCGGGCCCCCACGGTCGACGAGCTCGAGCTGGTGCGCGAGGTCCTCGACCCCCGGCGGCTGCGCGACAAAGAGGTGGCGTCCTGACGCCGCCCGGCGCGGCGTCGCCGGGACCGCTCCCGGCGTCGCCCGAGCCCCACCCCGCGCTGCGCACGCGGCTGTGCGAGCTGGTGGGCGTGCGCTACCCCATGGTGCAGACGGGCATGGGATGGGTGGCCGGGCCCCGCCTGGTGGCCGCCACCGCCAACGCCGGTGCGCTCGGGATCCTGGCGTCGGCCACCATGACCGTCGACGAGCTGCGCGCCGCGGTGGCCGAGGTCCGGGCGCGCACCGGCGCCCCGTTCGGGGTGAACCTCCGCACCGACGCCGCCGACGTCGGCGAGCGCATCGCCGTGCTGCTCGACGCGGGCGTGAAGGTGGCGAGCTTCGCCCAGGCCCCGCGCGCCGAGATGGTGACCCGCCTGCGCGACGCCGGCGTGGTGGTCATCCCCACCGTGGGGGCGCGGCGCCATGCCGAGAAGGTCGCCGATTGGGGCGTGCACGGCGTCATCGCCCAGGGGGCGGAGGGCGGCGGCCACACCGGCCCGGTGCCGACGACCCTGCTGCTCCCCCAGGTGGTCGACGCCGTGGGCGACCGGGTGGTCGTCATCGGCGCGGGCGGCTTCTCGAGCGGCCGGGGGCTCGTGGCCGCCCTCGCCTACGGGGCGGCCGGCATCGCCATGGGCACCCGCTTCCTCCTCACGCAGGAGAGCACCGTCCCCGACGAGGTGAAGAAGGTCTACCTGGGCACCCCGGTCACCGGGACCGTCGTCACCACGCGGGTGGACGGCGCACCCCAGCGCGTCATCCGCACCGACGTCGTGGACCACCTCGAGGGTGCGGGACGCCTCGCCGCGCTGCCCCGGGCCCTGCGCAACGCCCTCGCCTTCCGGCGCCAGACCCACGCCTCCATCGGGGCGCTGCTGTCCGAGGGCCGGGCCATGAAGGAGGGCAACGAGATGTCCTGGGCCCAGGTGGTCATGGCCGCCAACGCCCCCATGATGACCAGGGCCGCCCTCGTCGACGGCCGCACGGACGTCGGGGTGCTGCCCACCGGCCAGGTCGTCGGTGTCATCGAGGAGCTCCCCACCGTGGCCGAGCTGGTGGCATCGGTGATCACCGAGGCCAACGCCACCCTCGAGCGCCTGGCCGGCTGATCCGTCGCAGGGGCGCCGGGAACTCCCGACGGGGGAGCGGACACTAGTGGTCGTGGACGCAGCGCCTTCCCGGGGAGACCGGGACCTCGGTGACCGGGAGCTGTGGGGGCGCGCCGCCGAGGACCCGGAGGCCTTCGGGACGGTGTTCGAGCGCCACGCCCGGGCGGTGTTCGCCTTCTGCGTGCGGCGGTGCGGTGACCGGGCGCTCGCCGAGGACCTGACGAGCATCGTCTTCCTCGAGGCCTGGAAGCAGCGTGCCGCCTTCGAGCCGACGGGCACGACGGTGCTGCCGTGGCTGCTCGGCATCGCCAACAACATGTGCCGCAACGCCACCCGGTCCCGCCGGCGCCACCGGGCCGCGCTGCGCCGGATCCCGCTCGGGCCGTCGGCCGCCGGTGTCGAGAACGACGTCGTCTCCCGGGTGGACACCGCTGCAGCCCTCGAGTCGGCACGCCGCGCCCTCGACGGCCTGTCGCGCCACGAGCGCGAGGTCGTGGTGCTCGTCTCGTGGAGCGACCTCACCTACGGCGAGGCTGCCGCCGCGCTGGGCGTGCCCGTCGGCACGGTCCGCTCGCGCCTCGCCCGGGCCCGCCGGAAGCTGCGCGCCGCGCGGGACCCGTCCGGCGGCACCGGCCAGGGCGCGCCGGACGGCGCCGTCGCCGCGCTGGTACGCCCCGCAGTGCTCGAACCGACCGTCTCGACAACGAAGGAGCCCACATGACCGACCTGCTCCCCCCTCCGGTGCCTTCCCTGAGCGACGACTGGGTCGCCCGCCGCCGCCACCATCTGGTCGCCGAGTTGTGCGTGCGTCCGCGACGACGGCGCCCGCTCGCCGCGACGATCGGCGTGGGCGCCGCCGTGGGTGGCGCGGCGGCGGTGGTGGCCGTGGTGGCGCCCGGCGCCCCCGCCGCCTTCGCCCGGTGGAACGCGTCGCCCACGGCGCCGGCGGCGGGCCAGGTAGCCACGGCGCAGGCCGCCTGCCAGGCACGCCTGGTCCCACTGACGACGGCGGAGCGGGGGGCCGCGTCCGGCTGGCAGCCCGCCGTGACCGACATCCGGGGTCCCTTCACGCTGTCGGTCTTCACCGCCGGCACGGCCACTGCCACCTGTCTCGACGACGGTTCGTTCGAGAGCGTGTCCGTGCGGGTGGGCCCGCAGCCGCCGCCTCCGCCCGCGGGCGGGGTGGTCGTCGACCAGGCGTCGTTCACGGCCCGCCAGGGCGAGCCCTTCACACTGGTGGTGGGGCGCGCCGGGGCCGGCGTGACCGCCGTCACCCTCGTGCGCGCCGACGGGAGCACCATCGAGACGAGCCTGGCCGACGGCCGGTTCGCGGCCTGGTGGCCCGGCGACGGCGCCGTGCGGGGGGCGGAGGCGTCCACGCCGACCGGCGTGGTGACGACGCCGCTGCACCTCCAGCCGCTCCAGCGGTACGGCGTGATGCCCGGCACGGGGAAGGGCGCGGGCACGCCCACCGCCGCCGGGTCATCCGTCGGGTCATAGCGTCGCCGGGAGTGACCGCTCTCAATCCCCGGCCGGCGCTTGCCGATGCCCAGCCCGTGGCGACCGCGGCGACACGACGGCGGCGGCCTGCGGCCGAGCACGGGTTCGGCCTGGCCGGGCTGATCCTCTCGCTGCTCGTGCTGGGCGCCGTCAGCGCCGCCGCCGTCATGGCCCTCGGCAGCGGGAGCGGTACCGGTCTGGGCGGGGCCGGCGGTCTGACCGGTGCGGGTGGCGGATCCGATGGGTCGTCCGGTCTGGGCTCGACCGTGTCTCGGGCCTACGACCTCGGGGCACAGACCACCTTGAAGACCGTCGAGCAGAACGTGCTCGACGCGTCGGTGGCCGGCGGCGGGTTCGCCGGGCTCGACCTCTCGCCGTACGGCGTGGTGGCGGGACCGTCGACGTCGGCGCAGACCGTGAGCGGCGTGCTGGCGGCCGGCGGGGACGGCGCCACCCTGGCGGTGCAGTCGCGCACCGGGACGTGCTGGTTTGCCTGGGTCTCCGCCGGCGCGTCGTGGTACGGGGCCGAGGTGCACGCGCCGTCGTGCGCGGCGGTCGCCCTCGACGGCGCGCCCACGGCGGGGACGTCGGGCGGGATCACGTGGCAGGCGGGGTCCTTCCCCGCGTCGTGACGGATGGCGCCTGGGGCGACCCGCCCTGGCGGCGCCACGGGCGTCGGCGCCGGGCGACGGGCGGGCTACGGGTTGCCCCGGACCTCCTGCACCAGCCATCCGTTGCCGTCGGGGTCGCCGAAGGAGAGGATCGAGCCGTAGTCGGCGCGGCCGGGATCGGGGCCGTCGACCTGGTTGCCCGACTCGAAGTGGTAGACCTCGCTGACGTCCGCGCCGCGTCCCGCCAGCTCGGCGCGCGCCGCCTCGATGCCGGGGACGACCAGGTGGAGCCCCTGGAGTGATCCCGGGGCCCCGGTGTTGCGCATGAGGGCGATCGAGCACGCCGAGCCCGGCGGGGTCAGCTGCACGACGCGGGATTCATCGCCGGCGCGGTGGTCGACGTCGAGGCGGAACCCGGCCTGCTCCATGGAGAAGGCCGTGGCGCGGTCGACGTCCGCCACCGGCACGACGAGCTCGAGCTTCCAGTCCACCTCAGCGCGCCGTGCGCAGGCGCTCCACCAGCGCCTCGGCCTGCTCGGCCAGGCGGGCCGCCTCGGACCCGCCGGCGCCGCCCTCGACGAGCCGCGACAGCCCGGCCACGAGCGTGGCCAGCTCGACGAGCGCCTCGCTCGACTCGTGGATCTTCACCGTCGAGAACGGGAAGGCGACCGTGACCTTGGTCGTGGGCGTCACGATCGCCGGCGGGGTCTTGTGTCCGGCTCCCTCCGCACCCGCGCCCTTCGGCGACCCTGTGCCGTCGGCCGGCACTACCCGAGGCGCTCGATGATGGTGGCGTTGGCCTGGCCGCCGCCTTCGCACATGGTCTGCAGGCCGTAGCGCCCGCCGGTGCGTTCGAGCTCGTTGAGCAGCGTCGCCATGAGGCGCGCCCCCGAGCACCCCGTCGGGTGCCCGATGGCGATGGCCCCCCCGTTCGGGTTGACCTTGGCCATGTCGGGGTGCAGCTCCCGCTCCCACGCCAGCACCACCGAGGCGAAGGCCTCGTTGATCTCCACGGCGTCCATGTCCTCCAGCCGGAGCTTGGCCTTCTCGAGCACCAGCCGGGTGGCGGGGATGGGGGCGGTGAGCATGATGACCGGGTCGTTGGCGGCCACCGCGAAGGTGTGGAACCGCGCACGCGGCCGCAGCCCCAGGGACTCGGCGCGCTCCTCGCTCATGACGAGGACGGCCGCCGCCCCGTCGGAGATCTGTGACGACGTCCCCGCCGTGACCAGCCCGTCCTCGGCGAACGCGGGGCGCAGGCCGGCCAGCTTCTCGAGGCTGGTGTCGCGTCGCACCCCCTCGTCGACGTCGAGGACGGTGTCGCCGTCGGGGCCCGGGGCGGCCAGGGGCACGATCTCGTTGGCGAACCGGCCCTCGTCGTGGGCGCGCGCCGCACGTCGGTGCGACTCCAGCGCGAAGGCGTCCATCTCCTCGCGACCCACCCCCCAGCGCCGGGCGATCTCCTCCGCCGAGAGCCCCTGGTGGATGAAGTCGAAGCGGGCGTGGACCGTCGGGCCGTAGGCCTCGCCGGGCCCCGGGTCGGTGGTGGAGCCGATCGGGACGCGCGTCATCGACTCGATGCCGGCGCCGATGACGATGTCCATGGCGCCCGCCATGACCGCCTGTGCGGCGAAGTGGACCGCCTGCTGGGCCGAGCCGCACTGGCGGTCGACGGTGGTCCCCGGCACGGTGTCGGGGAACCCGGCGGCCAGCGCGGCGTTGCGGCCGATGTTCATGGCCTGCTCGCCCACGGTCATGGTGCACCCCATCACCACGTCCTCGACGAGGGCGGGGTCGAGGCCGGTGCGCTCGACGAGCGCCTTCAGCGGGGCGGCGGCGAGGTCGACCGGGTGCCAGCCCGACAGTCGGCCGTTGCGGCGCCCGACCGGGGTGCGCACCGCGTCGACGATGACGGCGTTGGGCATCGAGACCTCCTCCGCCCGGGTCCACCACCCCGGGCCTGGCGCGGCCGGATCGGTCCGTCCGACCGCGTCGATTGTTGCCCAGAATCTGGCGGTGTGTCAGATTCCTCGTCCGATGGATCTCCGGTTCACGTCCGAGCAGGAGCGCTTGCGCGCCGAGGCCCGGGCCTGGCTCGAGGCCAACACCCCGGACCGGGCCGGGGGCCCCGGGCCGCTGCCCTCGCTCGACACCGCCGCCGGGTTCGAGGCCCACCGGGCGTGGGAGCGGACCATGTTCGACGCCGGGTGGTCGGTGGTGTCGTGGCCGGCGCAGTACGGCGGGCGCGGCGCCGGGCTGATCGAGTGGCTCGTGTTCGAGGAGGAGTACTACCGTGCCCGGGCCCCCACCCGGGTGGGGCAGAACGGCATCTTCCTGCTGGCCCCCACGCTCTTCGAGTTCGGGACCCCCGAGCAGAAGGACCGGTACCTCCCGCCCATGGCGTCGGGCGAGGAGATCTGGTGCCAGGGGTGGTCCGAGCCCGACGCCGGCAGCGACCTCGCCGCCATCCGCAGCCGCGCCGCGCGCCGCGGGGACGCGTGGGTCCTGAACGGGCAGAAGACGTGGTGCTCGCGCGGCGCCTTCGCCGACTGGATCTTCGCCCTGTTCCGTTCCGACCCCGAGGGCGAGCGCCATCGCGGCCTCACCTACTTCCTCGTGCCCATGGACGCGCCCGGTGTGACCGTGCGCCCGATCGCCCAGCTCGACGGCGAGACGGGGTTCGCCGAGGTCTTCTTCGAGGACGTGGAGGTGCCCGACGCCCAGGTGCTCGGCCAGGTCGGCCAGGGATGGGGGGTGGCCATGGCCACGGCCGGCTCCGAGCGCGGCCTGTCGTTGCGCAGCCCCGCCCGGTACACCGAGGCGGCGGCGCGGCTGGTCGAGCTGTACCGACGCTGCGCCGCCGAGGACCCGGTGCGCGCCGCGCGCAGCGCCGACGCCGTGGGGCGCGCCGTGATCGACGCCGAGGCGTACCGGCTCCACACGTACTGGACCGCCACCCGCGTCCTGGACGGCGCCACGGTGGGGCCCGAGGCGTCGATGAACAAGATCTTCTGGTCCGAGACCGACCTGCTCGTCCACGCCACCGCGCTCGAGCTCCTGGGGGCCGGCGCCGAGCTGCTCGAGGACGACGGACGCCCGCCGGCGTGGCTCGACGGGTTCCTCTTCGCCCTGGCCGGCCCCATCTACGCCGGCACCAACGAGATCCAGCGCAATGTGGTGGCCGAGCGCGTCCTCGGCCTGCCGCGGGCCTGAGCGTCAGCCGCCGGTGCACTTCGCCTTCGACGAGCAGCAGCTCGAGTTCCGCGCCCAGCTGCGCGCCTTCGCGGAGAAGGAGTGCCCGCCCGCCCAGGTCCGTGAGGCGTGGGCGTCCGAGCTCGGCTGGTCCCGCCCGCGCTGGACGGCGCTGGCGGAGATGGGCGTCGTCGGGCTCACCGTCCCCGCCGAGCACGGGGGGATGGGGTTGGGCCTCGTCGACCTCGTGCTCCTGCTGGAGGAGGCCGGCCGGGCCGGCCTGCCCGAGCCCGTGCTCGAGACGACGGCGCTGGGCGTCCCGCTGCTGCTCGCCGTGCCCGGCCCGGTCGGTGACGCCGCCCGTCGGCGGTGGCTGCCGGCGGTGGCGGCCGGTGAGGCGGTCGTGGCCGTCGGGACCTCGTCGATGCCGGCCGTCCCCGGCGCGGGGGGCGCCGACCTGCTGCTGCTCGAGCACGGCGGAGACGTCCACGCCGTCCCCGCCGCGGTGGTCTCGCTCACGCCCCGCCCCGCGCTCGACGGCGCCCGCCGGGTGGCGGCCGTCGACTGGGAGCCGTCGGCCGGCACCGTGGTGGCGTCCGGCGCGTCGGCCCGGGGGGCCCTCGCCGGCCTCGGGGACCGGGCGGCGATGGGCACCGGGGCGGTGTTGGTGGGCGTCGCCGACCGCATGATCGCCATGGCGGCGCGCTACGCCGTCGAGCGGACGCAGTTCGGCAAGCCCATCGGCTCGTTCCAGGCCGTGAAGCACCACCTGGCCGGCGCCCTGGTGCGCGTCGAGTTCGCCCGTCCGGCCGTCTACCGCGCAGCCTGGTCGCTCGACGCGGGCGACCCCGACGCCGGCCTGCACGCGTCGATGGCCAAGGCGCTGGCGTCGGACGCCGCCCTGCTGGCGGCGCGCACCGCGCTCCAGGTGCACGGGGCCATCGGGTACACCTGGGAGCACGACCTCCACCTGTGGATGAAGCGGGCGTGGTCGCTGGCGCCCGCGTGGGGAGACGCCGCCCATCACCGGGCCCGGGTGCTCGAGCTCCTGGCCGGGCGGGACTAGCGCCGGACTAGCGCGGGGTCAGCCCTCGCCGCGCAGCTGCCGGTAGATCGTCTCGGAGTCGAAGTAGACGCGCTCGCACACGATGCGGTCGCCCTCGAACTCGAACAGCGCCACCATGGGGCACCGGAACGCCCGGCCCGTCGGCTCCTCGCCGGTCAGCGATCCCAGGTGGGTCCCCAGCAGGTCGAACTCGACGACGATGGTGTCGCCGGCGTCGTGGAGGGCGCGCACCTCGTTGCGCTGGTCCGGGAACACCGCCCGCGACCGCGCGTAGTACTCCCTGACCTCGTCGGCGCCGTCGTAGACCTGGCCCGTGCCGACGAGCTCGTAGCGGGGATGCGAGAACGTGGCCAGGGTGTCGTCGAACCGCAGCTCGTTCTCGGCGGCCATGTGCTCGCGGACGACGGCCTCGCGGCTGGTGCGCAGGTCGGCTGGTGGCGAGCTCATCCTCGACCTCCGATCGTCGGTCCCGGCTCCGCCCGGTGGCGCGAGGCCCGGGTGCCGCGCCGGCGGCGCGAGGCGGGGGCTGCGGGCAGACGGTAGTTCGCCCCGGACCGGGCGGCCGCTGCCGGTTCGGGGGCGCGGGCCCCGCTCCCGGCGCCGGAGGCCGTAGGCTGCAGACATGGGAGAGAAGTCACGACCGACCGGCGAGGCGAAGAAGCCCGGCCGGAGCCTCAAGGAGAAGCGGGCGGCCAAGCACGAGAAGCAGGCGGCCCAGAAGCAGCAGCGCAAGTCCTGGGACGGCAAGTAGCCCGGTAGCTCAGGGCCTCCAGAGGCCGGCGGCGTCGACGAACGGCGCCGTGCACGGGTGACCGTCGGCCACCCGCAGTCGCGGGGCGCGCCCGGTCTCGGCCGGCACGGCCACGAGGGTCGACGACCGTGTCCCGTACGACTCGGTGTGCACGCACGCCGCCAGGGTCTCGACAGCCCGGCCCGCCTCCGCCGGCGTGACCGTGCCCGGCACGCTGTGGTCCGCGAGCACCGATCGCACCACCTCGAGCAGGTCGTCGCCACGGCGGTCGGCGGCGTCGCCCAGCAGGGCCCGCACGTGGTCGACCTTGGCGGACCGGGTGTGGAGGGGGTTGTTCTCCAGGATGTGGATCCCGGCGCCGAGCTCCTCCACCTCGACCTGCCCGTCGCCGGTCATGTCCAGCGCGTAGAGGGTGGTGCGGTCGCCGACGAGGAGCCACGCCGGGTTGTAGTCGGCCGGCCGCAGCCGGGCCGCCACGTCGTCGACGGCGGCCGCCGCGTCGGCGTGCCCCGCCAGGGCGAGCGGGAGCTCGCCGCGCGACCGCTTGGAGGGGTCGCGGCCGTCGGGGGAGGGCCGGTTGGTGAGCCCGGCCACCACGCCGTGCTCGTTCACGGCCAGCCAGGTCCCGCCGGCCTGCTCGTCGCGACCGCCGAGCACCCGGGGGCCGCCCTCGCGCAGCACGGTCATGGCCGTGGCGGGCCGGTCGAGGCGCTCGTCGCGGTTGGCCCCGATCACGAGGGGCGCGCCCGGGTCGAGGCCGAAGACCACGACGAGCAGGCACATCACCGCCAGGGTAGCGGCGCCCAGCTTTGCACCCGAACCCCCTCGTGCACCAAGAATCGGCGAGTTGCACCAAGAAATGGCGGGGGGCTACCCCGAGTTGCCAGAGAGGATGCTTACCCGAGGCCAACCCACCAAGCCGTCGTGCCTTCGTAGCCGATCTGACGAGGGGCAGATGTGCCGGCGTTCGGCTGACTAATCCTCGGGATCGCGGCCGATCGTTTCCTCGTACTGATCGTCCACGACGAGATCGATAATCTCGATTCCAGTCGTCCCGATCCGTGCCGCATAGAAGGCCATCGCTGGGAAGTACGTCCCAACCGTCATGTGGAAGCGAATACCCGCCGCCTCCTCGAGGGCGTTGTCGAATTCGCGTTCAAAATAGGCCGTAGCGGCAGCTAGTGGACCGGTCTCAAACAACTCGTAACTCGGCTTGCCTTCCGCCGAACCCCCGACCGGGAACCGCCCTCGGGCCTCTCGGAGAACTTCATCGGAGACGGTGACGCTTTCGCGCTCACCGGGCCACGGCACCAATGACTCTCAATTAGCCCGAAAGACCCAGTCTCTGAGACAGTTCCTGGGCGCGTGTGCGGGTCTTTTCCGTTGAAACTGCCTTCTTGGCGAGAAAGGCAGACGGCAGGGGGATGTCCTCCCCCTCTTCGACCATCCGCCACCCCATTTCCTCGTGGGACATGTCGGACACTTCCTTGGCGGTCTTCCCCCAAAGCGCCTGCACTACTTGATCCGTGACGCGCAGCTCGTCGCCTGTGAATCTGGTGAGGTCGGCTGGGCGCTTTGGGACCAGCCGATGGAGGGGGCGCCCGAAGTAGTCGTCAATTCGCAGATATGCCGCGTCCTCGGCGATGAGCCGGTCACGGATGGGCGCTAGGTGACGGGGGGCAGGACCGTTCTCCAACTTCTGGTACGGCTCCCCAGTGATGGGCACCCCGTAGGCACGGATATGCGAGAACTCCGCGAAGAACAGGATCTTGTTGACCTTGGTAGCTCCACCGGGGAGGTCGTCCAGCTCCTTCTCGGCAACGTAAAGAAGGAGCTCGGCGAGCTTGGTCTCGTCGGGCTCGGCCCAGGGGTCCATTGAGCTTCCATAATGGCGCGGTCCGCGCGTCGCCCGCGGGGATGATCCAAGGCTCCGAATCACAAGACAAGGTCTATCGAACAGGTGTTCGGTTGCCCTAATCCCCCTGGTCACTGGCCTTTAGGTGCAGCCCGGGCAAACTGACACGCCGTCAGATGCATGGCTATGCTCGCTCGCGTGGCCGACCTGCCGTTGATCATCTCCGTCGACGACCACGTGGTGGAGCCCGCCAACGTGTGGCAGGACCGGCTCCCGGCCCGGTACCGCGACGTCGGGCCCCGCATCGTCAGGGCACCCATGGGCGAGATCACGTTCGTGGGCGGGAAGCTGACCGTGGCGCCGGGGTCCGAGGGCGTCCCCACCGACTGGTGGTACTACGAAGAGCTTCGCCGCCCGTTGCTGCGGCTCGACGCCGCCGTGGGCGTGCCCCGTGACGAGGTGACCATCACGGGCGTGACGTACGAGGACATGCGTCCCGGCGCGTACCAGGTGAAGCCGCGCCTGGAGGACATGGACCTGAACCACGTCGAGGCGTCGCTGTGCTTCCCGACCTTCCCCCGCTTCTGCGGCCAGACCTTCACCGAGGCCCAGGACAAGGAGCTCGGCCTGCTGTGCGTGCAGGCCTACAACGACTGGATGGTGGAGGAGTGGTGCGCCGAGTCCGGCGGCCGCCTCATCCCGTTGTGCCTCATCCCCCTGTGGGACGCCGAGCTCGCCGCCGCCGAGGTCCGGCGCAACGCGGCGCGCGGGGTGCGAGCGGTGTGCTTCAGCGAGATCCCGCCGTTCCTCGGGCTCCCGTCGGTGCACGACCCCGACAACTACTGGGACCCGTTCTTCCGCGCCTGTGCTGAGACACGGACGGTCGTCAACATGCACATCGGCTCGTCCTCGAAGATGCCGTCCACGTCGGCCGACGCCCCTCCGGCGGTGGGCTCGACGCTGACCCACACCAACGCCACCTTCTCGCTCGTCGACTTCCTCTTCTCCGGCGTGCTGGTGCGCTTCCCGACGCTGATGCTGGCGTACTCCGAGGGCCAGATCGGTTGGATCCCCTACATCCTCGAGCGCGCCGACAAGGTGTGGGAGGAGAACCGCGGATGGGGCGGGGTGGCCGACAAGGTGCCCGAGCCGCCCTCGACCTACTTCCGGCGCCAGGTGTACGGCTGTTTCTTCGACGACGCCCACGGTCTGCGGTCCGTGGACGAGATCGGGGCCGACAACATCACCTACGAGTCGGACTACCCCCATTCGGACTCGACGTGGCCCCACACCCGGGAGATCGCCGAGCGCCAGATGGCCGCCCTCGACGACGACACGCGCCGCAAGATCGTCCGGGGCAACGCCATCCGGCTCTTCGGGCTCGACCACCTGGCGCCGTAGGCGGGCGCGGGCTCGTCGTCGGGGAGAAGACGTGGACCTGCGCTACTCCGAGAGCGAGGAGGCGTTCCGCGCCGGGTTGCGGTCCTGGTTGGCCGACGTCCTCCCGACGCTCCCGCCGAAGCCCTCGCACCTCGACTGGCCGGGGCGGCGCGCCTACGACACCGCGTGGCAGCGCATGCTCTTCGACGCGGGCTACGCGGGGATCGACTGGCCCGTCGAGGGCGGCGGGCGCGGCGCCAGCCCGGTCGAGCAGCTCATCTACCTCGAGGAGCTCGAGCGCGCCCACGCCCCGTACGTCGGGGTGAACTTCGTCGGGCTGCTCCACGCCGGACCCACGGTGATCGTCGAAGGCACCCCCGAGCAGCGCGCCCGGTTCCTCCCGCCGATCCTGCGCGGCGACGAGGTGTGGTGCCAGGGCTTCTCCGAGCCCGGTGCGGGCAGCGACCTGGCGTCGCTGCGCACCCGGGCCGTGCGCGACGGCGACGAGTACGTCGTCACCGGCCAGAAGATCTGGACGTCGCACGCCGAGGTGGCCGACTTCTGCGAGCTGCTGGTGCGCACCGGGCCCGAGGACAGCCGCCACCGGGGCATCACCTGGCTGATCCTGCCCATGGACCGGCCCGGTATCGACTTCCGGCCGTTGCGCACCATCGCCGGTTCCACGGAGTTCGGCGAGCTGTTCCTCGACGGCGTCCGCGTGCCCGTCGCCAACCGCGTCGGCGACGAGAACGACGGCTGGCGCGTCACCATGACCACCCTCAGCTTCGAGCGCGGCACGGCCTTCGTGGGCGAGGTCCTGCAGTCGATGGAGCTCCTCCGGGGACTGCGCGCCCTCGCCCGGCGCACGGGCGGCTGGGCCGACGCCCAGGTGCGCCGGCGCACGGGCCACCTGGGCGCGGAGCTCGACGCCCTGTGGGCGCTGGCACGGCGCAACGTGTCGCAGGCGGCGCGCACCGGGGTGCCCGGGATCGGCGGCAGCGTGTACAAGCTCGCCCTGTCGGAGCTGCGCCAGCGCATCGCCGAGCTGGGTATGGACCTGGCCGGGGCCGCCGGCCTGGTGTGGGACGAATTGCCGGGGACCGACGGCAGGGGGCCGCTGGGCAACGCCGAGATCGTGAGCACCTGGGTGCACAGCTTCTCGCGCACCATCGCCGCGGGGACCTCGCAGATCCAGCGCAACATCATCGCCGAGCGGATCCTCGGGCTTCCCAAGGGATAAGGGGGGGCATGGACTTCGAGCTGTCGGAGGACGAGCGGGCCCTGGCCGAGGGGATGCGCCGGCTGTGCGCCGGGCGCTTCCCGCTGGACCGGCTGCGCGCTGCTGAGGGCACCCGCGCCGGCCTCGACCCCGCAGGGTGGGCCGAGCTCGCCGAGGCCGGGGTGTTCTCGTTGCGGCTGCCCGAGGCCGACGGCGGGCTGGGCCTGCCCACGGCCGCGGCCGCGGTGGTGTTCGAGGAGCTCGGCCGTGCGCTCGTGCCGGGACCGTCGCTGGCGTCGCACCTGGCCGCCGGCGTGGTCGACGGCGCGGCGGAGGGCAAGGTCGTGGTGGGCGCCGTGCACAGGTCGGCGGCGGGTGTGGCCCCGGTGGTCGTCGAGCACCTGGGCTCGCTGGGCACGCTCGTCGTGGTCGACGACGACGGCCTGAGCGTCGTGGACCCGGCCACGGTCGGCGCCGAGGCCGTCGAGCGCCCGCTCGACCCGCTCACCCCGCTGTGGCACGTCGCCGCCCTGCCCGCGGGAGAGCGTGTCGGTGGCCCCGACGATGCGGCGCGCTGGCGGCGCGACTCCCGGGTCCTGGGCGGTGCGCTGCTGGTGGGGTTGGCGGCCGCCACCGTGGACCTCGCCGTCGCCTACGCCAAGGAACGTGAGCAATTCGGCAAGCCCATCGGCTCGTTCCAGGCGGTGAAGCACCTGTGCGCCGACATGCTGGTGCGCGCCGAGGTGGCGCGTGCCGCCGTGCACGCCGCCGCCGTGACGATCGACCAGCCCGATGTCGGCGACGACGTGCGGGCCGCAGCGGGCGCGGGGTTGCTCGCCGCCGAGGCCGCCGTGGCCAACGGCAAGGCGTGCATCCAGGTGCACGGGGGCATGGGCTTCACCTGGGAGGTGCCGGCGCACCTGTACCTGATGCGTGCCCGGGTGCTGTCCGGCGCGCTCGGCGAAGCGGACGCGCTCGCCGAGGTGGTCGCCACGCGCTACTGAGCGCAGCGGCGACCGGGTCGCGCAGTACCGGGTGGAGCAGTACCGGGTGGAGCAGTACCGGGTGGAGCAGTACCGGGTGGAGCAGTACGAACAGTACGGGGTCGAGCAGTACCGGGTCGAGCAGTCGGGAGGCAGCATGCCAGCAGGTGCGTTGGGCGCGAGCGCCCCGGTGCGGATCATCCCCGAGGGTGAGGTGGCCTTCGGTATCCAGCTGCCGGTGCAGTCGCAGTCGACGATCTACGTCGAGGACTGGGAGCACGCCGCCGGCCCGGCCGAGCTGGCCCGCGTGGCCCGCCAGGCCGAGGACAGCGGGTTCTTCTACGTGGCGGTGTGCGACCACACGGCCATCCCTCGCCGCCTGGCGCCGGCCATGAGCACCACCTGGTACGACACCATCGCCACGCTGGGCTGGTTGGCGGGCGTGACCACGCGGGTGCGGCTCATGTCGCACGTCTACATCGCCGCCCAGCGCCATCCACTGCGAGCCGCCAAGGAGTTCGCCACGCTCGACGTGCTCTCAGGCGGGCGCCTCGTGATCGGTGTCGGCGCCGGGCACGTGAACGAGGAGTTCGACGTGATGGGCCCGCCCTTCGAGGAGCGCGGCGCAGCCCTCGACGAGGCCATCGACGCCCTCGCCCTGGCGCTGACCGAGGAATTCCCCACGTTGCCGGGCCCGCGCTGGCCGGCGAGCGATCTGAGCGTGTCGCCCCGGCCGGTGCAGCGGCCACGGCCGCCGATCTGGGTGGGCGGCTCGAGTCGCGCCGCGCTACGGCGGGCCGCACGTCGCGGCGACGGCTGGCTCCCGCAGACCGTGCGGCGCAGCGACATGCGTGACCAGGTGAGCCAGCTCCTCGACATGCGCCAGGAGATGCGAGGGGGCGCGCCCATCGAGATCGGCGCCCTGGCGGGCACGTTCCACGTCGGCGAGCCCGCGCGCGAATTGCCGCGGGGCACCGTGTCGGGGAGCCCCGACCGCATCGCCGAGAACCTGGCGGAACTGGTCGACATGGGCGTGTCGCATGTCCAGATGCGGTTCCCGAACCGTTCCCTCGACGAGCTGTGCGACCAGATGGCCGCCTTCGGCGAGCAGGTGGGGCCCCTCCTGCGCCGCTGACGGCGGCCGCGGTCGCCCGAAAGGCTGCCCGGCCGACGGGAACGTTCCCGACGACCCGACCGTCTGAACCGGTGTTGGTGCCCTGAGACGCGTCACCGGAGACGGGGCGCTCGATCGTGGAGGTGTCGGCGGGGATGCAGCAGCGATCGGCGTACGTGGTCGGAGCCGTGGGGATCGTGGTGGCGTTGGCGGTCGGAGGCGTGGCACTCGGGTTATCGGCCTCGGGACAGGCGGCTACCGCGCCGGGATCGTGCGGGGGTTCTGCACCCAAGCTCACCGTGCAGGGCACCGGCGAGGCGTCGGCGACGCCCGACCTCCTGACACTCTCCATCGGCATCGACGTGACCGACGGCAGCGCCCAGGCGGCCCTGGCCGACGACAACGCCAAGGCCGCCGCCGTCACCGGCGCGCTCGAGCACGGCGGCGTAGCCGACAAGGACATCCAGACCACGGACGTGTCGATCCAGCCGCATTACAGCCTGACCGGCACCATCACCGGCTATGAGATGACCAACACCTTGACGGCCAAGCTGCGCACGTTCTCGACGTCGGGCGCCGTCGTGGACGCGGTGACGGCGGCCGCCGGGAACGCCGCCAGGATCGACTCGCTCACGTTCTCGATCGAAGACCCCCGCGTCATCGAGGACAGGGCCCGGACCGACGCCGTGCACCAGGCCGTCAGCCATGCCCGCTCGATGGCCAGCGCTGCCGGCCAGCACCTCGGCCCGGTGTGTTCGCTCACGGACGACACGTCGTCGGGGATCTCCGCCAACCTCCGGGAAGGGTTCGCGTCGTCGGCGGCCGCGGTGCCGAGCATGGTGCCGCTGCAGGCGGGCACCCAGCAGATCTCGGCACAGATCACCCTGATCTACGAGATCACCAACCAGATCCAGCGCGGGTCGTGATCTCGAAGAAGCTGCTCGGATAGGGTTTTCCGGTCGGGCTGGTGGGTCCGTCGCCGTCGACGGCCCGAGGCCGGCAGAGCCGGGTGCGAGGTGCGCCGGGTGCTGGCGGCCGCCGGGGCACTGGTCGGCCACCACGTCGATCACCAGCGGACATGACATCCGTACCGTGGCCAACCGGCTCGGCCACGCCAACCCGGCTATGACGCTGCAGGCGTATGCCCACGCGGTGGGGTCTGCCGACGGCGCGGTGGTCGAGAGGCTGGGGATGTCCTCGACGGCGATGGGGATGACACCCCGACGGCCGCCGCCGCTGGCGGAGGTGACGGCGTCACACCCGATGGACCTCCACATCCCGTGCGAAGGTAGGGAGCGCTCGGAGGCGGATGATCCCACCCGAGTCGAGGACGAGCAGGCTCAAGAGGTGCGTGTCGCGCTGCTCAGGCGCCGGATCTGACGCGAGAGTGCTTCGGCACGCGTGACCGCCGCCGGTTCAAAGACACCCTCCACGCCCAGCGCGCCCATGCTGACGAGCACGGACATGCCTCCCGTGCGGCCCTCTCTGGGCGTCTCCTGGGTGGGCTGGACGAGGTCGCCTCTGGACTCTGATCTCTGGGGCCTGACACTTCGACCTGGGGCGCCTGACCGATCAATCTCAGTTGATCTTGAGTGTCGATTGAGGTAAAGCACATCCTCGACATCAGGCACGACGAGGAGGGCCGGTCATGGCGGGACTAGAGCGCAAGCGGTTCGACAACCCAGATGACACGCGACCGTTTCAAGGCAAGGGCCACGTCAAGATCGTCAACATCGGTGAGGGGGTCGTGGGCCTCGCCACGTTCGAGTCAGGCTGGAAGTGGTCCGACCACGTGAAGCCCATCGCCGGGACAGACAGCTGCCAGGCGGCGCACATCGGATACGTGCTGTCGGGTCGTCAGGTTGTCCTGATGGACGACGGCACCCAGCTTGAGATCGGCCCCGGCGACGTCGTCTCCATTCCCGCTGGGCATGATGGCTGGACCATCGGTGACGAGCCGTGTGTGGTGCTGGACTTCGCCGGGATGGCCACCTACGCCAAGCCCGACTGACCCTGGAGCCGCCCTCGATCCGCAGAGGTCACCGCTCGGGTCGATCCGGCCCCCGAAGTGGCGGCCCGGGATGTGTCGTGGGCGAGCGGGTGGATTCCCTGGAATGGACGAAGATCCACCATTACGCCAGGACGACGATCGAGTGTCGGGGCCGGTACCTCGACTACTTCATCGCCTTCGCCGGGAGGACGGAGTCGATGAGGCCAAGCAAGTGACCCTGGAGCTGCTCCTCTCCTATCAGCTCCTATCAGCTCCTATCAGCTCCTATCAGCTCCTATCAGCTCCTATCAGCACGCCCTGTTCGTGTATCGCAAGCGCGACGGAGGGCCCCTGACCTTCGGCACTCAGGCCCAGCGCCTCATCCCCGTGGCCCAGGACGTCTCTGTGCCCATTGGGCTGCGAGATCGTGCCGTGCTGGAAGTCTTCTACTCCTGCGGGCTTCGCCGGGGCGA